>ERZ842401.1268-NODE-1268-length-36606-cov-13.369976_pt1 | contig 36606 bp, 37 predicted proteins | sample MGYA00521270_ERZ842401 | MGnify/ENA primary metagenome ERZ842401 (study PRJEB31892, sample SAMEA3878208) | bioreactor metagenome | biome: Moose rumen | place: Sweden | collected 2011-10 | study: EMG produced TPA metagenomics assembly of the PRJEB12797 data set...
TAGTTCTAATGGCAGTATTAAAGGTGATGGTTCTGGTGGCGGCTCTTGGGAAATTACTAGAGGAAATGCTGTCTTTAATAAAATTGAAGCTAATAAAGAAGGTAGTATTGCAGGATGGCAAATTAAGGAAAATAAACTTGAAGGCGGCAAGATGGAAATTAAATCAGATGGTTCTATGAAAGGATCTAATTGGAGTATTAATTCTGATGGCGATGCTAAATTTGATGATATTACTTGTAGTAAAGTTTGGACATTTGGTAAAGATAAAACAAAATGGACTGAAAAGGGTTTTAGTTTTGATATGGGTGAGTATGGTTCTATAGCTAATGAAAAGTTTTCTTTAAAAGGTATGGATACTTCATGGGGAAGTGGCAGTGCTTTTTCTGGTGGTGGAGCTGCTTCTTATAGTAGTACAAAAAGTGACCCTTTTGGGGGGGAATGTATAACCCATATTCAAAATTTAGCTGTAGGACAAATTACTGCTGATTATATTAATGCTAAATTAGCAGAGTGTGATAAAATTAAAGCTTTAGAAGGTGAAATAGGAAAATTAGATGCCTTTACAATTACCGGCACTACTATTACAGTTAATAAATCTTTATCAAGCGATACAATATCAGGTAAAACAATACGTGCTCAGACCACTTTAACAGTAGGTAACTATAATGTAGCAACTCAAATAGATGATTTATGGGATGCAATAAGCAATATATATACAAAAATCTCATAATTAAAATTTAGTAAAATATGTTTATTATTTTTGTTTTAATATGCTAGAAATAAAAGGAGATAAAAGGATATGGGAGAATTAAAAAAGCAAATAATTGATTTGTGTAACGAAAGTAAGCTTCCACTTGAAGCAATATTATTTGTTACAAAAGATGTATGGAGAGACGTTGAAGCTACTTTAAGAGCGGCTTCCGAGTCTATGAATGAAAAGCAAAAGGAGGATAAAGAAGAATGAGTAGTCATGTTATAATTGCAATTATAATAATTATAATTGCTATAATTAGTGCAACATTAAAATTTCTTTATTTAACAAAAGAGAAGAAAATTGCTAATATTAAAGAATGGTTAAAATATGCGGTGACCCTAGCTGAAAAGGAGCTTGGTTCTGGCACAGGACAACTGAAGTTACGTCAAGTTTATAATATGGCGGTGACTCAGTTCCCATGGGTTGTTCAACTAGTTGATTTTGAGCAATTTAGTAAATGGGTAGATGAAGCTCTTGACTGGATGAAGAAACAGATTGATGCAAATAAAGCTGTTGATAATTATGTAAATTCATAATAATAAAGCGGGAAGTGGATAATCTACTTCCCGCATTTTTACTATTTATTTTTGGTCTAAAGTCTTTTATATATTTTAATAAAAAATAAAATATAAAGAAGAAAGTGAATTACTTCAAATATATAAAGAAGGTGGTTTATTATGTTAGAATTATTAAGATCATATGAGGTATCAGAAATTTTAATATTCATGGTACTTTTAGTTTTTGCCATTAAAGGGGGCTGGGATTTAATTGATTATTTTAAAAAGAAATACGGTGAAAAATTTAATAAAGATTATGATAGAAAAAAGGCAGAAGATTTACTAACTGAACATTATGAAAAATGCTCTAATCAGCATATTGAATCAGTTCAGAAATCTGAAGAATTAGGCAATAAAATTGATAATTTAGCTGAAAATATGGAGATTAAATTTGAAGATATAGATAAAAGATTTGATGATTTAGAAAAATCTGATATGCATCAGATTAAGCATGAGATAGTTAAAGACTATCATCATTTTGTTGATGAAGTTGGTTGGATAGATGATTTTAATTTAAATTGTCTTGAATTGATATATGAAGATTATAAGCGGGAAGGCGGTAATTCTTATATAGAAGGATTAATGAAAGAATTGCGTGCATTGCCTAAGCATTCACCGCTTAATTAAAATAGATATGAGATAAAAGGAGAAATATAATGAGCTCAAGAGTATTATACCCCCCAGTTATAGATAGCTATATGCCTGCGTTTCAAGCAGGAAGCACTTCTAAATGCAGAGTTTATTTTTCTTTATCTAAATTTAATTCAAGTTCAGATTTTACTTCTTTGCACGTTTCAGTAGTAAAACAAAGTAGTGGAATGAATGTTATAAATACAGTAGACGATACTTCTATTGGGCATTATCGTTCAACAGGTATTATTCTTAATATGAAAGCTACTCCTGTAGAAGGTAAAGATAATTTATATTATTTTGATATTTTAAATAGCGATTTATCATCTAAAGATAATAGTATTGGTATAGGATATGAAGGTTGGATTCCAGGATGGATTTATAAAATACAGATACGGCTCTCCGCGCGTGATTATGATGGATCAATAGGGCAGGCCGCCTGGATTAATTCTAATTCAGTATATTTTTCTGAATGGTCTACTATATGTGTAGTAAAAGCAATAGGTAAAATTGATTTAATAATTCCTCCTATTGATTTTGATTCTACAAAAGAAAATGAAGCTGCTTCAGAAGAAATTAAAACTTTATATGTTTCTTCATTGAATTTTTTTGGTAAAATTATTAGTGAAGATTCTAGTGAAGTTTTGTATAAATATAAATTAAAAATATATGATGTAAATGGTAGCTTAATTGAAGATAGTGGAGAACTTTATTCAAATCAATATCAAGATTGTAATGAATTTAAATATTTAGTTAAAACGGAATTACAAGATAGTCATGAATATTTATTAGAATTTATTTATATTACTAATAATTATTATACTTATACATATTCAACTAAATTTGAAATATCTTTAGTACAAATTGATCAAATTAATTGCACAGTTATTACTATTGATAATAATATTGATAATCTGCTAACTGGCATAACTACTAAAGAAGAAGAAGAAGAAGAAGGAAGAGTCGGCTTAAAACTTTATTCTACGAATACAAATCCTTATAGTGGGAATATTTGTATTAGAAGATGTTCTTCAAAAGATCAATTTAAAGAATGGATTGACATTAAAATATATACTGCAAGAGAAGTTATTTTAAATACTTTACCACTATTTTATGATTACACGATAGAAAGTGGTGTTTGGTATATGTATGGAGTTCAATCTATTGATAAAGACGGCAACAGAGGAATTTTAAATGCTGGTTCCCCTATTATGAGAAATTTTGAGTATTCTTTTTTATTAGGGGAAAATGATCAGCAATTAAAGTTAATGTTTAATAATACCATGAACAGTTATAAGATTCAGTTAATGGAAAGTAAAACTGAAACTATAGGAGGCATTTATCCTATTATTACTCGAAATGCCGCACTTAGATATAGAACTTTTCCTATTAATGGATTGATTTCATTTTGGATGGATGAAAATAAATTATTTTGTGATAAAAAAATTGTTTACAATGATACTGATATTGTTGATTTATATGAACGATATAATTTGAATAATAACATAGTACAATATGATTATATATATGAACGGGATTTTAGAAAATTGGTTTTAGATTTTTTGCATGATGGAAAACCAAAATTATTTAAATCTCCAACTGAAGGAAATATAATTGTACGATTAACAGATATTAATTGCGTACCAAATCAAAGTTTAGATAGAATGCTTTATGAATTTAGTTCTACTGGGACAGAATTAGCAGAAAATAATAATGCTAATTATATAAAATATGGTTTTATTAATCCTGGAGATTGGCAATCAGAAGTATCTGTTTATCAAACTAAAATTGGACAACTGCAAATGGCTTTTACACCTACTACAAATATTTTTTATGAAATTTATAAAAAATATGATAGTCAAGGAGAAAATTTAGGTGGATATACTAAAGTTTTAAATAATATTCATCATATAAAAATTACTATAGATGATAAACCTTTAAGAATAAGAAATTCTGCAAATGAATTAGTTGTTGGAAATAATTTTATGATTAATGGTTTAATAGTTACAATATATGACCCCAGAGGCATATATGAATTTGATAATAGATTAACTTATACTGCAAGTGATCAACTTTATTTATTGGGAGATGCGGAAGGTAAGATAACTTCTGTAAATGCTACTATTGACTTTTTGTATGAAGTTAAATCTGAAACATATCAAGCTAAACAAATTCAAACTCGTGAAACTAAATCTGGTATTGGACAAATTTTTGGTGAATATCAAAGTGATGTATCTATTTATAATGAAATTTATTATAAATATTATATAGAATGGGATGATTATTTTAGAAGATTAAATTCAATTTCTTCTATTGAAATTGAAGCAAATCCAGGCGCAGTATTTTTAATTAAAGATTCTAGTGAGAATCAAGGAGAAATACATGAAATTGGAGGCACTGGCATATTAAAATTATATGAATTAAGTAATATTACTCAATTAAAATATCTAGGAATGAGAAATAAAGCAACAGGAGAGATAGATTCTTCTAAACCAACCAATATATTAATTAATTATTATTATATATTAATTAGAGGAACTTATAAAGGAGAATCATCATGAAGAATTTAAGTTATTTAAAAGATATAGAATTTTTAAAAGCTTTAGATAATGAGAGTAATAAATTTTATTGGGTTAAAATAGATGTTTTAAATATGGAAGAGTTGCCTATTGGGAGTATTGAAGGAAAGATACTTCCCGGGTCTAGTATTTCAATTGATGGGGCTTCTTCTGTAAGGAGAACTTGTTCAATTACTTTTCTTGCAGAAGAACAAAAAAATAATTTAACTGATGTAGAAAATCTTTTAGCAATAAATAAAAAAATTAAAATTTTAATTGGTATAGAGAATCATATTAATAATAATTATGATGATATAATTTGGTTCCCTCAAGGTATTTTTGTAATAGTTCAACCTAGCATATCTCATTCAACTACCGGGTGTACTATTAATTTAAGTTGTAAAGATAAAATGTGTTTACTTAATGGGGAATGCGGGGGTGCGCTACCTACATCAGTTACATTTCATGAATATGAGCAGATGATTGGAGAATTAGCTTGTAATGCGGATCCCGCAACAATTTCTACTTTAACTCCTAATGATTATACTGTATATAGTTATCAAAGCGATGGAAAAATTAAATATAAAACTTGGACTAAACAGTATGGTTGGACTGAAGTAGCGGACAATTCATCTGTAGGTGAATTAGTATCTGTTCCTCAATTATTTTATGATATTGTTCAGACTCTTGTTTGTAATTATGGTGGAGAAAGTTTAGATAAAATTTTAATTAATGATCTTCCGCTAGAAATAAAACAAATTGTTAGATATACTGGAACAGAGACGCTATATTATAATAGCGATACTGCTCAATATACAACAGATGAATCTTTTGTTACAGAAGATGGAGTTTGGAAAAGTTTTAAATATAATGAAGATGTAGGATATGTATATACAGATTTTGTATATCCAGGAAAATTAATATCTAATATAGGTGATAATGTTTGTACTATTTTAGATAAAATAAAAAATACTTTAGGTAATTTTGAATATTTTTATGATATAAATGGTAATTTTGTATTTCAAGAAGTAAAAAATTATTTGAATACATCTTATGACCCTACAGATCAATTTAGATTAGATAATAATAGAAAAATTGAAATTGCTTCAAATGGATTATCTATTATAGATAATACTAATTATACAGTAGATTTTTATAGTAATAATAAGAGTGTATATACTTTTACAGAAGGTGATGGATTAGTTACTTCTTATGCTAATGCTCCTGTTTATATGAATTTAAAAAATGATTTTCATATATGGGGGCAAAATGATGATGGATATGCTATTCATTATCATCTGACTATAAAAAATAAACCGCAAGTTATGAATACTTATTCTGTTATTTTTTTACAAGAGAATGGCGACTATACAGGTAGATTGCGGTTAGCGGGGGAATCTGAAACTGGTATTGAATATACTCCTTCTGATTGGAGAGCTGAATTATATTTACAAGGATTAACTAAACAAAAAAATGGATTAAGACCAGATGTATATGAACAAGAATTATTAGATTTATTTGATGCAATTTATAATTTTAAAGATAAAGAATTTAAAGCTGATTTAGTAAATAGTCCAAATGATTTACAATATTTTTTTGATTACTTAGAACCTATTAGTCATTTATATGACTGTTCTGTTGATTTATTAAATACTAAAATTTATTCTTATCAACAAGACAAAATTATTAGATTATATGATAATGATATACCAAATGTTATTATGATTGATTTAACAATGGATACAAATAGTCGAGAGAATATTATAAGTAGATGTGAGCGGGAAGGGCAACCTTATTCTAATGTTGAATCTAATATATATTCTAATATTGCGATTGGTACAACTGGATATAGCGCTCAAGAGGTCGCCCGCGATTTATTATATCAGTATACTAATTATAATGAAAGTATTACAATACAGAGTATTCCTATTTATTATTTAGATGTAAATAGTAGAATTACTGTTTATGATAAAAAAGCAGGAATATATGGAGATTATATTATTAAATCAATTTCAATGCCTATTGATGCAGAAAGTACAATGAATATTACTGCAAATAGAGCATTAGAAAGAATTTAATAATTTAATTTAAAGAGATTAAAGGAGGTAATAATTTTGAGTTATGTTTTAGGTCAATATAATAAAAATAAAGCTATACCAGATGATAATATTTTTATGACTCTTATAACCGCAGGAACAGATAAACGAAGACCTGTTTCCTCTGATAGCGGGGTTAGTGGATCTAGTAATCCTTTTGTTAATGAATGTTGTTATATTTCTACAGGACTTTCCGCATCTAAAAATTATTATTTTCATGGACGAATAAAAAGAATGTTATCTGCACAAACAATTTATATTAAATTAGTAAATTATGAAGAAGATACTCAAGTTGGTAATGTAGAACAATATATAAAAACAATTAATATTGCTGCGGGAGATGTACATGAATGGGTTGATATAGAATTTGTTTTTACTCCATTAATTGTTTTTGATACTATTTTATTTGAATTACAAAGATCGGTATCAGACTATCGTGAAGAAATTAGATATCCAATTATTGCGTATCAAGAATTAAGTCAAATAGAAAATTTAATTTCTGCACGTATTGGTGTTGGAATTGAATTAATAAAAATAGGTATTCAATCTCATCCTGGATTAATGATGTGTATTAATGGAGAAGAAATTCATACGCCTCGTTCTGGTATTTATGAATTAAAAAATGGAATTATGTTGGTTTCATTTTTTTCTATAGTGGCTCCCGCAAAAGAGAACAATACAACATTGATTAATTGGATGAATAATGTTAATGATCAAGTTGATGATATTACAGCTAGAAGAGAAGCAGGAGAAATTACAGATGAAGAAGCTGAAGCTTTAAAAGCTGCAATTAATAGCAGATGTTTTTTTGCTACTTCTAAAAAAAGAACGATTGATAGTTTTACTATGGATTATATGTATAGAGAGGAGTAACAAGGAATGAGTTTTGAGAGTTATTATGGCGGAAGGCAGGGCGCTTCATTTATAATAGTTAAGCGTTTTGATGGAATAGACATTCCCGAAAAATCTAAAAATAAAATTGCATATTATGCAGTAAATGAAGATAAAATAATAAAATATCCATTTATAGAAAGAACTGATCAAAATTATGGAGAATATGATTGGGTACTAGTAAAATTAGATGGGTCTACTGTTAATGTTATATTAGAAGATGGTACTGAATCTACTCAGGTTGTTGCGATTGCTTATCAAGAAGGTATGCGTCAATGTTTTGAGCAAGGCGGTGATTCTGTTGATATTGTAAATTATGGCGAATATGTTATAATTGATACTCCTAGTAAAGATAATCCTGAGAATGGAAAAGTCTTCCGCAGAGGTATGAATTTTGATTATAATGCTACAACAAATCCTTTAGCGGGCGCAGAATATATTGGACAAATTATTGGTCCTAAAGGCAGCACCGCGGAAATTGATATAGTTAGTTATAAAACTGCAATAGATTATGATCCTCACCAAGAGAGAGAATATACTGTTGCGGTAGATAATCAAGGATTGGTACCAGGTGTAGATGTTGATAGAACAGAATACGCAGATTCAATTCATTATGCTTGGACTACAATAAGAGATGATGCGGGAAATGTATCTAATTATCAAGTAGGTTTTAAATTTCCTTATTTAGTACCTGAAATTAGCGGAAGTAAAAGAAGTCCTTATTATACTCAAGAAGATTATAATTTAGGTCGTATTAGTGATATTAATTTAATTGGAACTCCTATTCAATATGAAGATGATTTTGATTTGTTTATTGACAATGGAGAAAATACCGCAGACCGCATACCAGATCACGGTGATACTGGGCATCCTTTTTATAGAAAATGGAAAATTAATATTCCACAAGGTATAAAGGGTGATACTTTGTCTGAAATGAAAATTTATCCTACTATTGTTACGCAAGGTAGTGAAGTTTATACTGAGGCGGGAAGTGATGGTGCTTTAAGTGGAAATAGTATAGTTTTAGATGAAGATGTTCAAATTATTGTAGATAGCTATTGGGATACTTTTGAAAAAGGCTATGTTACAATAAAAGTCAATAATGCAACATATTATGCTTATTTAGTGGATACTGCAGAACTCCACTATGGTTATCTTTTAACTTGGTATGACGAACATGAAGATGGGCGTGACCATAAATGGATTGATATTGGGCAATATAGAACTATAGATCATATTCATTTAGATGAAAATGGTTGGGTTACAGTTTACTATACTTGTGATAATCCAGATAAATTAGAAGAAGCTTTAAGATGGGTTTGGTTAGATACAGACCCAGAGAATGCTCGTGGAGTTCAATTAGATGCGGATGGCACTGTTACTATTTGGTATAATACTTTAGATGAAGATGGAGAGCATGAATATCAAAGATATGAAAATATTTTTGATTGGATTGAAAATACTTCTTTAGATCGAAATGGACATTTTAAAGTATTATATAATAATAATAGTTTATATGATGCAAATAATCCTTATGAATATGATCCTACTGAGCCAGAAAATTGGTCTTCAGGCTGGATTTCCGCACAGAATAAAGCTAGTTGGGAAACTGATTTAACATGGCCTACACAAATTACTTTAACTGAAGCAGGCGTATTAAAATTTTTATATAATAATAATTTACTTCAAGATATTTACCCTACAGATCCTGCGGATGGCGTTGTTGATAGAACAGAAGGCAGCTATAGTTTTGTAATGCCTTGGATAACTGAAGTTAAATTATTTCAAAATGGAGTATTTAATTTTAGGTTTAATAATGATAGATTATATGATGAGAATGATCCAGATTGGGATCCCGCGGATCATACTATATATAGACCGCAGATTACGTGGGTTTCAAATGTAGAAATTGCGGATGACGGTACTGTTACTTTTATCTTTTGTGATGATACTGTTGGAAATCCGCATAGATATGAAGCTCCTTATAAAATAAAATATTTAACAAATGTTTCAATTAATACTGAAGCAAGTGCGGGAAGCGGAGAAGGAACTGGAAATCAAAAAGTTCATTTGACTTGGAATACAATAGATAGTATAACTGGAGAACAAGAAGAAGAAGATATAGGTAATCCGCTTAATTATATAATTGAATCTACTATTAGTATTCCTAATATTTCTTATCCTACTGTTCCTTATTGGCATTTATTAGTTTATTATAGTGACCCAGCATTAAGAGAACAATTTGAAGATAAATGGGTAACTTACCCAAGTGAAAAATATCCTGGAATAGTAAGAACAGATTGGGTTGATTTAGGACCTGTAAAAGGGGAAAATACTGGTATCCATGTTTTAAAGAATATTACAGATATGGATGAACTTAAGGATGCGGGAGGTAGCTGGATCCCGCCCGAAAGATTGCCTGGGGCGGATGGTGTAACTATATTAAATCCGGATGCTGCGGGATGGAGTTGTACTTTACAAGAACCAAATACAGATGTTACTATTTATTTGTTTTATGATTACGAAGCAAAAAAATGGTATAAAGGTACTTCAGTAGATCCTTCTGCAATTGATCCCTCTTATGTTATTACAAAATCAATTCCTAATGATTATCAAGAGCCTATTATGGGAGATGCTGATAATTTAAAACCAAATGGTTTTTGGTTTGCTGTAGAAACAGGAATTGCTATAAAATAATAAAATATGGGCAAAATAATATAATTTATTTTTTTTAAATTTCATTTATATTGAATTAATAAATTATATTTTTTGCCCTTTTAATTTTATTTAGTTAAAGGAGAAATAAGGAATGGCTAGTGAATATGAATCAGATGTTGTTCGATATTTTAGACGAAAAGGTGAAACCGGTTTTAATGAGCCAGTTACTTTTTTAGGAGCTGAACAACGATATGTAAATTCATTACGAAATAGTAGTGATAATAATTTAGAAGAACAATATATTTTAGGTACAGATACTTATACTGAAGTATATACTGATGAAGATGAAAATATTATAATTGAAAAATCTTTTCATGTAAATTCAGATAATGAATCTGCAATTTATAATGACTATTACATGGTTAAAACTACAGTTTATAAAGATACTATTTCAGATAGAGATTTTTATTTTAATGGTAATACTTTAATTATGCCTGATGATATTAATAAAATCATTTTTGGTAATGGTTCTATTGATTATCCTGAATTAGATACTTTATATGGAGTAGATGAAAATCTTTTTGAATTTAAAAATGATACATTTAATATCTATTCTGCGGAATTTGTCACTGTAAGAAAAGATGAATTATTTTTTATTACTAATAATGGAAGTACAATAAAACCTGTACTAACAAAAACTATTAGTAAGAAATATGTTAAAGATGGTGGAAAAATTATTTTCAAAGAAGATATTGAAAATCATTTAACATCATAATAAGAGAAGAAAGGAGCTAAAAAATGGCAGATAATATTAAGAAACTTAATATTGCCGGAGTTTCTGGAGACACTAGAAATATAGGTGCAGAAGCTCAAAATGTAGATGTATCTTATGATGCCAATGGTAATATTATTACTGATATAGAATCACCTGGGATTATAATAGATCATACTGAATCTGTTGCACAAGTATTATTAAATGTACCTCCAAAAAATCATGCTGACAATACTGCTCAGTATGGTATGGCAAGTACAACTCAATATGGACATATAAGACTTGGTACTGGTTTAGATACTTCTAATGGAAATACTGTTGTTAAATATGGTACTAGTGCGAATACTGCTTGTCAAGGTAATGATAGTAGATTGAGTAACAAAAGAGCAAATCCACAACCTGTTACTTTTTATGGAGATGATAATGTTAATACTCAATATGATGGTTCATCTCCGCAATCTATAAATTATTCTAGGGTGGGCGCCGCACCTACAAATCATGCTTATTCAACTTCAAAGTATGGAATAGCGACAAAAAATCAATATGGTCATGTTAAAATTGGTGAAGGATTAGAAAATAGAGAAGACGCTTTATCTCTTTCTATTGCTTCAAGAGATACAATAGGAGGAGTAAAAGTAGATAACGATACTATTTTAATAGATAATGATGGTACTTTACATGGCGGTGGTGCGGGAGGTTCTACTATACAAATTTATACTAGTGAATCTACATTATTTAATGAGGAAATTGTTATTACTGCGGAAACTGGTGCTGATGAAACATCTATTTATTTTAATGAATCTGGTTATGCAGTGATTAAAGGTTATATGGGAACAGGCAACATTACTTTTGTTTCAAGCAATGGATCTCAAACTGCAGAGTATTCTTTAAATATCCCTTATTTTGGAAATTATGCTATTACTTTAGCTTTTTGGTCTGCCCCGATTACAATTTCTACATCTACTATAGAAATGTATGGAAGACCTATAGTTGTAAAAAAAGATGGCTTAATAATAGGCAGTACAAATTTTAGTGGAAGCGGTATTGGATCATATATTGCTCATGCTCCAGGTACATATACTTTTGAATGTACTCTTGGTTGGAAAACTTTTAGTAGCACTAATTTAATAGTTTCTGCAGAGGAAGATTATAGTGCATATATTCAAGGTTTTGTTGCAAAAGTTATTATTTCAACTTCAGTACCTGAATTTGAAGGAGCTACTATTGCGGTTTCAGGTAGCGGAGATGTACCTACTTCAACAATAACATTTGGTTCAGACAATACCGCCGTATATATGGCATATGAAAGAGGAACTTATAATTTTAGTGTTATTTATAATAATGAATCTTATCCTTTTGTTGTAAATATTACTACAGAACAAGATTATCTTATTAATGCTACATTATGGACAGCAGTAGTGAATATTACTACAACTACTGATGATTTTTTTAATCAAACTGGACAAGTATATGATGATACAGATACTTTTATAGGTTCTTTTACTTTTGATAATACAGGTAAAGCTACTTATAAAATACATAAAGCAGGTACTTATATTTTCTCAATAGCAGATTAATTTTTAGAAGGAGAAAAAAAATGGCTGATATATCACAAATTGAAGTAAATAATATTACTTATGATATAGTAGATACAAATGCTAGACGCATAGCTACTGAAACTGCTGCTGGAAGAGTTATACCTGATGGAGTCACAATAGTTATAAATGAAGATGGAGTTATTACTTCTACAGGTCAAGGAGGTTCTTATATTTATATATATACAGATGAAACTTCTTTATATGGCAAAACTATTACTATAACAGATGGAGTTATTATAGAGACTACGACTATTTCTAATTCTGGTGAAGCGGTTTTTTCTAAATTTATGGGGACTGGATGGTTAACTATTACAGCTTCTAATGGCACTGAAACAGCTTATACTTATATAGATTGTACTTATTATGGAACTTATAGAACTACTTTAAATTTCTTTACTGCTACTGTTAATTTATCAACTTCAGAAAGATCTCTATATGGCGGAAATGTTTATATCACATCAGAGGTAACTCCTCCTACAACTTTAACATTTGATGCTTATGGTAGAACATCTTATACAGTAAAAGTTCCTGGTACATATACATTCTCAATAATTTAATAAAAAGATTTATAAGGAGGCAATAATGGCTAGATATAAACAAACTATTGATATATTAGTAGATGGAAATACTTATGATATAACTTTAAATAGGTGGACAGCTACTTTTGATATATCTACAAATAGCTCATTATTTTATGGATTAACAATTACTATTACAAAAGATGGCTCTAATGTGGGTTCAGTTGCTTTTGATGACCAAGGTCAAGCAACTTTTGAAGCACATGAAACTGGAGTTTATATGTTTTCTGTTTTACTTCCAGGAGAGTCAAGACCTTACACTGATACAAAAACAATTACTGTTGAAGAGGATCAAACAATTGGAGTTATTTTGAATCCTTGGACAGCAACTTTAACTTTACATACAGATGAAACTGATTTTATTGGTGATACTGTTACAGTTACAATGAATAATATTAATATGGGTTCTGCAATTGTTGGTAGCGATGGAGATGCTATTTATTTAGCACATTCCTCTGGTACATATGTTATGACTTTACAGCATAGTGATAAAGAAAGTTATAGCATTACATTAAATGCCACTACTGATGGAGGATCTTATTCAGATACTATTACTAGATTTATTGCTACTATGGCTATAAGCACTACAAGTTCTGAATTTTATGGACAAAGTATAACTGTAACTTTTAATGATAATAATTATGATACTATTTCTTTTGATAGTTCAGGAACAACTATAAATTATCAAGTTTATAAAACAGGAACTTATAAATTTATTCTTAATTATAGTGCAAGTGAAATTTATGAACAAACTGTTAATATTACTACTAATGGACAAACTGCTAATATACCAATAAATCGTTGGACAGCTACAATACAAGTTTCTACTAAGTCAGAAGAATTAGTAAATACTACTCTTACAGTTTATAAAAATGGTACTAATATTGATACTTTAACATTACCTAGCACAGTTGACACTGCTATTAATTATGTAGTTCATACTACTGGTACTTATAAGTTTGCTACAATATATCAAGGGACAGAATATTCTAAAGAAGTTAGTGTAATTGCAGAAACTACTTATACGGCATCTGTTAGTTTAGGTCCCGAATTAGTTAGTTGGTCTTCAGGAACAGATGCTCAAATTAGTGATATGTTGGACGCGTATTACAATGGGACGATTACGATAGCCGATATTAAATCCGTATGGTCTGTTGGTGATTCTCGTACGATTTCATTAAGTGCAATGTCAGCAACAGGAGTAGGAGAAAGCCACAGAGCACAAAGCGTTGAAATGGTAATTCTTGATTTTGAACATGATACTCTTGCTACTTCTATTAGTGGTAAAACTAAAGCCGCTATTACTGTACAGCAGAAGAATTGTTTAAGAGCTGCTAATGTAGCTGATAATGGAGGATCTTCTAATGGTGAGCATGGATACATGAATAGTTCAAATACTAATAATGGTGGTTGGACTAATTGTGCTAGAAGAACTTGGTGCAATAATGTTTATTATGCAGCTCTTCCTTCTGGATTTAAAGCTATGGTAAAAGAAGCTACTCACCAAACTACTGCTGGCAATCAAAGTGCTACTATGAATACTGATACTGATAAATGTTTCTTACCTTCTGAATATGAAGTATTTGGTAGTGTATCTTATGCTAAAGCACAAGAAGGTACACAGTATGAGTATTATAAGACAGCTGCTAATAGATATAAGTTACCAAAGTGGAGTTCTTCTAGCGTGTCTGATATTTGGTGGGAGCGTTCTCCTCGTGGGTCCAACTCGACTGGCTTCTGTCGTGTCGACTCCAGCGGCAGTGCCGACAGCACCGGCGCTAGCGGTGCTCGTGGGCTGGCTCCCGCGTGTTGCTTGTAATTTTTAATATAATAATGGAAATCGCATATTATTTTAGCGATTTCCATTATAAAATAAAATAAAAAGGAGATAAAAGGAAAATGTCTGTTCCAAAAAGTGAACGAAGGCAATCAGATATAGAATATATTGTATTATTACAAAAAATTGAAGAATTTTTTATTGCTCAAAATATGAGTGATAATAGAGTTGAAAAGTTATCAGATGAATTAGTTAATTTATCAATGCAAGCTTATAATTATGGTACTATGTATTTTGAATTATGCAATGGAGTAATTTTAGGTACTTTAGCACAAAAGAAAAAATATTGTAAATGTATTTTTTGGACGGCTAGACAATTAGCTTCTCAAATTAATATTATGATAGCTTTTCGTATGCGAATGAACAAACCTTATAAAGAGTTAGTAAAGAAAACTGAAGAACTATTAAAAGTATGTAATTTAATGCGAAGTCAATTGACTAAATTAAATCATACTCAAGAAGAGAAGTAGTATAATATAAAATAAATAAAACTCCTTATTATTAATTTTAAAAAGGGTATAAACTGCAAATATCCGTGCTCGTGGATAGCCCCTTGCGGGTTGTTGTTGAGTTCATTTTCTAATTGTATGGCATGTTTTGTAAGTTTTAACTATCGTTTTTATATAAATAAAAACGTGGAATTCTTCTAACGTGTCTGATAATTGGTGGGAGCGTTCTCCTAATGGGTCCAACACGACTAACTTCTGTAATGTCAACAACAACGGCAATGCCAACAACAACAACGCTAGCAATGCTAATGGGCTGGCTCCCACGTGAGATTCTATTTTATCAAATATATTTATGCAAAATAAAATTTTTTTTGATAATAAATTCTTTTTGAGTTAAAAGATAAAGTATCAAAATAAATTATAATTTTATTTTGATATAATATATTATCTTTATAATAAAATAGAAGGAGTTAATATTCCTGTCTTATATAGACAAATTTGTATGAAGAATTAAATAGGCGGACGCTAACGTGCATGGTATAGTTTTTTGTGTAAGTTATCTATATTGCATGCCTATTTATAATATATAGTGAATTTAAACTACTCTAAAATATAATTGTATATTTTATTTTCTATTTCTTTGTATATAAATATAATAAGGAGTTTTATTATTTTATTAATAAAATAATAAAAAAGAGTTAATCAAAAATGACAAATCAGGAGAGGAAAGAAAAACGTTACCAAAGAAGAAAAAAGAAACGACAAGAGAATAAAAAACAATTTCTTTGTCAGATGCCAACCTATGAACAAATTTTTACATTTGAAAATTTATGGACTTCATTTTGGCTATGTAGAAAAGAAGTGGGCTGGAAGCCTAGTATTCAAATATATCAACAAAATTTATCTACTGAATTAGTTAAATTATTACACGATCTTTATTCTCCTCAAGGTTTCATATCAAGAGGTTTTATTGAATTTGATCTTTGTGAGAGAGGAAAGATGCGGCATATTAAATCTGTTGATATACGAGAAAGAGTTGTTCAACGATGTTTTTGTGATTATTATTTAGTTCCTTTATTAACAAGAAATTTAATTTATGATAATGGAGCTAGTTTAAAAAATAAAGGGATTACTTTTTCATTAAAAAGATTACAGAAACATTTAGAATTATATTATAAGAAATATAATACTAATGAAGGTTATATTTTATTATTTGATTTTTCTAATTTCTTTGGTAATATAGATCATATAAAATTATATGAAATTGTTGACCCACTTATTCAAGATGAAAAGTGTAAGAAGTTATATCATCATTTAATTGATGCATTTGGAGATGTTGGACTTGGCTTGGGAAGTCAGGTTTCGCAAATTTCTGCGGTAGCCTTCCCAAATAAAATAGATCAAATACTTGCAAATTATCCAGGAGCAGAAAGTAACGCCAGATATATGGACGATGGATATGTAATTTTGCATACTAAAAAAGATGCTATAGAATGTATGAATTTATTATTATCTGAAAGTAATAAATTAAATATTATACTTAATCTTAAAAAAATTAAAATATGTAAAATTAATAGATCATTTATTTATTTAAAGAAACGCTTCTTTTTAAATAAAGATGGTCAAGTTATAATAAGATTAAATAGAGATAATATATATAAGCATAGAAGACGTATAAAAAAATTATTTGGATTAGTAGATAATAAAAAAATTGTATTAAATGATATAAAATTATGCCATAAATCATGGTACGGTCAGATTATTAATAAATTTCATAACAGAAAAGCAATATATGATATAGATAAACAAGTAAGGAGGTTACTCGATGAATATAACTCAAATTATGCAGGCAATAAATGCAGTATCAAAGAAAACAAATGATTTTAATAATAGATTAGATGATGCATTAGGAATTAAATCTGCTCAAAATGCGGAATCCGCAGCGGATGCTCAAAATGCAACTATAGATTTAGGTCTTGAATTAGATCAAAGATTAGCAGATATTGAAAATGCACTTTGTGAAATTTCAGAGGAATAATAAGGAGGAAAAAATATTATGGCTAAAATTTGGAGAAACAGAATTGAAGCAGGAGATCAATTATTTGAAAATTGTCCTAAAAAGTATCAGGCAGCCGTACTTAATCTTATGAAACAAGATGTTGAAAATGGAATTATTACAGCAGAAGAATTTGAAGCTTTAACTGGACAGCCTTATGAAGAAATAAATAGATAATAATTTTAATAAAAGCGGGAAAATAAAATTATTTTTATTTTCCCGTTAATAATTAAAATGTCTAATTAAAATTGACTTTATTGAAAATTTTTGGTATAATAATATTAGAATAAAGAAAGGAAAGTTAAAATAAATGATAGTTTTAGCTTTAGATCCTAGTACAAAGAATACTGGTATTGCAGTATTTAAAGATCAAGAATTAATATACCATAATTATATAAATGCGGGAAGCGCAAACCTTTTCCGCAGAATAGATAAAATGATAGAAGGAATAGAAGCAGTTATAAAAGAATATAAACCAACTTGTGTAGTTATAGAAGATCCTATTCCTGAAGACGTGCATCATAATCAAAATGTATATAAAGCATTAATGTATTTACAAGCTTTTATTATGTATTCTTTAGATAAAAATAAAATTACTAATATTAAATTTTTTACTTCCTCTGAATGGCGAAAGAAATGCGGTATACATACTGGACGAGGGATCCACCGCGATTCTCTTAAACCTAAAGATATTGCTTTTGTTGAGTCGCAATTTGGTATTAAGGTGAATGATGATGAAGCGGATGCCATTGGCATAGGCTTTGCCGCTGTAGGGGGAGTTATAAAAGAACCTCAAGTTATAATAGACGATTCAGGATTTGAGTTTGCTTAGATAGATAAAAAATTTAAAATTTTTTGGACAGAGAAGATTAAAGATCTACTTGTAAAAATGATATTTAATATCAGAGAAAAAGAAAAATCTTTTTCTTTATTTTCTTATTTTATTTTATTCAAAATAAAAATTCCCATTTTTAATTAATTTATTTTATTTAGATATAGGAATTTTTTACATTTTTTTTAGTAAAAAATTTTTATATAGATTTATAGTATTTAATCTACTCGGTACCCAATATAACTAATACTATAATAATTTAATAAAAATCTTGGTGAACTCAATCTTTTCTTTGCCTATTTTTCACATCTTAAAATTTTTCTAAGGAGATTTCTAAAATGAATAATTTCAATCCAATGTTAGGTAATAATATACCTTCTCGAAACCAATTTCCTACTTATTTAAATTCAATTCCCGCAAATAATACTGCATCTACTAATAACTTAATTTGGGTCCAAGGTATAGAAGGAGCTAAAGCTTGGCAGTTAAACCCAAATAGTATGGTCGTTTTATTAGATAGTGAAGCGGAAGGGAAAATGTATATTAAAGTAAGTGATAATATTGGTATGAGTTCGCTAAGAATTTTTAATTATGTGGAAGAAATACCATCTTCCGCATCTAAACAGCCTACTGAAGAACATCTTGATTTATCTCAATTTGTTAAAAGAGATGAGTTAGAAATATTGATAAAGGAGTTATTACAAAAGAATGAACAAACTATTTCAGCAACTACAACAACCACAAGTGGGAGTACAGGATCAACAACAGGCGCCGTTAAGATCATCACCCCAACTAAAAAATAATTCACTTTTTCAAAATTTTTTAAATAGTTCTAATCCTAAAGATTTCATTCAAAAGATGGTATCTCAAAATCCTAAAATGCAAAATGCCATGCGATTATTCCAATCTAGTAATATGACCCCTAAACAATTTTTCTATCAATATGCTCAACAAAATGGTATAAATCCTGATGAATTTTTAAAATTATTTAATTAAGGAGGATTTGTATTATGGGAGAAAATGGTTCTTCTCTTAGCGCAAGTGATGTCGCTTTATTAAGCGATAGAAACGGAATGGGATGGGGAGACTCATCTTTTATGTGGATTTTTGCGTTACTTATTCTTGCTAATGGCGGATTTGGTTTTGGCGGAAATAACTTCGCAAATGCTATTGGTTATGAGAATTTAGCTACTTCTAATGAAGTTCAGCGTGGTTTTGATAATCAAAATTCTATGGCTAATCAAAGAGAAATTCTTTCTGCTGTAAATGCGGGAACCGCTCAAACTGTTGCAGCAACTAATCAGTCTTATCATGACATTGTTATGGCTCTTGGCGATAGATATGCAGAGCTTGATAGAGATGTTATGGGAGTTGCCGCAAGTGTTCAGCAAGCAATAGCAAATCAGAATGATTGCTGCTGCTCTACAAAGATGCAGATAATGGATTCTACAGCTAGTATTAATGCTGGTATCGCTCAGAATCGTTATGATGCAGCCATGAATACTGCTGCTATTAATGCAAATACAACTGCGCAGACTCAAAAGATTCTTGATGCTATAACAGGCAATAGAATGGCTGATATGCAGAATCAGATTAATGAGCTTTCTCTTAATCAAGCATTAGCTGGAGTTGTTCGTTACCCTATGTCTACTGTTTATGGAGTTCCATCACCATGTTTTAATGGTTGTGGAAACAATGGATGGGGTAATATTTAATTAACGTCTAATTGACGAGGAATTTTATTAGGCGTTTATCTACTTAGTGGATAGACGCCTTTATTTTTTATCTAAAGAAAGGAAAAATATTATGAGTAGATCGGCAATTTACACAATTAATTCTTCAGTTCAAACAGTACCTCTTAATGGTATTATAGATCCTGGAACTGTTATAAGACGTTTTGGATGTAATCTTTTTTTATCTGGTAATGGTATCAGAGAAGTAGGTGAAGGTTATTATGAATACAATATAACAGTTACTGCGGCGCCTAGTGCTGTAGGAGTTGTAACTATTACAGCATATAAGGATGGAGTAGCAATCCCTGGAGCTACAGCTAGTGAAACTGTGGCTGCCGCAGATGATTTAGTTAATCTCTCTCTTGATTTCATTTTAAGAGAGCCTTGTAATTGTTGCGAGGACGGTGGAAGCAGTATTACTTTTGTTCTTACTGGAACTGCAAGTAATATAAATAATATTGCAATCACCGCAGTAAAAATCTAATGCAAAAATTGGGTTCTGGTCCAGATGGTCAATTTACTTTTCTTGATATGGTTAGCTTGTTAAGTTTCCTTATTGGAACGGCTAACCTACAAGAAAATTTAACTCAAGGAGATAAGCAAGACCTTATGGAAATATTTTCTAAAAAAACAGATGATTTACTTAAAGAAATTCATCAGCATTTAAAAGAACAAGATAATAAAATAGATATAATTTTGGAGGAATTATCACATGGTAGTTGAAGATATTTTTAGTCAATTAATAGCACATGCCACTGAAGGGTTAATGGTTCATGCACAATTAGCTGAATATTTTGATTTTTTAGGATTAAAAGGATATGCTAAATGTCATACTTATCATTATTTTGCGGAAAGTGTTAATTATAAATGTTTATGTGAATATTATATTAAACATTATAATAAACTTCCTATTGAATTAAGTGTTTCTAATCCAAAAGTGGTACCTGAAAGTTGGTTTAAATACAATAGAAAAGATGTAGATAGCTCTACAAGAAAAAATGCTATTGCAACGGGTTTTGATAAATGGATTGTTTGGGAAAAGAACACTAAAAAATTATTTGAACAAATGTATCAAGAATTAATGGCTATTAATGAAATTGCAGCAGCTTTAGAATTAAAATGTTATATAAATGATGTAAGTAATGAATTAGCTGAAGCAGAGCAAAAAATGTTAGAAATAAAAGCTATTGATTATAATATTTCAGATATCATAATGGAACAAGGAGATTTATGTAAGAAGTATACTAAGGAATTGCGGAGGATTAAAATATGTTAAAATTAGAAGAAATTAATGAAGAAATTAAAGCTTTAGAAAATAGTAATAATACTTCTTATAGTGTATGTCAAAAATTAGCTATTTTATATATAGTTAGAGATCATATGAATAATAAATTACGTGATCCTAATGATATTATTGAAGATTCCATAAGAAATTCTAATCAGATTATTGCAGAATCTGCATTACAAAAATAGGCGGCGACCGCGTCTTGAGTAATATTGGACGCGGTCGCCGCTTTTATATGTCTTGAAAGATAAATTCTTCACCACAAGCGCATTTTACTATACCTATTGTTCCTATTGAAGTAGGTGTAAAATGATAAGAAAATCTTCCACCTATACATCCTGCATAATAATTATTATTATGTTTTTCTTTAATATGTTTCTCTATCCATTCATTTATTTTTTTATCTTCCTCTTTAGAAATAGGGAAACCTAAATGATATTCTTTTAATACTTTATCATATTTCTTTTTTAAATTATTAATTTCCTTATCTTTCCATTTTTCATTTTTTAATTCTTCATTCTCTTTTTTTAAATGCTCATTTTGTTTTTCAATAAAATCTACTTGTTTAAGTATGTTTTCATAATTTTTTGTTAATATAGACTCAATATCTTTTCGTAACATCATTCTACTCCTGTTGATCCAAAGCCTCCAGATCCGCGGGTTGTATCAGATAATTCAGTTACTTCTTTATATTGTATTATAGGTACAGGAGATATTATAATTTGAGCAATTCTGCTTCCCGCAGGAACAGTCTGCTCTATATCTGAATCATTGTGCATTGCGACTATAATTTCTCCCCGATAGTCTGAATCTATAACACCAACACAATTCGCTGGACGAAGACCCTGCTTAGTCGCAAGGCCACTTCGTGCGAATATAGCTCCATAATATCCAGTTGGAATAGCCATAGCTAAACCAGTTCCTATTTTTAAAGTTTCACCGGGTCTAACTATTAAATCATAATCTGTAGCTGCATAGAGATCAGCACCTGCCGCGCAATCACTGCCAAAAGTAGGCATTTTAGCTAAAGTATTTAAAATTTTTACTTTTACGATTTCCATTAAAATTCTACTCCTTCATCTTCATCTTTCTCTACTGGTTCTGGAAAGAATCCTTCTTGAGTATTATATTCAATACCTACATAGGTATCAGGCTCTTTTTCTGTATTAAAGTCTTTAGTTAATGTGACTCTATACCATTCATCAACTATTTCTCCTTTAGCTTTAGAACACTTATATTCAGATGAATATTTGCTAAGAGTATAAGTTTTATCAGCTTTTGCAGCTTCTATAAGCTTTTTAGCTTCCGCCTCATTTGCAACTCTATGCGTTTCTACTGTTTTTACTAAATAATTCATATCCTTTTATCTCCTTTTTACTAATGTACTTTAACATTAATTTGTAGATTATTAAATTTACTATTTTTTTCTATTTCTTCTTTTATATGTAAACTATATAATTGATTAGTTCCACCTAAATCAACTTGATGAATATTATATTCTTCACAAAGATTACAGCATACTTTTTTAATATCATCAAGATTGCATTGTACTATTTTAATACATTCACCATTTTTGTATACGCCAATTTCTTGCTGCATTACAAAAGGGTGTATAGTTGCTACAATATGATCCATAATATTTCCTCCTTATTGTAAAACTATATAATGTTTACGCTTTAATAATACCAAAAGTATAATCAAATAAATAATAAACAAAATTTTCTTGTGTTTCAGGCTCTCTAATCCAAATCTCATAATTATTATCCTCTTGTTTATCTATACTAATTACCTGTCCTCTATTTTGTAAAGTTTCTCGAAATTCTTTTAGAGTTCCTTCTTTTGTTAGTAAAATGAAAACAGTATAATCTTTTCTTTCATTATTTAATAGCATCCAATACTTATGCCCTTTGACAGCTTGTGCCATTATATCTGAAATTAAATTATCTGTATCTATATTAAACTCTATCATATCTAGTGGAGGTTCATTAGCTATAGCTTGTTTATTAAAATCATATAAATTACCTAACGTTATTTCACTCATTACTGTTGAACTCCTTTAATATTATTTTGAATAGTAGATAATCCCATATGAAGAACCCTATCTGATATTTCTTCTGTTCTGCCTTGATTCCAATAATTTCCTCCTAAATACCCGCAAGTTCTCCTAACTACATTCATAGTATTTTGATCGCGGTTCCCGCAATTAGGACATTCCCAATATAAATTTCCAGGTTCTCCTTTTATTTGAATTTCGCCATCATATCCGCATTTTTGACAATAATCAGATTTCGTATTTAATTCTGCATACATAATATGCTCATAAATAAATTGAATAATAGATATAACTGCGGGGATGTTATTTTGCATATTAGGTATTTCTACATAACTAATTGCGCCACCTGGACTTAATTTTTGAAATTCTGCTTCTTTTGCCAATTTAGTAAAAGCGTCTATCTTTTCTCTTACATTGACATGATAAGAGTTGGTTATATAATCATGATCAGTTATATTTTCAATGATTCCAAAGCGTTTTCTTAAACATTTTGCAAATTTATAAGTAACTGATTCAATAGGAGTTCCATATACTGAATAATCTATATCTTCTTCAGCTTTCCATTTATTACAAGCATCATTTAAATGTTGCATTACTGCTAAAGCAAAAGGTTTTGCTTCTTCATCTGTATGAGATTTCCCTGTCATATAGTATACACATTCATAAAGGGCAGCATATCCTAAGGATATGGTTGAGTAACCATGATATAATAATTCATCTATAGTTTCTCCTTTATTAAATCTAGCTAAAGCTCCAAATTGCCAAAGAATAGGTGCAATATCTGTTTTAGTTCCTTTTAATCTTTTGTGTCTGTATTGTAAAGCTTTATGGCATAACTCTAATCTTTCATCAAAAATTTTCCAAAATAAATCCATATCTTTTTTAGATGAAAGAGCTACATCTGCTAAATTTATAGTAACTACACCTTGGTTAACTAATATTTAGACTATCTCTTCACTATTTAAAATAGTGCCGTGCGCTTCGGTCAGTGATAAAATCTGACCTACTTCCTTACATTCATCAGGAATAGTCGTTACACCTTCTTTAATAGATAAATCTTTACATAGATAATAATCAATTATCTCATATCTTTGTTTAAACCAATTTCGAGTAAACATTCTTTTTATCCCTCCGTTTCGGCAGGAATGACCAGAATATTCAATAAAATTTTTTGCTGGACAAAAAGTTATTGTTTCTTTTTTATTTTTATCATAAACAGTCAAAATCCAAGTATTTCCTATTCGATGATTATTTTTTGAACAATCTAAAGTATTTTCTTTTTGAGTTCCTAAATATAAATTATTTATATTGTTATTTAACTGATTATCATCTTTATGTAATACTTGAAAATTATCATCAACAGGGCCAATCCAAGTTTCATATACTATTTTATGAACTGGATAATGCTTTTGTCCATTTCCAAAATTTATATCAATATAATAATATTGTTTTTTATCTTTCCCTCTAAGAAGAGGTTTTAAAATTTTTTGTGAAAAATCTGAATATATGTTACCAGAGTCATCACAATAATATTTAGTATTTCGAAATTGTTTAAAAGTTTTTCCTTGTATATAGATTATCTTATTCATTATAAAAACTCCTTTTTTGTTATTGGTAGTTATTATAAAAAAGCTTGGCACGGTATTGTTCATATAATTTTATATGAGTTTTCACCGTTAGCAGAAATATCTTCCACACCATTTTTTCTTATGTTCACACGGTTTAAGGTCACCTTAACGTTAAGCAGTCAAGCGACCATAAAATTTTTGTTGTCCCTTTTTATAGTTTAATGCACGAGCCCAGTTTTGAGAAGTTCTATCTGGAGTTAAGAAACTTCTACATCCCATACAAGTATATGTCTGTCCTTGTTTTAACTCTCTTTGTACTTTATTAGAAATATAATCTGGAACAAGTCTTTTTGCAGTACATTTAGCAGCTAATTCTGTAAGATAATAATATTTAGATTTTTCATATGTATTGAAATCATCAAGAGCATAAATAAGTTTAGGGAAAGTAGGAGTTATAAATATTCCTTTTTCATTTTTTACTCCTTCAATTCTTTGTTTTAAAACTTCTTCAATACATAATGCTAAATCTTCTCTTTCTTTTCCTTCAGGAACTTCTGCTAAATTCATATATATAGTAATAAATGGAGTTTGTCCGTTAGTAGTCATCAAAGTAAGTATTTGATATTGTATTGTTTGTACTCCATCTCTAATTTCTTTTCGTAAACGTTTTTCTATTATTTTATTTAATAAATTATCTGAAGGCATTTTTGATATTTCATGTAATTCAATTAATTTTTGAAATTCATTTTGAACTTCTTTTTTAATATTTTGTCTTGAAATATCAACAAAAGATGATAAATGTGCTAATGATATAGATTGTCCTCCATATTGAGAAGATGCTACTTGAGCAATAATTTGCGTTGCGATATTGCAAGCAGTTAAAAATCTATGTGGTTTTTCTATCGTGGTTTTGCTTATTACAGTTCCATTTTGTAGCATATCTTCTAAATTAATTAAGTCACAATTATGAATTGGTTGAAGGAAATAATCCATATCATGAAAGTGAATTAGTCCATTTAAATGAGCTTCTACAATATCTTTAGGAAGAAGTCTTCTTAAAGAAGCATCTGTCGATACCGCTCCCGCCATATAATCTCTTTGAGTAGTAGCTAAATAAGGATCTTTATTAGAATTTTCTCCATTCCAATATTCACTTTCATTTTCTACTATTTCATCTATGGTTTTATCTATTGTATTTTCTCTATTATAATCTCTATCATGCCTATATTCTATATAGGCGGTTGCAACATCTTTTCTTTTTGTCGCCATTAAGCCATGTTCAACGAGAGCTTGAATTTCATCAATAGTTAATTCATTTGGAATACCTTCCATATATCCTTGAATATAATCAGCTATGTTCTGCGCTTTTTCTTCTGCGTATGCGGAAGATGAACCATCCACCGCAATAAAAGCTTTTAAAACCGCTGATTTAATTTTTTCTGAATCGAATTTAGTTCTTCGACCATCTCTCTTGATAATATAATAATCCATTTCTTCTTACCTCCTAATTAATTTTATATTTTAAGGCTGTAAATATATTTGTTTTTTATAGAATATGAATTAATTATTTTTGTTAAATACTATTTTAATATATTTCATTTTCTTCCGCAGATATTGCTATTACTTCTGATAGTTCTTTATATTTATTTATATACCAATCACTTTTAGCTAAATCTTCTGCTCCATTTTTATCAGCTGCGCGGTATCTATATTTCCAGGCATTAAGCTTACAGAATGAAAGTGTTTCTTCTATTCCAAATAAAAGAATCATTTCATCTATACATTCTAAACCATTTTCTCTATTGTAATGAGATGGATGATTTATTTTATCATTAAGAGGATTTAAATCAGTTGACATATTTATCATTTTTTCTCCTTTTGCTATTTCTGTTAATCTCTTTAAATTTTTATCCATTTATTATCTCCTATTGCGGAGGACCAGCTTAATTATTCATTAAGCTGGATCCCGCTATTCTTCATCATAGTCTTCTTCTAGTGCTCCTGATGGAGAGAATCTTTCATGTTGAAGTTTAATTTCATCTCCTATAACATTTGTAATTTTATATAATTGATGTGTAGGGGTGTTAGCATATGTTTTTCCAATAAACTGGTCATCTCGTCTATATCCAGTTACCATTAACATAGTTCCACGTGTAAACCAACTTTTTTCAATTACTTTTTTCTTTCCATCTGATTGAATTTGACTTATTTGCTTTTTAAACATAGCATAATATTCAGAAGTGAATTTTACATTAACAACGCCTGTTGTTGTCAATAATGTAATACTATGTCTATTATCATTTTTTGCTATAACAGTTCCCGCAATTCTATATAATTTATATATTGGTATTTGTATATTTTTTCTTTTAAAGTAATAATCAACTTCATAAGATTGTAATTTATTAAAATCAACAAGATTATATTTATTAATATCAATATTTTTTAATTCATGATCTCCATGATAAAAAGCTAAAGCATCCATTTCCCAATGAGATTCAGATCCTTCTGCATATTTTTTCCAAGCTAGAATAAATATTATATAATTATATTGCTTTAATAATTCTTCTTGATTTTCTTTAATCCAATTTCTTGCTTCATCCATATAAGATTGATAAATCTTATCCCATGCATTTTGTTTTATGCAAAATACTCCATTTAAAGTTTCTATTTGATCAATTATATTTGGCATAAATTTTTCAAAAAACTGCATACAAGTTTCATTAAATTGATAATATTGTCCTACTTTTAAATAAGTTTTTAAATATTTTGTAAAATTATATATTCTAATTTGCATTTCTAATTCTTGAGGAATTAATCCTAATTGAATTAATCCATTAAAATTTTGAAGATTTAATTTAGTTTTCATTCCACAAATTTGAGATATATAATATATCATAATTTCTTTACGGTTGGACAAAACTGTTTCAATTTCATCAAAAGCCCCGCCCTTAATTAAACTTATCATTGCTTTTTTACCAAGAGGACAACGATTCATAAAATCTTTTATTCCAATATAAGGTCTACCTGCTTTAATTTTTTCTATTATTTCTTCATTAACGTTACTTAAAGCATTTAATCCATAAAGTATTCTATTATTTTCTATATCAGGCTTAAATCCATAATCTGATGTATTTATATTAACAAGAGATACTTCAATTCCTACGTTTATTATTTCACCAATAGCCTTAGCTATCTTATCATATTTTTTACCTTTTCTTTTCTTTTTTATTTCTTCTTCAGTTATATCTTTATCATCATCATCATCTTCAAGACTTCCGCTATTTACTACTAAACATGCGGTATCCCAGTATATAGGATTCCATTTAGTTGCGAGATAAGCAGTTTGGTATCCAATAAAAGAATAAGCTAATGCGTGAATACATTATTAATTTTAATTAATAACTGACTATTTTTTACGAGGTTTGTAGTGAGAATTGGCAGTTCTCTCCCCCGCACACTATTTCCCAGAACGTATCAATAGTTCCAGTACTCTCCGTCTAACCAGAGATAGTCGATACAACGTTTCTTGATAATATGATTATTCAAAATATTTTTTAAAGATTTCTTTATTTTTTTCTAAATTAGAACGAATAGGATAAATTAAATATTCTTGTTTATTTGCTCTACCTTGTCCTAATTTTTTAATTGTACTTTCTGCTTTTCCATATTTTTGAGCTATTTTTACTAAACTATCAGGAGAAAAAATAATATCTTTTAAACAAGGAATAATCCAACTTTTATCTGCACAACCTTTAATTATAAGAGGATATTTTTCATTTGGATCAAAATAATATTTCCCTGTATTTATCATTGATAAAAATCCAGCACTTTTTATATCCCATTTTTTTTGTATTTCAGAATAAGATTTTCCAGATTTTATATCTTCTTTTATTTTTTTAATATTATCTTTTGTAAATCTTCCTTCTCCTGTGAAGTCTTTTTTTAATGGATAATTTAATTTTGGATTTTTATAATTGATTCCAGTATTGATATTACTTAAAAAAGTTCTTGTTAATCTTGGATTAAAATATTCAATAATATCATCATATTTTTCTCCATTAATTAATTTCTTTTGTATTAATTCTATTTCTTCTCCTGTAAAAATTTTACCTCTATCTTTTAATTCATCCCAAGAAAGTTTTTCTCTTAAATGTCCATCTCCACCAAAAGTAATATTATAACCACCTTGACTAATGTGACTTTTCTTTTCTTTTATCCAATATTGTTCTTTTTCATTTGCTTCTTCTTGAGTTAAATTTGATTCAATAACTTCAAAAGTAAAATTTTCAATTCCATATTTTCTAATGGCATTATGTAAAGGATAATTATAACTATGACTATTTTTATTATAACTATCACTTTTATGACCATTAAATCTTTTTTGCAAATTATTGGTTTGTCCAACATACTGATGACCGTTTATTTTATTTGTATAAATATAAATAAATTTATCTCTCATTTTTCGGTCCTCCTTTCTACTGTATTTGAAAAAACCTATAATCAAATTATCAAGATTTGTCACGAGATTTTACCCTCGTTAGCATATATTTCTATCTTTGCCAGAGATATTATTGAAATATATACCCCCATGATGAGTGGGTTAAGTGTGTGAGCACCATTACAATGCTAAAAGAATACCCCATTTGAGGTCCTATACCATTATTCCATACATATACCCCCAAATGGGGACTTCGTGCTTGTTTTAATACTTGCTCTTTAAGTGCGGGAATTTTATTCATTTGTTTTTTTCCGACGATCTTGCGGGCGGCGTTCGCGTCCTTTAAACTGAATCCGCAGATATTGTTATCCATAAGCATTTTCATCATTTGCTCTTGGCTAGGAGGAACTCCATATGAAGATTTAAAATATGGTTCAACTACTTTCATTTCTTCTTCAGTTAATCCTGCATTTTGCATTTCATCATACCAAAGATTAATATTATTCTTAAATCGAATATATTTTTCCATTGGGGTTTCCGCGCCTTTTTCTGCGGTCATTAATCTCATTAACCCATTAGCATCCGTTAATTCGAGCATTGATCCAGGTTTAATTTTTTTTGCTGCTTGACTTCCTACTTCACTATCAAATTGAAAAATATTTAAAATATTTCCTTGTTGAATATTTTCCCATATATTAGGATCATTTGTATCTAATACGTCTGGATGAAAATATTTATCATATATTTCTCTTAATGATAAATTATCTTCTATTTCTCCATTTTCTTGCAAGAATTTAATACACTGTGCAATTTTATCTTGTACTTCTGTAAGCAAGAAATCATACTTCGTCATACCTGCGGCTTCCGCCATATGAAGGTCGTACTGAGTTATCACATCCCCGCTAGGAGTTCTCATAAAACATCCAAATTCATATGGATCTTCATCAAACATAATAACTCCAGAAGCATGACTTCCACGTTGGCTAATTAACCCTTCAATACCTTGCATTATCTCTAATAATCTAGGATATTGATTAACTTCATTAACAAAAGTTGTAACAGGTTTTCTATCTTTTTCTTTATTCCCATTTATAACTTCATCTAATGTCCATAAAAATCCTCTTTCTGATGGAACAAGAGATGAGAGATATTGAGCTATATCATTATCAATACCATCAGGATATTCTTCTGACCTATATCCGCGGCAAGCTGTTTGAATTGTTGATTTAGTTGTTTCTGTCCCAAATGTAGCTACAAGAGTGCAACCCAAATTCTTACGAGATAAAGAGTCGATGTTTTTAGCAAAATTTTTACCTCTTTCTTCTTTAATCTTTTGAATAATAAGCGGGCGTTTACTGGGACAAAGATCTATATCTATATCACCAAGTTCTAGCCTTTCCTTATTGAGGTAGCGCCAGAAAGGTAAGTCCCACTTTAAAGGATCCAATTGTGTAACCCCAAGAAGATAATGATTTAATCCTGAACAAGATGATCCTCTTCCCGCTCCGACTGTACTTCCACATTCCCAGAACATATCAATATAGTGTTGAAGTACAATAGGGTAACGAAACATATTAGTTCCCAATTTTTCTCCTATTGTTCGTTTAATATCGGCTTCTTCTTCAAGTCGAGAAAGATATTCATCTTTATACAATCCTTTAAAAGTTAATTGATTTAAACACTCATTTACCCAATATCTTTCATACTTATCATCAGAATAGTGCATTGATGTTAAAATAGGATATTTTTTATCGAAACCATCCCATTCAACATTTTCTTCTTCTTTAGGATAATCTTCAACTTCAACACTAGGAATAACCTGTGAATGAGTTAAATCATACCATTCAATTTTATCATATATCTCCATACTATTTTTACACATTTGTTCATATAAATCAACAATAGATGGAGTTAAATTTTTCTTTATATCTTCTTCATCTTGAAGATAAGCATACTCATAAAATTGTGCGGTCTCCCGCTCTCCGCCTTTACTATTAAGATAGGCTTCATGAACGAATCTATCTTCTTTTGTTAAATAATGAGCATCAGAACCAATTACCATATTAACATCAAAGACAACAGAAAGTTCAGCTATTTTTTTATTAACTATTATCTGTTCGCGGGAAGCTCCTGGTGCTACTTCAAAATAAAAATCATCATTAAATAATTCTTTACAAAACAAAACAAAATTAATTATATCTTGTTTTATTTGCAAAGATTCTTCAGTTGCTCCTATTTGTCTTGCTGATTCTAATTCAAGAATTTTTGAACTTAATTCTCCGCCAATACAGGCAGTTGTTGCTATAAGATGACCTGGATTAGATTCAACAATTCTTTTTAAATCTTCTTTTAAAGTTGGAACTCTTTCCATTCTTCTATCATAATAAGAATTTAACCATGCTAAAGAAGACAACTCTCTAAGTTGCCTGTGTCCTTGGGCATCTTTGGCTAATAATATAAAATGATAGTATTTTATTCCATTTTCTCTATTATTTACTAGATATATTTCATTTCCAAGCCCTATTTTAAAATTAGGATTTATTTCTTTTAATTTTTTAGCAAGTGTATTTACTTCTATATGTCCTGATAAAGTTTCATGATCTGTAATATTGATTCCCGCAAGTCCTATATCAATGGCTCTTTGAATTAGCTTTTCTGGTCTATTAATGCAGTCAAGGAGCCTGAGATTAGAATAATGAGTATGCGAGTGAATTTCAAAGCGGCTTGACATCTTAAATACTCCTTTTATTTTTATTTTTACATAATATATATTATAACATATTTTTATATAAAAAACAAGCGGAAGATATTTTATCTTCCGCTTTTATGGTATAATTTCTAATTATAATTAGCCAATAAGAGCAAGAACTCCTTGATTAGCCTGATTAGCTTGTGCTAATATTGCCTGACCTGCCTGCATCAGGATATTATTATTAGAAAATTTAACCATTTCAGATGCCATATCTGTATCTCTGATCTGGCTCTCCGCTGATGTTGTGTTCTCTACGACATTGTCGAGGTTCTTGATCGTGTGCTCTAACCTATTCTGTACTGCACCGAGTGCCGCTCTCTGATCGGACACCTTCTGGATAGCGTCTGCTATAGCGTCCATAGCGTACGTGCCTGCTGCACCTGAATTATCAAGTACGTTGAGTCCTCTTATGCCAAGACCTTTAGCGCTCATCTGACCAATTTCAACAGCTATCTTGTTCGTGCCGTCAGCGTCTGCACCTATGTGAAGTGCAAAGTTCAGATTTTCCTGAGTAAGAGCTGAGCCTTTACTGATCGTGAAGCTGATTATCGTTGAGCCATTCATGGCGGATGCTGTCATAGCGTTCTTTACTGCTGCGTTAGCGAAATCAACTGTAACTTCACTTGCATTGTCAACGCCTATGGAGTTAGCCTGCTTCAGAGCCATCGTTATGAGCTTCATAGCCCTTCCTACAGTGATAACATTTGTATCGGCACGGTCGATACCTACCATTGTGCCATCCATGTTAGTCATGCTGACTCCCTTATAAGTAACGCCGTTCACTATTACGCTTGAGAACGTGCTTACAAGAGTTGAAAGCGCATCTGCTTTTGTATAAGCACCAGCTGCATTAGCAAGAGTCTTTTTACCAGCGAAATCACCATAATCAGAAACTATTGTGTAATTTTTACCATCAATCTTAGCTGAAAGACCTGTCACAAGCTTTGCACCCATATAGGTCTGAGCTACTGCTGCATCACTGAACTCTTGTCCTATAATGTAGCTTCTACCGCCGATATTGATTGTTGCGCCGAATGTTAGTGATTTAGCTGAAAGGATGAATGTAGCCTTTGTAGCTGTGTCAATGAGTGACCCTTTAAGTCCTGCGTCGTGTCCCTGCATATAAGTCTTCTTGGAAGCTACGCCGCCGCTAAGAAGGTATGTCTCGTTGAACTTCGTTGTTTCAGATACGCGGTCTATCTCAGTCGTAAGAGCATCAACCTCATTCTGGATAGCCTGACGATCGCTAACACTATTGGTACCGTTAGCTGCCTTTGTTGCAAGCTCGTTCATTCTCTGCAGCATGTCGTGGATCTCGTTAAGAGCACCCTCTGCTGTCTGCACTGCTGATATTCCGTCCTCTGCGTTAGTCGAAGCCTGTGTAAGACCCCTGATCTGCTTCCTCATCTTCTCGGATATAGCCAGCCCTGCTGCGTCATCCGCGCCACGGTTGATCTTATAACCTGAAGAAAGTTTTTCTGAAGACTTCGCCTGTGCTGATGAATTAATGTTAAGCATTCTGTTTGAATTCATTGCAATTAAATTGTGTGCTACGACCATAATATTTTTCCTCCTTGAAAATAAAATTACTTAACCACATCCATGTGGCAGTTATCAATATGAAATTTTTATATTAAAAACGGCAAGAAAGCTTTATTTCATTGCATCTGAATATGCAGTTTTCTTTGGGGCAAGGGCACTTAAGAATTGCGAAACGACTGCAATCTTTACATTCAGGTTGAAGGACAGGACCAGTTACTTTATTATTATTTTTCATAAGGACCTCCTTAAACTCATCTCTATTTTAGTTATCGTCTTAGAAAAACAATAGAATTAAACAAAAATATTATTATTTTATAATTAATTATTTTCTGATTTACTTTTAAATGAAAGTGAAATATTTTATTATCTAGCAATATCATTTACGGGGGCAAAGGTATGTCCACATTAGAGCAAACCTCATCAATAATAATACAAGATTTGAAATTATCATATTCAGAAGCAGGAAAAGGCGAACCTATTCTCTGCCTTCATGGAAATCCAAGTAGCAAAAGTGTTTTTTCCAATATGATGACAAATCTTGATGGATTAAACATCAAACTTGTTGCTATTGACAGACCTGGACATAACGCAACCGATGAAATACCAAACGAAAAAAACGACTTATGGTATGATACTTTTATTTACGCAGATTTTATTAAAGCTAAACTGAATAAAAAAGCATGGATTATGGGTCATTCTTACGGTTGTCTAACAGCTTTAAAGATTGCCATAAAATACCCTGAAAGAGTTAAAGGCTTAATTTTCATAAATCCTTTGGTTGCACCAGCAACACCTAACGAGTCAACTTCCAACATACCACACTTTTCAAAAGGCTTTTTAACTGGTTCAATTCTTGGATTATGGCTACCTATAGAATATCCAAAAGTATTATCTGACTTACTAAATAAATTCTTTCAACCAGAAAAACCATCTGACGAGTATTCTGAACTATGGATTCAAAAAACTATAAGATTTGAAAATGTTGTAGCATACCATATTGATAGAAATATTCAGATAAATATTCAAAACGAACTTAAAGAAAAAATGAAAAATCTTTCTCTACCAGTATTTGCCTTATACGGGGCAAAAGATGCTTATACAGATATCAACAGGCAACAGGAAACCGTTAACCTCATTCCTGGAGTAAAATCAGAAACTTCTGAAACAAGTGGACACTACATGCCATATTTGAATCCAGAAATCTGCCTTGATTTTATAAAGAAATCCGTTTTTTAGAGAGATTAGAGAGAAGAAAAAAGAGATAAGGGATTTCCTAAAACACTGCCTTTCGTAAATGGGGATTTCATGCCGATGCTGCCACACGAAGTGGGGAAGCTGTCAAAGCTCCGTTTGTCTTATTCATGTTCTCTGGTTTCAAAGAACTGAATTTCAGGCCATTCCTTCATTACGTAGTTCAAACGCCACTTATCTGGGCACATAAATGTCAGAGCATTTGCAGTATCAAGTGATAAACTGGTTTTGTAACGTTTTTTGAATTCTTCAAGTTTTCGTTCATCATTACTGGTTATCCAACGAGCAATACCATAGTCAACTGGTTCATAGATTGCATGTACAAAATATTCTGCTTCTAATCTTGATATAACAACATCAAACTGCAACACCCCAACGGCACCGATAATATAATCATTACCAAACAAAGGTCTGAATACTTGAATTGCACCTTCCTCAGAAAGCTGCAACAAACCTTTTTGAAGCTGCTTTGCCTTTAGAGGATCTTTTAAAATAACACGCTTGAATATTTCAGGAGCAAAACTTGGTATTCCTGTAAATTTCAAAAGTTCCTTTGTTGTGAAAGTATCGCCAATTCTGATTGTTCCATGATTATGAACACCAATAATATCACCTGGATAGGCTTCTTCAACATTCTGTCTATCTTGAGCCATAAAAATAGTGGCATTAGCAATGGTTATTTCTTTACCGATTCTATGATGCATAACCTTCATGCCTCTAGTAAACTTACCAGAACATATTCTGACAAAGGCTATTCTATCGCGATGAGCAGGATCCATATTAGCCTGAATCTTAAATGCAAAACCAGAAAAGTCTTTTTCATATGGAGAAACTTCTCTAGTTTCTGTTGGTCTTGGTTTAGGGCATGGAGAAAGTTCACAAAAAGCGTCTAACACTTCTTGAACACCGAAATTATTCAATGCACTACCAAAGAATACAGGTGTCTGGTTGCCTTTAAGATAATCATCGTGGTTAAAAGGTGAAGCAGCTCCTTCTAGAAGTTCAATATCATCACGAAGGTCTTTTGCCTGATAACCAAGCAGTTCATCTAATTTAGGGTCATTTAAATCATTAATTGTAATAGTGTCTTGAGGTCTTCTTGCTTCACCTGCTCTAAAAAGAACAATCTGCTTCTTATAAAGATTGTAAACCCCCTTAAAAGTCTTACCGCTACCTATAGGCCATGAAAGAGGTGCACATTCAATCTGTAGTTTATCTTCAATTTCAGACATTAAATCAAGGGGAGACTGGCCTTCGCGGTCGAGTTTATTTATGAAAGTAATAATAGGCGTATTGCGCATACGGCAGATTGTCATAAGCTTTTCAGTCTGTGTTTCAACGCCTTTAACAGAGTCAATAACCATCAAAGCAGAGTCTACAGCTGTTAAAACTCTGTATGTGTCTTCGGAAAAGTCCTGGTGACCAGGAGTATCAAGTAGATTAACTTCATAATCTTTATAATGAAACTTCATAACAGAAGTTGTTACTGAAATACCGCGTTCCTGTTCTATCTTCATCCAGTCGCTAGTAGCATGTCTATCAGCTTTTCTTGCTTTAATAGCACCAGCCATCTGAATTGCACCACCAAATAAAAGCAGTTTTTCTGTTAGTGTTGTTTTACCTGCGTCTGGGTGGCTGATTATACCAAAACATCTACGGCAGTCTACTTCTGACTGATTATACTTTTCCATGACTTCCTCGTGACTAATTATAATTTT
>ERZ842401.1271-NODE-1271-length-36517-cov-4.894191_pt1 | contig 36517 bp, 21 predicted proteins | sample MGYA00521270_ERZ842401 | MGnify/ENA primary metagenome ERZ842401 (study PRJEB31892, sample SAMEA3878208) | bioreactor metagenome | biome: Moose rumen | place: Sweden | collected 2011-10 | study: EMG produced TPA metagenomics assembly of the PRJEB12797 data set...
TTATAACAGATGGTTGGAAACCTTTTTTATGGGGAATTATATTTTACTGCTTACCAAATTCTCTTTTACTGCATTGTTTGTTTGTAAATATAAAAATCTGTGGTAAAATGGAATCTATCTTGTAGCAATGGCTTTTGCGTATGGCAGAAAAAAAGATACCAGTAGATTCAGAAAAAATAAAAATGGCAATTGTTGCCGGACTGCCCCTTACCATAACGACGTACACGTTGCCCCATGATATGGAAATTTACATGGGCGAGGTGCTGTCTGATTTTTTGCGCCGCCTTGGTCAGGAGCACATGATTCAGTATCTAACTTACTGCCAGCAGGAACTTATCACGAATGCCAAAAAGGCAAATACAAAGCGAATTTATTTTCAAGAAAAGAATCTTAACATTAACGACGAGAACGACTACAAGCTTGGAATGAAGGACTTTAAGGTTGAGACGCTCAACAACATTTCCCACTATCTTGAAAAGCAAAAAAAAGCAGGCTTGTACGTAAAGCTCGTCATCCAATACCGGCACAACAAGATAAAAATGGAAGTTCACAACAATTCTGAGCTCACCGTTTTTGAATACAAGCGAATTCACGACAAGCTCAGCCGCGTTCAGCAGTATACGTCTATTGACGATGCGATGAACCAGATTCTTGACGACACCGAAGGCGCGGGGCTTGGTCTTATCATCATGATTCTCATGCTGGAAAAAATCGGCATGACGGAAGAAAACTTTCAGACCATCTGTGCCAACGGCGAGACCATAACGCGCATCATTTTGCCAATAAGCCCTGCTTCTGAGCGCGACATAGACATCATCTCCGAGGAATTTCAGGACACGATAGAAAACCTTCCGCAGTTTCCAGAAAACATTTCCCGCTTGAACGAGCTTTTAAGCCACGGCGACGCAAAAATGTCTGATATTGCCATGCAGATAAGCAACGACGTTTCGCTTACGGCGGAGCTTTTAAAGCTGGTCAATTCCGCGGCGTTCTCGCTTTCCTCTCCGTGCAAGAATATTGCCGATGCCGTAAAAATGGTAGGTATACGCGGCATAAAGAACATGCTTTTTACCATAGGCTCGCTCAAGATTTTTTCAGACATGAATACCACCAGCGACCGTCTATGGGAACATTCGTATCAGGTTGCGTTCTATGCGTATAATCTGGCGCGGAATTTTTGCCCCGACGATAAATCAATTGTTGAGGACGCCTATGTGTGCGGGCTTTTGCATGACATGGGTAAGGTCGTTTTTGAGAACTCTCACCCGGAATTCCTTAAGAGCATCAAAAAAATTTGCATAGAGAAGGGCATTGAGGGTGAATTCTTTGAGAAAATCCTTTCCGGCGTGAATCACGGCGAGGTCGGCGCACGCATTGCCGAAAAATGGAATTTTCCGAAGTCAATTTCTGCGGTCATCCGCTTTCATCACTTTCCAGAGAACGCGCCAAAGGAATTTCATCGGCTGACCGCGCTCATCTACATTGCGGATTTGATGGTGTATTATCAGGAAGCAGAAATCGAATACTACCAGATAGATGCCGACGTGCTTGATGAATTCAACATTCGCTCAAAGGAACAGTTTGATTCCATAAATGACAAACTCCACGCCGCCTTCGTAAGCAACGCAAAATAAAAAAATCCAGCACTTGCTGGATTTTTTTATTGGGCCATCTAAGACTTGAACTTAGGACCAAGGGATTATGAGTCCCCTGCTCTAACCACTGAGCTAATGGCCCGAAAGTTCTTAAATATTACAGAATTTTACCCGCGTCGTCAATACGGTGGCAGGGTTCGTTTATTCTACCGTAACGGATTTTGCAAGGTTGCGGGGCTGATCCACGTCGCGGCCAAGCTCGCGGGCGCAGTAGAATGCGAACAACTGGCATACGGCAACCATTGGCAGCGCGTAGAATGCGGCATTCTCTACCTTTGGAACGGCAATAAAGTCGTCTACGATTGATTCAAGCTCCGTGTCGCCTTCCGTGCCGATTGCAATGACAGGTCCCTTGCGCGCCTTGATTTCCTTGATGTTGGAAATGACCTTCTCGCGCAAAAAGTCGTCCGGCACAAGGAATACGCTTGGCGTGCCCTCGTTTACAAGCGCAATCGGGCCGTGTTTTATTTCTCCTGCGGCAAATGCTTCCGCGTGGATATACGAGATTTCCTTAAGCTTGAGCGCGCCTTCCAGCGCAATGGGGTACATAAGTCCGCGGCCAAGGAACAAAAAGTCCTTTGCGTTGCAGTATTTTTTTGCAAGCGCGTGAATTTTCTCGCTGTTCTGGAGAGCTGCTTTTACAAGGCGCGGCTGCTCCATAATCCGCTTGATGAACGTAGCGCCGTCTTCCTTGCTCATTCCTCGCTGTCGTGCAAATTTAAGCGCCAAAAGATAGTAGATGATGAGCGTATTTGAGAACGCCTTTGTTGATGCCACGGCAATCTCCGGTCCTGCGTGAATGAATGCGCCACCGTCCGTCTGCCGTGCGATGGTTGAGCTTACGACGTTGCAGATGCCGAACACCTTTCCGCCCTTCTCGTGAATTTCCTTCATTGCGTAGATGGTGTCTGCCGTCTCGCCGCTCTGACTTACCGCAAGATATACGTCATCTTGATTTACAATAGGATTCTTGTAGCGCAGCTCGCTTGAGAATTCCGCGCCGGAAGGAATGCGTGCGTACTGCTCGAACAAAAGACTTCCGAACATGCTTGCATAATACGAGGTTCCTGCGCTCATCGCGGTAATTTTTTTTGTCCGCTTAAAGATGTCGTCCTCGTAGCCGCTGAGCTTTGCGGTGGAATTTTCCATGTCAAGGCGACCGGCAAAGGCGCGCTCGATGCTTTCTGGCTGCTCGTTGATTTCCTTTTCCATATAAGTATCGAAGCCGCATTTTTCAGTCTCGTTTGCGTTTATGGTGATTTCCTCAACGCGCTTTGCGTAGTCGTTGTTCTGAATTGACGGGAACTTAAGGCCATTTGGCGTAATTTCAACTATGTCGCCGTCCTCGAGGTAGATGACCCGCGTGGTATTGCCTACGATTGCGTTCACGTCGCTTGCAATGTAGTATGCGCCGTCCGCAATGCCTATTACGAGCGGGCCGCCGCGCTTTGCCACTACGATTTTGTTCGGCTCGTCAATGCTTGTTATGGCAAGGGCGTAGGTTCCGATTACTTCGTTCAAGGCGTTCTGAACGGCAGAAAGAAGGTCGCCCTTGTAGTATTTTTCGACCAAGTTAGGAACGACCTCTGAGTCCGTCTCGCTGGTAAAGGTTACGCCAGAGCTTTGCAACGTGGCGCGCAAGTTCTGGAAGTTTTCTATGATTCCGTTATGAACGACGGCGATTTTTTTGTTCTGGGAATAGAAGGGGTGTGCGTTCTGGTCGGTTACCATTCCGTGAGTTGCCCAGCGCGTGTGTCCGATTCCCCATGTTCCGGCAAGCTCCTTTGGAAGCACGCCTACTAGCTGCGTGAGTTTTCCTGCCTTTTTATATAGATAGAACTTTGGCTCACCGTTCTCTATCTTGCCTACGATGATTCCGCTTGAGTCATAGCCGCGGTATTCCAGTTTTTTCAGTCCGTTCACAAGGTAGGAAACGGCATTTTCTGTTCCAACGTATCCAACGATTCCGCACATACACAATCTCTCTATAAATTCAGTTTGATTTCTTTTTACCATATTTTAAAAAAAGAGAAAATACCACGTTGCCAAAAATGCCCGGTTGCCGTTATAATTGAAGCGTGTCGACTTTATATGTAGTTGGAACGCCGATTGGCAACCTTGGTGATATTACGTATCGCGCAGTGGAAACTTTCAAATCTGTTGACGTTGTTGCCGCTGAGGATACGCGCCATACATTGCAGCTTCTGACACATCTTGAGATTCATAAGCCGTTGATTTCGTGCCGTTCCCAGAATGAGGAGCTTGCGGCGCAAAAAATCATCGCCCTTATGGACGAAGGAAAGAATATTGCGTATGCAAGTGATGCGGGAACGCCAGGAATAAGCGACCCTGGTGCGGTGCTTGCTGGATTGGTGCGCAGGGCGGGGCATACTGTTGTGCCGATTCCTGGACCGAGCGCGTTTGCTTCTTTGGTGAGCGTTGCGGGTGCCGGCGGAAAAACCCTGATTTTTGAGGGCTTTCTTTCGCCAAAGCCGGGGCGAAGACGCAGCCGGTTGCGCGAGCTGCTTTTGACGGGTGACTCAATAATTTTGTACGAAAGTCCGTTCAGAATTGTAAAGTTGCTGACGGATATTGCCGATATAGATTGTAACCGCCGCGTGGTGGTTGGTCGGGAACTGACAAAATTGCATGAGGAGATTATTGAAGGCTCAGCCGCAGAAATGCGAGATGACTTTGCTTCACGGGCTTCAATAAAAGGGGAGTTTGCAATTTTCATTTCCGGAGTAAAAAAGGTTCAACTTTCTGATGAATCTACCGATAATTAAAGTGTAGAGGGGCAGGACGAAAATGATGATAAATAACATTGATGTAGGCAGAGTAAACGCTCTCAACAACGTACAGAACACAAAGCGCTCAAGCAGCACCGAAAAGTCAACCTTCGGTGAGGATTCAATCTCTGTTTCTCAGGAAGCCCGTGAAAAGGCAACTGAATATTACATGAATCAAGTAGCTGCAGAAACTCCTGACGTTCGCGCTGACCGCATCGCAGAAGTTAAGGCTAAGCTTCAGGATCCGAACTACTTGAACAGTGCAGTGATTGCTTCTGCTGCTGACAAATTGATGGAAAGTTTTGGTCTTTAATCACCAATTTTGACGACATTTGCAGCTTAATACAAAAGGACGGACGCGATTCCGTCCTTTTTGTTTTTATGCTGTTTTTTGGAAACCGAACGTTATGATAGAACCTTTTAAACTGAGCCAGCTGAGCGGCGGTCAGAAGCGGCGAAAGCTTGCACTTACCTTTGGCGCGTTGGAGCGTGACATTGCCGGAATTGCCGAGAAGGGCATGGAATACAACTTTACGTCGATGAGCCGCGCGGAATACACAAAAAAAATGGCGCTTCTGGTGCTTGATGACCCAAAGCTGTCTCAGTCTGCTGCCGCGGAACTGCGCGCACTGATTGAGGCGGACACGTTTGATGAGCGCCGCGTGTGCAATTGTGCGCGGAACCATCTGCTTGAGCTGATAGGCACGTTCCCTGCGGAATGGGATTTAGTTATTGCGCCGCACGAATCTCCTGTGGATGAGAACGGCGTCGTGCGGAACCGCGATTTTTACCCTGGCGTTGCCGTATATGCCGAGGACATCCGCTCGCCGTTCAACCTTGGCTCAATTTTTCGCACCGCGGAGGGCATGGGCGCAGAGCGCGTCTATATTTCGCCGGGTTGCGTGGATCCGGAACAACCGCGTGCCGTGCGAAGCGGCATGGGCTGCATAGAGACGATGGGCTGGGAACGGCTTGCTGTTGAGCGGCTTCCGTCCGATGTTCCCGTCTTTGCTCTGGAGACCGGTGGCACGCCTATTGATGAGTTTGTGTTTCCTCCGCATGGAATTTGCGTCCTGGGCTCAGAGGAGCTTGGCGTAAGCCCGCAGGCGTTGCGGCGTGCGACCTACGGTACGGTAACGATTCCGATGATAGGGCTTAAGGCTAGCCTTAACGTGGGAGTTGCCTTTGGAATTCTTATGCAGAAATGGTGCGAGGCGCTTAGAAGCGGGCGCCGGTAATGTCGCCGGGGGCAACGGATTCTGCGTTGCGGGCGGCGCACCAGGTTCCCTTTTGCAAGGCGGCGGCAAAATCGCCGCTTTTTATGTATTCATACAAAAAGCCCGCGTTGAATGAGTCGCCGCATGCAGTTGTGTTTACGGCAGACACGCGCTCTGCCGGGCATTCGTAAAAAACGCCGTCCTGTGCGGCGTACGTGGGTAAGGTTCCGCGCGTTACGATTACGGCTCCTCCGGTTCTGCGGCTTTCTTCCATTATTTTGTCTTTGAGCGCCTGCTCGTCGCCGCTGCATTTTGCCGTGGTTCCGCATTCCGCTGCATTGCCGCTGTCTGCCGCGTTCCCGCAGAAGGTTTTGCGGAATTCTTCTTCATTTATCTTTATGAATGCGGGCGTGCATTCCATAAGCGTGGCGTTAAGCGGCTCTCCGCAATAGTCTGCAAGTAGCAGCTTTTTTGCCGAGCACACGGTTTTGGCAATGCTGGAAAGCAAGTTCCTTGAAAAATACGCAGGGGCGCTTCCTGCAAGGACGGCTGCGTCCGCGTCGCGCACTTCCTTGCTTACAAGGTTCAGAATGCGCTTTTCTGCCGTGTGGTAGTCTGCGTCCGTTCCAGGCTCGGTAAGGATTACTTCCGTAGTGTTGCGCTGTTCCGCATCCAAAAGAGTAAGACATTCCCGCGTTCTTCCGGTAATTGGCACGGTTTTTACGCAGAGCGCGTCTTTTTGGCACAGCGCGCGGAATTCCGCTTCATTTTGTATTCCTGCTGGGCAGATAAGCAGGCTTGAGTTCTTTTCCAGCTGGTTCAGAACACGAGCCGTGTTTACGGCTTTGCCGGACGCGTCGGTTCGGTAGGTGCGCGCGCGGTTCACGCTTTGCGTGCGGAACGTGGCAAAGTCCGCGGTTTTTTGAATGCCCGCGCTCAGGCAGATGCATAGAATTTTCATGATGATTCCTTTTTGAAGCATTTTAGAGCGCTTTTTGACTTAGGACAACCAATTTCAGTTTCATGCAGAAGCATGTTCCTGCCGATAATTAGAAATGGAATTTTTTAAAAAAAATTGCCTTATGCAAGATATGATGTAAAATGTAAGCATCAAAAAAAATATTAGGATGGGTTTTATGTTAAAAAAGTGTTTTATTCTGGCTTCTCTTTTTCTTTTAACAATTGGTATTGGTTTTATTGCTTCTTGTACGGTCGGTCTTGGCGACTCGGTTGATATTGAGGCTCCAAAAATTTCCATTTCGTATCCACCGGCTGCAAGTACCGTGCGTGGAGCGTTTATGCTTGCGGGCGACTGTTCAGACGACAAGGGCATGAAAAGCGTTGTCGTTACGGTTGCCGTTGACGGCGAGGAGACTGAGCGCTCGTACACTGCCGACCTTTTGAACGGCAACGCCAATTGGAGCGTAAAACTTAACGAGCCTGTGGAGGGTGCGTATCCGTTCAAGGACGGAAAGTATACTTTTTCTGCAAAGGCGGTTGATACCTCTGGACGAACTTCCGTGGTTACGCAGCGAACGCTTGAAATTGATAACACGGCGCCGGTTTTTGTCATTTCTGCGCCGGGAACGCTCAGCATTTCAAAGCCTACCAGCTACGGTTCCATCTTTAAAATCACCGGACAGATTGCGGAGGAACATACTGTTTCTTCCATGATTCTGAATATTTACGACGAGAATAAAAAACTTCTGACTTCAAGCCCATGGGTAGAAAACGGCGTTACAACTGCCGGAGGAACGAGCGTTACCTTTGCCAGTTACGATGAGAAAAAAGCCGACACGGAAATGTCAACGATGTATGCGTCCATCTATGATGTTGCCGCGGGAGGAACTCAGAATTTCTACTGCTCTGTTACGCTCAAGGATTCCGCAGGGCTGTGGCAAACTCCTTGGGACGAAAAAGGCAATGCGAACACCACGTCTGACGATGCGGACGACATAGGAAACACTACCAGCGGACTGTGGCTGAATGATTCTATCTACGGTGTGGACGCGGGCGCGAACGACCTTTTGAGTAAGAACGCGACCCCGCAGTATTCAGTTTCTGACCTGATGACCTGTCTGAACGGCACCTATGTAGATTCCCGCGCGGAAGGCGACGCGGAGACGGTTGTAAGCGTTCTTGAGCGCACAAAGACCGACACAAAGACTGAATACCTTGCCTTCTCACTGAACAAGGATGCAAACCCTACGTATGAAATCCTCGGTTTTCCATTCACCGGGGCGGAAATAAAGAACAAGGCTTCAAAGTCAAGCTCCGTAACCTTTAAGGCTACCTTTGGACGCAACGAGACATATTTTAAGCCGTCCACCATTAAGGTTTATATGTTCGGTCCTTATACCGAGGCTGCCATTACCGAAGAGCTTTTGACCAGCATTTACGGCGACGTTGCCGGCTATGCAAAGAACAACCCGGCGCTGAGCCTGCTTGCATGGGACGGCTCTGTAAGCGGCGCGGACTCGTCAACCAGCTCCTGCACGGAATCAATCACGCTGCCGGACGACGTTGCCGCAAATTCCTACTACGTATTCGGGGCAACCGGCAATGACCAGGACGGCATAGACTTCATCGCCAACAACGGCTACCGCTACGGCTTTGTGGGCGTTACATCGGGAATTGCGCCTACGGTAACTATTACTAAGCCGTCGGTTGCAGAACTGGCGAACGCGTATGGAAGCGCCGCCAGCCTTCTTTCTGAAGTGAATGCGACGGTGGAATCTTCTGAATCTGCCATTGCGTCCGCCCGTTACGAGATTACGGTTACGGATATAGAGACCTCTGCAAAACTTGGAACGATTACGGGCGACGCGAGCCTTGTAAGTTCCAGCGGTGTAATTGGTGAATCAAAAAAACTTGAGTTTTCATTCAACGCTGCAGACAGCGCAAAGTCTGTATGGACGGCAGAAAATGGCGTGAGCGTCGACCCGCGCATAATCGCAGAAAATTCCGGCAACTTATACCGCTATTCAGTTCTTGTATATGGGTATGATGTAGGTGGCGCTGAAGGAAAATCCTCTGCCGTTGCAACCTTGGATACTAAAAAGCCGGTCGTTGAAATAACGAACGTTTCTCCTGTTGCAGAAACGGAAACCGACGATGAGGGAGCGACAAAATACCGCATAAACGGAATTGTAAAAATTGAGGCAAAAATTTCGGATGCCAACCTGAGCAAGGTTTATCTTGATGTCTCTGATGAAAATGGTACGACGCGCTCTCCTTCTACCGGGGATTCAACCTTTGTGTCTGTTTCTGTTGATACGCGGGATTTTGCAGACGGCTCAAATCTTACTATTTCTGTAAAGGCGGTGGACAGCGCCGGAAACGAGGCTACTGTTACCAGCACCGAATACATTGCCGACCAGACTACGGATATTCCGAAAGTAACGTTCATGGGTGTGCTGACCGACCCTGAATTGGCAGAAAGCGAGAATATTTCCGACGGACGAAATCTGTTCCTTACTACGGATAAAATCATGGCGTCAATCAGCGATGATGATGCGGTGGATTCTGTTCTAATCAATTATAGAAAGGATGGCAGTGGCGATTACCTTGCTCTTTTGAGCAAGGAGGACATAAACAAGAGTTCCTATAATCTTAGTCAGGCGTTAACAAGCGGAGGTTCTTATTTAGCGGAAGGCGCCTATGAGTTTGTTATAACCGTAAAGGATAAAAAGACAGACGGAACTGCGGTTGCAACAAAGACAATCGGCCCGTTCTGGATTGGAATTGACGAAGGAAATCCAAAAATCAACTTTGGTGCGACAAGCCAGAGTGGTGCATATACTTCTGCTGGTACTACAAAAACTATAAGTGGAACGGTGCAGGATTCGAGCGGAATGGTAACGATTCAACGTTATCCTACTAAGACAGATGCCTTGAACGGTACAAATCCGGAATTGGCATCTCCTATTGTAAAGGACGATACAAGTTCAGACACAAAAACGGTTTCTACGGATGACGGAACCTCTTGGCAGGATTCTCTTGTAATTCCTGTTGGTGCAACAGAAGGACGCACTGTTTATTATGTTGCAACGGATAAATATGGACGAACAGAAACCTACAGCTGGCGCTATAAAATTGATGGTACTGCACCAACCGCATGGTCGGATTGGACGGATGCAAATGACATGACTACTTGGACGAACAGTGCTTCCAAGACATATCGAATTTGCTTAAGCGACAGCTGGAATATTTCTGGTAACGCTGAATATGGAGATGCCAGCGGAATCGGAGATGTGGTTCTTACGGTAAAAGATAGCGAGAACAATTCAACTGATTATACAATGAAATTAAAAGAGGTTGCCGGCTCCTCAGACAGAGACAGCCACTACTTCTATTATGAATACACCGTTCCGTTTACTGCTGATGGAGAATATTCAGTTCAGATTACAGCAAACGACAACGCCGGAAACAAAACGATATTCCCTTCTGCAAGCACGTATTATTCTGCAAAAATTGATACGACCGCACCTGTTGTAGAAGATTTTAAGACATGGATTGGTAGCGAAGAGGTTACGGGAACACCGAGCCTTACCAATGCAAACAAGGCAAACTTTAAGATTACGGCAACTATCAGCGATGTAAATGCAGGGCTTGCCCAAACTAATGGCGTTGTTGTTGTTGATAAAAATACGGTGATTTCTGGTGCTTCTGTAACTCATACGGGTTCTGCTTACACAATTACATTTCCTTCTAGCATTCACGAGTCTGTATTTACAACGGGAACTCATGAATTTGGTGTACGCGTAACAGACGGAGCTACGAATATTACCACAAAGACAAAGGCCGTGAGCATTGACGTTACCGCTCCTACTGTAAAAATAAGCGGTCTTAGAAGCGATACCCCTACAACCAAATACAACAATCAGAACGTAGTTAATGGAAAGGTTGTGGTTACTGGTACAGCCGTTGACGAAACGGAACTTGGCACAACAGGTGCTGTTTCCTGGACGCTTACAAAGAGCGGTTCAAGCAGTCCTGCAAAGAGCGGAACATTGGCTCTTGAAGGTGGCATAAGTGCCGCATGGGAATTATTGATAGACACAACGCAGCTTGATGACGCAACATATACGCTTTCTGTAAAAGCCAAGGATGCTGCGGCAAATGAATCAACGGCTTCAACTTATTCTCTTGTTGTGGTACAGGCTTCTGACTATCCAGTTATAACTATCGGAGGCGGAGTACTCACTACAAAAACAGAAATTGATTCCGATGTAAAAGCAAAGAACCTTTTCAGCACTGCAGGAATGACGCTTACGGTTTCTGATGACGATGAGCTTGATACTGTAGTAGTTGCATACCGCGCGCATGGCAGTTCTGATGCCTTTGTTCCATTGAAGACAGAAACCGCCGACAAGGACACGTCTCTGAACTTTACGGCTGACGTTCATGGGCTTGCTGTAGGTGAATACGACATACGTATTACGGCAAAAGATAAAAAATCCGACATTACTGCAAACGGAGAGACTGTAACTCAAGCCGCGGTTTCAAAATACACTCCGAGTGACAGCGGTTATTTTGTAATCATCGTTGATACGGATACTCCGTATGTTACGGCAGATGATTCTGGTGCATTCCGCAAGGAAAATGCTCCAATTACGATAAGCGGAAAGGTAAGCGATTCCACAGGAATCGTTACTATTGTGCGTGCGGACGATAAGACAGGAATAACGAATCCTGTTGCAGTTGCAACAATAACAGACTGTACAAGCCAGACGAGCTGGTCGGATACGCTTACAACCGGAAGCACTACAAAAACATATTATTATGTTGCAACAGACAAATACGGCAGAACAAACTTTATTGATTATAAATATGTAATTGATAATAAGGCTCCAACTTTTGCTTCTGGTTGGAGCGATGAAAATGCAACCATGATTGCTGGCATGGAAGGAAAGACGGTAGATGGCGTTAAATACGTAAACAAAAATACGTTCACATTCAGGATTCCTGTTTCTGATTCATGGGTAAACAATGCCGTTCTTGATGATGTTAGCGGCATTGCTTCTGTAACAATGAACGTTACGAATGGTGGTACAACAACAGAAGCTGCGATGTCCAAGACAGAAGCATATGCCTACACGTATTCAGGAACTACATACGGCGAAGTGTACCATTATTACAGTGTAACCCATACGTTCCAAGATGGACAGAATTCTGTTTCCATTACGGCAAAAGATAAGGCCGGAAACGATGTTACGTATGGAACGACATATACATTCAACGTGGACGTAACTTCGCCTGCACTTACGGTTTTACCAGAATCCGTGGCGGACTATTTAAAGGCTAAGCAAACCTTTACAGGAACTGCTTCTGATGGAAATTTTGACAGGCTTGAGGTTACATATAAGGTTACCACAACGTCCGTGGTTTCAAACAGGGCAAAGAATGCTACGGCAGAAACAACGGCACCAATTACTGTTAATTCTGATAATTCTTGGTTTTGGACTATGCCAACTGACGGTAACTATGCTTCGCTTAAGTTTACGGCATATGATAAGGCTGGAAACAAGAGTATTTCGGACACTTACATAACTACCGTAGATATTCAGCAGCCGGAACTTAAACTGCTTGAAACAACTACGGATTGGCGAAACAGCACGACTCAGAATCTTAAGATTTACGCTGGCGACTGGGGAACAGGTTCTTCATATTCAAGTGGAATTGCATCTGTGTCTTACAGTGATGGTTCTGCACGAACTGGCGACATGTCGCAGGGTGGCTTAAGGGATGCTAATGGAAAGTCTGAAAAAGAAACTGGACATGGAAATCTTTTGTATTATGAATACAGTTCCACATTTGACGGACTTTCTGACGGAACGACTACATTTACAATTACGGCAACTGATGCCGCTGGTAATACCCCGGTTCAAAAAACTGCGACATATAATATTGACACACAGGCTCCTGCTGTTACCTCTACAATCGGTTCTGGTTCTGCTCAATATCAACGAAAGAAGGAAGATTCTTCCACAGCATACGAAATCCGCGTGGCTCCGAATGACACGAATACAAGTGATAACTCATTGCCGGTCAGTGGTATTAAATCTGTTTCTGTAAAGAAGAATGGAAATCTGGTATCAATTTATGAATCCTCTGAATTGACAGGCGGAAACTATTCTAAAGAGTTTTCTGTTGAGGCTGGCACAAAAACTTTAACTGACGGTTATAAGAGCATTTGGATATCCAGCACAGAAGTAACGGAAGGCACAAACATCTTTACTATTTATGTTAAGGATTATGCTGGTAACGAAGGTTCTTCCGAAGTTTATTTCTATTATGATAAATCTGCTCCTGTTGTTGCATATACAAGCCATGCCGCTGGTGCGGTTGTCAATAAGACAATAACGGTTTCCGGAACAGTTCAGAAGAATACAATCATTTCTACTCCTCTTGAATATGCAAGTGGAATAACGCAGAGTTCTGCAAAGGTGCAGTGGTCTACGGACGGCACTTCTTGGACGGATCTTGCAGCGGGTACGGACTATACAGCCATTAGCATCGATGATACAAAATGGACTTTAACAGGGCTTGATACAACAAAACTGAACTCAAGCGCCACTGCGGCAGACAGGTACGTCCGCATTTATGTTGAGGATACATATAATAACGTAAGTTCAGAAAACCTTAAGCTCAGCGTTGATCAGAATGCAGACCGTCCGGTAATAGAGCTTTCTACAATTTCTGCTCTGAATGATGTTATCCCGCTTAAGAAAGTAAGCGGAACAATTTCTGACGACGACGGAATTACGAGCCTTAAGCTGTGGTATATAGAATCTTCTGCTTGGAATGGAACTGCGGTTCCGACCACAAGTTCAGATAACGGCTGGACAAAAATAACGGTAAACGGCAGCGGTACATGGACGGTTTCTAATCTTTCTGATGAATCTCATAGCTGGCTGTTCTACGTAATAGACGCAAATGGAGGCACTTTCTGGACGCACAGTACGGATTCTACGAACTTAACAGTTCCGTATCTTACCGTTAACAATGTAAAGGACAATAATACTGCGCCTCTTCCGTTCAAAGTAGATACGGTTGCTCCAAAGATTACCATGTATGTTTCAAATGAGGCGCTTGCGGCAGACTCGGATAAATGGCAGAGTGCAGGTACTGTATTCGGTGGAACTTCAAACAAGTTGTATATAAAGTTGGTTGTTCAGGAGCAGAATATGGTAACAAGTGAAGCTACCGTATATGCATTGCCTTCTCTTAAGATTGGAACAAAAACACCGGCTGTAAGTTTGCTTTCTGGTTCTTCTATAACTGTTGATGCTGATGCTACTCCGGCTATGTATACGTATCTTCTGGCTCCGATTACATTGGATTCTGCTACATACGATAGTTTAAAAGGCTCTGTAACTGTAATGGCAACCCTTGCCGATAAATCTGCTCAGGAAGGTCAGGGCGGAACTAATATCATTCTGGACTACACAGCGCCGGAGGTTAAGATTATCACACCTACGGCAACTATTTCGGATGCGGTAATTGCGGCTACGACAGTAAAAGGTACTGTAACGGATGACTATTCTGCTATAAAGAAACTTGAATATGCAATTCCGCTTTCAGGAGTATCCTATACGGAAAGCTCCGAAAACTGGTCCAGCATTCTTGCTTCCAGTGCGGCATGGGAGCTTGCGTTTACTTCTGGTTCAACGGAATCTCCGGACAGCTTGCTTTATTATGTAAATGATATGAATGTGGCAGCAACTAAATATTCTGTTTCCGAAATTGAGGATGGTCTTGGTATTTACAAAGTTCCTGTATATTTCCGTGTAACAGACAGCGTTGGTAATATTGCCGTTGATAAGAGTCAGTTTGTTTACGCTGACCCTAACGGCGGTAAGCCAAAGGCTTGGATTAATGCACCGGAAGAAGGTTCTGTTACAAGTGGTACGGTAACCATTTATGGTGGTGCAAGCGACAACATCAGCGTTTCAAAGGTTTGCGTTCAGATTGACGCAAACGGCGATGGGGCGATTACAGAAGCGGACTATACTGCTATAGCAGCGGCTTCGGATTAATTCATTGGTGATTATGCAAGCGGCATGTTGGTTGCCTCTACTTCCGCGGGTGCAAATGACTGGTATATTCTTGCTGGTGGCACGAACAGCTGGAAGTGTCCGATTATAACTGATGCCATTGGCAATTATTCAGGTTCGGAAACTACAATAGGAACCGTGGCTGTAAGTGAAACAACAACCGTAGGCAATACGACAAAGAATAATAAGTATCTTGTTGCCCGCGTGCGTGCAATCGACGGTGATGGTCTTAGCCGCGAATACACAAGTTATCATTGCATTGTTATAGATAATACGGCTCCGTGGTTTACGGATATGGCTGTCGTTCAATATGGTAGCGGTGTTACACCAACGGCAAGTTCTAGCCCTATCACTGAGCGGGAATATATTTCTGGTATGTATATCAGCAATAATTCTGTTGCGGCAAATGGCAGCTGGTATCTTACAGGATATGTAAATTCTTCTACAGATATTTCTTCAATCAGTCGCACAGTGCTTGAGTCGCAGACAGCGGTTGTTGTGGAACTTCCTGAAGTAAGTACAACTTCTAATGTAGCAAAAATATCCAGCACCCAGTACAAGATTTTGATTCCGCTTGCAACAAGTTCTTCCGGTATGATTTATGCAGAATTGAAGTCTGAAAATGGAGCTGGCACTGGTAACCAGGCTGTAAAAATTAATATAGATTCAACTGCGCCTAGTTTGTATACAACTACTGGCGCTGAAACCCAAGATGCAAGCACGAGTGAAAATCTTAGGCTTAAGAGTCAATCTAAGGTTCTTGGAACAGATTTGTCTTCTAACTCTGTAATTGAAAACTCTGACGGATACTTTACGTTTGGTGATAACGTAATTGAAGCAGGCTCAGGCTTGAGCTTTATTGCCTTCTATATGCAGAACGAAGTGAGCGCCAAAGTTTACGACCCGCTCAGCAGTAATAGCGGAACTGCAATTTCTGGCTCAAAAACTGCAAATGCGCTTTATATAAACGGAGACGGTCTTGCGGCATTCTATGTAACCGGGGCGACTCGTTCAACTCCATACAGCCTTACACATGCAGGCATAGATTCTGCACGCGTTCGCGTTGGAGGTTTGGTAAAAATAGGTGGTTCTTACCACACCATTGCTTCTGTTGAAGGAACAACCGTAACTTTCAGTCCTGCATCTTCTACTGCATTTACCGAAGCCGAGCTTATCTATGCACAGGTTGTTGACCATCAGATTACAGAATATTTTGACACCGTATATGATGAGAACGATGACGCTTCAACTGCATTGATGAATGATGATGGCGATAAGATGTGCGAAACAATCACTCAGATTGGTTCGACATATCAGTGGACGGCAAGCGTTAATTCAACAAATCTGCCGGATGGAAAGACATATATCTGCGTTGTTGCAATGGATAACGCCGGAAACCTGTCTGTTGGTAAGATTAAATCAATCGTTGCAAACAACCGCCCGCGTATGACAAAGGTATTCCTTGGAACAGACTTGAACTCCAGCGGTAGGTATGACTTTGACGCGGATGAAGCCCCCGTTGTTTCCACAAGTAGCAAGTACCGAACTGTTTCTGGTACTTGTTATGGAGAGTTCAGTTACTATACCGCTTATAATACTCGTAGTGGCGAAGGACAGTCTGTTGTGTCGTTGGGGTCAAGTTCATTTAAAGTCGTAAACGGTCTTTGTGTTCTGCCGGAATTTGTTGGTGGTAATGGAAGCCTTAAATACAATTTTGCGGTCAATGATACAACTACAACTCCGAATTCGCAAAATGAGCTTTCTGCTATGATTAGCAGAACTGAGCTGTTGAATTCTTATGTAAATGTAAAAACTGGCTCAATTGATTTGTATGGAACGGTGTCAGAAACTGATGCAGACGGAAATACAAATTCTATTGCTTACAGCGGTACTGATAATGGTGGCATAACGTATTACGATTACGGAGGAATTGTTGTCGCGCAGAATACGTTATCCAGTGCTTCAAGCGTTAAACTTACGTTCTGGGATGAGACTGACGGTGCACAAAGCACAATGAAAAGCCAGTGGGCAACATTGGTAATTCCGTTTACAAATATGGCGGCAGAAACAAATCCTCCTGAGCCAAAGATTATTCCTTTCTATTGGAAGGGGGCTAAGTCTAACAGTGTTTACATAAGCTCTGCTATTGCCGGTCATATTGAGCTTGAAGGTGCAGACCTTCCGACGAATTCTGCATACACAAGCGGACTTCCAAAGGTTTCTGGTAAGATTAAGGTAGAAGGCGAGATTACAGACGATGTGTTGATAAATTCTATTTCTATGAATGTGTTTGGTAATTCTGGTACGGTTTCAACATATTCAAATGGTGTATGGACGGAAGGTTCTTTACCTACAGGTGTAGTTTCGTTCACCGCAACTGATGAGGACTTGAGCCAGAACGGACACACCGTAAGCTACGTTGCTGTAATCGATACGGAAAAACTAAGTGGCGTTGTAGGTTTGAATAAGGTTATTACGATTTCTGCAACCGACTGGAAGAGCAACACTTCAACACCGGGAAGCACGCAGACTGCAAGCGGTGCGAATACTGCTTACTATGCAATGGACGTTGTTCCGTATGTGACTGAGGTTGTAACTCATTTAAGTCCATTCTATAAGCAGGCTCCAAGCGTTTATGCACGAACTGCCCTTGGTCATTATCCTGTATATGAGGGCGAGACAATCCAGTTTGTGGGGTATAACCTGGGAACTAACGTTGCAAAAGTAACGGTAAACGGTATGAGCGCAACAACTTTGGCAACTGGAACGGTAAGCGGAAACTCTGTAAGCAATACGATTACACTTACAAAGAACACTACAAGTGCGACAGGTGCAAAATCTGGTGCCATAACATTGACTGTTGCCGATTCAAGCAGCAAGGCAATTCCTGCAGTGAATAACTTGAACTCAAACGATGCAAAAGGTGATTATACAGGTTCAGTAAGTGATGACGGTTACGCAAACGCATACAACCGCCAGCCGAACGGCGTGAACAACAACACGCTTACCGACGACCTGTACCTTGACGTGTGGCAGTTCAAGAACGCCGCGGAGCCTGTAAGCGGAGGCGCAAGCTACGTAACGATGAAGATTAATCCTAAGACGGGTATTCCGGGATTCAGTTATGCAAACAGCATTCTGTACTTCAATATGCCGGCATACAATGGTAATAATAGTGATAATTCTTGGGGTGCAGATAATAAAACTGTAAGTGGTTCTCAATATTCTCAGATTCCAGTCGGAATGAATTACGGTGGATTCAGTCATAATACATTTGCATTTGATAGTTATGGATATTCTTATGGAGCTGCAATGTGTACAGATACACAGAGTGCAAAGGCTTCTGCATTCTTGCAGTTCTTTAGTAGGGAAACTCCGATTCCATACAACAAAATGGATCAGAATATGAATTACTGTAACAGCGCAAATGCCAGCCGCTTGGATTCTTCTTCTGTCCAGACTACAAATACAGATGACGGATGGACAACAGATATTGACCGAATTCAGTCGTTATCTATGGAAACCACCTATTCAGGAGGTTCTTCTACTGCTCCAACTGCAACAAATCCGACTTATGTGTATATGGCGTACTATGATCAGGTATTTAAACAGATTCGTTTCCGCTGGGGAACAGTCGGTGATGCTACTGATAATATTGATGGAAAAGCTAATTCAACAGATAGTGCTACATTCTCCCGTCCTTCTACATATGCGTATGGTTTGGATGATGTTGTTGGTTCCAAATATACAGGTTATGCACAAGCGGCTAAGACAAGTGGAAGTACTCGTCCAAACTCAATAACTGATTCTTATCGACAGTATTCATCCCATATACCTGTCCAGATTGTTGCTGCAACTGGTATTACAAGTTCTTGGACAGAATATTCTTCTGCAAAAAACGGCGGCGCAGGTAAATACGTTTCACTTTCAATCGTAAACAAAGATACGGCAAATCCTGTTGCAATTGTAACATGGTACGATGCAGTGAACATGGCACTTAAGATGGCTTATAACACTGCACCTACTACAAGTAATAGTTGGACTGTGCGTACAATTGATGAAACAGGTGGTATAAATGTTAAGACATCTGTTGACGGTAACGGCGGTATTCACTTTGCTTATTACGACAACATAAATGGAAGCGACTTGAAGTATGCTTATCTTGATTCTTACAATAGTTCAAGTAAACCTACTATCGTAACGGTTGATTCATTCAGTGCCGTTGGTGCTAAGTGTACGATTGATGTTGCAAAGAATTCTAGCGGCAATTGGGTTCCGTACATCGGCTATCAGCTCAGCTCTTATCTTGGAACGCCGCTCGGAGCAAAGGTTGCATACCGCACTGACTTTACAAAAACTGAACCTAGTAATGGTGCTACGAACGATATGTACACCGGTCAGTGGGAATGCTCTATCGTTCCGACTCAGAGCATCCCGAACGATGACCAGATTAACGTAGGTGTATACAGGAATAGTTCGGGTGTTGCACAGGCATTTACAAGTAACAGCTATTGGTCTACAGGGGATACCGCCCCAGGTCAGACTATAACTAACAGCACGTTGAACGTAGGAAACCCAACGATTCTGCACGGCAACAACACCGCGAACCCAATCTTGGGCTACGGTATTGACACCGGTGCAATCGAAATGGCTCAGAAAAAATAGGCGCAATGCTTGTTCCCGGCAAAGCATAGGCTTCGCACCATTCGGAGCCTATGTTTTGTTTAAACTGCCTGTGTTCTTTTTGTTCACAATTGAAAAATCCTGGTATATAATGGGCTAAAACAAGGAATTGGAGTTTTTATGGAAGAGCGCGTTCCGAACAAAGGCCGCAAGATTTTTTTTATTGGGTTACCGGACAATTTTTTACCTGATGATATGCTGGCGGTCTTTTTGGAGTATGGTTACGAAACGTACCGGCTTATTTACAATGGTCTTGAAACTGAGCTTGTTGCCCGTCTTTCGCTCATTTTGAATCTGTATGAGAATTCGATTTTTTTCTTCTATGTGGATGCCCACCTGTACAGCTTGGGATGGAATGTCATCATTCAGGGGATTCTTAAGGATTATGCGGATAAGGTTTCCATTGGAATTGTGTACAATGACCGTCTGAATGCGGAGGAAAACAAAAAACTTGAGCACGCCTACAAGGGACTGGGCTTGGAAAATTCCACTTTTTTGTCCATGAATCACAATAAGCAGGGAAATTTCAATAAAATTCTTGCCACGTTGCAGCAGTCTGATGCCCGTGGAAACCGAAGCGTCGTGCGCGCGGTGTGCAATGGCCGTTCAACCTGTCAGCTTGCAATGTCGCTCAATAAATATGAGCAGGGAGAGATAAAGGACATAAGCGTAAGCCACTTTTCGTGCATGTTCCAGCAGCCGACTTTTAAGCTGCCGCCGTATCCGCCTGTCAGAAGGGTGCAGGTGCAGTTGTACGGTCTGCTGTTTGAGGCGGGCTGCAAGTGCCTTACGACCCGCGAAACCTCTGCGGGAATGCTGTATGTGTTTGCTTTTTTTAGGCATGACGGCAAGCCTGGGCTTGCGGACGACACGCGGTGGAAGCTGCTTAAGAAAATCTATCAGATTCTGAGCGACCAACTTGAAAATTATCTGCAATCTGTTTTTTATATCATGCGGAAGTACAAGAGTCAGTTTCCCGATGATTTTACGACTGTCTCAAAGACGCTTGCGGAGCTTCGCGGCGAACCGATCGATGCCAAAGAATGAGTGGGCAAGTTGCGCGTGGTGCGGGATGTAGGCTAGAGCGTGCAGCCTGTGCTTTTACCAGCGCTCAAAAAAATCTTGACAGATAAAAAATCTGAACTGATAATTTTGAGCAAGGCAATGGTTGTTGCCTAAGAATTAAGGTAAAAAGTTCTTACATTCAAAGGGGCGGTTTTATGAAAGTGTTTGAAAAAACGTTTGTAAAATTGGCGGCTGTTTTTGGCGCGTGCGGTTTTTTGATGCTTACAGGGTGCGCGAACAGCATTTCTTCTGGCAGCGGTGAGGCTGTTGAGTATGGCTCGATAGAGGTTGTTTCGGGCGAATCTGTTGCATCCGACTCGCGTGCGCTTGATGTTTCTTCTTTAACGACTGCGACGGTTACGGTTTCTGGGTATGGAATGCAGGATGTTTCCAAAAAGGATGTTGCGATTACTGCTGGTGCGGGGACTGTTGCAATCAGTGGAATTCCGGCGGGCAACAACCGTGTCGTAACCGTGGAAAGCAATGTAACGGGCGCTGTAATTAGGGCTGTATGTACTGTAGAAGCAGGAAAAAGCACTTCTGTAGCTGTGGATTGGGATTCTACTGCGGTTGCAAGTGTTTTTTACTATTTGATAAAATCGGGAATCGATGTAAGCTCAATCGAAAGCTCTTCTTTTTCTTCAAAAATTCCGGCGGTTCACCCGAGTTTGTTTGACGCAAAAGCCTTTGCGACTGCCTTTAAAGCCGGGGGAAACAGTGCTTCAGGCATGGCTTCTGACACATATGTATCTACTTACGGAACGGTAAGCGTTACCTCGTCAAATGCTGCTGGCTACACGGTGCAAGTAACGGATGTTGCCTCTGAGTCACAGACGATTTCTGGTGCAAGTGATTCTTTTGAGCTTAAGGCATACCCTGGTAGCTGGAAGGTTCTTGTAAAAGATTCTGCCGGTGCAACTGTAAAGTCTGAAAGCGTTTATGTTGCTTCTGGCGAAACAACCACCGTTGATGTTTCTTTAGTTTCTGCGGGCGTTGATTTTTCTGATAAAGTAATCGTATTCATAAAAGCAGCATAGGCTCCTACTTTGTGGGCTTGGGAAACAAGTGGAAGCAGTGTTGCTCTTAGTGAAAAGATTTACGGCAGTTGGAATGCACAGAGCGCAATTTCATCTGCCTCTTCAACATACATGAAAGAAACAACTGGCTGGTATGCAGAAGATTTTACGGAATACTCTTCCGGTGGAAAAATCAGTTTCAAAATAAATAAGGGTAACGAATGTTCGACCAGCTATACAGGAACATTCTGGTATGACAGTACAACGGGAACTTATTATACAGAAAACCCTTCTCCCATAGATTCGGGAGAAAAAACAGTTCGTCTTACAGTTGAAAGTCCTGCCGTGCCACTAAAGATTTATGTCTCTGGTACAGAAGCACCAACGCTTTGGCTTTGGCAGGCTAGCGGAATGGCAACGACGCAAGAAATGGGATATACTTGGCCTGGAGTTAAGATGTCTGCCGCAACTGACCTTATTTACAATAACGGTTGGTATGTATTTGAAGTAGATGCAGAAGCTTATGACGAAGGAAAGGAATTCTCGCTTATCTTGAACAGTGGGTCTACCGTTGCAACAGGAATGACTTCTGGTTTCTGGTATGATGCTGCGGGTGTTTCCGGAACAGCAGGCCTGTTCTATCAGGCTGATCCAACAGAAGTGCCTCCGCCGGTTGCTCCGACAGTAAGCATTTCTCCAGCAAATGGAAAGAAACTTCCGTTGAATGGAAGTATTACGGTTTCCCTCACGAATGGGAACGACACGATTACGGCTGCCTCTGTTTCTTTGTCGGGGGCTGTTACAAAGTCGTACTCATATTCTGACTTTACAAATAATTCTCTTTCTATCAGCGCCTCTTCTTTGGGAGTTTCTGCTGGTGGTTCGCTTACGATTACGGCTTCTGTAACCAACAGCGTGGACACCGTAAATGCAACATCTACTTTAACTATCGCAGAAGAAAGCACTGACTATTTTACGTGGGATAACGTGAACGCCTACTTTGTGCTTACTGACCGATTCTACAATGGCGATACGACAAACGACCACAGCTATAGCCGCGCAAATAATTCAAGCAATTCAGCTGTTCCTGATGTTGCAACGTTCCATGGTGGCGACCTTAAAGGCTTGACGGCAAAACTTGACTACTTTGACAAGCTTGGCGTAAACGCAATCTGGATTACCGCTCCTTATGAGCAGATTCACGGCTGGGTAGGCGGAAAGAACGGTGCGTTCCCGCATTATGCGTTCCACGGTTACTACACCTTGGACTGGACGGCTCTTGATCAGAACATGGGTACTTTGGATGAACTTCGTACATTTGTAAACGCGTGCCATTCAAAGGGAATTCGCGTAATCATGGATATCGTAATGAATCATGTTGGCTACAACAACACTGCCGACATGGTAACGTACAGCTATGGTTATACAGAGCATACGGCTGACTGGATTGGCACTACAGATGGGCTTTGGGTTGCAAATGACACGGTTCTTTGGGATAACAGTTATTGGGATTCAAAGTGGTTCGGTCCATGGATTCGCTCGTTCGGCTACGAAACTGGTTCTGAATACGGCGGAAGTTGTGGCGGTCTTCCAGACGTAAAAACAGAGCTTGAGTCAACCGTTGGAATGGCTCCAGTTCTCGTTACTAAATGGAATGAAGACAGCGCTTCTGTAAAAGCAAACTATTATAACCCTTCTGTTTCAAATGTAGACTGGAACGGCTGGAGCGGAGACTACCGCACGGATAAAGGTGTTGCTCCTGCAATCTATCAAGAAGTCTGGCTTAGTGCGTGGGTTCGAGAATTTGGAATAGATGGCTTCCGTTGCGATACTGCGAAGCATGTAGAACCAAAACGCTGGGGCGAACTTAAGGTTGCATGTACAGCAGCTTTGGAAGCATGGCGCAACGACAGCTCAAAGGATAAGAAATATAATGGTGTAGATACAGGAGCTGCCGACTGGGATGAAAGCTTCTGGATGACAGGTGAATGCTGGGGTTGGAATGTTGTTGGCGGTTCTGGTGGTGATTACTACGGAACAGGAAAGTTTGATAGCATGATAAACTTCTGCTTCAATGGGTCTCAGACTTCAGGCACGACTTCTAGTTATCCAAGTGCATCCTCTTGGAATGACTATCTTTGCATAAATAACAATGCAACTGACGACGATGGTAATGGTAACCACAATAATGTGCTTACTTACGTTTCTAGCCACGATACAGCATTGTGCCGCGCAAGCAATCAGGCAGAAGTAGGAACAATGCTTACGCTTTTGCCAGGTGGAGTTCAGATTTACTATGGTGATGAAAGTGCTCGAGGTCAGCAGTACAAAGACTGCGGCGACAGCGACATGATGACCCGCGGCGACATGGACTTTAGTAACACAAGCCTTATCGCTCACTGGGGCAAGGTTGGTAACTTCCGTAAGTACAACCCTGCTGTCGGTGCTGGCACTGGCACGGCTTACAAACGCACCTACAGCGGAAGCGCGGGTGAAAATAAAATTGCAATCAGCATCAGTGGTACAACTGTTGATGTAAGCGGGCTGTTTGCGGATGGCACGACCGTTTACAACTGGTACGACGGAACAAGTACAAGCGTTGCAAACGGTTCTGTAACGTTTGCCGGCGGAACCACAAGTCAGCCGATTCTTGTTTCTGACAGGAATCCTGCTGACTGCGGTGTGTCATACAATTAGTATTCGTTAAAAACTGCCTTCCATTTTGCGGAAGGCAGTTTTTTTTGTTTATAAGCGCGTAAGTTTTTATTTGACTTATTGCAAATCCAGACTTAAAATTCAAGCAAATTAAAAAAGTATGAGGTTCTTTATGTTTTCAAATCGTTTTAATGGGCTTATCAGGCTCATTGTCGCTGTTGCAGGTCTTTTTGTTATGTCCTGTGCAAATCAATTGAATTCTGATTCGTTTTCTTCTGACGGAAAATATGGGAGTCTTTCAGTGTCCTCTGAGGACGCAAGCCGAACTTTGGATGTTTCGGCGATTTCCTATGTGAACGCAACGGTTTTTGCTTCTGACATTCAGACGGGAAGCGAGCCATGCAAGAATAATATTGCGGTAAATGGCGGAACTGGAAGCTTTGAGATTGAGAACGTTCCGACCGGTTCCAATCGCATCGTGCAGATTCAGGCGTTCGATTCCGACGGAAAGGAAATTGTAGGCGGCGTTATCCGCAAGGTGCTTGATGTGGACGTTGGAACTAACGAGTGCATTGTTAGCCGCGCTTCAACCGCATTGGGAAATGTGTTCTACTATCTTCGTGAGCTGGATTATGAGACCTCAAAAATTTCTGCTGACGACGTTTCTGAAATAGAAAAAGCAATTGATTCTTCCTATGATTTTGAGAAGATAAACACCTCTGCGCTCGCCGTTGATTTTAAGGCGGGCGGAACAAGCGCTCTTAAAGACAAAGCGGACTACGTGCTTGGTGGTGGCGAGGCAAGCAACATCGTTCTTTTTGCAAAAGGATATAAGTATCTTTGGTATTGGGAAGGAAATGAAAGCGGTACTCTTTTGGAAATGACCGCCGCAACTGACAAAGGCTCCGATTGGTACACCGCGACTTTGAATTATGCTTCCATAAATCTGCTTTTTAAAACCCAGGCTGATTGGAATGGAAATCAGACGGAAGACCTTTCACGTACTGCCGGCACATGGTACTACGAAAACGGCTCTTGGTCCGGCTCTTCTTTAGCTGACACGACGGCTCCAACTGTAACGTGGATTCGTCCTTCCGCTTCTACGGTAATGGGTTCCGTTGAGCTTTTTGCCTTTGCAACGGACGAAAGCGGAATTGAAAAGGTTGAATACTATGCAGGAACCACGCTTCTTGGAACGACTGACGGAGCAAGCGCTCTTATTTGGGATACCCTTGATTCTGCCAACGGAACATATTCTGTTTCTGCAAAGGCATACGACAAGGCAGGCAACACTGCGGTTTCGGAACCGGTTTCGCTTGAGGTTTCAAATACGATTTACTTAAAGGCTGTGATTTCAAATAATTCCAGTGCAATGGCAACTGTAGAAAAAACGTTTGACGGTTCTTCTTCAAAAGGCAGCATCACAAGTTATTCATGGGATTTTGGCGACGGAACCACAGGAACAGGTACAAAGCCAACGCATACATATTCAGAAAGCCTGATAGGAAAGTCTGTTACCGTAACGCTCACAGTTACCGGAACGGAGGACGGAGTTACAAAGTCTGTTTATGATACACAGAAAGTAAGCATTACCAAAAAGTCCGACTTCCAGCACCGTGACTTCCGAGAGGAAACCGTTTACTTCATGATGACCGACCGCTTTGCCGACGGAGACAAGACCAACAACAACATTTGGGGCGACGAATACCTTCCGAACGGCGAAAGCCAGCTTTACGATTACGATGAGTCAAAGACCGGAATCCTTTCTTACTACCACGGTGGAGATTTCAAAGGTATTATCAACAATCTTGACTACATCGCCGACATGGGATTTACCGCAATCTGGATTACGCCTGTTCCAAAACAGCCAGAGGGTCGTTACTACTATGGTGGTGAGTATGAAGCAAGTGCTTTCCATGGCTATTGGGCTTACGATTTTGACCAGATTGACCCTCATCTGCACTCAAGCGGAAAGAACAGCGACGGTTGGGATGACTACAAAGCCTTGATTGAAGCATGCCACGCAAAGGGAATCCGAGTAATGCAGGACATCGTATGTAATCATGGTCATCCAACGGCACCTAATACAGATACTAAATGGTATGATTTAAGAAATACTGTGATTATGGATGGTAAGACTTGGACGTGGGAAACAGGAGACCCATATTACGATGCAACGGACAAATACAAGGGATTTTTTGATTATTATGGCGGTGCTGGTATTCCGGGGCTTATAGATTTTAACGAGTCTGGTCCAGACGGAAAGGATGCTAGACAGCATTTAATCAACACTTATAAAAAATACATTGATGCAGGCGTTGATGCATTCCGCATTGATACAGTTGCTTACATGCCGGCAGAATGGTGGGGAGAATTTGCAGATACGATGTATAACTATGCAAAATCCATCGGCAATGACTATTTCTATATGGTTGGAGAAGCATGGGGCGGACGCGGTGCATCTATCCAGCTTCATAGTAAGGATACTACAGGTTCGTTCCATCAGCTCGATATGACCGCTAGTTGTATGGATTATCCTGGACAAATGCGTTCCACATTTGAAAACAATGGAAATTATTCACAGTTTGTCAGCATGACATCAAATGATGTAAAAGATGGGCTTACTGACGAAGATTCAACCTGGAGCGGGATGTTCGTGGATAATCACGATGTGGCTCGCTCAAACGGTTGGTTAAATGAAACTCAGTATAAAAATGCATTGAATTATATATATCTTTTCCGCGGTGTCCCTATTGTTTATTATGGAACAGAGGCAATGTATGCGTGGGAAGGAGCAAAAGCAACCACCAATAAAGAAGATGTTTGCGCCCGCTGGATGCTTGGTGATAATGGTATTAATTATGTTAAGAACAATAAGCCTGCAATGTATAAGCATCTTAAGGTTTTGAACGCTGTTCGTCATGCAAGCGAGTGTATTCAAAAGGGCGTGCAGAGCAACATAGAAGTTTCTGGAGACAAGGCTGCGATTACAAGAACATATGGCTCTAAAGTTGCCGCAGTGCTTTTGAATAAAGGCGGGGATTCCATGTCTCATTCCTTCACCGACCTGCCTTCTGGCTCATACACGCTCTATACCTCGGACGGAAGTGGCACGTTGAACAGTCAGACCGTAAGCGTAAGCGGTTCATACAGCCTAAGCGCTCCTGCAAACGGCTTTGCAGTGCTTGATCCAAATGACTGATATTCAGGGCAAGAGGTTTTCAATTGTAACCCAATCGCCCGTTCTGTGTTAGAATAGATGTATGAAAAGATTTTTTGGTCTGGCAGTTTTTTGCGCGGTGCTCACGCTGATTTTTGGGTGCAGTCAGGACGACACTTCTGGCTATTCAGAAAGTTCTGACTACGATGTGGTTGCCTCTGATTCCGTGAGCGAATCGTATGTGTCTGGCAGCTCAATCAAAGTGTCTCCGTCAACGCTGTACCTTACGGTTAATGGAGCCGTTGGCGGAAAGACGCTGTATCTTGCAAAAACAAATCCTACTGAAAAAGTGATTTCTGCGTCCAAGGACAGGTATGTTTCGGCGGCATCATCAAATCTGACGTTTTACGAGGCAAAGTCGCAGACTTTCTCCAAGCCATCTCGTGCGTTGGAATACGACGCGCAGGACGTTGAAGCCGCCCAAAAAAGACGCTGCGGAATGCTTCGGTACGCCAAGGAATTTTCTGGCTTTTCCGGTGCTCGCTCGCGTTCTGCTACGGCTGGCTCTGACATAGACCGAACGGCTAATCCGCTCCCCTTGACTGTAGGCACGACCACAAAATCTCTGTGGCTTGATACAAAAGATGAGGAATACAACCAGGTGAATGTCGTTCTGCGCGCCGCAACAGAGCATTGCAACGTGTGGGTATACGGCAGCAGCTACACAAGCGGCAGCACTGCCAGCGGAAAAAAGATTACATCTGCGCTTGCAGAGCAGCTGGCAGAGTCTTTTGAAAAAATCTATATGCTGGAGCGCAACCTGTACGGCGCGGAATCCGACAAGATGTTCTATTATACTTCTTCTGATAACTGGGTTCTGAAGGACATGGGCGTTCTTTCTGATACGGGAACGAAGGTGAACCTTGTTGTTTACGACATTGGCGGAGACTACACAAAAGGCAAAAACAACGGTTCTGTTCTTGGCTATTTCAGTTGGAAGGACTATTTTCCAAATGCTGCGGACATAAATACCGTTCTTGGCGAATCCTTTGCCAATGCCCTTAATTATGACTACTACTGCTCAAATGAAGGAAAATACTTGTACATTGATTCCGCCTTTTTTGTGGAGGAGCCTGCGGAAGTGATTGCCACGGTCGTTCACGAATATCAGCATTTGATAACCTTTGGCGCAAAAACAATTCCTTATTTTGAAAAGAAAAATGAGATTGAATATTTTGATGTCTGGCTTGCGGAGCTTTTGGCAATGCAATGCGAGGATTTCATGCATGAATACCTTTTGACTGCCGCCGAGGATTATTCTATAGATAACTGCGCCATGGCACGCTTGCCTGGCTTTAATTATGCGTACTATCTGTCAGGTGTGGAATACAATGATTCCAATGTGACTGTTTCTTATGCGGTGAACTATGCCTTTGGTGCATGGCTTGCACGAAAATACGGCGGCGCACCCCTTGCTCAGGCGCTTACACAGTCGCTTTTGTTCAGTTATGACGCAATAAAAGACGCGACCGGGCAAGGCATGGAAGCCCTGCTTTCGCAATTTTCCTATGACTGCGTGGTGAGCGGCTCTGACAATGCCTTTATGAACACGGTCGCATTGCAGGCTGATGATGAGCTTTATTATTCTGATTTTGAGACTGGAATTTCCTATGGATATGGGCTTGATTCCATTGATTTGTGGAACCTTGCGGAGATGGGGATAACCGCATATTCTGATTCAGAGTACGCGGACCTTGCATACGCCGGCCCATATTTGTTCGCTTCAAACACCTATTGCAGTGGCGGCGTGCGTCCCTACGGAATGGAATTGCAGAAAATCGGAACTATTGCTGAAGGTGCGGAATCGGTAACGCTTGAATTCAACAGCCGAAGCTCCTCATCGCTCAGGACGTATGTGATTATCGATTGACGGCGTTCATTGATTTTGTTCCGCTTGTCTAGTTGCCACTATTCCCCCGATAGATTAAAATTATAGTAGAAAACTTCTTGGGGGAACATGGTGAATAGCGGCTCTATTTTTGTTCAGCAGCTTATAAACGGACTGTCGCTCGGCAGCATTTATGCGCTTATTGCGCTTGGCTACACGATGGTCTACGGAATTGTAAAGCTTATCAATTTTGCCCACGGCGACGTCATGATGATGGGGGCGTATGCCGGATATTTTGTGCTTATGGCGCTTGGCGCGACCATTCCCGGCATGGCGGGGGCGTTCATTGCGGCTATGGTGCTGTGCGCGCTGCTTTCTTTGCTCATAGAGCGCTTTGCCTACCGTCCGCTGCGTTCGGCTCCGCGCCTCAATTCGCTGATTACGGCCATTGCCGTGGAACTTATTCTTCAGAATCTTATGCGCGTGCTTCCCTTTGTAGGTCTTAAGCCGCGGCAGTTTCCTACTATGGGAATCACAAACTTTTCGTTCGGAATCATTTCCATCTCAAACCTTCAGCTCATCGTAATCATCTCAAGCGCGGTGCTTATGGTTCTGCTCAATTTTATCGTAAACCGCACCAAGACTGGAAAAGCCATGCAGGCAGTTTCCTTTGACCTTCAGGCGGCAGCCCTTATGGGAATCAACGTGAACAACATCATTGCCATTACCTTTGTAATCGGTTCGGTGCTTGCCGGCGCGGGCGGAATTCTGTATGCAACCGCGTACCCGCAGATTGACCCCATGATGGGCTACATTCCGGGGCTCAAGGCGTTCGTTGCGGCGGTTCTTGGCGGAATCGGCTCAATTCCGGGTGCAATGGCGGGCGGAATAATCCTTGGCATTGCCGAAACCATGACCAAGGGCTACCTGAGCAGTCAGTATGCGGACGCAATCTCGTATATCATTCTGATTGTTATTCTTTTGGTTAAGCCGTCCGGAATCTTTGGCAAAAAGACGACGGTAAAGGTATAAGGGGGCGCGGAATGAAACAATTTGGTAAAAATACACTGATTCTTTCTTGCGTGGCGTTTTTGGCGGTGGCGCTTCCGGTTCTGTTCACGCTGACGGGCATTTTTGACGTGTATGCGTCCGGCATTTTTTGCACGGCTGGAATTTGCGCCATCATGGCAATAAGCGTGAACCTTGTTTCGGGAATTACCGGGCAGCTGAGCCTTGGGCAGGCGGGCTTTATGGCACTGGGAGGCTACGCTACGATTATTCTTACGGACTCGGCGCATATTCCGCTTCCTGGTTCCGTGCTGCTTGCTGCGCTCATCACGGCGTTCTTTGGCTTTTTAATCGGCTTTCCTACGCTCAAGTTGGAGGGCGACTACCTTGCCATCGTTACGCTGGCATTCGGCGAGATTATCCGCGTCGTCCTTGTGAACATGAAAGGTCTTACCGGCGGTCCTAACGGAAAGTCATTCACTACAATCCTTACGCTGAACGCGGTGGTCGCGATTCTTGTTATTTCGGCGGTGCTTGTTGCCGTCATCGTGCTTGTGCAGAACATCATACGCTCCTCGTACGGGCGCGTCATTCTTGCCGTGCGCGAGGACGAGGTTGCCGCAAATTCCTGCGGAATTCCGGTGTTCAAGTACAAGATGGTCGGCTTTGTTCTTGCAAGTTTTATCGCGGGGCTTGGCGGCGCGCTGTACGTTATGTACGTTGGCTTTATCAAGCCGGAGCAGGCGGCTTTTACAAAATCAATTGACTACCTTATTTTTGTCGTTCTTGGCGGAATGGGCTCTATGACAGGCTCCGTCCTTGCGGCGTTCGTGCTTACCTATCTGCAGGAAGGCTTGCGTTTCTTGCAGAATTACCGCCTTTTGTTCTATCCGGTGGTGCTGATTCTTGTAATGCTGTTCAGACCGCAGGGGCTTTTGGGAACCCGTGAGCTTTCTTTTGTGCGCGCGTTTGAATGGATTAAGGACGGCGGCATTAAAAAGCTGGTAGCCTCACGATTCGGAGGAAAAAATGGCAGATAAAAAACTGGTTTTGCAGGTTTCCGACGTAAAGATTGTTTTTGGAGGACTGTGCGCCGTAAGCGACGCGTCGTTTGATTTGTATGAGGGCGAGCTTATCGGGTTGATTGGACCGAACGGTGCCGGAAAAACCACCATGTTCAATATGGTAAGCGGCATCTACACTCCTACCGACGGACAGATTTCGTTTTGGGACAGGAACGGAAAGGTTCACGTCATAAACAAGCTGGGACCGGCGCGTCTTAATATGCTTGGCATTGCGCGCACATTCCAGAATATCAGGTTGTTCGGAAATTTGAGCGTTCTGGACAACGTTCGCATTGCGCTGCATAATTCGCGCGCGGCAAACCCGCTTGACGTTGTGTTCAGAACGCCGCGGTTCCGCATGGATGAGGAAATCATTGCAGGAAAGGCAATGCAGTTGCTTTCTCTTTTTAAGATTGACGCAAAAGCGCAGGAGCTTGCAAAGAACTTGCCGTACGGCGAGCAGCGCAAGCTTGAGATTGTGCGCGCCCTTGCCTCGTCGCCAAAGCTGCTGTTGCTTGACGAGCCGGCCGCCGGCATGAACCCGCAGGAAACGCAGGAACTTATGGAGCTTATTGCGTTTATCCGAAAGGAATTCATGCTGACGATTCTGCTTATTGAGCATGACATGAAGCTTGTCATGGGAATCTGCGAGCGCATTATGGTTCTTAATTACGGACGGATTATTGCTTCTGGTACGCCGGACGAGATAAAGTCTGACCCGCAGGTTATAAAGGCTTACTTGGGAAACGAATAGGGGGAACGCTATGATGCTTGAGGTAAAGGATTTGTGCGTACAGTACGGCGCAATCAAGGCGCTCCGCGGAATAACGTTTTCCGTAGAGAAGGGCGAGATTATAACGCTGATTGGCTCCAACGGTGCCGGCAAGACCACTACGTTGCATGCAATCTCAAATATTCTGAAAAAGCAGTCTGGAACGATTCTGTTTGAGGGCGAGGACATCACCAATCTGACAGCGGATAAGATTGTTGCCCGCAACCTTATTCAGGTGCCGGAAGGACGGCGCGTGTTCTCAAACCTTACGGTGTTTGAGAATCTGGAGCTTGGCGCGTATCTTCGCAAGGACAAGGCAGAAATTGAGCGCAACAAGGAACGCGTGTTCACGCTGTTTCCGCGCCTTAAGGAGCGCGTAAAGCAGTTTGCAGGAACCTTGAGCGGCGGCGAGCAGCAGATGCTAGCGATGGGGCGGGCACTTATGTCCATGCCGCGCCTTTTGCTTTTGGACGAGCCTTCGATGGGGCTTGCGCCTATTCTGGTGGACGAGATTTTTGAGATTATAAAGCGAATCAACGCGGACGGAACTACAGTGCTTTTGGTTGAGCAGAATGCGTACAAGGCGCTTTCCATTGCAGACCGCGCCTACATTCTGGAAACCGGCGAGATTACAAAATCTGGCAAGGCAAGCGACATGCTCAGCGATGATTCCGTGCGTGCGGCATATCTTGGCGGTTGACGCATAAATCAGTTAATGAAAAAGGAAATCTCTAAAAAATACAAAAGCTGTGGTATAATGAACGTATTCAGGAGGCGCGTATGCTTATAAAGAATGTTATGACAAAAAATCCAGTGATTATTTCGGACGACTGCTCGCTGACGGACGCCAAGGCTTTGATGACAAAGAATAATATAAGCCGGCTTCCTGTTGTGGACAAGAATAAAAAATTGGTCGGCATTCTTTCTAAGGGAGATTTGCAGAAGGCTTCTCCGTCTGATGCCACCACGCTTGATATTTACGAGATAAGCTATCTGCTTTCAAAACTGACCGTTGAAAAAATCATGGTAAGGAACGTCGTTACCGTGCCGGACGACGAGGTGGTTGAGACCGCTGCGCGAATCATGGTTGAGCACGGCGTAAGCTGCCTTCCTGTTATGAGCGGCGACTTTATTTCTGGCATCATAACTGAAAGCGACGTATTCCGCCTGTTTACCGAAATGTTCGGTGCGCACCAGAGCGGCGTGCGCATGATTCTTTCTATGGACGACAAGCCGGGGCAGGTCGCAAAGCTTGTGAACGGCATTGCCGCAATCAATGGCAACGTTGTTTCCATGGTTACGCGCGAGCTTACCGAGGCAACAAAGCGCCGCCTTACCATAAAGGTCAGCGGCATTACAAGGGAGCAGGCTGAGAAGGTGCTTTCTGACTGCGGCTTTACCGCCGACGATATCCGTGTGAACTGAGCATGAAGATACAACCAGAAGTTCTTATAAATCACTTTGTCCGCACCTACACCGATGTTTTCTCGCTGGCTGATTTTATGGAATTTGTGCGCGAATGCGGCATCCGTGCAACAGAGGCGGAATGCGTTGACTATCTTGAGACGAATCCCAATATCTTTGTTTTGAAGGACGGGCGTTATGCAACCCGTGCCGCAGCGTTCACTCAGCGGTATTTTAGCATTAAGCCGGGACGAAAAGAGCTTATGAACAGGACGCTCATCGTGGGGCATCGCTGCATGCCGTTTGTAGACCCGGAAATTCTGCCGCTTGGGATTAATTTTTACTATAAGAATAATCTGCTTGAGCTTACCGAAACTGAATTTGACAGCGCCACCGTACTGGACGCATACACGCTGTACGGCGACGAGTATTCAAGCCAATATATTGTGTCCGATCCGGCAAATTCCGGCATTGATTTGGGAAAGACAGACTTTGTGCTTCCGCCTACGGTAAAGGTTACCGGCCCTTCGCTTGCACCGCTCATTGCAGACGGCTTTTGCTATGGCGACCGCATCCTTGCCCGCGTTACGGACTGGGACTCAAGCGCTGTTCAGGTGGAATTCATTCACCGCGAGGGGGCGGGGCTTCAGATGACGATGGAGGACGTTCAGCGTGCCGAATGGTATTCCGCCCTGGACCGCGAGCTTAACGCATCCTTTGACATTCTTGGTCCGCTCGGTTCCATAGAAGACCAGCTTGCAATGGTCTTTGCAAACAATCTTAACATGCTGTGCCATAAAAACTGCGGCTCAATAGAAGAATTTTTTGAGCATTCCGCAAACGTTGGCTTTGAGCTTTTTGGCGTTGAGACGCGGCTATGGCACAAGGGGCAGGAAGTTCCTGCAATTGGCACGTGGAATTCTGCCGCCGTTGAAAGCGCCGGGCGCTCTTCTTCTGCGGGCAATCAGGAGCAGGAACGGGGCGCGCTGCCGGAGGACGCGGACGAGGCGTTCTGCGAATATCTTAACGCGCTTGTGGACGAGCCGGAGGACGATTCCGCGGAGCCGCTCCCGGAATATGTGATGAGCGCGTTCATAAAGGATTCGCTTTTTTACAGCAATGAGGATTACGAGGAAATCCTTAAAAAATTGCACCCCAATTTTCACCGCTTTTCTAAATTTCACAAGAAAATCATGTTATTGCACTTGAAAAATAGACATGATATACTTGCGGCAAGATACAACCGCTTTGCAGATTCTGTCATCGGTGAGCTTAGGCACAAGGCGCTTGACCTTTTCAGTCAGGTGAACATGCTGGTCTACTCAATCGATATGGTAAGAACTGACCTCTCAAAGTTTCCGCAGCAGTCGTTGGTCATTCTTTCGCAGATTTTTGGGCATATCCTGCATATTCTTGAGGTTACGGAAACAGACGTTGCTTCCGTAATAAAAGAAAAGAACGAAATCCTGCTTTCCATGGAAGGCATGGAATTCAACTTTGAATGCGTGAATGAAGACCTTAGGGCGGTGCTTGAGAAGGAATCGAAGAATGGATTTTCCGTTCTGAAGTGATAAAGTAAAAAAGTCAGGAGTTGAATATGGCTGTAACGTTGGCTCAGTTGATTCAAAAAGGCGGCATCTTTAATGATGTGGAAGGCTCTTCCGCCAAGGAAGTGTATCGAAAAATCGTTGACCGGCTGGAGCTTCCGGAATCCATTCCTTCTGATGACGTGTACAAGGCGCTCTGCGACCGCGAGGATCTTATGAGTACGGCGGTCGGCAACTGTATTGCCATTCCTCACTGCCGCGTTCCCCTGCTAAAAAACGAAGAAGACCAGAAGGTGTGCGTCGTACGCCTTAAGAATCCTATAGACATGTCGGCGCCGGACGGACTTTCCGTTTCCGTCATGTTCATCATTCTTGCGCAGAATCTCAAGGATCATCTGAAAGTGCTTTCTGATTTAGGAAACGTAATCAAGGCTCCAAAATTCAGAAAATTGCTTGCAGAAGGCGCGGAAGAATCCCAATTACTTGATTTGATACGAGAGTTATCAAAATAAATCTTTTCTCTAAGAGGAAAAAAATGAACGAGAAAGCGATTACTGCTGTTGCAACTTCAATCCGAAGCTTGTCTATGGATGCAATCCAGAAGGCTAATTCTGGTCATCCGGGAACACCTCTTGGTGCGGCTGAGCTGGCCGCAGTCCTTTACGGTGAAATCCTTAAGCACAATCCTGCTGATTCTAAATGGGCGGACAGAGACCGATTCGTTCTGTCTGCGGGTCATGGTTCCATGCTGCTGTATTCAATCCTGCACTTGAGCGGCTACAAAGTTACGATGGACGACATAAAGTCGTTCCGTCAGGTAGGCTCCGTATGCTGCGGACACCCGGAATACGGCGTAACCGATGGCGTTGAGTGTACCGCAGGTCCTCTTGGACAGGGCGTTTCCATGGCGGTTGGTATGGCGCTTGCCGAATCAATGCTTGCCGCACGATTCAACACAAAAAATCACACAATCGTAGACCACTACACCTATTCTTTGGTGGGCGAAGGCTGTCTGGAGGAAGGAGTTTCTTCTGAAGCATGTTCGCTTGCCGGAACCTTAAAACTCGGAAAGCTCATTGTGTTCTACGACATGAATAAAATAACGATTGACGGTTGTTCTGACATTACCTTTGATGAGGACGTTGCCAAGCGCTACGAAGCGTATGGCTGGCAGGTTCTTAAGGGCGACATGTACAAGCCTCTTGAAATTATAAAGCTTGCAGAAAAAGCAAAAAAATGTACTGATAAGCCGACTCTTATTATTTTAAAGTCTATAATCGGTAAGTCTGCTCCAAAACAGGGAAAGGCTGATACTCACGGTGCTCCATTGGGAGTTGAAGATGTAAAAAAAGCAAAGGAAACATTGGGTCTTCCAGTTGATAAAGATTTTTATGTTGTTCCGGAAGCTTATGACTATTTTGCTTCTAAAAAAGCCGAGTTTGCTGCTGCAGAAGAAAACTGGAAAAAAGAATTTGACGAATGGTCAAAAGAAAATCCTGAACTTAGAAAGCTTTGGGATGCATATTTTAATGATC
>ERZ842401.1273-NODE-1273-length-36485-cov-6.098298_pt1 | contig 36485 bp, 40 predicted proteins | sample MGYA00521270_ERZ842401 | MGnify/ENA primary metagenome ERZ842401 (study PRJEB31892, sample SAMEA3878208) | bioreactor metagenome | biome: Moose rumen | place: Sweden | collected 2011-10 | study: EMG produced TPA metagenomics assembly of the PRJEB12797 data set...
AAAATGCAAAACTATGCGCGTTTATATGTAAAAAAAGACATTTTTGAGTAAAAAAATAAGACCTCGGGTTAATTCCGACAGTCAAAAAAATAAGCGAAAAAAATAATAAGGATCGGGTCCGGGCGTTTGAGTTTGGGAGATTTTAAGCCCTTTTCCGATCCTTTATTCAATTTGAATTTTCAGTCTTCACGGAATTGCAGCTCATAAAGCTGTTTATACGTCCCGTTATTTTTCATCAGCTCCTCGTGAGTGCCGAATTCGGATACCTTTCCGTGGGTGACAACGGCGATTTTATCCGCATTTCTTATTGTCGAAAGCCTATGGGCGACAACAAGGGTTGTCCTGCCCTTACAAAGCTCGTCAAGCGACCTTTGGATAAGCACCTCCGTACTGTTGTCAAGCGCGCTCGTCGCCTCGTCAAGAATGAGAATCGACGGGTTTTTAAGGAACACCCTTGCAATTGACACGCGCTGCTTCTGACCGCCCGAAAGCTTAATTCCCCTCTCGCCTATCTCGGTGTCATAGCCGTCGGGAAGACTCATAACAAAGTCGTGAAGATTAGCCTTCTTTGAAGCGTCAATTACTTCCACGTCCGTTGCGTCGAGCTTGCCGTAACGGATATTGTCCTTAATAGTTCCCGAAAAGAGGAAAACATCCTGCTGAACAATTCCGATATTTCGTCTTAAGGATTCCATAGTGACGCTGTTTATATCCTTGCCGTCAATTAAAATTGAGCCGCTGCCCTCTTCGAGCTTATAGAAATTCGGTATAAGGTGACAAATGGTTGTTTTTCCGCCGCCTGACGGTCCGACAAGAGCCATTTTTGTTCCCTTCCCGATTTTCATTGAAACGTGGTCAATTACGCCTTCTTCCTCATTTTCGGTATAAGAGAAGCATATATCCTTAAGCTCAATATCTCCTTCCACCCGACCGATATCAACCGCGTTCGGTGAATCCTTTTCCTCGGGAATGTCCATAATTTCAATAAATCTCTTAAAGCCTGTTGCGCCGTTCTGCCACTGTTCCATAAAGTTTATCAGCGTCTGGACAGGTTGAATGAAAAGATTAACGGAAACGATAAAGGTTGAATATTCGCCGAAATTGATTTTCCCGGCGTAAAGGAAAAGTCCGCCTGCGATAAGGATTACGACGTTAAAAACATCCGTGACAAATGAGGTTGACGAAAAAAACTTGCCCATCGCCTTATAGGATTTCCTGCTCGCCTCGGTGAACATTTTGTTTCCTTTTTCAAACTTTTCAAGCTCCTTTTCGGAATTGGTATAAGCCTTTGTAACCCTGACCCCCGTAATCGAGCTTTCAAGTGAGGCGTTTATTGCTGCGTTTGACTCTCTTCTCTCCTCAAATGCCTTTCGCATTTTTTTACGGTAATGAAGCGAAACCGCAACAAGAAGAGGCACGCAAAGGAAAATAAGCAAGGTGAGCTTTATATTTATTGTGCAAAGGTATATAAAGCTGAGTATTATCATAATCGAGCTTGTCAGTATGTTTTCGGGTCCGTGGTGCGCAAGCTCGCTTACCTCAAACAAATCGTTTGTCATTCTTGTCATTATTGAGCCGGTTTCGTGGTCGTCAAAAAACGAAAACGGAAGCTTTTCAAGATGAGTGAAAAGCTCAGTTCTCATCTGCGCCTGCATACGCGTACCAACCATATGTCCCTTATACTGAACAAAATAACGAAGAAGCATTCTTATAAAATAAAGTACAAGAACGCAAACGCCTGAAACAATTATGTAGCGATATTTCTTGTTCGGTATAAAGTCGTTGAGCATTTTATTTGTCATAACGGGATAGACCATACCCAACAGCGAAATGGCTACGGACGCAGCCATATCCATAAAGAACAATAATTTATGCGGTTTGTAATAAGAGATAAACCGTTTTAACATCAAAGTACTCCTTTATATAAAAGCCCTCTTGTAAATTCAAAGTCGGGTGTTTTTTCATTATCATAATCCGAAAGGATTTTTTTGACCTCATTTTTATCTTCAACGGTAAAATACAAAAGAAGGAAATCGACATTTTTAATGTCCCTTTGCTTATCCGCCATATACAGAGGAACGCTGTTAAAAACAGTCGAACAACCGAACGAGCACCTGACGGGGAAACGCACGCCCTTTCGGTCGGTAAGAAAGGACTGTTTATTGCATTTATCGCACGTTTTTCCGTTTTTTACAGGGCAGTTTCTTGTTATCATCAGCGGCATTCTTCCGTAAGAAACAATTCCCCTTTTAATTGTTCCCTTCAAATCGGAAATCTGCTTTAAAGTAAGCTCGTTTGAAACCGTTATTTCCGAAATATCCATTTTTTCACATTCGGAAACAGAATATGAATTGAAAATATTAAGAAAAGGTGAAGAAATAACCTTTTTCCCTGCCCTTAACGCCATTTCGACCGCGTCAAGAGTAGAACAGAAAAATTCGTCCGAAGGCAATGAAAGGATTTTTTCGTATATTCTGTCCGCAGAGCCGAAAATCCCCCTCGGAATTTCAACTGCGGCGCTGTATTTTTTTATTATTTCTTCATCAGTGTCAAGAGGAAGAATAATTTTGTCGGCAATTATGTTTTCGGGTATTTGAGAGGCGTTTTCAAACCTTAAATACCTCTTGGTTTCGCTCGAATTACGGTTAGGAAAGCTTTCGTCGGAAACGCGTATTTCCCTATTTTTAATGTCGGCAAAGCGGCTTTCAATTTCTTCAAGCGCTTTTCTTCGAAGCGAATTGAGAGCAGAAACACGAACGCTTGCGTCACTTTCAATATTTACTCTTATTTCTTTTGCTTCAAACTGCGTATTGCCGCATTTTTCGAGCTGCTCTTTAACCCTTTCCGACGAAAGAGGAACATTTACCGCCCTTTCGCAGTTTTCTTCTCCCGTTACTTTAACCGTCTCGCCGTCACAAAACGCTTTTAACACAGGTTTTTCACCGACTGCGGCATAAAAATCAAACGTAACTTCTCTCTTTTTTTGCAAAACTAAATAAAGCTTTTTATACTCGTCAAGCACCTTTGAGGAGTCAAGCTTATCTTCTTTTGTCCTTGTGCCGAACATATCCCGTCCGAGCCTGTTTTCATAATAGCCGTCCGTAAAGCCAGAACGAGAAAAAAGGCTTTGAAGGTCAGTTTTTCTCTTTTCGGAATATTTTCCGTCAAGCGCTTCTCTGCAGGCGGTTACCGCCCCTGCCACATACTCGGCTTTTTTCATTCTTCCCTCGATTTTAAACGAGGAAACGCCGATTTCTTCAAGATAGCCCAGCTGTTCAATTAACGACAGATCCTTTAAGCTTAAGTCATAACCCGTACCGCCGTCAACCTTGAACGGCAGTCTGCACGGCTGGGCGCATTTTCCCCTGTTGCCGCTTCGTCCGCCCAAAAATGCGCTTAACTGACACTGACCCGAAACGCACATACATAAAGCGCCGTGGACAAACATTTCAATTTCAAGCGGAGAATTTTTTACTATGTATTCAATTTCGTTTTTATTCAGCTCTCTCGGAAGAACCGTCCTGCAAAATCCGAGCTTTTCAAGCCTTTCAATTCCGTAAAGCGTCTGGACGGACATCTGGGTTGAGGCGTGCAGCTTCATTTCGGGAGAAATTTCCCTTACAAGCCGAGCTACGCCGAGGTCCTGCAAAATAAGCGCGTCAACGCCCGAAAGCGTGACACGCTCAATTACATTTTCTATTTTCTGTATTTCGCCGTCATTTACGAGCGTATTAAGCGTCAGATACACCTTTACTCCTCGCTTATGGCAAAGCGAAACCGTATCCGAAAGCGTTTCAAGCGAAAAATTTTCGGCATTCTGTCTTGCGTTGAAATCGCCTACGCCGAAATAGACCGCATCCGCACCGCAGTTCAGAGCAGCTTTTAACGATTCGCTATTACCGACGGGGGCTAAAATTTCAGTTTTCATCAGTCAAAAAGATTTGTCTGACCGCTTTTTATTTCAGCCTTAAGTCTTTCAAATTCACGCTTGTAGTAATCCCTCTCGCCCTTTGCCTTTGCGGCGTCCTCAAGGTACTCCTTAACCTGAACGCGCATATTGTCGGTTGAGGAATCGTTTTTCTTCAATGCGTCCGCGTAGTCGAGCGCAACAAGGGTTGTTGCCTGAACAAGCGAGAGATTGGGATTTGATTTTCTCAAATCCCTGATTTTTTCTTCAACCTCAAGACCAAGCGCCATTGCGTATTCGGGCGCGTCGGGCGTGGTAAGGCGGTATTCGGTACCGCAAATTGTTAATTTAATATGATTATTCATTGTTTTTTCCCCTTAATATTTTTTACCCTTGATATAATCCCCGTATTTAATCTGATTTTTCAGATATCCGATTAAGAAAATAATCGCGATAATCGGCAAAAACGGAATAAGTAAAATGAGAATGAGAATTGCGATAATTACTATGAACGGTCCCTTGCGGCTCCTGTTTACCGTCTGCGGTCTTTCAGGCTCCTTTACGGGTTCTGCCTTATGACCCTCGTCGTAAACGGGCATAATCGGAAGAACCGCGTCATAGGAATCAATTCCGTTGTTATAAAGAAGCGGCTCAACCAAATCGTGGGTATTATCAACAACCTTGACAAGCTTTCTGAAATTGATGTGAAGCGTTTTCATTATGCTGTCAATGATATTGAGCAGTCCTATTGTAATTTTATATTCGGGGGTTTCCGGAGGATACAGACTTTCTCCGCCGTAAAGGTTTACAACAAGGTCGCATATAAAATCAACAACCTTTCTGTCCTTAATTGCGGCATAGTCAGCCTTTTTAAGTCCGGTTTCCTTTCTTGTCCAGTTACCGACCTTTCCTATTGTCAGCTTATTAAGATACCTTGCAGGGTATTTAATAAGCCAACCGATTTTATAGGTGAGCTTCTTTTTAATGCTCATAGCCGTTGCCATATCCGCAAAGGTGTCAATATCCTCGCCTGCAGCCTTGACGACGTCACGAACCATACCGATAAGCTGTTCTTTCAGGTAATCTTGGAAAGAAAGACCGTTTGTATCAATATCAACCTTTTCGGTAATAAAATCGGTCTTTACGTCAACCTTACCGCTTTCTGCGTCAAAGGTTATTGAACGCATTGTTGCAGGATAGCCGACTGTTGCGGCGGTTGCGATATCGTAAAAATAATTTCCCCGTTCGGAAACGTACTTATCAATATCGTGAACATGGGTGTGACCCGTAAGCATAAATTGAATGCCGAGGTCCGCAAACTGCTCGCGTCTGACCTTATAGTCGCCCTGCATATCGCCCGAACCGATTATCTCATATATAGGAGACGGAGCTATCATCGGGTGATGAGTCATAGCGATAATAAACTGGTTATTCTTCCTTGCGTCTTCAGCCTGCTCTTTTATCCATTCAACGCAGTCGTCCGGAAAGCCGCTGCCGTTGCGAAGGTTTGAGTCGTCGTTAAGGGCGAAAAGACGGTAGCCGTCACAAAGCTGAATAACGTAGGACATCGTCTGGCGATGAACAGCAATTGCTTCATCCGGACCGAATTCACGGTACATTTCGTATAAGTCCTCACGCTTTGCGGCAGGGACGCGGATTTTATTGTCTCCGTCATAACCCTCGGCAGTGCCGTCGCCCTGATAATCGTGGGTAGCGGTAATGACGTAAACTCTTTTTCCGCTGTTTTTAAGGTCGCGCAGCATCTCAATAAACTCGGCATGCGCGGTTAATTCGCCGTTATTCGTAGTATCTCCCGAAAGGAGAACAATATCGGTTCTGTTGTCCTTTTTTATCTGCCTGAAAGCCGCTTCGAGCACCTCTCTTGAGCCTTTGAGAAGCTTCTGGCTTTTAGCATTTGCAAAGTCGTATGCCTTACCCGACGTACCCGATTTTTCTGAATAGTAGTGCGTGTCGGTAATTACCGTAACGGTAAGCGGTTTGTTAGCCATATTTTCACCACCAAAAATATTTTTTTAAATCAGTTAAGAGCCTTTAAATTGATTTCTTCTGTGAGCCTTTCAACAAGCGCGTCTATGCTCATTGAGCCTATATCGCCCTCACCGCGGCGGCGGACGGAAGCAGTCTTTTCTTCAACCTCTTTGTCGCCTATAACGAGCATATAGTTAATCTTCTGGAGCTGCGCCTCACGGATTTTATAGCCGATTTTTTCACTCCTGTCGTCAAGCTCGGCGCGAATGCCCTTGCTTATGAGAAGAGTCATAATTTCTCTTGCGTAGTCGTGATGCCTGTCGGCTATGGGAAGAAGCTTAACCTGAACGGGTGAAAGCCACAACGGGAAATTGCCCATTGTCTCTTCAATAAGATAAGCCATAAATCTGTCAAGCGAGCCGAGAATAGCTCTGTGAAGAACTACGGGCGTGCGCTGGGAATTGTCCTTATCAACATAGAGAAGGTTGAACTTTGCCGGAAGGCAGAAGTCGAGCTGACAGGTCGAAAGCGTGTATTCCGCGCCTACCGCAGGCTTAACGTTTACGTCAAGCTTCGGACCGTAGAACGCAGCTTCGCCGATTTCTTCGGTATATTCAAGTCCGATTTCGTCAAGCACCTGACGCAGAGACTCCTCCGCGGTGTTCCACATTTCGTCGTCATCGTGGTACTTTTCCTTGTCATCGGGATCACGAAGCGAAAGCACGCAACGGTAATCGGTAATTCCGAAATCCTTATACGTTTCAAAAATCAAATCAACAACGTTTTTGAATTCGTCCTTAATCTGTTCGGGAGTGACAAAAAGATGCGCGTCATTCTGACAGAAATGTCTGCCTCTTTCAATGCCCTTTAAAGTACCCGAAGCCTCATAACGGAAATCGTGGGCAATTTCGCCTATTCTTACGGGAAGATTTCTGTAGGAATGGGAAGAATTTGCATATATTCTCATATGGTGAGGACAGTTCATCGGTCTTAAAACATAGGTCTCATCGTCAACCTCCATTGCAGGGAACATATTGTCCTTATAGTGGTCCCAGTGTCCCGAGGTCTTATAAAGGTCAACCGTACCTACGCAGGGAGTAAGAACGTGCTGATAGCCCGATTGGATTTCCTTATCCCTGATGTAGTTTTCAAGTATTCTCCAAAGCGTGTAGCCCTTCGGCAGGAACATAGGCATTCCCTTACCTACAAGCTCATCCGTCATAAACAGCTCAAGCTCCTTACCGAGCTTTCTGTGGTCGCGCTTCTTGGCTTCTTCAAGCTTTTTGAGATACTCCTCAAGCTGTTCCTTTTTCGGAAAAGCTATTCCGTAAATACGGCAAAGCATCTTATTCTTTGAGTCGCCTCTCCAATAAGCGCCCGTTGTATTTATAAGCTTATAAGCCTTAATAAGACCCGTGCTCATAATATGGGGGCCTGCGCAAAGCTCGGTAAATTCGCCCTGCTTATAGAACGAAATATCCTCACCCTTATCGGCGTGCTCCTTAATAAGCTCGATTTTATACGTTTCTCCCTTTTCTTCCATAAGCGAGGTTGCCTCCTCGGGGGAAAGCAAAAATCTTTCAAGAAGCAGGTCCTCTTTAATAATCTTTTTCATCTCGGCTTCGATTTTTTCAATATCCTCTGCCGAAAACGGCTTGTCGCCGCAGTCAAAATCATAGTAAAAGCCGCTGTCAATTGACGGACCTATAGTGAGCTTTGTTTCGGGATACAGACGCTTTACAGCCTGAGCCATAATGTGGGACGCGGTGTGCCAGTAAGCGCGCTTCCCCTCGTCGGAATCGAATGTGAGAATTTCAACAGTGCTGTCAGATGTTACGGGCGTTCTCAAATCAACCGTTTCACCGTTGATTTTTCCAAGGCAAGCCGCCTTATAAAGACCCATACCGATGCTCTTTGCAATTTCGGCAACGGTAACGCCGCTTTCAAACTCCCTTACGTCATCTCTCAAAGTAACATTAATCATTTTTTAACCTCCAAAACTGGTAAAAATAAAAGCCCCATCCCAATACAGCACGAAGCCTTGGGATGAAGCGAATGCTCCACGGTTCCACCCAAATTGCAGTTTTCACTGCCACTCATTAGCCCCTATAACGCAGGGCGACCGGCACGCCTTATTTCGGCGGCACTCCGAAGTGGTATCGGGTAAAAATCATAGTCCCTTTCAGCAAACGGAACCTCTCTGGAATGATAAAAATACCGTCATTCTTCGTCAACGCTTTATAACGAAAATATAATACTATTATATTGAAATTTTGTCAAGAAATTTACTTGACAAATATGTATTTACTCGCTATAATTAAAAGTGTAATCGAACAAATGTTCGAAATAATATTATTTAAGACACCCTTTTTGGGTGTTTTTATCATTTAAGGAGGTAATTATTATGAATGTGGAGAATATCCCCTCTCCCGTTCCCATAAACGAGGAGGAGTATCTTTATTTGTCTGAAAACCTTGATGTTATCGGAGTCAGCGATAAAAACGCTGTCTGCTCCTTTCTTTCGGTTTCACGAAAGAATATGTTAAGCCGTCTTTTGCGCTTGGCAATTGAAAACGAGCTTGACGATATGCAAAAAAGGATTATCAGACTTATGTGGTATGACGGGTTAAATGTCACTTCCATTGCCCGTACGCTCGGCGTGAACAAGTCCACTGTCACAAGACAGTCGCACAAAGCGTATGATAAACTGAAAAACTCTCTTAAATACGTTATGATGTATCAGTTTGAGTGTCCGAGTGATTTAATTGACTATTTTAAGGAGGCTGTAAAAGTTGAAAAAAGGCATTGATGTATCTACCTTTCAGGGTCTTATAGACTGGGAAAAGGTTAAAGACGACGGCGTTAAATTCGCAATTATTCGCGGTGGCTACGGCAGAAGCGAGGTTGACGAAAGATTTAAGGAAAACTATAAAAATGCAAGAAAAGCAGGCGTTCCGATAGGAGTTTATCACTATTCATACGCTACAACGGTTGAAAGAGCGAAGCAGGAAGCAGCTTTTTGCCTTTCGTACCTTAAGGGCAAAAAGTTTGAGTATCCGGTTGCATTTGATATTGAAGACAAAACGCAGACTTCCCTTTCCAAAAAGCTTCTTACGGATATTACTTACGCTTTCTGCGAAGAAATTGAGAAGCACGGCTATTATGTATGTATCTATTCTTCAAAGTCGTTTCTTACCGATAAGCTTGATATGAAAAGGCTTTCACGCTTTGACGTGTGGGTTGCGCAGTGGAACAGCTCCTGCACCTACAAGGGCGAATACGGCTTATGGCAGTTTTCGGACAACGGAAAAATAAACGGAATTTCCGGTAGAGTTGACCTTGACAGAGCGTATAAGGATTATCCGTCAATAATGAAGGAATACGGCTTGAACGGATTTAAAAAGCAGAGCGTAAAGCCGACGGAAAAAACCTATAAAAAGGGTGAAGTCGTAAATCTTAAAAACGCAGCTCTTTATGTTTCTTCCACCGCAAATAAGCCGTCCGCCCGTATTACGGGTAAATACTACATTTACGACGGCGAAAAGGTAAACGGAAGATACCGCATTACAAATTCAAAAAAGAATGTTGGAAAACTTCCCACAGTAAATTATGTAACGGGGTGGGTTGATTTAAAATGAGTGAATACGAAATGTACGCGCACAGGGTGAACGAGCTTGAAAATAACGTCAAGATACTCTACGGCAAGGCAAACGGCTTTGCCGTAGCTCAGGCGCAGACGAACACGAAGCTTGACAACCTTATACAGAGTCTTGACGAGGTAAAGGAGAGCCTTTCCTCAATTAAAAGCCGTCCTTCCCTTTTCTGGGACAAGCTTGTTTTTGCATTTATAGGCGCGCTCGGAGCCGGAATAGGCACGGTTTTTCTGACATTTTTTAAAGGAGTGTAAAATGGAAAAATATCTTTTTGAGCAGTCGCTCGTTTTAATACCGTTTCTCAATGTACTCGGACTTATATTTAAACAGATAAAACAGATAAACGATAAATACATACCGCTTATTCTTTTGCTTTTTGGTCTTATCGGTTCGGTTTTTGTCAACGGATTCAATATCCAGTCGGTTATTCAGGGCGTGCTTGTAACAGGCGCGGCTGTTTACTCAAATCAACTTGTAAAACAACTTAATAAATGAAAATGGGTGAAGAAATCAGTGTATTGACTGATTAAATTGCAGTTAACTCTGCGGGCGGGCGCAGAGACCCGCCCCTACACGGTATTATCATCTTCATACTTGCAGGGGCGGATTTCATGCCAAGTCGTTTGCAGTAGTAGTTTGTCTTTCTTGACAAGATTTCATTACTTTTTTATAATATATGGGTAATTTTTATTTTCGAGGTAATTAAAATGGTTAATCAGGAAAGACTTATTGATTTATTTAAGGAATTGGTTTCAATTGACAGCCCCTCTCTTCACGAAAGACAGATGTGCGACGCAATTAAATCAAAATTAGAAGAACTCGGCATTGAAGCCTACGAGGATAACGCAGGTGAAATAATCGGCGGAAATTCGGGTAACCTTTACGCGTATATTGACGGCGGACTTGACCTTGAACCAATTATGTTTTCTTCTCACATGGATACGGTTGAGCCGTCTCACGGCAAAAAGGCAATAGTTCACGAGGACGGCAAAATCACCTCCGACGGCACAACGGTTCTCGGCTCGGACGACCTTGCAGGCGTTTGCGCAATAATCGAGGCATTGAGAGTTCTTAAGGAAAACGGAGAGAAATTCCGCCCCGTTGAAACGGTTTTCACGGTTTCCGAGGAAACCCACTGTATGGGCGCTTCTCACGCTCCCTTTGAACGTATTAAGTCAAAGGAATGCTATGTCTTTGACCTTTCGGGCGATATCGGCGAGGCTTCAAACAAGGCGCCTACAATTATCACCTACACCGTCTCTCTTCACGGCAAGGCTGCCCACGCGGCATTCAAGCCCGAAAGCGGTGTTCACGCCTTAAAATGCGCGGCTGAAACCATTTCAAAAATCCGTTGCGGAAAATATGACGGAGTGACGGTAAATATCGGTACGATTAACGGCGGAACAGCTACAAACGTAGTCGCGGAGCACACCGTTTTCACGGGTGAGGTCAGAAGCTTTGACAACTCTCTTGCGCAAAATAAGCTCAACGAAATTACCGATATAATAAATACCGTTGCTTCGCAGTACGGAGCAGAGGTTAAAATCGAGTCTGAAACCTGTGTTGAGGCGTATAATGTTAACGAAAACCACCCTGTTGCAGAGCGTTTCAAAAAGGTTTGCAGTCAGATGGGACTTGAGCCGTCAATTGTTGAAACCTACGGCGGAAGCGATAATAACCAGTATGTACCGAAGGGAATTAACGGACTTGTAGTTTCTTGCGGAATGAATAACTGTCACTCCTGCGACGAATATACAACCGTTTCCCAGCTTACAAACGCCGCCGAACTTGCGCTGAATTTAATGCGTTCAAAGGATTAAAATGGAAAATCAGTTTGAAAGAACCGAATTACTTTTAGGCAAAGAGGCAATTGAAAAATTAGCCTCCTGTCGGGTTGCGGTTTTCGGAGTCGGCGGAGTGGGCGGCTTTTGCGCGGAGGCGTTAGCGCGTTCGGGCGTAGGCACACTTGACCTTATTGACTTCGACACGGTCAGCCTTTCAAATCTTAACAGACAGATTATTGCTCTTCATTCAACCGTCGGGCAATACAAGGTTGACATCGCAAAGAAAAGATTTGAGGATATTAACCCGAAAATAAAAATAAACGCTGTAAAGAAATTCTATTCGCCCGAAAACGAAAATGAATTTGACCTTTCGGTTTACGATTACATTGTTGACGCAATTGACACCGTAACCGGAAAAATCGCGCTTATTGTAAATGCAAAAATGGCAGGCGCGAAAATAATCAGCTCCATGGGAGCCGGTAATAAGCTTCACCCGGAAATGTTTGAAATAAGCGACATATATAAAACCTCCGTCTGTCCGCTTGCAAGAGTGATGAGACGGGAGTTAAGAAAAAGAGGAGTTGACAGCCTCAAGGTGGTTTATTCAAAGGAGGAACCGATTTCGGTTTCTGCGGATTATCCGGGCAGTACGGCTTTTACGCCGTCAGCGGCAGGGCTTATCATTGCAGGCGAGGTAATAAGGGATTTAATAAAATAAAAAACATAAGGAAAAGCGGATTCGTTAAAACGAATCCGCTTCCTTTTTCGTCCAAAATGTACTTATTTCCCGAAGGAGAAAAATCCCTTCTTCTCGTAGGGCTCACTTTTAATGGAGGTTACAGTGTAGCCCGTTTCGTCGATGGCTCTTCTGAGCAAATCCTCGTCAATTTCGGTTACCGAAATGATTTGAGAAATGCCCTTTGAGTGAGAAGATGAAACTTTTTTTACATTAAATTTGTTTCTGACGGTGTCATTGATATGCGCTTCACACATACCGCACATCATCCCGTCAATTTTAAGAGTTATTTTATACATAATCAAGAGTTTACTTATGACATGAAGCCGAATACGGACAGCCGCTGCAAACGCCGTTGCAGGCAGTCGGAGTATTTTCCGGCTTAATTTCATTTTCTATTTCACAATGCCCTGCATTTGCGCAATGAGAGCATTTCTGACCGCAGGGACCTATTCCCTCCTTTTTATCAAGAACAAGCCTGCGAACGGCAAGAAAGACGAGTAATGCAACGATAAGAACAACAAAAACAGTTCCGCCGTAAAGCTCAATAAGCTGTGACATTTTCCGCCCTCCTTTTTTCTTTTCGGGGAAGATAACCTATAAGTTATCCTCCCCGGTTTTTAACTGTTTATTACTTTTTTGCTTTTGTCGATACCGTAAGATGGTTGTCGTCATACTTATTCTTTCTGAAAAGAAGATAGCAGAAGCAAGCAAGTACGGCAATAGCAAAGATAAGTCCAATAACATTGAGGTTTCCGGTGAAAATCGAGCCTATCTGATAAACGCAAAGCGAAACCGCATAAGCAAGACCGCACTGATAAGCAATAGCGAACCAAGTCCATTTTGCAGAGTTCATCTCTCTCTTGATGGCGCCGATAGCCGCAAAGCACGGAGCGCAAAGAAGGTTGAAGATGAGGAAGGAATAAGCCGCAAGTCTTGTAAGACCTTCAAAGTCAAGTACGCCGAATACGCCGACAACCTCTTCCTTGGCAACAAGTCCCATTACCGTAGCGATTGTAGCCTTGATACCGGGTTCTCCCGTGCCGAAGCCGAGAGGAGCAAAGATAGTCTTGACAACGTTTCCTATCATACCCAGAACGCTGTTTTCAAGCTCAACATCGGGATTAAAGCCGAACTTGCCGTCAACCGTTCCAAATACGGAGCCGAGCCAGATGACAATTGAAGAAAGGAGGATAATTGTGCCTGCCTTTTTAATGAACGACCAACCGCGCTCCCACATTGAACGAAGCACAGTGCCGACTGTCGGCCAGTGGTATGCAGGAAGCTCCATAACAAAGGGAGCCGGGTCGCCTGCAAACATCTTTGTCTTTTTAAGCATAATGCCCGAGCAAATAATAGCGGCAATGCCGATAAAGTATGCGCTCGTAGCAACAAGCGGTGAGCCGTGGAAAAGAGATACGGCGATCATTGTGATAATGGGAAGCTTTGCTCCGCAGGGAATGAAGGTCGTAGTCATAATCGTCATACGGCGATCACGCTCATTTTCAATAGTTCGTGAAGCCATAACGCCCGGAACGCCGCAGCCTGTACCTACAAGTACGGGAATGAAGCTCTTACCGGAAAGTCCGAACTTTCTGAAAATACGGTCCATAATGAAAGCAACACGAGCCATATAGCCGCAGCTTTCAAGGAATGCAAGGCAAAGGAAAAGTACGAGCATCTGGGGTACGAAGCCGAGAACCGCGCCTACGCCTGCAACAATACCGTCAAGAATAAGTCCGGTTACAAATTCATTTGTAACATTGAGCTTTTCAAGAAGCTTTTCAACAAGTACGGGAACACCCGGAACCCATACGCCGTAGCTTTCGGGCTCGGGAACCTCGCCTGCAGGGTCTATTCCCTCTTCCTCGTCGCCCATAGCGTATGTGACATACTCGGAAAGGTCATAGCCCTCTTCTGCAAGAGAGTCGCCGTAGAAGCCGTACTGCTCGTCAAAGTCAGCCCAGCTGCCGTCTTCAACGGTTGCCTTGACATCATCCGCGCCTACAACGCCTGCATCAACGGCTTTGTCAAGAGTTGCAACGAATTTTTCGTTTGAGAAAAGATATTCGTCCGCATAGTTGTCAACGGCTTCTTCATATTTACTGCCGCCCCAAAGATGCCAACCGTCTCCGAAGAGTCCGTCGTTCGCCCAGTCGGTAAGTCCTGTACCGAAGGCTGACGGCGCCATGGAAATGGTATAAACAAGGAACATTATTACAATAAATATCGGCAAGCCGAGAATTCTGTTAGTGACAACTTTGTCGATTTTATCGCTTGTTGAAAGCTGACCCTTGCCTGCCTTTTTATAACAGGATTTAATAATTGAGGATATGTAAACATATCTTTCGTTTGTGATAATTGATTCCGCGTCGTCGTCAAGCTCGTTTTCAGCCGACTCAATATCCTCTTTAATATGAGAAAGAGTATCCTCCGGAATACTAAGCTTTTCAAGGACCTTTTCGTCGCTTTCAAAAATCTTTATTGCATACCAGCGCTGCTGCTCAAGAGGCATATCGTGAACAACCGCTTCCTCAATGTGCGCGAGAGCGTGCTCAACAGCGCCCGAGAAATTGTGCTGGGGTACAACGGGATCTCCTGCCGCAGCCTTTATTGCTTCCTCGGCTGCCTCTTCAATTCCCGTACCCTTAAGAGCGGAAATCTCAACTACCTTGCAGGCGAGCTGACGGGAAAGCTCGTTTGTGTCGATTTTGTCGCCGTTTTTCTTAACGACGTCCATCATATTTATAGCTACAACTACGGGAATACCGAGTTCAACTATCTGCGTTGTCAGATACAGGTTCCTCTCAAGATTTGTACCGTCAACTATATTGATAATAGCGTCGGGCTTTTCATCAATAAGATAATCCCTTGCAACTATCTCCTCAATTGTATACGGAGAAAGAGAATAAATACCGGGAAGGTCGGTTATTGTAACGTCGCTGTGTTTTTTCAGCTTACCTTCCTTTTTTTCAACCGTAACGCCCGGCCAGTTGCCGACGTACTGGTTAGAGCCTGTCAAAGCATTGAAAAGCGTAGTTTTACCGCTGTTCGGGTTGCCTGCAAGCGCAATACGAATACCCATAACTTAATCCTTTCTTCAGTTAGTTTAAGCTAACTGATTAACAAAAAAATAATTACTCTACCTCGATTAACTCTGCGTCACCCTTACGGATGGAAAGCTCATAATCCCTTACGGTAACCTCAACCGGATCTCCCAGCGGAGCAACCTTGCGGACGTAGATTTCAACGCCCTTGGTAATTCCCATATCCATAATTCTGCGTTTGAGCGCGCCTTCACCGTGGATACGCTTTACCTTACAGGTCTGACCGATTTTAACGTCTCTGAGCGTCATTTTTTTACCCCCTTCAGTTTTGTATATGAAAATTATTTAAAACTAATTAAACATAAATCTTCGATGCCATCTCACGGCTTATGGCAACTCTTGTCTCTTTAACCTTAACTATTATATTGCCGTTCTGCTCGGTAATAACGGTCACATTGTCTCCGACAATAAAGCCAAGATTTTCAAGATGCTTTTTAACCTCGGGCTTACCGCCGATTTTTTTTATAATTCCGTCGTTACCGTCGCCGATTACACTAAGCGGTATCATAAGATTCCTCCTTTGAGTTAGCCAACGCTAACCATATATTATATATCACACAATTTCAAAAATGTCAATAGAAAAAAGCAAAAAAGTTAGCAAAGACTAACCTTTTTTAACTTTTGCATAAAAACCCTATTGACAACAAATAAAAATAGTGTTAGTATTTACCTACCAAAACAATAGGTAATAAAGTTCAAGGAGGTCTTTTATGACTGTTTATGCAGATAATGCGGCAACAACAAAATTAAGCGAAACTGCGCTTGAAAAAATGCTGCCGTTTTTAAAAGAAAACTACGGCAACCCCTCCTCTCTTCACACTCTCGGTCAAAAAGCGAAAAGTGATCTTGAAAATGCAAGAGAAACGGTTGCAAACGCAATTAACGCGTCGTTTAAGGAAATTTATTTCACGTCGGGCGGAAGCGAAGCGGATAACCAGGCTATTCGTACCGCCGCTTCCATAGGCTTAAGAAAGGGTAAAAACCATATTATATCCTCCGCTTTCGAGCATCACGCGGTTCTTCACACCCTTACCGCTCTTAAAAAAGAGGGCTTTGAAATAACTCTTGTAAAGGTAAACGATAACGGAGTTATAAATCCTAAGGATATTGAAAAGGAAATTACCGATAAAACCTGCCTTGTAACAATTATGACGGCGAACAATGAAATCGGCACTGTTCAGCCCGTTGAAGAAATCGGTAAAATCTGTAAAAAGCACGGCGTTCTTTTCCACACGGACGCGGTTCAGGCAGTCGGTCACATTCCTGTTGACGTTGAAAAAATCGGTTGTGATATGCTTTCCGCTTCAGCGCATAAATTCCACGGTCCGAAAGGCGTTGGATTTTTGTATGTAAGAAAGGGCATAATTCTTAAAAACCTTATTGAAGGCGGCGCGCAGGAAAGAGGAAAGCGCGCAGGAACGGAAAATCTGCCTGCAATTATCGGTATGGCTGCCGCATTAAAGGAAGCAGTTGATAATCTTGAGGAAAATACAAAAAAGGTAACGGAAATGAGAAACATTCTCATTGACGGGCTTAAGGGAATTGAGAGAAGCCGTCTTAACGGCGACAGAGAAAAAAGGCTCCCGGGAACCGTCAATATGTGCTTTGAGGGAATCGAGGGCGAAAGCCTGTTACTGCTTCTTGATTCAAAGGGCATCTGCGCTTCAAGCGGCTCGGCGTGTACGAGCGGAAGCCTTGACCCGTCGCACGTTCTGCTCGCGATAGGCGTTCCCGTTGAAATCGCGCACGGCTCGTTACGACTTACGGTAAACGAATACAACACAAAAGAAGAAATGGAATACATTGTCAAATGCGTTCCCGAGGTGGTTGAACATTTGCGTTCATTCTCACCCGTCTGGGCAAAAATAAAAGAGGAGGAAAAATAATGGCACTCTATTCGGATAAGGTTATGGACCACTTTATGAATCCGCGAAACGTCGGACAAATTGAAAATGCGGACGGCATAGGCGAGGTCGGCAACGCGCGTTGCGGCGATATAATGAAAATATTTCTTAAAATTGACGATAACGGAATAATCGAGGACGTAAAGTTCAACACCTTCGGCTGCGCTTCGGCTATCGCGTCAAGCTCAATGGCTACGGAAATGATTAAGGGTCAACCCGTTGATAAGGCGCTTGAATTGACAAACAAAGCCGTGGTTGAAGCGCTTGACGGACTGCCTGCGATTAAAATTCACTGCTCCGTTCTTGCCGAAGAAGCTGTAAAAGCCGCCGTCAAGGACTATTACGATAAAAACGGAATCGAATATGACCCCGAGCAGTTTAAGGAAAACAGCTGCGACCACTGTGCAGTTTAATAAAAAGGACCTTGTACCGAAAAGTACAAGGTCTTTTTTCATTTTAATATTATTTATGTTTCGTCCTTTAAAACCGCTTCCGCTGCTCTCATTCCGTCAACGCCTGCGGAAACAATTCCGCCTGCATAGCCTGCACCCTCGCCGCAGGGAAACAGTCCTCTGATATTTGTCTGGAAAAACTCGTCCCGAAGAATTCTGACGGGTGAGGAGCTTCTGGTTTCGGGCGCGGTAAGGACCGCATCTTCAAGCGCAAAGCCGTGAAGCATTCCGTCCATTTTGACTATTGCCGAAGCCATTGTATCAGTAACCTTTTGAGGTAAAACCTTTCTTATATCACCCATTACAACTCCCGTCGGAATTGTCGGCTTAACGCAGCCGAGCTTTGTTGAGGGAGTATCCTTTAAGAAATCACCGACAAGCTGGGCAGGCGCGGAATAAGTCGAGCCGCCGAGCTCAAAACCCTTTTTCTCAATTTCGCGCTGAAGATACATTCCCGAAAGCACATGCTCTGACGGAAAAAATTCCGGCTCAATGCCGACAAGAATTGCGCTGTTTGCATTTTCGCCGTCGCGAAGATATTCACTCATACCGTTTGTAACAACTCCGCCCTCCTCGCTTGAAGCGCAGACAACCGTACCGCCTGGGCACATACAGAAAGTGTACGCTCCCCTGCCGTGCGGCGGATGACAAGCCATTTTATAGTCAGCAGTCGGCAGAACCGGGTTTTTGTAAGCCTCGCCGTACTGCGCTTTGTTTATAAGCTCCTGCGGATGCTCAATTCTTGCGCCTACCGAAAACGGCTTTTGCATCATTTTTACGCCCTTTTTGTAGAGCATTTCAACCGTATCGCGCGCGGAATGACCTATGCAAAGCACAACCGTATCAGTTTCAATATCGACGGTTTCGCCGTTCTTTTCGTAGCTGACGCCCTGAACAAAGCCGTTTGCAACAATTATATCCGAAAGCTTTGCGTTAAAAATTACGTCGCCGCCAAGCTCAATAACCTTTTTCCTGATGTTCTTAACAACCGTGCCGAGCTTATCCGTACCTATATGGGGCTTTGCGGAAATAAGTATTTCCTTCGGCGCGCCGTGCTCGGCGAGGTCAAGATAAACCTGTCTGCACCTTGCGTCCTTAATGCCCGTGTTCAGCTTTCCGTCCGAAAACGAGCCTGCGCCGCCCTCACCGAACTGAACATTAGACTCGGTATTGAGCACCCTGTTTTTCCAGAAACTGTCCACGCTTTTTTTACGCGAGTCAAAGTCCTGACCGCGCTCAAGAACAATGGGTTTGAGTCCCGCTTTTGCAAGAAGCAGTGAGGAAAACATACCGCTCGGTCCGAAGCCGACTACAACGGGGCGAAAAGAAGAATGCCGTTTATTTTCGGGCATTTCATAGTTATATACGCTGACCTGTAAAGCCTTGTTCGAAGGGATATTTTTAAGTATTCTTTCCTCGTCGCCCGACACATTAACATCAACGCAATACGAAAAGAAAATATCGGGCTTTTTTCTTGAATCGACGGACATTCTGAAGATGCTCCAGCCGTCAATTCTCCCCTCGCCTATTTTAAGCGCCTTTGCGGCGGCTTTTTTTATATCCTCTTTTTCATGGTCAAGCGGCAGCTTCAAATCGTTTACTCTTATCATTTCTCTTCCTCCGACGCGCTTCTTCCGGCAAGCCTTCCCGAAGCAAACGCCCACTGAAGATTAAAGCCTCCGCACTCTGCAAATACGTCAAATATTTCTCCACTCGCGTAAAGTCCCTTTGTAAAAACGGACTCAAGCGTTTCGGGATTAAATTCATCCGTTGAAACGCCGCCGGCAGTAACCTGGGAAAAATCAAAGCCCTTTGTATCCTTGACTTTTATTTTCCAGCATTTTAAAAGCGAAGCTATTTCGTCAACCGAATGAGGGTCGATATTGCCTATAAAGCCGCTTTGGGAAACACAGCAAAGCTTTAAAACGGCAAGCCCGAGCTGTTTATTAACAATACCCGAAAGAAGATTCTCATTAAGTCCGTTTTTGTCCTTTTCAATTCTGCCCGAAATATATTCGCGCACCTCGTTAAGCGTCAGGCTCGGAACCGAGTCAAGAGTTACGGTATACTCCTCACCGTTTCCGATATCCGCAAAACCGGAGAGGTTCATTATAGGAATTCCCGAAAGTCCGTAATCGGTAAACTGAACCTCGCCAGTGCACCGCGCCTTCTCAACATCGTTTTCGTAAAGAACGCACTCGCAAACCGAACGCACGCCCTTTAGATTTTTCGGAAAGTCATAGCAGATAAGAGGAACAAGAGCAGGTCTTATATTCTTAAAAGAATGACCGAAGGACTTAAGGATTTCATAACCGCTTCCGTCGCTTCCGTGAATGGGGTTGCTCTTTCCGCCGCAGGCGACTATAACCCTGTCGAAAAAGAAAGAGCCGTTTATAATAAAGCCTTTATGAGTTTTTTCAACCGTTCTGACCTTATATTCGCAGAGCGTTTCAACGCCGAGACGTTTACACTCAAAGCGCAGTACGTCAAGCACCGTCGAAGCCTGATTTGAAAGCGGATAAACCCTGCCCTCGTCATCGGCATAGGTATACATGCCCAGCTCTTCAAAAAATTTCAGCGTTTCTTCAACGCCGTACTTACTTAAAGCATAATCGGTAAAATCCCCCGACGGGAAATACCTTTCGCTCTTTGCCTGAAGATTTGTCAGGTTACATTTCCCGTTACCCGTGACAAGTATTTTCTTCCCGACACGCGGATTTTTTTCAATAAGCATTACGCTGTTATTCTGATTTGTTCTTTTTGCCTCAATTGCGGCGCAAAGTCCCGACGCGCCTGCGCCGATAATTGCAATTTTCATAAGATGAACTCACCCTTTTGTTATTACGGTTTTTTATATTATCACAAATTTAATCTGTTTGCAAGATGAGTCGATATTTGGTATTGTATTATTTAAAGTTTTAATATATAATAGAATATATAGTGTCGCAAAAGAGGTGAAAAATGTTGGTAAAAAAGCTTGAACGCAGTACAAAGTCAAATCTGCTTTTCGTACTGGTTATTACGCTGTGCGCGGTTTCCATCTTTGCCTTTCCCTTTTTAGCGAACCTTTTTAATAACCGCGGCGTTACTCCCCATTTCAACGGCGAGCTGACCTCGTTTGAAGGCGTCAACCTTGACTCGGGAAGAGCTTATTATATGAACGGCGACTGGGAATTTTACGCAAGGCAGTTTATCTGCTCGGATGAAATTGAAAACCCGAAAATTACCGACATTGTTGCCGTTCCTCACCTTATTTACTATTCTCTCAAAAACGGTCCCACCCTTTCAAAAATCGGTCACGCAAGCTACAGACTTATCGTTAAGGATATTCACGCGCAGCAGCCCGTTTGCTTTTATATTCCGAACTTTTCGGGCGCATATAAGATATTTATTGACCGAATACTCGTCACAACCTCGGGAACTGTTATAAAAGAGGGTGAACAAACCGTTTCAAGTCAGCGGCGAATGGAGCTTCCGGTCTCTGTGGGCAGTGGACGGCATGAGATAATTGTTGAGGTTTCGTCGGAAAAGACGTCCGGACTTACGATGTCTCCCGTTATAAGAAATTACGAACAGGCGGAGGACAGCGTTTACGCCTCAATCGGCTTGAGATACGCCTTTTTCGGAATAGTTTTCTTCTGCGGCATATTCCTGCTTATCCAGAAGCTTTTTGTAAACAAGCAGACCTACTCCTTCTGGGGAGTTGCGCTTTGCATTCTGCTTGCGTACAGAATGATGATAAGCAACGAGGGATACATCGTCACGCAGAGTCTGTTTTTTGACTTAAGCTATGAATACGTTTCGCTTCTTATTATTGCGGCAACGTTTATTATTAAGCTCGTTTCGCTTACCTATATGACAAGGGTTCTTCCCGTCGGAGTCAGCTCACGGGCAATTACTGCGTTTTCCATTATGTTTATTGCGGCAATTCTTACCGCGGTATTCTTTGACGACCCGTTCTATGACCCGTACTATGCAACGATTCTTCACGTCATAACGCTTCCGCTTGACCTTTACTTAATTGAAAAAATCTGCCGTTGCGTAATAAATAAAACGAGAAATTCCATTGCTTTTCTTGCGGCTTATTCACTCGTTACAGTCGGTCTTGCGGTTGACTTTCTTTACACTAACGGACTTATCCAGACCCACGTTTCAATGTTTATGCCGCTTACACTTCTTGCGTTTGCGATTATTATTGTTATTATCCACGCAATGGATAACGCCGTTCTCCAGAAGGAAGCGCTCAACGCCGCAAAGCTTGAAACCCAGCTTGCGGACGCGAATATGTCAATAATGCTCAGCCAGATTCAGCCGCATTTTCTTTACAACGCGCTTAACACTATTAAGTACCTTGTAAGAAGAGATACGGAAATGGCGGAAAAGGCAATTGTTGAGTTCTCGCTTTACTTAAGGGGTAATATGGACTCGCTTACGCAGAAAAAGCCCATCCCCTTCCGCACGGAATTAAGCCATATAAGGCACTATTGCGAAATCGAAAAAATGCGTTTCGGTCAGAAGCTTGAAATTGAATATGACATTGAAACGGACGATTTCTTTGTGCCGACGTTAAGCATTCAGCCGCTTGTTGAAAACTCAATTAAGCACGGCGTTACAAAAAGACCCGAGGGCGGAACGGTTACGATTCACACCTATGAGGACGAGAATAACTACTATGTTGAAATAAAGGACGACGGAATAGGCTTTGACCCGCAGAATCCTATCGCCAAAGACCCCTCCTCCGCCCAGAGAAGCCACGTCGGTTTTTCAAATATCAAAAACAGGCTTGAAACAATGCTCGGCGCTACCATTGAGGTTTCAAGCGTTATTGACAAGGGAACCGACACGCTTGTCACATTACCCAAAAAATCCAATTTCGGCGAAAACGAAACGAAAATAAATTACTGAGAAAGGAATTTGAAAATGAGAATTATTGCAGTAGACGACGAGCCTTTTGCTCTTGACGATTTCCAGTATACCTGCTCAAAAATCAGCGGCATTACGGATATTCGCACCTTTGAAAACCCTGCGGACGCGTTGAGATACGCCCAGGTTGAAAAGGTTGACGTTGCGTTTCTTGATATTGAAATGCCCGTTATGAGCGGAATTGAGCTTGCAAAAAAGCTTCATCAGGAAGACGAAAACATCAAAATCGTGTTTGTTACAGGCTTTACGGAATATGCGCTTGACGCATTCGGCGTTGACGCTATAGGCTATGTCCTTAAGCCCTACAGCGCTGAAATGATAGAGCAGAATATCATCAAGGCATCCCACATCATCAACGTAAATTCCGAAAAGAAGGTAAGCGTAAAAACCTTCGGTCATTTCGATATATTTGTAAACGGAAAAATCGTTCATTTTGCTTCGGCGAAATCGAAGGAGCTGCTTGCAATTCTCATTGACCGCAAGGGCGGAACCGTCAGCACCGAGCAGGCTATCAGCATCCTCTGGGCTGACAGAGAGTATGACGAAAGCGTACAGTCCCTTTTCAGAAAGGTTCTCAAGAGCCTTCGCGTTGCGCTTGCCGACGCGGATATTTCGGAAATACTTATTGACGCAAGAAATCAGCGCAGCGTTGACACCTCGCTTTTCGAGTGCGACAGCTATGCGCTTCTTGAGGGCGACAAGAAAGCCATCAAGGATTACTACGGTCAGTATATGAGCGAATACTCCTGGTCGGGCGAAACGCGAAAAAGATTAAATTCAATAGTCAAGGAGGCCAACAACTGATGAAGTCAGACATTCAGATCGCGCAGGAAGCCACAATGCTTCCCGTTGCAAAAATCGCCGAAAAGCTCGGTATTAGCGCAGACGACCTTGAACTCTACGGCAACTACAAAGCAAAGCTTCCCCTGTCTTTAAGAAAACGCCTTGAAAACAAAAAGGACGGAAAGCTCATTCTTGTCACTGCCGTAAGTCCCACGCCTGCAGGCGAAGGCAAGACAACAATGACCATAGGGCTCGGACAGGCTATGGAAAAAATCGGTAAGAACGCAATAATTGCGCTTCGCGAGCCGTCAATGGGTCCCGTTTTCGGAATCAAGGGCGGAGCCGCAGGCGGCGGTTATTCCCAGGTTATCCCCATGGAGGACATCAACCTTCACTTTACGGGCGATATGCACGCTATCACGGCTGCAAACAACCTGCTTTGCGCAGTTCTTGACAATCACCTTCAGCAGGGCAACGAGCTACGTATTGACCAGAGAAGAGTTCTTATAAAGCGTTGTCTTGATATGAACGACCGCGCACTGAGATACACCGTTGTAGGTCTCGGCGGAAAAATGAACGGCGTACCGCGTGAAGACGGCTTTATGATTACGGTTGCAAGTGAAATTATGGCTATCCTTTGCCTTGCTACGGATATTGACGACCTTAAAAAGAGGCTCGGAAATATTCTTGTTGCATATAATCTTGACGGCGAGCCGGTATACGCAAATGAATTACAGTGCATAGGCGCTATGGCGGCTATTCTTAAGGACGCAATAAAGCCCAACCTTGTTCAGACGCTTGAAAACACACCTGCTCTTGTTCACGGCGGACCGTTTGCAAATATTGCTCACGGCTGTAATTCCGTCACCGCAACAAAGCTTGCGTTAAAGCTTGCGGATTACTGCATTACGGAAGCCGGCTTCGGAGCAGACCTCGGCGCGGAGAAATTCCTCGATATAAAGTGCCGTATGGCAGGTCTCAAGCCCGACTGCATTGTGCTTGTTGTAACCGCAAGAGCGCTTAAATACAACGGCGGCGTAAATGTCAAAGAGGTTTCAAACGAAAATGTTGAAGCCCTTAAAATCGGCGCCGCTAACCTTAAGGCTCATATTTCAAATCTTCAGAAATACGGCGTACCGGTTGTTGTTTGCATAAATCATTTCTATCTCGATACGGACGCCGAAATTGAGGCTATTAAGGAAATCTGTCAGGGAGTCGGCGCTACGGCAGTTCTTTCGGACGCTTTCTTAAAGGGCGGCGACGGCGCAACCGAGCTTGCAAAGACTGTTTGCGACGTTATTGACACTGTGCCGTCAAATTTCCATCCCCTCTACGAAACCGAAAAATCAATTAAAGAAAAAATTGAAACTCTCGCAAAGGAAATCTATCACGCTGACGGCGTTGTATTCACGGCTGCTGCCGAAAAATCAATTGCTGAAATCGAAAAAATCGGCAAGGATAAAATTCCCGTTTGCGTTGCAAAGACCCAGTACTCCCTTTCGGACGACCCGAAAAAGCTCGGCGCTCCGACAGGCTATAAGCTGACAGTTCGCGACGTAAGACTTTCTTCAGGCGCAGGCTTTGTCGTAGCCTACACCGGAGATATTATGACTATGCCCGGACTGCCGAAAGTACCTGCCGCGTACAAAATTGATATTGACTCCGACGGAAATATCAGCGGTTTATTCTGATAACACAATAAAGCCTCCTTTTTAAAGGGGGCTTTAAATAATTATTTGAAGGATTATTATAAATGGCTAATGTTATTAAAGGAAGCAGTGAAGTTAAAGTCAAACGCAGCGCGCCGCAAAATCCAAATGGCTCGTTTAAATCCGTTTTGGTTTTACTTATTATTTCAGCTTTACTTATTTTTTTATATTTCAAGACCGAATTTTTGCCGTTACTGATTTTTGCTTTTGTCGCTGTTGCTGTTGCAATTATCAGAATTGTTTTTTCCTTCAGCGTTAAAAAAGAATCGAACGGATTTACAGTTCCCGTAAGCGAGCAGGAACGGTACGGCGCAATAGGCGAGCTTAAGACTGAAATTCTTCTTGAACAGCTTCTTCCTGCGGACTACACAGTTATACGGAACGTCAAGGTTACTTATGACGGAAAAACAAGCGAAATTGATAATGTTGTCATAGGCAACACAGGCGTATACATAATTGAAGTTAAAACGATGAAAGGCACTGTTTACGCCGATTATGACGCACATGACTGGAAAAAGGTTAAAACCGATAAATACGGCATTGAGCACGAAAAAGATTTCTACAGTCCCGTAAAACAGGTCGGAACGCATGTTTACAGACTTGCAAATGTGTTAAGGCGAAGCGGAATACGAGCCTATGTCAATGCAATTGTTTATTTTTCAGACCCCGAAGCAAATGTAATAATATCGGGCGAAAAAAACAACATTCCGATTTTTGATTTCAAAAAAAGAATTGAAATGAGGGACTTTATCTGCAATAATCCGCCTGTTCTTTCCTCGTCTTCAATTAAAAAAGCCATAAATCTCCTGACAAGTAACACCCTATAGTAAAAAAAAGAAACCTCCCTTTCGGGTAATGCCGAAAAAGGGAGGTCTTTTATTCGGTTGAGATTCTTCGCTTCGCTCAGAATGACATTTTTATTTTAGTTTTTCAACCCTATCGACAAGCTCGGGAATTGTTGCTTCAAAGTCAACGCCGTACCAAGGCTTATCGGGATTATTTCTTGTTACGTCAATTGTCTTTGCGGTGTAGTCAGCAGCGATTTCAATTGACTGCTGTCTTGAAAGTCCCCGAAGCAACGCGCCTACGCAAACAGACGAGAATATATCGCCCGTGCCGTGATATGCGGCAGGGATTTTTTTATTCTGGTAAACGAAATATTCGCCGGTCTTACTGTCAAGTCCCATAGCTCCCGTCTTGCCCTCGGAAAGGGAAACTCCCGTAAGTATAGCGGTTTTCGCTCCAAGTCCGACAAGCTTATTGAGAAGAGCCTTGACATATTCCTCGTCATATTCTTCCCTGTATTCGGTATCGGTCATAAACGCCGCTTCGGTGATGTTCGGAACAATTACATCTGCTATGCCGCAAAGAGTTGCGTTTCTTTTTGCGTATGCCAAGTCAAACGCCGGGTAAAGCTTTCCGTTATCAGCCATTGCAGGGTCAACAAAGACAAGCGTATTTTCATCCGCAAAATCACTTATTATCTTTTTAACCTCTTCAATTTCCTCCTCTGTTCCGAGGTAGCCGGTATAAATGGCGTCAAATTTAAAGCCCTGCTGTTTCCAATGAGCAGTAATAGGCCGGAGCTGGTCGGAAAGGTCCTTAACCGTAAAGCCCTCAAACATAGTGTGGGTCGAAAGAACCGCCGTGGGAAGAATTACGGTTTCGTGACCGAGCGCCGACAGCAAGGGCAAAGCCACTGTTAAAGAGCATTTTCCAAGGCACGAAATATCCTGAATTGTAAGTATTCTTTTCATAAACTATCCCTCCGTTTATAAAAATATTATATGCGTTTTCTGACTATAATAAATATCCAATTATATTTATTTTTATATAACCAGATTATAAAAACAAAATCCGCAGGCGAAATATGTCTGCGGATTTTTAATTTAAGCTTAATTATAGTTATCGAGATCCTCCATCAAATCCTCAAACTCGTCTTCATCCAAGTCCAAAAAGCCTTTCTTCTGCTTCTTTTCGGCATTCTTTTCAGGCTTTTTATTATTTGATAAAGCATCCTTCTTCTTTTGCTTCTTTTTTCCGAACATAATTATTCCTTATCAAGGCTCTTCATTGTCGGGATTTCTTCATTGCATCTACGTTCAATCACTATTAAACCCTCACAATCCCGTTCCAATTGTTTTCCTCACACATCGAAAATACACTATTCACTGCTATTTTAGCTCAATCCCTAATGCATTGGAGAGTAAATTGGAGAGTTGGAGAATTGGAGAAAAGGTATGGTTTTCGATGAACTGCAAGAAAAAACGTGACATCGCGTTGTGAAAACATTGTAGCATAAAAAGCTCTCCATTTCAAGGTTTTGAGCCTTTTTCGTTCTTGTATTTCTTGTGACGCCATAATCCGAATTGCTTACGAGCTGTTCTCACGTCCTCCTCACTGTCTGTCCTGATAAAGATATTGCCTGCTCGAAAAGCCGCCTTGATATCATTGCACACTTCTTCCGGAGCTTTGCGGGTATCCAGCTTCACATACTTAATTTCACTTCTTCTGCAAATATGTTCTATAACCATTTGGGTGTTATCCAGACTCTTTGTCGTCCTGTCTATTACAGCGAAAACGGTGTTGAAATCAGGTATGTAGGCGTCAACCTCTATCCCAACCGTCTTAGTATCATTCAGGTTTACAGCGAGATCGTTATCCTTGGCATAGCGCAAAAGCATCAGTTGTGGCAGCATTCTTCTAAACTCTGCCTCGCAAGTCGGGCACGGAGCCTTATCTATTGTTCGACTGTAAATCCTGTCCTTCCACGAATGTCCTAAAGAACATTTCCACCATACCGGTCTAAGAGAATTTCGTGATACTCTGGATGGTTCTACCCCTGAATTCCTTGTGCGATCCCATTCTATAACAATCTGTGGGTCTGTTGTTACAAGATCATTATATCCGCCGAACACCTCTCGCTCAGAGCACACCGGGCATTGCCGTCCATTTACTCTCGACTTTACTACCCCCTTCCACTCATAGCTGCACTTCTTACATTTCCACCAAACATTCTTGGTCGATTTCTCGTTGATCTGATCCGGCGTCAAGTCGCCGTTCTTATCAGACCACTCTGCCGCAAGATTAGGATGAAGTGTTTTGAAGTCGTTGAAGCCCTTTAGGGTAATGATCCCGCTGCAATATGGGCATTTGCTCCCTCCGGACCTTGTTGATATGAGCGTATACCATTCATGGCCGTTACTGCATTTCCACCATGCTTTCTTATTTCTGAACGGAGTAACTTGCGATGGCAGAAGCGGCAAGTTCCTGTCGGACCATTCTGACGCAACTTCTGGAAAAACTGTAGCAAGATCATTGAAACCCGGAAGCACAGCATTATGTGAGCAATATGGGCATCCCGTACCATTCAGAGTTCTGCTCTTAACTGAGGCAGTCCACTCATGCCCCAGCTTACATTTCCAAATAACCTTCTTATGTGTTGCAAGGCTAACCATCGTCGGTTCCAGAGGCCTATTCTTGTCCGACCATTCTTCACATAGCTCAGGTCTAAGCGTATGTAGATCATTTATTCCAGGTATGATTCGAGCGTTGGAACAAATTGGACACTTCTCTCCAGCCGATCTTGCTTTTGCACTGGTCTGCCATTCGTGCCCACAGGGACCAATCCACCAATACTGTTTATTTGAACCATACGGAACCTCATTTGGCATTATCGGATAGTTTTTCTTTGACCATTCAGAGATAAGCTGCGGTCGCATTTCGGAAATACTGTTCTTCATATCGAGTCCTCCCCCGTTAGCATAAACAGTATATCCGGTAATGCTCTATCTGTGAAATGTGCAAAAGTAATCTGGGCTTGCAAACTATAAAGTCTGCAAGCCCATGTTTCAGATGGTCTCCCTTGACTTCGCCATGTAGCTGTCAAAGGAAGCGATCTCTCTCTTTTTCAGTTCATCCATTACGTCAACGTAAATGTCCATCGTGGTAGAGATGTCGGCATGGCCAAGCACATCTTGAATAACTTTTACATTGATTCCGCTTTCACACAATCGCGTAGCAAAGGTGTGTCTAAGAGTATGACAGCTAAAGTTCGGAAGCAGAACAGGATCGTTCTCGATGCCTTCTTTCTCAATGACCTCATCATTGCAATCTCTCATGATTCTCTTGATCGCCTTGTTCAATGTGCCTTGATGCTGAACTTGTCCAAAGCGATTCACGAAGATAAAGTCATCATAGCCGTCCACCCTTGATACATTTTCAACTCCTGTATCGCGTTGATATTCCCTTTCCAATTCAAAAGCTTCTCGTACTCCGCTTGCCATCGGAATCTTTCTTGTACCAGCTTCAGTCTTTGGCGTGTTTATGCTGAAATAGCACCCAAGTGCATCCCTGTGATTGTAGTATACAAGCGTATGATTAACGTCGATATACCCGTTCTCAAAATCAACGTCCTTCCATCGAAGCCCGGTGAGCTCACCTACTCGCATTCCGGTATTAAGCATGATAAAGAATACCGGATACCACCTCTGATACTTTGGCGACTTCTGAATGAAGTCGATGAAGAGTTCCTGCTGGGCAAGGGTCAATGCTTTGCGCTTATCAACCTCATGATTATGAGCGATCTTCAATTCCTTGAGCATCTTGTCTGTTGGATTCAGACGGATATAATTGTCATCCACGGCAACCTGGAATACTTGATGCAGAATATTGTGGATATTGTCGATAGTCGAGATTTTAAGGATTTTGTCATCCGCGAGGCGATTGTAAAAACGCTTTACATCTGACTTTTTAACCTGCGTCACTCTCTTCTGTCCGAAGGTCGGCATCACGAAAGTTTCGTACATATAGATGTAATTCTTAAATGTGCTGTCTTTAACGCCCCTCTTCATATCTTTCCAGAGCCAATAGCAGTCATTTACTGTGAGAGCTTTTACATCTGTTTTAATCCCGTCATGTTCGTCAACAATCAGATCCTCCTCGATCTCACGCAGGCGTTCCAACGTTGGGGCGAAAACAGAATGCCGTTTTCCGTCGTCCGTTGTCCAGCGATACTCATATCCGCCCTTTGCTTTCTCTGTCTCGCCCTTTTTCAGCCGGATATGATGACTATCAAACCGGACGTTCCTTTTTATTGTTTTACCCATCATGTACCTCCTAAATCGAATGTACGTTTTCAATGATCTCATCGAGCTTTTTACGCTTAAAGAGACGCTTACTGCCCACCCAAAGGATCAAGCTGCTTTCCCTTTCCGCCAGTTCAATAAGCTTGTCTCTGCCGATCCCAGAATATGCGACAGCTTCATCCACGGTCAGCATTGCCTTTTCCCAAACAGGAACGATTCGTAGTTTTTCCTCGTATTTCATATAGAGCCCTCCATTTCGTTGTTAGTGCTCTTATAATAATGAAATCGCTGGAGGATTCCAAATGTGCAAACCAGCCAATATTGACCGGTTTGCACATTTGACGTCAGGCTCACACAGAATACTCCCTATTGATATAATCATCGAGCTTCTGACGCTTAAACAGTCTCTTTCGGCCTACCCAAAGAACCAGTCCGAGCTCGTCCTTCATGGAAAGCTCAATGAGCTTGTCTCTGCCTAATCCTGAGTAAGCAGTAGCCTCGTCAAGAGTCAGTGTAGTCTTAAGCCACACCGGTACCAGCTCTAGTTTTTCTTTTTGTGTCATGTCTACACCTCCTCCTTCAATCCGAAGCTGATAGTTATTGCCCGGTCTATCTGATTCATCGTTTCTGAATCTACCGTTCCGATGTATCTGCGGAGCCTCAGTCGGTCAATCGTGCGAATCTGTTCAAGCAAAGCGACTGAGTCTTCAGTCAAACCAAATCTGTGTCCTAACGCGACATGAGTAGGCTGCATCATCTTCTTGTACTGTTTTGTTAGCGGCGAAACAATAACGGTAGGGCTGTATCTATTGCCAACATTGTTCTGGATGATCAGCACCGGCCTACAGCCGCTTTGCTCTGATCCTACTGTTTCTCCAAGATCGGCATAGTAGAGATTACCTTTGCAAATTCTGTTGTTCATGAAGTACCCCCATTTTTTGTTTTTCTCTCTACTCATGTACCGCACGGTTTTGAGCCAAAAAGTAAACACCTTATGAAAGAAAATTCTTGACGAAGCTAATAAACTGATGTTTTCTCTTCGCAACAACAGCTTTCGAAACAGCCCACTTCTCGACTAACTCCTTAGTGCAGGAACTATACTGACCTCTAAGGCAATACTCAAGTAGCTCAACTGCCCATTCATTCCAATTGTCAAGCGCGTTTCTCAACTCACCGAGCAAGATTGAATTAACTATGCACTCCTCGATATTAAGGTCATTTGATATCGTATCTTCTAATTCGAGCTCTTCCTGCGTGCTCGAAATTGGTTCTGAAAGGGACACCATAGATATATCTTCTGCCCATTTGTTTTTTCTATAGTTTCTCATCTCTTGAGCGTGCCACTTGTTATACTCTTCTCGCGTAGTTTCGATGTACATACAGTCAATCTCGCCACTGTCCTCAAAAGAGTCCGTGATAAAGAATCTGCGCTGTTCACGCGGCAATTTTTTATTTGCTTTCAATATCAGATCCCATTCAGCCGATGTTGCTACACGCAATCCTGACTTGGGATTCTTCGGGTCATTAAGAACCAAAAACGTATTTTTCATTTCCGTAATCTCCTTGAATTTTGAATTTTTGAGTTGAGGTCAAAAATTCGGAGATCACGGGTACGCTGCTACATAGCAGAGCCACTTTACGCGCATAAAAAGTCCTTTCCGCCTGCTGCGGTCCAAAGGACACAACTACGCTGGCGAAAAGGACTCCCGATGCTGCCTGCCTGAAAAAGGGTGCAGAAATCTAAGGGTACCCATACTGCTTTTTCAAAAGAGTTTGAAATCAGCGTATTTGTATCCTTGGCCCTTGTACTTCAGGCTGCGAATATGTATTTGTTGTTTGTCGGTGAGAAAAAGAAAAAGGCCACCGACAAGGTAGACCTATAGATAGAGCTATAGTGTCTTGCCTTGCCGGTGGCCTCTCACGTATGTCTGGAATAACTACCGGTTGGATTCGGGCATTTCTGCCGCACGGTCAAGTGACCTGGAATCGGATTTAGTGTGGCCCTGTTTCAGCCCGACCGCTCCGTCGTGATGCCGTTGATTCAGTTGTCAGATTACCTATTAGGACGGAATAGAGAACCCATTACGTGAAAGCCAGGTATGGGCTTTCTCCAATACATCCCTCGGTGCTCCCTTAATTCCGCAGATAGCCTTATAAACGCTTGCCCAAAAGAGCATATCAGGGGCTTTTGCGGTTTCACCCTCGCCATACTTGACGAGGTAAGCTTCTATCTTCCTTCTATCCAAGCTAAACAGCGCCTCATTGCGCTCTTTAACGAAGCTCTCGATCATCGTCATGTCAGTATCTCCTTAATTCTAAATCGTTGTGTTCCTGCCCTGACGGAGCGTAGACGTCAATTACATCATGCCTCCGTCCAACTATTGTACGGACCATTTCAGATCCGCAAGTTTTGCATTTTACTCTTATCTGGTTTTTACTGTTCTTTAGCCCCGCAACTTCATTCCTACAGTTCGGGCAATACCAGGAGTAAATCGTCCAATCCTCCAGCATCGCCGTACTCCTTTGCCATTACTTTTGCGAAAGCGGTACGAGCACCTGACAATCGTGCATCTGAAAGCACGGTACACGCCTGGTCTTAACGTATTTCATTATCTGGACCACGTTTCCACAGTTCTCGCATTCCATCCACCCATCGGTTTCTTCTAAATTAAGAGACTCATTCATAGCCCCGCAAATCGGACATTTCACGTCAACAGAGTTCAACCAAAACATCTCCCATCCATTAAGAAAATTTGTTTTAGAGAGCCTTTATTACGTGACGAGCTACACCTTGAACCTCGAAGCTCTTCAGTTTTATGACCTCTCCCGGATACCGTGCTTCATTCTCGTAAGCAAGGATAAAGCACGTTTCGTCGTTGTCGAAGCCAACGTACCTTTTTAGCGTGTTCTGCTGTTCCTGATCGAGCGCAACGACTATATCCCCTTCGGAAGCAGGGCAATTACGCTCTATCACCAGCAGATCGCCTTCGGCGATACCGGCATCGACCATCGAATCGCCTTTGGCCCGGAGAATATAAAAGTCTCCTTTGCCAAATAAAGAAACAGGAAGGCTGACATACTCCTCGACGTTTTCCTCTTCCTCTTCCGGAGAGCCGCAATAAATCGAGCCAACTAACGGGGCGGCAATGTAGGCCGTCTTCATTTTGGCGCTCTCAGGCGCGGAAAGAATACCTCTGCCGTAATCAAGTAAATCTCTATCGCTAAGTTCCTGAATGTAACGATGAGTTGTCGATCTGGCCACACCGACGCCAGCAGCAACCTCGCTGATCGTAGGAGCAACACGATTTTCTTGATAATACTTGTTTACGAACTTCAGTATTTTGTCGAGAGTTCCTTGGTCTTTTGTCCTCATACCAGCACCTCTGTTTCTATCTGGGATTTCAAATCCCACTATCGTTATTATACTCATCTCGGAGAAAATTACAAGAGGGTAACAGAAAGTCAAAAAGGAGGTGCGGCCAATCGGCTGCACCTCCTTCAATGAAGAGTGTATCTGGGTTGTAAAGTTGATTATACGGCTTATTTTCTCTTTAAGAGCCAAAAATGATTCTGACCGTCTTCAGAGACCGTCACATTACAGCCAAGCTTCTGACTGTTCTGGCATGTTCTCTCGCGGGACTTCAGATTCGCCCCGAGCATAACGGAAAGAGCTGTGTTTGCAAACGCTGTCTGATTCTCCTTATCCTTTGAGATAGTGAACAGCAGCATGTATTCTTTTCCGTCATCAGGAACAGTGAACTTTCCAATGACTTCCCGAGCATGTTCCCACCCATGCTGCTCATAGATCACCTCAAAATCCGGATTATTCAGGACATTGAGGTATTCCGGCTCCTCACGAGCGGCATCCCCATCATCAGACAGATCATAATCAAAATCTCCCTTGGTGAATTCGTGAGTGTCCAGATAAGTGGTCAGGGAGTCCACGATTTCCCGGTACTCATCGGTTGAAATACCGAACTCATCAGTGGGATCATAGTCTTCCATAAGAGAGAGTACTGCCTCCCGAAACTCTTTAACCTTCTCTTTCATGCGCTGAACTTCGCTCAGATATGACTGCTGGATTTCTCTGGTTTTCTGCAGACGGTCCTCCTGTTCCTTTATCTTCGCTGAGAACGCCTTGAACATGGTATCGTTATCAGCATCAAGAAGCCCCTTGATTTCATCGATTGAGAAGCCAGCCATTTGTAGGTTTTTGATTTTCACGTATTGCAGTGCCTGATCCTCATCATAATAGCGGTATCCTGTCCAAGAATCCACCTTAACCGGTTTCAGCAGATCCACATGGTCATAGTACCGAAGAGTCTGAGGATTGCAGCCGCATAGACGCGAGAATTCTTTGATCGTCATATCCGGCACCTCCTTTCTGAAACCGTTATATCATTGCAGTTTGCTGTAAGGTCAATACCTACTTTCAATTTTCCTGAACTTTTTTCTTGAATCACGTATTCAGCTTCATGAACCCCAAGCAACCAAATTCAGTCGCAGGCGTAAAACCAAGCGACTTATAAAAGGCAATGGTCTTTTCCGTGTTGTCTGTCATGAGTTCCGTTTGATATACATCGGGATAACGGCAGATGATTGCTCTGATGAGATTGGTTCCTATTCCTTTGCGCTGGAATTCCGGGAGCACAATAATGTCTTGAATGAACAAGATAGAAGCTCCGTCGCCCACGGCTCTTATAATGCCAACCAGCCTTCCTTGCGCGGTATATGCGCCAAGTGTACAAAATGAGTTCTTATATGCCTTTTCCAGCATCTGCGGATGGTCAGTATAGTTTGTCCAGCCGACGCTTGTATACAGGTTCATAATTTCATTGCGATCAAATGCGGCATAATCTCTAATCACAACGCTCTCTGCCAGCCAATCTTCTCTCGTGAGGATATTCACCTCGTCTTCTTCCGTGGTATCTACTTTTGTTTCGTATGTATCAAAGACGTAATGCTTGAAGCCGCACTTTTCCTGAACCCTCTGCGACTGTTTGTTCCACAGGAAATGACCGCAGAAGATCACATCAAGACCAACTTCTTCAAAAAGATACCGGATCACTTCCTTCACCGCTTCCGGCATCAGTCCTTGCCCCCAATACTCTTTCGAGAGCACATACCCAATCTCACGGCATTTTTTATCTGCAAATTCGGGAAAGTGATCTTCATTGTATTGCTCAATACCGAGAGAGCCAATTACTTTGCCCTGATATTCCAAAGCGAAAGTCTTCTTGTGACCGATGAACATATCCAGAATCTTTTGGGATTCTTCCTTGGATGCGTGGGGTTTCCAGCCTGCCATCTGACCAACGCCGTCAACAGAAGCATAGGCATATAAATCATCCAGGTCAGTCTGACGCCAAGGACGCAGGATCATGCGGTCTGTATGTAAGGTGACATTGCTGATATCAATCTCTGTATTCATAGTATCTCAAACCTTCTTTTTCCTCGATGCAGGGAGCTCATCATACATAGCGTCAATCAACGCCGTTAGGAACTCTCTGCTCTCAACATTATCGACCAACAGCATTTCCTTTGCACCTTCATATGGCAGCTCCATTTCCGCTTCCGGCATCATGGCTCTTGCAGAAGGAGTAGGCTTGACAAGGAATCTGTCATCGTAAATCCCACCGATAATCTTTCTGCGGTAGTAAAGGATGTATTCTCCCATCATCGTCCGGCAGGAGATCTCTTTTAAGTCGGATAATTGATCCAGAATGAAATCAAGATAGTCTTTGCTGGAGGCCATAGCTTACACCGCCTTAATCGGGTGCCGGATTACGGTTTTCAGCTTGTCCGGCGCGGTCTTTCTTGCGTCACTCAAATAAATTTCGTGGTGGTATCTCGAATCAGTAATGTCAAGGATATACCCTTGTTCAGACATAAACTGATGCATGAGCTCCACAGTTGCAGGCTCATTGTCGTATGGGCCGATGTGCATGCACTGAACACAGAGCCCCTCATCGTAGGTCAGAAACTCCACTTTTGAAAAGTCTGTTTTCTTCTTGCTTGTTGCCTCCTGAATGGCCCAGTCAAAATCGGCCTTTGTCACGAAGTCCGGCAGCCGGATGAGAGAAATCCATTCAAAATTCTCTTTATGGGTGTAATCGACTCCAGTGACGCCTTCCTGCCACCAAAAGCCTTCCAGCGGAGGCACCACATAATCGAAATATCCTTCGATCTGGTGGCTGCCCTTCTTGCTCATTTTGATGGTAAATGCAACCCCGTAAAGGAGGCCGATAGCTTCCTTGTACTCGCCGCTTTCCGCATTGGGATCGCCTTTGCCACGCACGGCAAGATAATTCATGGGCGGCACCGTCACAAACGACGGCTTGTCCTTCGGAAGATAAAACTCCTTGTACTCTTTCTTATAGTCAAATGGCATAGTTTTCTCCTTTTGTGCTTTTGCATGTTATAAGTCAAAGCGGAAAATACACTCATGTGT
>ERZ842401.1274-NODE-1274-length-36483-cov-98.543126_pt1 | contig 36483 bp, 27 predicted proteins | sample MGYA00521270_ERZ842401 | MGnify/ENA primary metagenome ERZ842401 (study PRJEB31892, sample SAMEA3878208) | bioreactor metagenome | biome: Moose rumen | place: Sweden | collected 2011-10 | study: EMG produced TPA metagenomics assembly of the PRJEB12797 data set...
TCTTCAAAAGTCATCGTACTAACGGACTTCACGCTAAGTGATTGATACAGAATAGTTAATAAACAATAAATATTTTCCAATTATTTGGATAGCAACATAGAAGAATTTAGCAGTTCTATTGCTCTTTTTGCCGTATCTTCATCAAGCCCATTGAACGGATTAACGACTAGCAGCCTTGGTATCTGATGCTCATTGAAATTGTATGCATCCAGATCATCTATAATTACATATTGGCACTCTGTCCGACATTCCTCTAACCATGCATCTATCTCGTCTCCACGATTGTTTCTTACTGCTGGCGTAGGTGTCACGTCAGTTACAAAGCCAGGCAAGCCTCTATATTCCCACATATCTAGAAAAGCCTTATAGCTCATATCATATTTCCACGATGATGACACGACTATTTTAGCCCCCGTTTCATCAATAATACGTTTGAGGTTCTGTACACAATAAGGGTCAAAGATTGTACCATATTTGTCATTGCCAGGTTTACCTTCCTTGGCGAGTACATGGTCGTAATATGCAGTATCCATTACACCATCGAAATCAAGGAATATTATCTTCATCGCACAAATATTAAAACATCCAACTTACCAATAATACCACTGCGACAATAAATAGTATCATCAAGAATACCAGCCACAGAAGCGTCATTATGCACCCCAAAAAAGCACCTCCAATTCCAATACTGCGCTTGTCTTCTTCTAACCAAGGATCATCTGGGGCGGTCTTATCCATCTCTGCATGTATTTTTTCTATGCTCTCGCTCATAGAGAGCATAGGCCAGAGCAATATTCTTGCAATTATACTTTCCATTTTCATATGTCTTATTCGAATGGATACCAATCAGTATTTTCACAATGTTTGGCCCAGACCTTATCAAATCCTGGGTATTGCAATATCATATTGTCAGAGCATTGATTGGGTTCAGGAAGTACACATCTTGCGACTTCACCACTTATCATCCCCAGACCCTGATTCTGATTTTTTAATTGAAGAAGTTTAGTGCGATACACCAAATTCGTACATACATCATAAACAACTTTATCTTCATTCGATAACTTCTTAGATATGCTTTCTCTGCATTTCATCCATTCATTCCAACATTTCTGCTCTTTTCGAAGAGCAGCTTGAAGTTCGGACTTCTGTTCCATATATTCATCCTCACCTACTGCTTTTATGAATGCAGAATATGCATCAGAAATCATTGCCGGGGTAAATTGGGTTTCGTTCCAGAATACAGTTTCCCCTTGGGCATGAATATAAAAGTCGTGCAGTGTTTCTTCTCTTAGCTGCACTCCTTGATTCATAACATCTGCTACATACATGGGAGTTGAACTTCCATGATCACCATATCCAGCCACCTCACGAACAGCATTTTGATACTTGTCCCAATAAGTTTTTTCTTTATTGAGCTCATCTTTGTATTGTGGCCACAGGACTATCAGTTTCTGAAAGATTTCTTCTATTGAGTCCCTATATTCAATGCTGGCATTTCCAGATGCCTCATTAATATCAGCCTGCGTCTGGAAGTTAGCTCCATCTACTTCGTCGCCTTCATTCACAATTGTATCTTCTGAACTTGATGATGCTGACTTTTTGTTCGTAGGACAGCTTATTAGCCATCCTATACACAACAATATCACTACGAAAAATATAAGTTTCTTCATACTTTTATACTTCTATTCGAGATTGACAATAGCGTAAACCAATTCAATATATACCAGGACAGGGACAACCACACAGATGATCACAGAACTAACAATATAGTTCCATCCGATTTTTTTGAACCATAACAGAAAATCAACAGACTTCATGAATGCCCAATCACAACGGTCTCGGAACTTCATTGGATCTTTCCATAGAAAAACAATCCAAGCTATTATGTACATTGGCGTTAGAAACGGCAACATTGTGATATAATCAACCATAACTGCCCATGATAAAGGTATCAACAGGTAATAGACTATGATGTTCACCTCATTATACGTTGCTCCTGTAAGTTTGGCAATAACATGCTCAAATCCTGCAACCACAGCAAAAATTGGTAGCATGATAGCCATAACTCCCATCTCCCATTTGGAAAGAGATTCCCATTCAATTATCTTCTTCTCTGTTCCCATTTTATTTTGCCAATTCTATCATTCCAGAAATAACATTCTCCAGTTGCTCTTTATATATAAGCCCATCCACGTATTCCTTTGGTATAGAATTAAAGCCAAACTTTGCTCCAAGAATAGCACACGCAACAGCTGCATTCGTATCTGCATCTCCACCAGCTCTAACCACGGAGAGTAATCCGTCTTCGAATGTTTTGGCATTCCAATAAGCCCAGAGCCCTGCCGCCATAGTTTTAAGCGTATAGCCCACAGAATCCCAGTCTTGCAATTCTAAAGCTCTGATGTCTGTATTCAATGAAAGATCAATGTATTCACGAATTCGATTATCATATCGTTCGCCTATATCAACCATCTGGTGGTATGAAAGTTTATCTTTGCCATATACCAATGAATGGATTAAAAGTGAAACTATTGCACAGGAGCCAGCACATCTAGGATCGTAGTGAGTTAGACGACATATATTAACTGCACATTCTTCAACGGCTTTGGGGAATAATCCGACAATGGATGTACGCATCACACCACCATTAGCCGCTGATTGCTGATGGCTCATGTTCCAAAGCATCTTAGAAGCATCAAATGGTTTATCTACGTAGTCTCCAAAGCTTAGTACCTTATAAGTTGTCTCGCCAATTCCCATCGGTTCGCCATCGGCCCACTCTTTGAAATTTCGAGCGATACTAGTAAGGTTGACACCCTTATCTTTGATAACAGCGTTGGCAATACATAGCATCATGTCTGTGTCATCAGTCCAGTCACCAATCTTCCATCTCTTGCGGTGCCTGTCCTGGAAAATATCGCTATAGTGGCAGATTCCATTAGGATATTTCCATGCCATATCCTCATCAGTCATACCTTCAGTTCCAAGTCCGAGGGCATCACCAATGGCTTGTCCATATATTGTTCCTTTAATTCTATCTACTAGTGTATTCATATATAATGGGTTTTACTTAACTGACTATTATTCTTTACTTGTGCATAATCTCTCCATCTATCGCAATGCTGTCTGATGTCTTTGGCTGTTTCAGTGTCATCAAAGTCATCCAGAATCCGCTTGTAATACAGGAACTTGCGTAAATGCTGAGCAGCAAGCTCCTTGTTAGTAAAGGAACTAAGTGCCTCCTTTATCAGCCTATCACTCTTCTTGATATACTCATCATGGCGATAGATTGTCGAATCTTCCGGATAGGCGATGTCTGGAATATTATACATCAAACCATCATTTCCACCATTACTGCTATATCTGGTAAGGAACCAGCATCGATGAACGGAATTCCTTAAGCCTAATGCGTACATAATCTTAGCTTCTGCACGTTTGTTAGGGTCACGATGATGCTTCATGGTATCCTCATAAACTGCCATCTTTTCGGCAAAATGTAGCTTATAATTGTCTGCTAAAAGAGAATCGTCTTTAAATGTTTGCATATCATAACTGAAAGGATCCTTACTCATATAACTACATGCATTCATCTCTTTCTGAAAACTCAATGGGACCTGGCGCAAATATACGATGGCCTTATGATAGCGGCGCTCACGCAAGCACTTTGTTGCCAGTATGTCATACCAATAGTACTTGTCGTTTTTCCCATTACCATTTAAGAAGATATCAAACTCATCTTGGGGAAAATAGATTCTGGAGAAATATTTTCGAGTATCTTTATACGAAAGACGATCCATTATCTGGAACATCTCATTAGAATACTCGTTAATATGAACAAGTAGGTTCTCGGCCACATTAGCCAATTGAATCTCTCTGACATATTTTCCGGCCTTATGCATACGTGGACACACTATTCTCAACAGCATCCTACGCAACACATCATTCCAATAGAAATTGTTTGCATGATCTTGATATCCCCTTGATGAATAATAGTCACCATATTTGCTACCCAGCCAGTAGCTGTCTTTTTCAGGAGTGATTCTATCATAGACTTCTGGCGATATCTCTTTTTTGATTTTACCCACAAGCCACTTCAAATCATTCATTAATCTCTGCTCATAAGCTTCATCATACGATGCGGTACGTGCATCAAGCCACATCTGCAAAACATGATAAGAATCCCTTAGGAACGGTTCTTTGGGATATGCCTGTCCTCGTTCCAGATACTTCTTCGCTCTGCGAGGTTCTCCTTTTGCATCGTAAAGAGCTGCCAGCGTATAATACCACATAGCCAATTTCTTGGATTTCTTTTCTTTCACAGCTCTATGTGCCACTTTTAGCAGGCTTTCAAACCTTGGAGCATACCATTCAAAATTATCGTTATTAATGCTATTTTCAACCCAGTCTTTTCCAAAGCACAATAACCATTTCTGAATTTCCCCTTCAATGTATGGGGAATTCGGATAACGCTCATAGACGAATGCCAGTTCATCCTCAATCTGTCCTCCATTGATTGCCCTGATAGATGCCACATCGCCATATTTGGCATAGATTTCTAATGCCTGATCTCGTTGACCTATCTTATATAATGCAGAAGCGACCTTTAACTCTATCATCTTTTTGACTACATTATCTGCAAGATGCTTTTTTACATTCTTCCAATATCTGGCAGCAGCCTCATATTTCTGCGATAGGCAAAGCGCTCTAACCATTTGTAATGCATATCGTTCATGTAAAGAGCCTGCTTTGTAGCGACTACACTGTTCAATTACTTTTTCCAAAGTCAGGTAATTGTCATTGTCTTCTACATCATAATACCAGGGGTCATTCATCTTCCACATAATGCCCTCAATTTGCTTGGCTATAATGAGGTAATCCATAATATCTATCCTTCTTTGGTTTTTAATCCAATTCACAAATCGATTTTCGTTTTGAAGAGTGATATTTATCGAATCTTTTATATCTCTTAATTGATCCAGACTCGCCTTGTAAACAATAGCTTCAATATCCTCGATGGTAATATACTTCGATGTCTCTCGCTGCCATAAGCGAAGATTCTCTTTCTTATAATCCACACCATGATGCAGGATATAATCGGAAGACCATGTTGTTTCATAACATGAGTAATCCGATTCATCAAGTGGCATGATTCTGTATAGCCATACATTGCCTGCATGTGACGGATCCCAGCTGCATGCAAACATATACGTGGAAATTAACAGCAATACACTAACGGCTATATATCTTTTCAATCTCATCGACACTATATTTTGAAAGGTTAGCAGAATCCAAATGGTATATTATTGTAGAGGAAGGATAATTGATGTCCTTCAGTTCCTGTCGAAGTATACGTTTCGTTTCCATAATCTCGCTAAATTCACTCTTCTCATAGCGTAGTTCACCATTTTCTTGGAATGAATCCTTTGAATTGACAATTCCTTTAAACTTCCCGTTTTGGAACCATAGCGCCCACTCATAAGTTGGATAAGCGAAATCCAGATGCTTATCGCTATTGGCATTTCTCATATACTCCTTCACTACCTCGCTATTAAGGATAGAGTTCTTGACCTTGGGATTGCTCAAACTTTCCGTATTGTAGAGCATCAGCACGCCATAGTCTATATCTGGCAGAGTATCGCGCAGTTGATGTAGTCTGATGGTAGCGCTTAATCCCTTCTTCTTGTGATGCAACATCTGTTTCACTTCCTGGCATAATGAATAGAAGAGGCTCTTTGTTTCCTTTGTCCAATCACAATCTAGCTGCACCTCGTTGTAGCTGATGCGGTTTGCTCTGCACATATCATCCACACGCTTCACGATTCTCTCTGCGAGAGGCTTTTTCAGACGCAAAGCTTCAACAGTAACAAATACTACAGGCACAATCTCGAGTGACTTGTCAGCGAGAACTTTTGTATAATCCCTGAAGATGGTCGTGGCAATAGGAACAGGCTGAACTCCTTTTCCGTCATAGAGATTATCAGTACTCACATCAAAGAACTTCAAATACAACCTACTGACATTGTGTTTCCTCAGGAATCCATTCTCATATGCATTAGGAGAAAACGTTCTCTTCCAATGATACACCGCATTCGCGGGCTCATGCCTGAAAACAAAGATCGTATCAACAGATTCTTTGTCTGCAGATGCTTCCTTATTTCCTTTGCAGCCTGCAAAAAGCAACAAAAGAGATGTCAATATCACGATCATATTACGTATCTTCATATCATTACTAATTACCACACACCACTTTTTATCTCCCCAACTTTTTCTCCTCTTATTATTGTTATACTAAAGGTGCCATCATGTTCTTCACTTTCCCCTTTAGGGGCAGGAAAACCATTACCCCATATCACGGAAAAAGAGTATTTATTTCCGTCTCTTTGCCATCCTGTATTACCAGAAGCAATCATCTGGTCTATTTTGTCAAATAGTTCATCCGAAGGCATAGTCTTAAATTTAATATTAAACCTATCTTCGTAATCGCCTGTAAAAGACCTCTTGCCCTTATAAGTTTCTATTATCTTGTAACTAGGAACTTTTACACCCGTAACTCGCTCTATCCTTTCAATAGGCCATTCTTCCCATATCCATTCATAATAGACATAAGATCCAAGAAATATTAATAGCAAGCTGCCAACCAATATGCCAAAGCAACCGCAACACCCTTTTATCATATTTTTTATAATCTAATTAATTTTTCGATAGTCATCGATTCCTTCAAGAAAAGTGCAATGACCTGTCACCGTAATCATCAATTATTCCTCTTCTTTGAGAATCCCTACCCATATTGGGCGAAAATCCTTTTTTTTGAGAGGACTTTTCTTGTTTCTGTTCTTTTTGTTTTGTCATATCCACTACTCTTCAAAATATGTCTGACATTGTTTTATTATAAATGAATTCGATGACAAAGATACGATGATTTATCCTTGCTTCCAAGTTTTTTAGTCCCGCAAGGCTTGCGGGATTTTAAAATTATTCTGAATGTCATAGGCATACTCAGTAGCACAAATATACTTCATTTCTTTCATTATGAATGAGAAAAGGTAATCCGTTCTTTCTAATCCCCACTTGATATTGTTCTTTATTATCTTTTGCTAAAATGGTAATTCATCTGATTTTGCAAATTCTAGTTCTAGGTTGTCAAAAAGTTTAGAAATCGCAGGATTTCCAAATAATTCTCTGACTTCTTTCATTGTTTTTACTTCTGCATTGTCGTCTCTAACGATTTTAACTTCTGACTTGTAATTCGATATACGGACTTTATGCCTTTCTTCAAAATAATCTACAAATAGTTGTTTGTCCTTAATATCAAATGAATCCCATACGTTCTTGTAGTCTTGTTCGATATATTTCAAACAATACGTTCTCATTATATCTCGTATATACTCTCTATTTTGGTAGTAATAAAACTCGCTTAGATTACTATAGTCTTTCAGAAAATCTTCGGAAACAGACAACATCCAATTTTGCAATTCATTATATAACTCATCTTTGTTAAGATTAAAAAGGATGAAAGTGTCCAAAGATTCCACTAAAGAACTATGAAAGATTGAGAGCAATTGAGGCTTTTCGTCGGTCGCATTATAGATTCTGAACTTATATTCACCTTTGCAGAATTTATATATAAGCAAATAAAACAAATCTCTTACATCGTCATCTGTTATGATTTCACCAGATTCATGCATCACTCCCAACAAGTCCACTTCGTTTAATCTTGACTTGTCTAAAACAAAATCCGGATCGTTATGCAATCTTCCATATAGAAAGTAATAATTTCGACCCGTACTGAGACTATCAAAGTTTTGCTTTAAATAATCAATCGGGAAAAAACGGATAATTAGCCATGAGACTTCAATCTCATGATACAATTCCCATAAACCCTTTATTTGCGGAATGAAACAATCATCCCACAAAGCATATAGTTTCTTATATGCCCATTTCCTGTCAGACATACCAGATTGAAGAAATGCAAAAAGTATTTGCTTCTGAAACCGCCAATCTAAAGCATCAAAACGCCATTCTATTTCGTTTCGAGAGGCCGATACTTTTCCTCCACTTTTATCTAAGTAGCCCTTTATTGCAATAGATATGGGCCTATTGCGTTTCTTTTTTTTATACTCCATATAGTTATATTATTATCCGTATTGAATATCTTGATACTAGGCATATTGTTCTTTCCTTATCTCTTCAATATGTCTATAGAAATTATGGTGCTGTCTGAAAGAATCCTCCAAACGAGATTGCAAATATGCCTCGGCATCTGGAATGTACGAACCAAAGATAGTACATTGGCGTGTATGAACATTAACGCAATTCTCTTCTTTGTCAATGGTGTACAATACTGTTGCAAGATTCTGTTGGTTACATGCGTTTACAGCCTGCCTAACTAAGGACAGGTTGTCAATATCAGTTAATTCAGCAGAGTACCAAGCTATGTCATAGATATTAATATATGGACTATCTTCCGAATAATAAATAGTGAAATGCTCCCCCTGATAGGTTATATGAAATTGACCACAATCTTCTTTACACATATTGATATGGCATCCTATATTCTTTAAGGAGACTTCGAGTAAGTGTTCCATACTTACATTTTGAATAGTTTCTTTACCCATTTCGTTATTTATATCTTTGATATCTGTTTTTGAAACATTGCATATAACAGAACTATCTTCGTCGAACCTTTCGCGATAGTATTTAGATATCCAATATATAACCATCGCTAATCCAAAACATGGTCCAAACCAACGCACAAATTCTTCCATAAAACAACTATTATTAATTCATTTCTGGACGTGGAATCCTATTCTTCTGAATAGTATCGATAGCTGGCTGAAAATTTCTGTCAGCAGCTGCATAGAGGAACATGGCTGACATCTTAGGGTCTTTCACTACACCCAAGCCTTCATTATAAAGTGCTGCTAGATGGTACATGGAATCAGTTTCTCCCTGGTGTGCAGCAGCAGTAAACCATTTGACCGCTTCTTCATAATTCTGTTCAACGCCTGCTCCATTAGCATAAAACAGACCTATACAGAATTGTCCATCGGCATTACCGGCTTCAGCTGCCTTCAGATAATAATCAGCAGCTTTTTTAATATCAGCTTCAACTCCAATACCATGCTGATACATAATGCCCAGATTGTTCAAAGCACCGCCATGACCTTGTTTAGCAGCTTTTAGATACCATTCAATAGCTTTCACGGGATCTTTCTCCACACCTTCGCCAGAACGATAGCATATACCCAAGTCACACTGAGCTTGCGCATCGCCTAAATCTGCTGCTTTTTTATATAGTTCTACAGCTTTGTCATAATCTTGATGAGTACCAACAGCATAAGTATAGCATTGCGCTAATGCTGTCATTCCTTGTACAGAAACTTCTGCAGCTTTCTGATACCATTTAAATGCCATATTTCCGTTTTCCTGTGTGCCAAGACCTGCATGATAGCATCTTGCCAGTGGCAGGTAGGCTTCTTCATATCCACCTGTTGCAGCCTTATTCATGTAGAAGAAATATTTTGAAACATCGTGGTCTATACCATCGCCATTCTCTATATGCTTCGTAATTTGGTATGTACATTGTAGGCTACCTGCTTCATCTCCTTTTTTGAGCCAATCAACAGCTTTATTGAAATCCCGTGGTGTACACACCTCGTCCATATAGTACATATAAAGATTCCAATATGCTTCCATACATCCCATTTTAGCAGCCTTGGTATAATTCTCCAGTGCTTTGTCTTTATCAACCTCGGTGCCTATACCACGTTTATAGCAAGTGCCTAGATTATTATATGCAAAGCTCTTTTCCTTTTCAGCAGCCTTTTTATAAAGCTCAAAAGCTCTTTTTTTATCGTAAGGATACTCTTTTGATGTTTCAAGAATAATCCCTAAATTAATCATGCAATCAGCATCTTCTAATGCAACACCTTTCTCATAATACTCAACAGCTTTGTTGGTGTCTTTCTTGATATCAAACTTTCCGTATTCGTAGGCTACGCCAAGATTATAACAAGCGTCAGACACTTTCTTTCCTGCAGCAATCTCTAATAGTCTAATTGTTTCCTGAGTGTTTTCATCTACAACGGTTCCGTTTGCATAATATTGACTTAACAAGTAGAACGCTTCACCATCGGCATCTTCTTTCTCTGTCATTTTCTTGATGATATAAAAAACTTTCTCAGGCCATACACCCATCATATATTGTAAAGCAGGTATATATTCTTTCTCTGCGGCACGCATAATCATGGACAAGCCTTCTTCTTGCTTTCCTTTAATACGATTCCCTCTGTGATATACAACGCCTAAAGAGAACAATGCAGGAACGTAATCCTGTTTGCATGCCAGTTCCATATCCTTGACTGCACGTTTGAAACGAAAGTCATCGGTTTCATCTGACAATCTTGCCAATGATTTAAAGTGTAATGCACCAGGGTCACCATTATCTGCCCCTTGACATATGGTTTTTATCATCTCGTAGCCATTCTCTTTAAAATCAAGTTCTAGTTCAGTGGATTTCCCGTCATCTGCAAATATATTCTTCATCAAATCTGTTGCTGCTGTAAGACCTTTCTCTGCAGCTTTTTCAAGATATGAATGTGCTTGTTCCAAATCTACATCCACGCCAATACCATATAAATAGTTTCCGCCAAGAGTGTACATCGCATCCACGTTTCCCATAGCGGCAAGGGACTTCAATTTGATTATGTCGAATTTTGTTGTCATAAGCTGGATCCTTTTTATTTTTTTCCTACTATATCATTACCATTATTCATCATCATGAAAGGCTACGGTATCAGCACCTCTTGTCTGCCGAAATCCAATACCCAATCATTCTCAGCCATAAAGAGAGTACCAATAATGCCAATGATATTGAAGCCCATAGCCTCAGAAAGCATTAAGCCTGCGTCATCATCATCTCTCACCAGAAAGGTCATCTCGTGGTTTTTCCCCAAAAACGGCATATAACCAGAAACTCGTGTGACTTTTTGGGGCTGTCCATCGATACCAGTTACAGTATAATCCCCCTCAACCACCTTTAGTTGCTGTTTTGCTTGTTGGTAAACATAGCCGAACAAGATGTTTTCTGTGGAACCAGTATCAAGCATGAATACTGCATTCTGGAATCCATCTTCATTAATTCCAATAAAGGGCATTCCCGCCTTTCGGGCATCAGTGTAAAATTTTATCTTTCCCATAGCCTATTTTTATTGCAAATATACGAAAAATATCTCAAAACACCCACTATAGTTCTTGTTTTCTAATATATACGTTTAAAATCATCACCTATCTGATTCCAATATATACGCGAAAAGGCGTGTCCATTCACTTTCTGTATCCTACTTACTTTAAAAGTTCGCTCCTGTTTGATATCCAAACGATGAGCATGGATATATATGCCTCCATAATAATTGGAATATTTGATGTTTGCTATTTTGCAGATGAATACGCTGCCATTACGTGTGCAATATTCTATCTCTATTTCCTGATTTAACTGCACAGCTTTGTCAATCACTTCCTCAATAGACATTTTTTACGTCAACATTAAACGGGTTGTACTCACTATTAGAAGGTGGGGGGAATGGCATATTACCATTCATCCCTGAACTTATGATTTCGCCACCTTCTGTTATTGGCCCTAACGTATTATCCTCAGGGTTCTCAAAGCGAGTATATTCACCTTTAAAATCCAGAACGACGATGTCTGTAGCACCTTTTCGATGTTTTGCTATAACAATTTCAGCTTTACCTCGATAATCTATTGTTCCATCAGTAGATTGATAGATATGGTAGTATTCTGGTCGGTGCACAAAGACCACCATATCAGCATCCTGTTCAATAGCACCAGATTCACGCAAGTCTGAAAGCATTGGTCTCTTCCCTTCTGCCCCCTCTCTTCCTTCAACACCTCTATTCAGCTGGCTCAATGCGATAATTGGAATATCAAGTTCCTTAGCTAGTTCTTTTAACGATCGAGAAATATTGGAAACCTCCTCTTGACGATTGTTAAATCTCATGCCATTGGCATTCATTAACTGAAGATAGTCAATCATTATTAGTTCTATATGGTGCTCTTTCTTTAGGCGACGAGCTTTACTTTTCAATTCAAATATAGATAGTCCTGGAGTGTCATCAATATATAAAGGTGAACCTATAAGATTATTAATCCTTTTGTCAAATCTTTCCCACTCCGGTGCATCCAAATTCCCGTTAAGTATCTTCTTTCCGCCGATTTCACAAACATTAGAAATGAGACGGTTCGTGAGCTGGACTCCAGACATTTCCAATGAGAAGAAGGCCATGGGCTTATGTTGGTCTGCTGCAATATTCTTTGCCATAGATAGAGCAAAGGCAGTTTTTCCCATAGCAGGTCTTCCTGCAATAATCACTAAATCGGATTTCTGCCAGCCACTAGTTACATCATCAAGACGGTAATACCCCGTGGAAATACCTGTTACTCCACCATTATTGCCAGCAGATGCTTGCATGATCTTGGTAGCTTCTGATATTAAGGGATCTACAGATGTGTAGTCTTTCTTCATATTAGTGCGAGATATTTCAAAAAGGATTCTTTCTGCCTCTTGAATTACATCGTTCACATCATAGGTTTCATCAAATGCTTTTGTGCCAATGATGCTGGTATATGAGATGAGTTGCCTTGAAAGATACTTTTGAGCAACAATATTTGCATGGTATGCAATGTTTGCAGATGTGGCTACCATTGAACTTAATTCCGCTACATAACCTGGTCCTCCAACTTCGACCAGAGTCCCGAGTTTTGTCAACTGTTCTGTAACAGTTAGCACATCTACAGGTTGTTCTTCCATACTTAGTTGTTGAATGGCTTCATAGATTTTCTGATGGCGGGGATCATAAAAGCTTTCGATTTTTAGCAATTCGCATACCTCCATATATGCATCCCTATCTATCATCAGTGCGCCAAGCACAGCTTTTTCCACTTCCAGTGCCTGAGGTTGTACATGTCCATATGCAAAATCCAGAGGTGTTGGGGCACTTTTTCTTTGGCCGCGATTATATTGGGTTCTTTGACTTGGCATAATTTTCATTTCTCTGAGTCCATCTTCTTCTTTTTTCCTTCTGCCCAACTCTTATTAGCCTTTGTAGTCGCTGACAGAGTATTAATAATCTTTATTTTGTCACTATCATCAAGAGAATCGAAACGCTCTTTCATTTCAAGGACTATAAATTTCCCATACCCATTCTCGTCATGAAGGTTCATGATAAGCTCATCGACGTTCATCGCCTTTATCTTTTTGTCCCTTTCTTCAATTCGGACGTCAAATAAAAGGTGAAAGATAGCTTCTTTAAGGATTTTCTCCTCGTCTAGCCACTTACTTCTATACAACAAAATCAATTCTTGTCGTGATAGTGTAGGCAACATGTCTCCACATTTCCTCAACTCTTCACCATCCCATCCAGAAAAGTGAAACTTCTTTACTTGCTGAAAAATGTACTCGTAATTTGTCATAATTGCATTATAAAAGTTTGGTTGCAAAATTAGGAATTTCCCTCTCTGCAACCAAGCAATTTTGCCCCACAAGGCTTGTGGAAATGCAATTTTATTCCCAGAATACCAGATTACGGGGTAAGGTAATCTTTTTTACCTCTCCGCCCTTTCCCGTTATGATATACTGTTCTAATAAAGATGAATCAATTTCAGGCAAGAATGCTGCTCTAACACGGGAGCACTTCTCGTTAATAGAGTTTAGAAGCGGATTGGTTACATCCTCGATACTCCTTATCGCCCTTTCTGTCAATCCAAATGGCTTTATCTTTTGATATAAGTCGGTTAACTCTTTCCTATAATCTGGCAAACATTTGAATGCAATGCCTTCCGGGTGGTTCATAAATAGCAAATATACAGCCTTAACGATAGGCTCCATCTTAATCTCTTTCTGGTAGTCTGCAAGAATAATGGTTCCATCTTTGGCAATACGCAGTTTGCTTAGTTTTATGGCATTTCTTGATTTCTCTTCCCGTGTTCCTAATCGCCAAATAGTTTTATCACATGGCTTGCCATCATAGTATTTATCCAACACTTGCCTGAAGATATCATTGGGTGATACCATATCAAACAATGTCATACATGACCTGACCTTCAACACATCAGGGAATCCGAGAATGTCATCTGCAGACGGATTGCCACAATCGAACATAGCCTGAGTTATTTCTCTCAGTCTTACTCCTAATAGTGGATGTTCCAAATAGGCTTTAGCCTCTTTTACCCCGCTGATTCCGTAGTATTCAGAGTTATAGCTATGTCCCAAACCTTTAATCTGCGGGAATATGAACCATATCCAATGACCTCGTTTCTGACCCTCCTTTATTTCACGGAATGCCATGTCATATACCATATTCTGAGCTTCAACAAATCGCTCCAGGTCATAGTCGATTTTTCCATTGCTGAGCGCATCAACGAAACTCTTTGGCAGACATACATTGTTCAAATTCAATGCCTCCCTAAAGAATTGCGCCATCTCCTCGTCATGATAGCCAGCAATTCCGCATCCCACACGGGTCACAAAGAAGAATAGTTCATTGTGTGCCTTGGCAAAAGCAATAAACCTATCAATAGCGGTTTTAACTTCAGCATCCTTCCTCACACCTTTGCCAAAATCAACAGGAATAGCATAGCTCTGGCCCTGTAGTCCTTCTGGCTGTCCCCAAACAGCACCAAACTTTTTTCTTGCGGTACCAGAGGCACCACCTGTATGATAACCCAATGCATTGCTGCCAAACACAAATATCTGATTTGACAGTAAAGTATCTATATAGTCTGGGGTATATACATTTTTCTTCTCTTCCATAAGCTTACATGATTGCTATAGTATAATCATCGTGTGCTATCAAGCCCTTCTTTTTAAGGCTCTCCAGGTGTTTCTTGAAGTTTCCTGCATTTTTGCACAGAGGCAACTTCTTGATAACATCCTCAAAGTCGATTTTTCGCTGCCTCATACACGTACGAATAAGATTGCTGTCCTTAGTTTGGGCATTGATTGCTTCTTGCAAATCGCTTTCAAACTCTTCTTTGTGCGCCACTTCATACATCATTAATATATAATGAGCCAAGGCATCGCTGGCCACAAAGACGACGCTGTCTGGTCGAATGTCGAACTGACCAGATTTAAAGCCTTGCTCGATGAGTGGGTCTTTGCAGTTAATAAGATAAGGTGGATTATTGAAATCTACCAAATGCCCGAAAGAATGTTGCAATCTGCCATTTCCTCTGTCATAGCAGAATGCCACGCTATCACCATAACTTATCCATTGACCGGTATTCCACGCAGCCACAAGTGTAGCAAACGAGCCCTCGTCATAGAACTTATTCAAAAGCATCCCCCCTTCTTTCTGTGCCTCTGCTTCACAGGCGTTATAGAAAGGTTCCCAAATGCTATCTAACCAACCATCAAAGGTTACATAATCAGCAATAGGCTTATCTGGCAGATGTACAACAAGGTATTTAGACCATCTGTCTGCAAAGACTCCGCCACCGCCAGCACCATCTGACACAGCGATGAAGCTACCCTTTACGATGCCAGCATCCTCGTTTACGAGGTTCTCTCCTAATTTCGCTATTGATAATACCATCATTGATTCTGACTTATATTTGTTGGGGTTCCGATATCCATCAGTTTGATAAGCGTCGTGGCATCTGCATTCATGCCCATAGCCACATGGCGGCCAGGTCTGGTGTCGTTCAAGCAACGGGCAATGTCTTGATTGTATCGTTCTGGCAACAGACTCGACATGTCAAACAGAGCTTCGGCGTAAGTATTACTATCCAGTTCGTCCTTGCTGATAGGACATGCCACAGAGTTGGCATCGAGGTCTGCAGTGAAGTGAATGTTGAATAGTATCACGTTACCATCATTGGTAAACATGGCTTTCAGTTCATTGGCCTTTTGCATAACCTCTTCTCTTGTGGCATGGTTAAACTCACCGTCTGTAATATGAATGATAGTTGGAGGATAACAATCTTTCTCATGGTGTTCCTTCATCCATTCATCTAGAAGGTTCTTTGCATAGTCGAATGCCTCATGGTAATGTGTCCAACTACCATTGTGCTTTGCACTGACCCATTGAACTTGCTCGACTTCTTTCACTTGAACGCCATTACGTGTACGAACCTCCTTTCTGGTCGCAATCTTGGTATATGGATGATTCTTCAGTTCTTCAGGAGAAACGAAATTCCTTCCTTCCAGTTCTCCTTGCCAACCACTATACGCCTTTTCACCATAACCGACAACAGCAATGTCATAATAGTGTCTGGTGTCGCCCATCTTGACACATCTAAGTACTAATTCATTGATTTGGCTGTTCACAATACGTGCAGCAGCTTCTGCCATCGTCATTTCTTCTCCATAGAGAGTGGTCAACTTCTTCATGCTTACAGAATGGTCAACCAAGAAGATGAAGGCAGTTGGCGTATTTCGGGTAATCTGAGCAGTATATGGAATCTTGGCTTGCAACGTCTTTGGCTGAGCAGGAATGGGAATGCCAAAATTACTGATGTTTGTGATATACTTTAACGGGATAAAGTTCTTCACCAAGACCTCTGCCTTATAGTACATCTTGGCTTCGTCGCTCATATCGAAGTACCTTAGCATTCTGTTAAACAGACCAAAGTGTACAGCTTTGAGGTCATCCAGCGTGTCACCAACATTAGCTCCGTTCTTGGTCATGTTCCGGTCTGCATACAATGTATCCTTCCACAAAGCCGGTTCAAGGTCAATCTCCAAAACCACAGGATTTGAGATACGTCCATCTTTCATGGCTTCAAACTTCATAGGATGATCTTCGACGTAAGCCAACCTCACATAGTGTTGCAACCCATCACGCATGTCTAATGAGCGCGACAGGTCACCACCTCCAGGCTTGGGTATCTTGATTCCTTTCTCTTCGCAGTCTGCCCATGAATACAGGCCACCATGTTTTATGATAGACTCTAGGTTTTCTCTGTCTGTAAAGTGATAGAGCTTAGTGATTCTATTTTCTTTGAGCACCTGTTCGAACTCTTGCCATTTACTCTTTTTCTCCATATCCGAACCCTTTATTGATTAAACAAATCCAATTGTAAAACGATATCCTCAGATACTTTATTATGTGGTACATCCACGTCATCGTATGGATAAATGCCTTCAGCGTATGCCTTTATCAATGATGCATGGGACAGCGGTTTCTTCGCATTCTCCACGTCTGAATTTGTGTCGTAATCCAACAAAACTATGGTTTTTGTCTTGCTGGCCTCTCTAAGTCTTTCAATGATGCTGGCCACCTTATTCTCCAGCACCCACCGATAGGCAGGAATGTATATCTGTTTTCTGGCTTCAATGTACCCTAATAGTTCGGTACCATTCACACCTTTGCGATGTCCCAATGGCTTCCCAAAGCGGCGGACAGTCCTTTTGATATTCTTCATTGTGTCATTATAGAACATCTGAATATCTACATCTGCACCTTCAAACACCTTTAATCCTTGCCAAATGGCTTCCACACAAGTAGCCGTGTAGCCCTCGCTGAAAGGCACAGGAATACCACCATGCGGATAGAACGGACTCAACTTCACCAGTCCATCCTTCGCCCCACTCGTCACATCTGCCAGTATCGCATCCGGATACTTCTTCAGTATCGTGGCAGCCTTCTTCCGTTTCGACTCGATGATAATCATTGATTGTCTATTTCTCTACCAGAATATTACGTACCAACTTTCGCAGATCCTCCTTATTAGGCAGAAACAGTTCATATTTCGACACAAACAGATTCGAATCCATACCATACGTAGCATATTCCACCATCAGTTCATCTTTATAATGACTCATGATGATACCAATAGGAGGATTATCTCCTTCCACATTTTCCTCTTTAGCAAAATAGCCCAGATACATGTTCATCTGCCCAATGTCTTTGTGCTTCACAGCTCCACGCTTTAAGTCTATCAAGACAAAACACCTTAATATGCGGTGATAGAACACCAGGTCGATATGGTAATGGGTATTGTTGATGGTCAATGGGTATTGACGCTTGACAAAAGTGAAGCCCTTGCCCAGTTCCAGCAAAAACATCTGCATATTGTCAATCAACTTATCCTCCAAATCTTTCTCCTTATAACGCTTCTTTTCTTCTATGCCAAGGAACTCAAGCGTATAGGTGTTCTTCACAACATCCTCTGGTGTCTGCACCTGCTGTCCTTCATGAGCCAACGTCAGAACACCCTGTTTATCCTTGCTAACAGCCAGACGCATAAAGAGTCCGCTCTCTTTCTGACGATGCAATTCATTTACAGTCCATCCTTCTGAGATACATTCCTTCTCATAAAATTCTCGCTCAAGCTGGTCATCTATAGTTACCAATTCACAGATGTGTGACCATGTTAATTTGTCAGAAACCGTCTGACATGTTGAAGCAGATTTTTCAGACGTCTGAAAAATTGGAGAAGATTTGTCAGATATCTGAAAATTTGGGTACATCAGATAGAATTTGCGCATATTGTTAAGGTTGGGGTGGCTATATCCACGCCCTACTCTGGCCCTCAACAGCTTCGCAAGATTCGACAACAGCGATGTGCCATATTTCGCTTTTGCGTTGCCCTGTTGCTCAAACTCAACTATATACTGTCCTATTCTCCAATAGGTAGTTTTTATAATCTCATTGATACTGACTGCCAATGCCTGCTTACCCTCTTCTATCACCTGCACTATTTTGTCTGCCAAAGCCACCAACTCAGGATCAAGAAGTTCAACTTTCAATTTTTCTATTTCGTTTGCCATATTCTAAATCTTTTCTGCAAAGTTACATAAATTTGTTCACATATTCTTGCTTATAACCATTTTTTATTACCATCTGATAGGCTCATTCATATTTCCCTCCTTTATTCCCAAATTAGCCAATTTTTGAATTATCATTTTGTCTTCTCCATCAAAATGATAATAGAGCGTCCAATCTGCGCCATCAATTTGAGAGTTTACTTTCACAATCTCTTCAATATACGGCATGTCAATATCATTGAACGAAAAGCCCATTACCTCATAATGCCTGATAGATGAGTATTGTTCATAAAAACGATCTCCATCTAGCGCAATTCTTTCTTTTACCTTCTTTGCTCCATTCACTATCTCTTGATTTATCAAATCTGCAGTCATATTCCCTATTTCCGCTTCAGGATTGTCCTTCTTATATTGAGTCCATTTCATAGAAATATCCCTTCTATCGGAATCATGACCAACAATAATCTCATCTGGATTTTTGATTGAGTTATGAATATGCCACACATGTTCATCATTTACATTATATACTTTTTCCAAAACTAAGGTGTAATTGAAAGAGAAATATAATGAATCAGAATCTATACTTAATGAGCTATCAGGGTCGATATTGTATCTTATATTTTTTATCCAACTTCCAAAAAGTGGAGGGAGGATTCCTTTCATGAAATTTCGAGTTTTCATAAATCCGAGAGCATTTCCATTTTTAGATTTCACTAAATGCGCATAATCGACATTACTTAACATGCCTTCGAAATCACTCCACCACATATCTTTATAAATAGAATCGCCATAAAGATCAAATAAAGAGTTCCATAAAGATGAACTCTTCTTTGCATAGTTATCGCGAAAATCTGCATACGAAGTCCTTAATCCGTGATGGATGTCAAAACCATTACCAATAATAAACAATTTGTCTGTCATAATCTACGAAATTAGAAATTATCTGCAAAAATACAACATTCAAACCACATACGCACTTATTAAAGAAACAATCTTAAACATTTTAAAAGCCCTTATTATTCCATTACTCTTACAATATCAGATTTCCCTTTGCGGCATAAAGTAATTATTTTAGCTGTATTCATATCAAGAGCATCACCAACACACAATTCACTGTTTTTATCTAACGGAATATATGTTTGTCCTCCTGCATTCATAAAGAAGCAGACACTATTTCCATAGTCAGAAGGAACGACTTCTGCTCTATTTACAGCCAATCTTTCTTCTATATTGAATGAACGCAAACCTTTTACTTTCCATTCGTTTATATTATTATTCAAGCCCCAAGTAATTCCACTAATTTCAATAAAATCAGAATCAAAAAGTATTTTAGCACTAAATTTTGATGGATACTCAAAATCAACCTCTACTGCTTTGGGATTGATATAGAACCCTTCACAATATCCCACATACAATTGTATTTTCTCAATAGTTTGTTTATCGAATTCTATTGATTGATTTCCTTCTAAAAGAGAGTGAGGGTATTCTATCTTCATTCCATTTTTATAAACTATTTCCAGTTTCCAATCATTATCCTTTTTGAAAACACGACATCTATTAACCTTAGAAGTAGAGCTATTATCAAAAGTTATAGAAAAAACATTTGATATCTCTACTAACTTATCTTTATATTCTGGTAGCAATTCTTCATACTTCTTTTTCGATCCAAGCGGTATATAAATAGATGTAATATTCGAGCAGCCATAAAAAGCTTTTTTACTGATTATTTCAACTGTATTGGGTATTGTGATAGTCTCTACACCTAAAGATTCCGCTTTTTTATTTTTTGAAAGACGAGAGAGCATAAGCCATATACCCCCAAAGGCATTATTACAAATTACAATAGTTCCTTTTTTTACAGAATAGTTTTTAATGTCTTTTGGAACTTTTAATAATCGTTTTCTGTCAGCACTATACTTTGCTCCAACCTCATCTGTCCAAGCGTTTTTCAAGTCCTCATCAATAACAGATACAGAAAGGATTTCATTGCTTTCATTTAGGGCATTAATATATTCTGGCATCTTTTTTTTGAAATAACTCATAGAGCCTTTTGGAATGACAATTTTTATTAGAGAAGGGCATTGGTCAAAATCTTCTCTGTTAAAAGAGGGTACACCCATGAATGTAATTTCTTTTAGGGTTTTATTACAAGCAAAGGCTCTATAGCCTATCTCTATCAAGGAAGATGGTAAAACAACACTTTCAAGTTTGGTACAGTCTAAGAAAGCCCATTGTCCTATTGTCTCTACTCCTTCTGGTATCTCAAAAGATGTTATTTCTCTACTATGCTCAAAAGCACTTTGCTCAATTGACTTCAAGGATCTTGGTAAAACAATATTCTTTAGTGAGTTACCAGAAAAACCTTTTATACATTCTACACCATAAGGGATGATAATTTCAGGAAGACCTTTTCCTGATATGCCCCTTCCACTTGCGTTTTTAACGCCTTCTTTTATATGATAAATAGAAACATCTGGAGATAAATCAAATAGTGACAATAGGGATGTGCCATCCATTGAATATTCAGCACCATTTACATCATATATAGATTTTGAGTGAGTAAAAACTTTGTCAAATGATTTTTGCGTTATAACTCTGTCTGAGAAAACACCAAGTAAAGAATGATAATAATTTGGATTAGTTGATACTCTTATCTCTTTAAGATTATGACCATCTTCGCCAAATGCTTTGTCCGTTATATATTTAACAGAAGATGGTAGATACAGTTTTTCCAAACATGCATACGAAATGTCAACAGACTCACTATCTGCACATACATCAAAATGATCGAAAGCTCTATTTGCAATAATTTCTGTTCCGTCTGCTACATTATATACAACTACACTATAAGGTAAACTAAAAAGGATTTTCTTATCTTTGCTATAAATCGCACCATATTTATCTACACTATAACCATATTTGCCAAACCAGTTAATTGAACATATCTTGCTAATTGCATTAAGATTGATTCTATTTTCAGGCCTTTTCAGATTGAACAGACGGAAAGAGACTTGGGAAAGATTATTCTGTGATAAAGCAAGGATGTATAGTGAATAGAGTGAAGCGAGTTCTGCATCTTGCATTAATGATTGCAGAGCTCCCAATGCGCTACTATCTGAGAGGTTGCGATAATCCTTTTCTGAGAACAGCAAGCGATCTGAGGCGCCATATTTTTCCAAAAGGTCAGGCTGGAGGGCGATGGCTTTCAGGGAAAGGAGAATGCTGGCAAGGGAGAAATCATCGATATGTTCATCGAAGACTTCTTCTGTTCTGCCTGGATGACAGAAGTCTGGACTTCCTAATTCTCTTGCCTTCTGGCCTTTCATGGCTGGCACATACATGCCATCGTAATCCACCAATACCAGCGTGCCGTCTTCCTTCACAAGGATATTGTCAGGTTTCAGATCGCCATGGGCAAAAGGCTGGGGCATCAGCCACATTGCTAGACGACTGAACTGATAGGCAAGTAGCGATAACTCATACTGATCATCCAGATGCTTACGGATGTATTTATCGAGCGTCTCGCCTTCCACCCAGTCCATAAGCAATATAGGGAACTCCTTTTCATCTCCAGCGTTGGTATCCACAAATAACTCTTTATCCAAATACTTAATAGGAGTAAGAAATGTACTACTTACATACTCTAGCTCTTCTGAAATCATCCTATACGCCTCCGCACGTCCATCTTGATCTCGTAAGAAGCACTTTACAGCATAACACCTTCCCGTCTGTTCTTCCTTCATCTTGAACACAACGGCAAAGTTCCCACTTGACATGACAGGATTTCCATCTTCATCCAATACAGGACGAAGATTTTTCATCTGCTCGAAGTTATCTTCTGCAGACTTGACGGCTTCTACATATTCAGAAATTAGTGGATAGTCCATTATTTAAAAGGATTAAAATGAAACATTGGTATTATATGATTGACCAGCAGAGGAATTCCCATATTGACCAACGCAAGGAACCCATTTTTGGGTAGAAGGATTCCAACTTTCAAAAACAGATAGTTCAGCTTTCCGAGCAAGGAACTGAGCTGGATTTAATCCTTGGAGTTTTTTGCCAATATAGTATCTTCCTACCTCAACGTTCTCACTATTAAACAAAAAGAGTACATGTTTTTTCTCATTTTCAATAGTATTTATTTTGCTAGCCCCTTTTTCATTTGCTTCTTCAGCAAAGCTGTGACCATCAGTTATCCAGGATTCTATGCCATTCACGCTTATGATGTGGCGAACCGTTTCCCTTCCCTGAAAATTGTCAAGAGTTTCCTTCATTAGTAATTTACCATTCGTTTTGGCAGATTTTATTCTTTCTGATAGAGCTTCCTGTTCGTCTGATGTATACCTGCATAGAACAAAATGCCCAGACTTCCTTAATTCTACCTTATATTCATCTTCATTTCCATAAATATCGGAAAGTGTAAACTTTAAGTCATTGTAAACGATAGTAGAACTTCCATCTTTTTTCAAGAAATAACATGCTTCATACACATCCTCATAAACAACGTGGAATGCATAGCTTAATTCTATCATTTCATAGTCTTTAGCAAATTCCAATAACGGCCATGAAGTCTCTTCCATTTCAGATGCGTATTTAGATTCCATCTCTGCATACCAGTCCTCTAATTCCTCCTCAGTCATTTGAGGTTCTTTTGGTCTACTAAGGTCAAAAAGCCTAAAAGACACATTTGATAAGTTTTTCTTTTCAAGGCAGAGAGTGAATAGACTTAATAAGACATTCAACTCAGGGTTTTCAGATGGATATAGTTCCTTTAAGAGTTCACATTTGCTGATATTTCTATAATCATTCTGGGAAAACAACAAACGATCGGTTGCTCCATATGTCTCAAATAATGAAGGCTTGAGGGAAATCGCTTTTAATGATAAAAGAATAGTTGTAAGGGAAAAATCATCAATGTGCTCGTTAAAAACCATTTCTGTTCTGGACGGATGCCGAAAATCCGGACTACCTAACTCACGAGCTTTCTGCCCCTTCATGGCTGGAACATACATTCCGTCATAGTCTACTAGTACTAATGTTCCGTCATATCTTACGATTATGTTGTCTGGTTTCAAATCTCCATGAGCAAAAGACTGCGGCATTAACCACATAGCAAGGCGACTAAACTGATAGGCTAGCAATGATAATTCATATTGATTATGAAGATGTTCTTTTACATATCTATCAAGTGTTAATCCTTCCACCCAGTCCATCAGCAATACAGGGAACTCAGTTTCATCAGTGGCATTTGTGTCAACAAACAACTCTTTCTCCAAATACTTAATAGGTGTAAGAAATGTGCTATTAACAAATTCAAGTTCCTCTGCTATTTGCTGATATGCTTCTGCTCGTCCTTCCTGCTCCCTTAAGAAACACTTTACCGCATGAAATTTCCCAGTATGTTCATTCTTCATCTTGAACACTACTGCAAAGTTGCCGCTCGACATTACGGGTTCTCCATCATATCCAAGGACGGGACGAAGATATTTAAGTTGCTCGAAGTTATCTTCAGCAGACTTGACAGCTTCTACATATTCAGAAATCAGTGGATAGTCCATATTCTTATAATATTATTGTGCAAAGATAATAATTTTCTCCTCTATGAAAGAAGATTTTACCTCCACAAGGCTTGTGAAAATGAGATGTTGAAAGCATGACTATACCAATAGAGTTATTATTGTTCATATAAAATGTTTATTGTTTGGGGCATTAACGATGAATAATGATCTTTGCTCCCCTTAGGAATATAGATGCATTCAAGAGACACACAATCCTTGAAAATGTTATAGCCTACTTCTGTTGAGGGAGATAGAAATTCTACAAATGTTAGATTCCTACATCCTTCGAAAGCAAGATCTCCAATCAATTTTACCTGTTTAGGTATGCACAATAATTCTAGCGAGAAGCAGAAAGACATTGCTTTTTCACCAATGATTTCGAGAGAAGTAGGCAAATTGAAATATTTTAAAGAAGAACAGTTTTGGAAGGAACTCTTTTGAAATTCTTTAATTGAATCTGGAAGTTGCAGTATTTGTAAATAACTGCAATATGCAAAAGCATATTCACCTATTGTTACGCATTCGGAGGCAACAATCATTTCATTTATTGGTGAACTCGTGTACTTATATGGTAATATACTTGTCATATACAGTTGCTTTACTGAACAATAATGTGGAACTATAAATCAGATGCCTTTTAGATACAAATGCTCAGGAACCTTATTAAGGGGTTCCATCAAGGAAATTCCAGAATACATAATATATAAGAAGCGATACGTTCTTGTCATTGCCACGTATAAAGCCTTTCGGGAATCATTGTCAGAAGCACCTTCAAAGAAAGGGAGAATTACTGTCTCAAATTGTAGGCCTTTCGCACTATGGTATGTCATTAGTTTAGGCAACTCCGACTTGAAATCTAAATTAACCTTATTACGACTATCGTTAAAACCTGCATTATACTTAAATTCACAGAGAAATTTTCGATTACTAAAAGAGTTCATAAGAGAAAGAACAAGTTCGTTGTTCGGTACCAGGATCCCCACATTTCGTAGTTTCTTCTTTTTTATAAGATCAATAATAGCACCTATTTGGTCTTCGTCATTTTCAAAATGAATAAATCTTGGTAGCTCAGTCTCTTCACTTTGGTAAATAGCATCGGCATAAGGATTTGCATCTATCGCCACGTATTCCTGAGTGATTTTTGCCACAGGTTTGGGGAGACGATAGTTACTATTTAAATATGAAATAGGAATTTGGGTCATTTCGGACAGTTCCTTTATAGTAAGAGGATGTTTAATGCCTCTGTAGATGGATTGTGCAGTATCTCCAAAGAAAAAGAAACACTTCTTGGCAGCATTGATGAAATCTTCAACTTCTCCTCGAGAAAAGTCCTGTATTTCATCAACAATAATGTAATCTGCTGAAGGTTTTCCTGCATCTAGCCATTCCCAGTGATAGTAGAAACACTTTTCTGTTGTAGTTATATCTTTACCTTGCTTCATGTATCGGTTTAGGGATTTGGTGTATGCAATCATTATCACATTGCCTCCATCTTCAATGATTTGTTGCGCCTTATACATCGCAATAACCGACTTTCCGCTGCCAGCACAGCCTGAAACAATCATGGATTTGTCAAGTTCACGTTCAATAAGTCCGATTTGTTCGGCATCAAGAGATTCTTCTCCTACGTTGAATTCTTTTAGGACTTTTTCCTTCATTCCAAATCTTTTCTTCTTTGGCTTGTCAACCTGTTTTTCAGGCTCATCCTTATCCTTATCATTCGGTTTGGAAAGAATATTCTCCTCTTGCAAATTATGAGTGATATCAGCAATTTGCTGAACAATTGTTTTTTCTTCTTTCTGTATATCTTCTGGATAAACAAGTTTTGATTTTTCAGATTGCGATGTCAGTTGCTCAACCTTAGACTGAGCCTCTAAAACAGCTTTGTCGGCATCTAACTTATCCGCTAACGCTTGAAGTATTTCTGCCTTCTGTTGGTTTATAAGAAGCTCTTTTTCATTCACTTCCTTCTGATGCTCAACTTTCAAGGTGTTAATTTGAGACAACAATTCGTCAATTTGTGTTCTTAGACTATTTGCTTCCTCTGTTTTCTTTGCTAACAGTGTTGCTGTAGAATAATGTTTTCCGTTATGAGTATGTGATTTGTCATACAGATCTGGTGGTAAAATCGTGGTGTCAGTAAAGTCTGTTACCAAAGCAGATTCGTCAATTTTAATCTTACGAAGGAAAGAAAATATGTCTTCATCCGAAAAATCAACTACAGTTGTGCGCCCTGTACGTGAATCTCGGAAATCAGCGGAGACGATATCATGCATTTTGTTTCCAATACTGTCAACGTCTGCAACGAAAATCCAAGCCTTGTTTGAACGGTCGAAGTCATCCGAATAGCCTTTTAATTTCGTAAGGACAACAAGACCTTTTATATCACTACGTTGAGCCTCTGAGAAGTAGCCATTCTCTGCAATGGTTTTTCTGAGGACCCTCTGATTCTTACGAAGCTGCTCAAATACGGACTTGCCTCCGTTCCCTCCCTTAATAGCTTTCCCGTCACAGGTCCAGTCGCCATTCTGTCTTGCAATTAAGTCACCCTCATAGTCTTTAAATTCGACTATGATTATTGCGTCATTCTTGACAATAAGTCCGTCAAGATTAGCTTCTCCGACGTTTACATTCCCTATGAATAGCGCTGTTTCATCACGACCATCAAAGTAGTCATAAAGAGACTGAGCCGCCTCACTAAACTGGCGAATTTCGTGACCATGACCGGCTCTCTGACATTCGTAAACAATTAAACTCATACTTATTTTGCAATTAATGAATACCTTTTTTTATTCTTGTCAAATGACGTAACGATTACATCTATTTTGTCACCGACCTTAAAATCAGACATCTTCCTGCCTCGTTTCCTAATTTCTGATATATGAAGCAAGCATTTGTAGCTTTCTACCTTTACCATTAGTCCGTAATCCCTAATCTCATCAACTGTAGCATTGTATGTGTGATTTATTTCTAGTCTTTTACGTTCGACATAATCAGGGCAAGGAATTATTTTGCTGCCAATTTTTACCGATGGTGTATTATTATCATTTAAGCATATGTTCGGATATACACAGGGATATGACTGTGATAAATCCGAAGAAACGCACCCCCATTTGCCGTTTTGTTTCAGGACGAACCAATTATTTGATAACATGTTTATCTCTTCAAAATGACATGGCACTATCAGTTTCCATTCGGAATCAACGACTCCCCATTGAGAATATTTCCCATATCCGAAGCGTGATAGTGAAATCTTTCTGTAACCCGATTTAAGTGATTCTTCATGATAGTACTCACATAGTTTATTCATACTCATGTCATATATAGTATTAAGATGATTATCAATAACGTGAATACAATTATCATGTACGGTAATATTCTGTTTACATACTTCTATAATGGTTTTGCCGTTATGATCTAACAGACCAAAGACATAATAATCAGAGGATCTCCAAGTTTTTGACTTTATTGTTTTCTGAATTAGAACAAAACCATTAGATATTACACTGACATCGGAATAATTACATGGTAGTAAATAATCCCCATTAAGATCGCATATCCCATAGCATCCTCTAGATTTCACCTTAATTAAAGACTCGTTTATCGGGGAATCATATCTGACTCCTTCAAACTCTTTAATTAAAGCACCTTCATTGTTAATAATTATAAAAGAATTCTGAGCAACTAAAACAAAACCGAAATCTCCTATAGTTATGATTTCGTCATATTTGGCAGGATAAAGCCATTGATCGTCAATTGTTTTAATGCCCCAACTACCCAAAATCATTTGCTTTGTCAGCTTTTCATTCAAAGGCTCAACAGATTCCGGCAAAATATGTCCATCTTCTGTAATAGTTCCCTTTTTCCCATCGAGTAGTTCTACTATTGCTTTTCCATCAATAAAATCGGAGATATCCAGAATGAAATACCCTTTCAAAAGACGGCATAATTTGTCATCATAGATTAATTTACTTCCTGATTGATTACAAATTATCATTCCATTATTAAGTGTCTTTACATCTAATATCTTTGAGCACAACAATTCTCCGTTAAGCTTGAAGATATCCTGATCCGCTTTTATACATTTATCATTAATTAATGATATGGAATCATATGCGAAATCTAACAGGTTATTACCGTTGGTGTCAATAATTCCATATTTCCCAAAAAATTTCCCGATTTCAAGATTTTGAGTGAAAGGCTTCCTGTCCTCAATAATCTCTTTGCCAGTATTGTCACACACTCCTAAACGGGAGTTCTTTTTTACATAAATCTTGTTTTCTGTTATTTCACCGATAGAGTCATATTCTATTGGAACGATTATTTCATTATTTCGATTAACGACACCCCATGTATGTTTTCCCCATCGGCTGCCATTACAAACTTTAACAAAGTCATACATAGAGATCTCAAGATCATAATATTGACACGGGATTATTTCTTCAAAAAATCCAGTTTCCTCATTTTTACTGATTAATCCGAAATCCCATTCTTTTCTTACCTTAGCATTCCTTTCATCAATCAATGATAATGCAGAGTAATTATATGATGAGATTGGGGATAGATTTTTATTTAATAGCCCCACTCCGCCAGAGAATGATTCTGAAGGTATTATATCATTGTTTAAATCGGCTACTTTAAGGAAAAAACCATTGTACGTAAATATTCGTTTTTCTCCTGGTATATATGATTTCTTCTCATACTGCCAAAAACGACCATTAAACCAGGAACCTCCTGATTTCCATTTCCCTTTGAGGGTTACATATGCTGTTTTTCCTTCAAAATCGCTTATTTCATCTATCTGCTTTACACGTCCTTCCTTACTTACTATAATTACGACACTTTCTGTTTCTCTCCTTATGGTAACAGAAACAAAATCCTCGTTTAAAGTATGTCTATTTACAACATCATCTTTCTTAACCTTGTCAATAGATTCACCTTTAAATATACGCCAATGGCCGTCTTCATCTACAAGAAAGCATCCGTTAGATAAAGGATATATTGATTTGAATTGGCAAGGTAATATTTCTTCTCCACATTGATTTACGAGTCCCGTCCTCCGATTTCTTACCACATATCCATAGCCCTCACTATTAATTTCACTTGCAGATGAATAGATTGGTAGCGTTAACTTTGTGTCGTTATATTCATATCCCCATTTTTTACTTTTCATATAGGGTGTTGCAACATAACCTGCCTGGCGCATTTCTTCACGTTTCTTTGCCTGAGCCTCTTCTATCCGCAGTTTTTTCTCCTCTTCTTCTTTCTTTTTCCTCATCAATGAGTCAAGGACTTGCTGACGGGATCTTTCCAAAGAAGATACACGTTGTTGCTCTTCTGGATGTTTGGCATAGTATATGGAATCTGCGTCATAATAATATGGCTTACAACTATTATCATCAAATGATAATTCGTCTAAAGTGACTAATCTCTTTTCTACGAATTTATTGTTATTGTCTAACCACGTAACACTAAGATATAGTTTGTTATCTTTTTCAGATTTCTCCATTGCTTCTTTGTCCAAAATAAAGACATTACGCTTGTTAGCATAGTAAATATCTTTAGCAAGGAGATTCTCTAACGTTAACTTATTTTCCTCATTGTCGAAATTAAATACCCAAATAACGTAGTAGTTGTTAAGGCGATAGAAGATATCGCGGTCAACAACGACGCTTAAAAAGGTTGTTGATAACTGCAGTTCAAAAACCAGTTTCTTGCCTTTATATTGAGCCGTGACATCTGGGCATCTCCAATTGAGATACGGAACATCACTTTTTATCCTCTTAGAGACCATAACATCAGAAACATCTGAACAGTTCTCCAAATACGTACTGATAAAAGACTTTAGCCTTTTGTGCCGTTCGCTTTCGCCAACCATTCCATACTTACGAGCTTCAATATCCTCTTTGGACAATTGGGTCGTAGTTTTGATATCACAATCGTCACTATCATGTAAATGGGAGAAGAAAGAAACTTTTCCTTTAACTGTGGATTTTCCACTGATTTTAACCATCTGGCGGCAATGGCTACAGACAAAGCGAGGTTGATTAAGTTGTATTGCTTCTTCAAGATGTTTTCTGAAGGCAAGGATTTCACTTTCTGAGCGACTGAAGAATTCATTCGCTTCTATAAAAACACCATCCTTTAAGTCATAGACTTCTTCTATGGTTCTTTTGGTAGTATCTTCAATTTTAGTTTCCATAATGATTTATGTTTAGTTACCATATCCGGAAATACTCACAATGAAAATAAAGCCTTGCCGCTTGGCTTCATCACACCACTTAGAGGCATAGTCAGTGTTATAGCCATTTAGGCGCATATTCCGCTGGTCTGCTAATACAGAATCTTGATAGGTCCAATAAAAAACATCACTAACAAAAAATCCTTGTAATCTGTTGAGGTTCCCTTCCTCCATGGATTCTGCTATTGAACTTGACCTAGATAATTGACCAATAATTTGACCATTACATAAAATATTGAATACATGGAATCTTCTGCCATTCCGATCCGTATTATCATATCTTTGAATAGTCACAGGTGCATTTTTTTCTACACTATTAACAATAGTAGAATTGTTTCTGAAATTATATCCTGCATTATAGCCTATATTATAATTATCTAGACCTGGATGTTTTTCTCTTATTCCGAGAGCCTTGTCATCACCTTCATACTTAACTTTTTTGAGAATAGCATTTTCTCGTTCCCCCAAGTAAGCCACAAGAAACTTTCTTGCACGCGTGAAAGCAACATAAAGCAAACGTTGTTCCTCTTCAATACATTCCTTTTCATGCTCCGTTAACGGGAAGTACATATCAACTTCTTGTGTCGGGTCAAAGGGTAGAGACGAAACCGATGGAGTTACTATTACCGCATCAAACTCTAGACCTTTAACCTTATGCATTGTCGTAAGAACGACCTCCATTTGCTTGTCCTTGAGAATTCTTTGTTTTTGATATTTGTCGTATATCTTATACAATTGGGGATTATCCTCAGCTAGTGACTGTTTTATTGAATCTGCCATTTCAATATAGGTATGCCTCTCCTCATCCCCTTCAGCAAAATCCAAATAATCAAGAATAAGAGTATATGCAAAATCAAGATAAAAGCCATCCCAATTTCTAAGATTTGCAATCCAACTTGTTATTTTCTTTTTTATCCAATTTTTTGTACCATCATTATCTAACAAAAGTTGTTTTTCACCTTCTTTTTCAAGCATGTGAATTACTGCATATATTTCTCTCTTACGGAAAAGTTCGCACTCAGATGCGCCCTGAATCCTTATTCTGACATCAGGAATATTCATTGCTCTTATCTTTGAATACCCATTATATACCTCATTATTCGTTCTGAAGAAAACTGCAACATCGTTCATCTTGAGATTCTTTAGGTATGAAATCGTGTTTTGAAAGTCTGTTGCCCAATTTCTCTCATTATTATATATGAACGTATAATCTTGTTTCGGTTCTTCCTCTATGTTCTTCTTGCAAGCAACTGGAATTTTCGAGGATTCTGGCAAGAAGCGAGAAGCCTCTCTTAGAATCTTTGGATAAGATCTGTAGTTTGTCGACATCGTCATCTTTTTAGGCTTTAGCTTCTCATACAACTGCTTATAATAGTACTCAGGATCCATTGATTCTTCCTTTTCAAATCCATAAATGCTCTGATCCCTATCCCCGATAGTAAAGAATGCTGGATTATTATAAATCTCATTTAGCATAAACATTGCCTCTAAACGAGTTTGGGTGATGTCTTGGAACTCATCAATAAGTATATATCTAATGTCAGTAAATAACTTGGTTATTTCCATAGGTTCATTTCTTAAGAGCATAAGTAGTTGGTATTCCCATTCACTCATGTCGACACCCTCCAACCTGATATCACCACATACTCTCTTAGCGAAGGCACTAAAAGTATAAACATGGAGTTGACTTGCCGACCTACTAAGTCCCAACGATGAAAATAATTTGGACAGTCGCGATTTTAACTCTACAACTACAGCACGATTATAAGCTAAGACAAGAATTTGATCTGGGCGGACATGTTGACGATAAATTAGTTTTGCGCATCTCATCGTCAAGACATGCGTTTTACCAGAACCAGGTCCCGCTTCTACATTGACATTCACATTGGAATTCTCATTATAAATTGCCCATTGTTCCGGATTGTCCTTCATCTTTTCCTCTGCATTCTTAATGGCAGTTTCTCGAATCGTGTCCCAGATGGGATCATTGTCATCATAATACTTATTTAAGAGTTCTGTAAAACCTGCTGCATCTGTTTTACTGAAATATGCACTTATCAGTTCTTGAAAATCTTCCTTTGAATGAACTTTTGTTGTAAGTGCATCCATTACACATAGTCTCAAACTACGAATCTGCATGGCTTCTTCAAATGCCATTTTATCATCATAGTCTCTATTCCCCGAAACCGTTTCTTCAAGAATTGCCTGTTCAGAAATATCGGTAGTGCAAACTTCAATACCTGTTGGAAGAAGGCTGTCAGAAGCGATATAGGCCATTCCAGAAAGATATCTTAAAATGTTATCGAAATAGTTAAATCCCTTTTTCTCCAGCTTCAATTTGGTAATTGCTTCAGCCCAATTAAGCTGTTGCTGGTTGTTATTTTGCAAATCATAAATAAATTGTAATGTCTTAATACAGTCACTCTTAAATTCAGGCAAAAAGTTCCTCCATGTTTCCTTCACTACTAGAATTGATTGTTTGACTGTCTTAGAGTCTCTATCAATATATGATTTACACTTAACATCTGGTATTATATCAAGAAGAGTGGAAAAGATTTGCCTAAATCTTTTGCCCATCAAGTCTTTCTTGTAGTTTTTTGCAATAGAAAGTCCCTTGTTCTTACCTTTTTCATCCTCCTTATACCATGGCATATAATATCTTGTTTCGGTGTTTCCGCCATCGGTTGTACGGACAACTTTCTTAAGAATGCGATCTAATGAAGAAGTATCCATAAAAGCTCGTATCTCTTTATCAAAATACGTCTTTTCCCTGTTAACTAAATTGTCTTGGAGAATTCTTTCTGTTGCATTTATGATGACATGGAAAGCAAGATTAACGGAAGAGTTTCTTAACATATAAGGAACCTCATCAAGACGAGTACGTGCTATCCTGCATCTAACTTCCTGGTTTATGGAAATAAGTCTTAATTTTGCACAAGTTATTAATTCGTTTAAAACCATAGAAGGATGCATTGACAAATCGCCTGCAATCTTCTGCAGTGACACCTGTATCGTATCTGATTTCTTTTCATTGGAGATTTCTGCCAAAATTTGATGAACTCTCTTCGTTATAAAACCCTCTTTTGACGACAATAGCGGAGAATTTGATATATCATTCTCAATAATTGAAATAGTAATATGAGCAGGACTAAGATACCCCATTTTAATTCTTTCCATACGTTCAAGCCAATACTCTCCAAGCCTAAAATCTGTATGGTCGAAATCATAAGGAGAATTTGCCCAAAGTGTATTGGGTATAACAACAGGGGTTTCTTTTGTTTTCTCTAATGACTGAATATTTGATATATAATTTAATATCGATTGCCTGATTTCTTCCAAATTTGCCCAACTTAGCATACTCTGAAGTAGCTGTTCTCGAGATTTCTTGATGTCTTCAGAGGAGTATAGGCACATAGTAGGAATGGGGTTCTCCGGGCTAAACCCTGCACTAATGTACATTTCCTTATTTCTACCTGCTCGACCGACTTCCTGTAGATAGTCTTCTAAAACATCGGGAGGAGACAGGTGAACTATATAATGAATATTGGGGATGTCCATTCCCATACCAAATGCTTTTGTCGCACAAAGAATGTATATTGGATCTTCTTCTGACTTGAAACTGTTGTAAGCATCGTCCCTATCGTCAGAATCCAAACCTGCATGAAAATACCCAACTCGGTCAGCAGCGTCCATTTCATTCAAGACGCCAGCCTTTACGAGTAAGGATGGAAGAGCTGCTGCTAGTTCCTCGCACTGGCTGCGTGTTCGACAAAAGATAAGCATCCTACTCTTCACGAAGTCAATATGCTTCTCTTGTATATAAGCAACAATAGCATTCATTCGGGAATCCATATCATGACCAACAAGCTGAAAAGATGTTCCAATATGGCTACGTATCGGATTATATATTTTCTTGTCGTTTTCTTGGCCAAGACGTTTTACCGGAACTGTCTCACTTATTTGATTATATATTAAGTCTGTTACTGTAGCAGAAAACATTGCTATGCAGAACCGCTCAGGGAAGGTTGCCGAGAATTCCTTACATTTTTTTATCACATTAAGATATTCTGGCCGGAACTCCATACCCCATTGAGAGATGCAATGTGCTTCATCAAATACCATATATTCCAGCCCTTTGTCATTCATCATTCTGGTCATCAAAGCATTAAGAAATGCTCGCGAACGGAATCTTTCAGGAGTAACATATAATAAAGCAAGTTCGCCACTATTTATTTTTCTATATATACTACGTGTCTCTTGGTATGACCTGTCACCATTTAGATAATCGACATTAGTATAGAACCCCTTATCTGCCAATTCCCTAACTTGGTCTTGCATGAGAGCTTTTAATGGCGTAATAACCAATGATAAGTGGTTCGTATATGAAGCATTATATAGAGCGGGACCTTGGAAAAGAACGGATTTACCTCCACCAGTTGGAATTGAGACCAAATAATTCTCTTTCTTGCTAAGTATTTCAGGCAGTACCTCCTTTTGCACATCGGACCATTCTCGTTTTCCATCCCTTTCTGGAACCAAAGTGGCTAATATCACGTCCATTGCTTTGCTTACCGAATCACCTTCGCGCTCGGAACTGTCTGTGGTATTATCACCAAAAATTGTTTGGGCATTAGAAAGACTTTCGTTGAATGAATCTTCATCACTCCAAAGCAGGCCAGATGCATAACTGGAAGTGTTCCAAATGCTGCTTAGTGTATGATAATCTTCCAAGAAACTATCTAAGACATACATTTTTGAAGAAGCATTATTGGCTAAAACGAATCGGCTATAATACTGATAAACTGGCCATATAGAAAGTAATGCAGCCTGATATGTGTCTTGATTTGAACCAGATTTTAGTTCCGAACCGACTTCTGTAATCTCATCATTTAATGTGCTTTCTCCAATGCTGTCATTATGATTGTTCCACATCATCATATGTTTTTCTACAGCCATTTCGTCCCAGATAAAACAATAAGCTGTATACAATCTTTTTTCTGTTACTTCGAAAAATCTTTCTTTGGGGATAATCAGTAATCCGTTGGATATTTGAGCAATTTTTTCAAGCTTTGATATTAAAGTCCCTTCAGAAGGAACATAGAATCCAAGTTTTCGAGCATACTCCTCGACCTGTTTTAATTCTAAGTCATCCTCCAATATATATATCATAGGGAGTTTGCAATCTGACGAATGAACATCGCTTAACAGTGCAAACTGATATAACCAATATAGAGACCTGTATCTAGTGGTGGAATTAACTCGCTTTTGTGTAAAATCAAACCGTTTTGGTCTGCCACTCCTTACGAGCGAAATCATTTGGTTATCAGCATTGCCATCTTCCCATGCGAATTGCTTTAAAGAAATCTTTTCCCCAATTTCTTTGCTAAGTAATTTAATTTTGTTATGAACATTGAAGTTATAGTTCACAATATATTTCCCATCTTTCGTGCGTTCTATCCATACATTTGAGGCATCAGACGGGACTTCTGAAAAAAGAGAAGATTTTCTCTCTTCTTTTGTAACATACGTATAGCTTGAACCTCCAAGCCTCATGGGTATTGAACTGTTTTCTTGCCAAAAATCTGACGGGCGAAGTGGAGTTGGAGTAATATATTGGTTAAGTCTGTTCTCCAATTCGCATCCAACTAGAAATACCTCCCTAAAAGGAACATTAGTATCTAACTCATAAATATAACGAAGGTCAGCGCATTGAATGTTGTACTAATTTTCACTGCGGTGAAAAAGCTAAAGCCATGCGGCTCCAACTTCTCACCAATATTTTACATTCTTTTCCGTTTTTATTAAAGGTGCAGGGAGATGATGGAATATCTGACCCCTCCGTCATTATTCCCCTGCACCACAATACACCATGCCCAATACATACTTGGACAAGGCG
>ERZ842401.1275-NODE-1275-length-36455-cov-4.629148_pt1 | contig 36455 bp, 22 predicted proteins | sample MGYA00521270_ERZ842401 | MGnify/ENA primary metagenome ERZ842401 (study PRJEB31892, sample SAMEA3878208) | bioreactor metagenome | biome: Moose rumen | place: Sweden | collected 2011-10 | study: EMG produced TPA metagenomics assembly of the PRJEB12797 data set...
TGCAGATGCTAAAATCACTTTGAATCATCGAACAAAGTTGGATGCTTTTGACTATCTTTCTGTTGATAAAGACGGCACAAAGACCATCAGCGGAGTAGACGCCAGCGCCATGACCGGAAACCAGGCCACGGCACACGGCATCCGGGCCGGCGAAACTCTCGACATCCAGCATATCAAGAGCACAAATATCGCCGCCGCCGCCACGGGGACGGAAGCCTTCCCTACGTGGCCGGCGGCCAGCGGGAACGCCGACCCGCCCGCGACGAGAATCGTCATATCCGGGGCGGTGAATACTTTCTTCTCCTCGCGGGCGGCGCGCTCTGCGTCGCGCTTGGCCTTGGCCTCTGCGGCCACGCGGGAATACTCGTCGTTGGCGGCCTTGATGACCTTCGCGATGCCCTCGACAATGAGCTCGATGCCGCGGACGGAGTCGTCGTTGCCCGGAATCACGTAGTCGATCGGCTCGGGGTCGGCGTTCGTGTCGACGATCGCGACGACTGGGATGTGGAGACGGACGGCCTCCTTGACGGCGTTCGCCTCGCGGACGACGTCAACGACGACGACTGCGCCGGGGAGCTCGGCCATGTCAGCGACGCCGGTGAGGTTCTTCTCGAGCTTGTTGAGCTCGCGGCGGAGCATCGAGGCCTCCTGCTTGTGCTCGGAGAGCTCGCCGCCGTTGGCCTTCGCGGTCGCCTGAAGCTGGCGCATGCGGCGGACAGAGGAGCGGAGGGTCTTGGCGTTCGTGAGCGTGCCGCCGAGCCAGCGCTCGGTCATGTAGAACTGCTCGACGGACTCGGCCGCGCCCTTGACGAGCTCGGAAACCTGCTTCTTCGTGGCGACGAAGAGGATCTTCTTGCCGGCGAGGACCGTGTCCTTGAGGAACTGCGCGGCCTCGTCGAGAAGAGCGACGGACTGCGTGAGGTCGATGATGTGGATACCGTTGCGCTTGTCGAAGATGTAACCTTTCATCTTCGGGTTCCAGCGCTTCGTCTGATGGCCGAAGTGAAGACCGGCATCAAACATGTCCTTGAGCGAGATGCCCGTAAGGGCAGACGTAGGCATTTCCATTTTGTTTTCTCCTTGAATCCTTTGTTCAGATTAATCCGCTTTGGCCGAGGATGGACTACCCCGACTCATTCGCTTCATCCCGTCCACCATGGACAAGATGGCGGGAAGTATATCAAAAACGCCGTGCGGGCGCAAGTGCCCTACCTCGGTTTTTTTGCCGCGTCAGGGCGCCACTTGCCCAGCCGCCCTGGGAAGGCCTTCCGGCGGCCTTGACGAATACTCGAGCCCTGCCGCCTCGTGCGGATGGTCAGAAGTGCCCTCGACCGGAACGAACGTCGAGACCCATTCGTACCGATACTTCTTAGCCGTATGCGGAACGACGATCCTTACATGGTTCCATCCGGCGTCGAGCGAGACTTGCATCGGCTCTCGCATCCAGTATTCCTCGCCGGCGAACGGCAGTTCCACGATGTTGTTGGAATACAGAATTTCCGGATGCCTGGCGATGTACTTTAACCCCGGGCGCGCCCACTTCGGCGGCGGCACGACGCGACCGTTAACCTCGACGCGGCCGCCTTTCGAAGGCGCGTCCCATTCGCCGTCCTCGGGGAGCCCGCGGCCGCGGTCGCCGCTCCTGGAGTAGTGCGTGAAGCCGACCCACACGCCGACAGTGCGCCTCTCAGGGCTCCTTATCCACGTCTCAAGCGTGGCCGTGCCGGTCTTCCCCGCGACGTAGGAGTTCGCCATGTCCTGGTCGTCGTCGCACCAGTGGTGCAGGCACACCGTGCCCTGCGCGACATCCTCGGCGGCCACGCGCCCTTCCGAGTCGGAGACGCGCCACCTGAAGTCAGTCTGCCGCACGAACGCGAACGGCATGTCGAAATCGCGAAGCACCTTGTCGCGATGGGCGACGATGCGGTCCTCGAACTTGCGAAGTGCCGCGAAGTCCTCCGTGCCCGGCTTCGGAAGCTTGACCCTGTATTCGGGCCTGTCGGCGTCGCGCCGCTCCCACATGAGCGAAGAATGCATCACGACCGCCGGCGCAAAAATATTGTTCCGGAAAAGCGCGACCGGGTTGTCTCCAATCATGTCGTCGTGCCACGAGCATGCAACGACTCCGAGGTTCAGCCTCTCGTCGTGCGCGAACCTGAACGGCTTCAAGAACGCCGCGGCGTTTATCATGTCCATGCAGTCGCGATGCCCGAAGTAGAGTCGCGTAGCGTCGAACACGCATTCGTCATCGTCAGGCAGGTAGGATTCCTGCCACAGCATTCTCACGCTCTTCGTGCCGTCGGACGCCGTAATGCCTTCGCCCGGATGCCAGCCGACGGGGATTCGCCCATTGCGGCGAACGCGCTCGGCCACCGCAGGGCAGAATGTGGCAGCGGCCTTCTCCTCGGGCGTATGGACCTCGTCCGTGCCGATATGCACGAACGGCATCTCATCGGGCGACGCGAGCGAGCAGAGCTCGTCTACGAGGTCGCAGACGATGCCCTGGACCTTCGGGTCGTCCATGCGCGCGATGCCGAGCCCGCGACGGAACGCGAGCGAATGCCCCGGCACGTCGAACTCGGGCATCACGGTGATGCCACGCGCAGCGGCGTAGTCGAGTATCTCGCGGAACTCCGCCTGCGTGTAGAACTTCATCAGTTGGCGCCTGAACGCCCACGGTGCCTGGAGCATCGGATACTTCTTCGACTCGAGACGCCAGCCGTGGTAGTCCGTGAGGTGCCAGTGGAAGAGGTTGTACTTGTAGGCGGCCATCAGGTCGAGCATCTTCTTGATCAAAGCGACGTCAAGGTAGTTCCGCCCGCAGTCGTGCATTATGCCGCGCCAACGGTACTGCGGCCAGTCCACTATCGTTCCGCAGGGGAGCTTCCCGTCCGCAAGCTTAGCGAGCTGGGCAAGAGTCGTCCGCGCATACCGTTCGCCGCGCTGGTCGGACGCGCGGATCGTCACGCCGTCAGGCGCAATCACGAGCTCGTACGCCTCGCCAGCAAGATCTTCCCTGACGCTTTCGATCGCACCACGCAAGAACTTGACCGATGCAGGCTTGCCGCAGACACCATCTGCCGCGACGACGCGTTTTGGCTGCGGCTGGAGATTGTCGAACGGCGAAACGCCGTCCGCCGCGGCAAGCGACACCAGCAACATGGCGATCGCCGCTGCGATGGCGTGGCGCACGCTCACGCGAGCTCTTCCTGAAGAAGCCTGCGCGCCGAGCCTGGCCCGGACAGGAGCCGTGCATAGTAGCCCTCGATTCTGTCGGCGAGCAGAGTCGTCGTGAGGTCGAGGCCGAAGATCGTCGGGTTCGAGAGGATCTCGCGGATCTTCCGATCCTTCACCTTCGCCATAAGCTCCTCTTTAAGCGGATCGGGCGAGACTTCAAGCGGAGTACCGTCGTCGAACGTGCCGTTCAAGTACCGGAGCCAGCCAGCGATCGCAAGCGGAATCGCGACGAGCGAGCCGAGGTCACGCCCTTCGCGGATGTAGCTCTTGATCGTCTCGCCGAAGCGAATGCCGACCTTCTGCGAAGTGTCGGTCGCGATGCGCCTGGGGTCGTCGGGCATGAAAGGGTTGGGCAGACGCTCGTTCACCACTTCGTCGATGAACGCCTTTGGCGAAAGGATCTTCGGGTCGACGACTACGGGAAGTCCCTCGACATAGCCGAGGCGCTTCACGAGCTTCACGATGTCGGCGTCCTTCATCTCCTCGCAGATGAGCGTGTAGCCGAGCAGGCACCCGTACATCGACATCGCCGTGTGGAGCGGATTGAGACATGTCGTCACCTTCATCTTCTCGCACATGTTCACGGTGTCGCGGTCGCAGAAGTAGACGCCCGCCTTCTCAAGCGGCGGGCGACCGTTAGGGAACTTGTCCTCAACGACGAGATACTGCGGCTTTTCGGCGTTGACAAATGCCGCGATGAAAGTCTTCTTCTCGGTGACGATCGGCTCCATGCCCTCGATGCCGGCGTCGGAGAGGGACTTCTCGACCATCGGATGCGGGCGCGGCGTGATCTTGTCGATCATGGACCACGGGAAGGCAATCTTCGACTCGTCCTTCAGGTAATCGAGAAACGCTGCGGGCGCAAAGCCGTTCTTGACCCAGGCCGAGGCGACTTCGAGGACGGCGGCCATAAGCTTCTCGCCGTTGTGCGAGCAGTTGTCCATCGAGACGACGGCCATCGGGAGAGCCCCTGCGCCAAAGCGCTCAAGAAGAAGCGCGGCGACGATCGACATCGCATGTCGCGCCTTAGACGGGCCATCTGCCATATCCGCTTCCACCACCGGCATGAGCGAGCCGTCAGTGCGGCGAAGCTGATAGCCCTTCTCGGTGATCGTGAAGGAGAGCATCTTGAGCGACGGGGCGCGGAAGATCGCCTTGAGGTGCGCCGTCGACTTCTCGTCCGCAAAGTTCGCCTTGACGCCCTCGGCAACTCCCGCGAGCACTTCGCGCGTCGTAGTCCCGTCAGGGTTCAACAGCACGTTCAAGGTCAGGTTGTCGTGCGCGTCGTAGATCTTGTCGATCACCTCGTAGTCGAAAGTGTCGCACGCGATTATGCCGGTCTTCGAAAGCCCCTCGTTGAGAAGGCGTTGCGAAAGCGAGCCGATGAAGCCGCGGAAGATGTTGCCCGCGCCGAAGTGGACCCACTCTGGGCTTTTCGCCGTCGCCTCGCGCATGGCGGCGATGTCGAACTTCGGAAGCGCCACTCCGGCGGCAGCCCATGCGTCCTTTTCGTTCAATACGGAATCAATATTCAGCTTCATTGCATCATCCCTTTTGTTTGTTGCCCATGCCAGAGCATCCAACCATCCCATCAATGGACTTCCACAGCGGCAAGCGACAACCGTTTCCCGATTGCGTCAATTATACCAAAACGATGGATGCCAAACAATGCCGACACACCAAAACGGACACATATCCGTTTTAGCGCCACCAAAGCGGACACCAGTCCATTTTAGAGAATACCATCAACATGCTCCGCTCTGATAGTGGCCGGGCGCCGATAACCGCCACGCAAATATTAGCCCCTACTCCGCATTCTGCAAAGTTTTAGGAAATACTGCAAGCGCCGACTCGGAGAACTTCAATGCCGCCGTCCGCAGCGACTCGCACGACCGTCGACGGGACTCCGCCGGGGCTTATGCCGTCGTCGACTACGATGTCTGCGGAAAGCCCGACATCTGCAAGCGCCTGCGGCGCGTCGGTCGCCGCGCGCTGACCCGAGAGATTCGCGCTCGTCACGCGCAAAAGCCCGCCGCACTTCGCAAGAAGCCGCCGCGTCCAGTCGTGGTCGGGAACGCGAAAACCTTCGGCTGAGTTCAAAGTTGAAAGTTGAGAGTTTAAAGTTGATTTGGCAAGAATCAGCGTAAGGCCGCCTGGCCAATGCTTAACAAGCTCACAGGCCTTGCCAGTAATTTGGTAGCCAAAGCGCTCGACTACTTCGACATCCGCAGCAAGCAAGGCGATCGGCTTCTTCGCCTCGCGCCCCTTGATTGTATAAAGACGCTCGACGGCCTCAGGGAAATCGGGGTGCGCGGCGAGGCCATAGACGGTATCGGTCGGAATCACCGCGACGCCGCCAGCAAGCAGAACCTTTGCGGCGGCCTCAAGCCCTTCCTCATCGCTCTTTACAATTCGCATTTTTGCTCTGCGTACTTTGCGTCTCTGCGCCTCTGCGTTAAAACGTATTCTCCAGTAGCCGCGCGGCGAGTTTCACGAGTTCGGCGCAGGGGCGCTTCTTGTAATACCCCTCGGTCCGCGCCTCGGGCGCTCCCCCCTGAGTCGCGCCTGTTCCAGCCAAAAGCTCGCGGCAAACGATCGACCCGCATTCCGCCTTGAACTTCTCCGCAAACGTCTGCACATGCGGATATGTCGCCACCTTGTCGGGACCATGGCGCATCCCGAGAACAAGAGCTGCGCCAGTCACCGCGCCGCACACTTCGCGCATGCGGCCAACACCGCCGCCAAGCCCGCACGAAACCTTCGCCGCAGTGTAGGCGTCCATGCCAAGTTCGTCGGCGAACGCGCAGAACACGGACTGCGAACAGTTCATGCCGCTTCTAAAAAGCTCTTCCGCCTTCTCCTCGTGCGTCATTTCAGCAACTCCAGTTCTTCGGGCGTCAAGTCGCGCCATTCGCCGGGAGCGAGCGCGGGATCAAGCGCGAGCCGCCCGACGGCGACGCGCTTCAGCGAAACGACGACGAGATGTGCGGCAGAACACATGTAGCGGATCTGCCTCTTGCGACCTTCGCGCAGACGAAACTCGAGCGTCGTGACGTTGTTCTCCGGGCCAGACAGAACTTTGACGGGCACAGGCCGCGTCACATAGCCGTCAGGCATTTTCACTGGCCCTCGAAGGACGCGCAACTTTTCCTCGCTCCAACGCCCTGCGGCGCGTACAATGTACGTCTTCTCGTGTTCGTAGCGCGGATGTGTGAGGCGGAGAGTGAGGTCGCCGTCGTTTGACATAAGGAGCATTCCCTCGGAATCCTTGTCGAGACGGCCGACTGGAACAAGGCGTTCGGGCGTAGTGACGAGTTCCGCGACCGTCTTCCCGCCAAACGGGTCACTAGTCGAACTCAAGACCCCTACGGGCTTGTAGAGCATCACCGTCCGCTTTGGCTCAGCCGCCGCAAGCGGCTTTCCATCCACCGAAATCTTAGCCGTCGACGGATCGACGCGCTCGCCGGGTTCCTTCACCACCACGCCGTCGACCGTGACGCGCCCTGCGGCAATGATCTCAGCCGCCTTGCGGCGCGACGCGACACCCGCGTGACTCAAGACATTTTGCAGTCGTTCTTCCATGTCTTGGAAAATTATACCAAAGCACACGCCCCACCCGCAAGGCATCAGTCACGGCCAAGCACACGACGCTTCGCAACGGGAGAGACGTCTGGCAGAAACTCGACGTCGGTCATGGATGGAGAGGTCCCGGCAAGCAACTCGCTCCGACGGCAACGTGCTGCTTCTCGAAATACGGCACGCGCGAAAGAGGCGCGGCCACCTCGATTGCCGCAGGGCCGTCGTAGACTTGCCCGTCGTCGGCCTTCCACTTCCCGGGCGGGATGACGACCTTGCGCGACACCGCGCCCTTCTCCATCACCGGCGCGACGAGAAGGTCGTCGCCCATCATGAATTCGTCGATCACTCCGGCGTAGCCGCGACCCGGATACGCGTACTCGAGGCTTCTCAAGATCGGCTCACCGTCCTCGCCGGCCTTTTTCGCGAGCGCGGCGATCATCGGCGCAAACTTCTGCCGGAGGGCGAGAATCTCGCTGAAGATCGCCTGATGCCGTTCGTCGAGGACTCGCCACGGCGAAGCCGATATCTGCATCATCGGACAGAGCGCGTGTATCTGCGCAGAGCGAATGAATAGCTCCTGCTCGAACGGCGAGCCGGGGATAAACGCGACCCAGTCTCCGCCTCCTACCATGTCGGGACAGATGAACGGCTGGCCGATGAGTCCGGCCGCGATCATGTCGGCGACGATGCGGTTCAGCGCGGGCCACTCGTGCATCTTGTCGTGGAGGCGCACTACGACGGGAATCTGCTGCATTCGCCATGTGTTACGGATTTCGCAGAACGGATACTTTAGCGCGTAGGCGCAGTAGCCGTTGTTGAGCGACCCGCTCGTCGCCTTCGGATCCTTCGCCCTGCGGTCGGAGAGATTGTACGCGCCCAAGTCCGCGCCGTCGAGCTTGAAGCCGTCCACGCCGAAGTCCTTCACGAGCCCGTCAAGCGTCTCCGTGAACCAGGCGTTCGCGTTCGGATGCGAGAAGTCGAGGAACGCGGAATATCCGTTCCACCAGCCGCACGCCTTGGGCTTTTCCTTGAACTCATACTCCCCTTCGCCGGGAACGGTCTCGCTGACGTCGGTGAGAAATCCTCCTTTAGACGGATAGCCGCGCACGTCGTCGGGGTTGCGTCCCCAGGCGATGCGGCGGAACGCGGGAAGGTCCATGCCGACATACGGGCACATCCACAACATTACCTTGTAGCCCATGGCGTGAAGCGCGTCCATCATCTCCTTCGGGTCTGGAAAGCGCGACGGCTCGAAGCGCCAGTCGCCGTATCCGGCCTGCCAAGTGTCGTCGATCATGATGACACCCGGCGGCACACCGTGCGCGATCATCGACTTCGCGTACGCGAGAATGTCCTTTTGGTTCTGATGGTAGGTGAGCTCGATCCACGTGTTTAGCTGCGGCGCAGTGAAAAATCTTGCGTCAGGCGACTTTCCGCTCGGCGGGAACCACTTGCGCATCGCATGGCGGTACGCGCCCCTTAGCGTCGGCTCGGCAGCAGTCTCGACGAACACGGGCGAATCTGCATCCATCGTAATTAGGCCGTCCTTGAACACGATCTCAGACTGCGCGTCAGACCACACGACGCGCCCCTTGTCGGACATGAGCAGCGACGCGCACTGGTTTGAATAGTTGCGGCGGCGGAGGTCTATCTTGAGGTCGGTCTTCGCCGTGAACGGCATGTTCGTCCCAAAGAAGTTCGCCGCTCCCCACCAGTTCTCGCCGTCGGCGATTTTGACGGTCTTTACCTTCGCAGGCACATTCGCTGCCACAGCCGCGGCCAAAGCAAATACGTTGCCGGAATACCGTGCACCAAGGGCGGAGGCGAGCTTGCTATCATACTTCAGTTCGACGGGCTTGCCCTGGTTGAGGACACCGAAGCGCTGCCCTTCGCGACCGATGAACACGTTGCCCTTCATCTCCGGCATCGAGTCTGATCCGTCCGGGTTTGAGAGACCCGACGAAATCTCGACGAGCATCTCGTCGCCGAACGCGAAGACGTTGTCGCGGATGATGTACCCCGTCGCACGGTTAGCGCCGTTGCGCCAGCTCTTTATGTGCGCCGCCTGGCACCCGTCGGGACGCTGCTGACAGAATCCGACGCCCGCATTCCGCATGAGATTGCCCTCAATGACGAAATCCTCCATTCGACTTGGATTCGACGACATGGCCTCCCCCTTCAACGACAGGAAGTACTCGACAGAGTAGTTGCAGTTCTCGATCACGTTGCGCGAATAGCGCACATGCCGCTGGTCGCGCGCTTCGCCCGGCTTCTCGACATTGATCTGCTGCGTGAGTCCCGCGTCGTACACCTGGTAGACATAGCAGTTCTCGACCGTGAAACCCTCGCAGCCGCCGTAGATCTCCACCGCATTGCCGTAGCGCACTGCCCACTTGCGTCCGAAGATGCGCTCCGCCTGGATCGAGCCCCCTATCCAGCCGAACTCGCAGTTCGTGACGCGAAGCCCCTTTACCGTGCCCGCGCCGATTCCGTGGGAGCCGACGTACTTGACGCAGAGGTTGTCTACGTGCACATCGTTTGCACCGCCCACCGCGATGCCGTGCTTCTTAACGTTGAACTCGATCGACTTGAATCTCTCGCCCGGATTCTTCACTGAATAAAGATACAGATATCCTGTACCTTTCGCGAACGGCTTGAAGTCGGTCTTCTCGGAGTAGTCGTGCCAGAAATGCAGGTCTTCAGCGAGATCCTTGTAGCCGTTGTTGAATGGACGCCCACCGTACTGCTGCGTGAAAGTCCCGTCGTCGTTGTAGACGGGAAGTATCTTAATCGCATGGGCCTCTCCGTCGTTGAAGACGATCGTGCCGACGTCAGCCTTGCCGATAGGATAGCGCCAGATGTTTTCAACGTCCGTCTTCTCCCACTTTGCAGGGTTCGCGCCATTCTCCGGCGACGAATAGATGCGCGGCTTCGCGCCCTTCCCGTAGGCGGTGTAGGTGACTCCCTCCGACGCCTTGAAACCGCCGCGAAAGAGCCCGCCGCGCTCGAAGAGGACAAACGCGCCCTTTGGTAGTTTCTCGCGGTCGAGCCGCGCCGTCGTGCGCCACGCCGTGGCGGGCGTCTTGCCGTCCGCCACGTCGTCGCCCCTTTCGGAAAGGTAACGGCATTCCGCGCCTTCGGGCACGGACATGTTTGCCGTCCCGCGTATTTTCGCGATCCGCTTCTCGAACGCCGTCTTTATCCGCGCATGAGACGCATCGGAAAGGACGACCATCCCGCCCTTTGCGCAATCCCGCTCAATTTCGCGCGCAAGTTCCTCTCCAAAGACATACACCGCCTGTGCAAGAACGGCGAAAAGCAAAATCACAATCTTTTTCATGCCTCTATTGTACCAAAAAGAGCGCGAACGTAGCGAAATGACTCGTCAACTTCTATGAACACCATCAACGATCGCGCTGGTATGCCTTCTCGAAATACGGTAGATGGGCAAGCGGCGCGGCGACTTCAATCTCCGCAGGCCCAACATGAATCTGTCCGTCGTCGGGATTCCTTCCCCATGCAATCCGGCGGTAGGCAGGCGTGTCCATCGAGACAAACGGACACATCCACAGGAGGACCTTGTAGCCCATCGCGTGGAGTTTGTCCATCATCCCCTTCGGGTCGCTAAACCTACGCATGTCGAAGTACCATTCGCCGTAGCCGAGCTGCCATGTGTCGTCGATCATGAATATTCCTGGAGGGAGCCCGTGGTCCAGCATCGACTTCGCGTACGCAAGGATGTCCTTCTCGTTCTGGTGGTAGGTGAGCTCGATCCACGTGTTGTACTGCGGTGCGGAGAAATACAGTAGTTCCGGCTCTTCTCCGGTCGGAGGAAACCACGTCTTCGATCCGTAGCGATACGCCTCGGCGAGATTGCGCCCGGCGTCCTCTTTGAGAACAATCTCCCCCTTGTCCGAGACGAGCGAAATCTCCCCGCCGGTGATCGTGACGCCGACCGGCTCGGCGCACCAGATGGCGCGCCCTTTGTCGGAGCAAAGAAACGAAAGCGACTGATGGCCGTAGTTCTCTATGCGCAGGTCGCATTTAAAGTCGGACTCCCCGGTGAACGGCATAGCGCGACCGAAGCTGTTGCAAAGTCCCCACCACTTCTCCCCCGGCAGCATCTTCACGGAAAGCGAATCCGCACGGCACGCGGCAGCGCATGCGCAAGCAACGAGAATGACCACGACTATTTTCTTCATTGCACCTCCTTGACGGTATTCTACCATAATCACGGTTCATTCGGCGAATCCGAACCATAAACTTCTATCTTCGCAAGTATTCCATTGCGGTTCTCAAGCTATACAAGCAACAGCAATATATGGTATTCTATTGCGGTAGTCAAAAGCAGACCAGACACTAGGGAAATAGATGAAACACGACATAGAGGCAATATGTGAGCTGATGCGCGAATCTGGCAGGTCCATAAAGGACATCGACAGGGCAACGCTGCATATAGAATCGAAAGCTGGACACGCCAACTTCGTCACGGACTACGACAAGAAAGTGCAGGAGCGGCTGAGGACCGGGCTTTTGAAGATAATGCCTGACGCACATTTTATAGGCGAGGAAGGCACGACAAAGGAATTCTCGCCCAAGGGAAAGTTCTTCATCGTCGACCCAATCGACGGCACTACGAACTTCATAAAGGATTTCCGCGCAAGCAGTATCTCTGTCGCACTCGTCGTCGACGGCAGGGCAGAACTTGGCGCAATATACAACCCCTATCTTGACGAGATGTTCACCGCGATACGCGGACAAGGCGCCTTTTGCAACGGCAGGAGAATCCATGTCTCGTCTGAACCGCTTGAAAACGGACTTGTAATATTCGGGACTTCTCCATACGACGAGGAATTAAGCGAGCGCTCCTTCAAGCTCGCCTACTCGTATTTCAAGAAATCAATCGACATCCGGCGAACAGGATCCGCTGCGCTCGACATGTGTTCAGTTGCGGCTGGGCGTGCAGAGCTGTTCTTCGAACTGTCGCTTTCTCCTTGGGACTATGCGGCAGGTGCGCTGATCGTCGAAGAGGCCGGTGGAATCGTCACCGACATCGATGGAAACGCGCTCGTCTATGGCCACAAGAGTTCAATCCTCGCCCGAAACAAAGCAGCGAGTCCGACCGAGTGATCGGCCGTTGCACTTTTGAGTTTCCATCCCTTCGGCACCGCAAACCGCACGGCCTGCGAGTAATACGTCAGATTTATTCCATTGAATACGCACGCCCCAGCATTGGATACTTCGCGCCCGCCGCCGTGTTGTAAGGCAAGTATTCCACCTTGCTTCCGTCGGCGAACGCGGCAAATGCGCCGCGACTCGCGGCATCGTCGTTCACGCCTGGGATCAGGGGAACGCGAAACGAATACGGCACCCCGCTATTGCGAAGCCAGGAAATGTTTGCAAGTACGACCGAAAGATCGCCGCCAGTCCAGCGCCTGAATGCCGCAGCATCCAAAAGCTTAACGTCCTGGTATACAAAGTCAAGTTGCGACACGACAGCTTGATAGTCCGCAGCCGGCGCATAGCCGCTTGTCTCGATCGCAAGACTAATGCCCCTCGCCTTCAAAAGCGGAATCAGCTCAAGAAGGAACTTCGCCTGCGCAAGTGGCTCGCCGCCCGAGAACGTCACGCCGCCGCCTGACTCGTTCATTATGTCGGCATTTACCGCAAGCTCGTCGACAAGCTCGCCCGACGTCCAGTCGCGGCCGCAAACAACCTTCTCTCCCGTCAGACGGGTCATCGTCTCAATCTCAGCGGACTGTCCTTCGGGATTGTGGCACCACTGGCACCGCAGTGGACACCCCTTGAAGAAAACAGTAGTCCTGACGCCCGGCCCGTCATGCAGCGTAAATTCGCGTATCTCGAAGACTCGGCCCGTCACGACGCCGCGAGCTCCACTCTCTTTATGATTTGATCTTGGTACGGCTTATCCAACTCGATGAAGTATCCGCTCCAGCCCCATACGCGGACGATCAGGTGGCGGTGGCGCTCGGGGTGCGCCTGCGCGTCGAGAAGCGTTTCGCGGTTTATCGTGTTGATCTGCATCTGGTGCCCGCCTCGCTCGATGAAGAACTTGACGAGATGAGCGACTTTCTCCACTCCATCCGGCATTGCAAACGCGGAGTCATGGATCTCTATCGTGAGCGGCCCGCCGTTGCACACCGGTCCGAGGTCCGGCTCGGTGAAGGACCTAACCACGCTTACCGGGCCTTTCACCGGGACGTCGAGGCTCGGCGCGTAGTTGGCGGAAAGGGGCTCGCCTTTAAGCCGTCCATCGGCAGAGGCCGGAACGTCGCGAGCATGCCAGATGTAATACATGGCGCTTCCGGTTCCAGGGCGGAACACGCCGCCGCGGTCGTTCTTCTTTCCGTCGAAGGCATGACCCCAAAAGTCGATGAGCCATTTTGCGAGATCGTCCACCCTTGCATCTGCGTTGCCCATCTTCGGCGCGGCCTTTGCCGCAGCGAGGACGTCGGGGCGTCCGGCAAAATCTGTGTCAAGAAGCGACACAAGTTCGGAGAGCGTCACAAGCTTCTTCTCGAAGACAAGCTCCCGCACCGAAGCAAGAGAGTCCACCGCAACGGCGATGCCCGTTCCATGGATGCCGAAGTTGTTGTACTTCGCGCCCTTCGAGATGTCTCGCGCCTTCTTTATGCAATCCGTCGAGATGACCGAGACGAACGGTCCCGGCAGAATCTCCACATGGCGATATTTCTTAACGAGCGCATCCGCCCTTCTTTGTACCTCGTCGAAGAATTCGCATTTCACGTCATCGAAAGAAAGCTCCGCGCCTCGGCGCCTCGGCGCGAGATTTCTCAGCGCCGTATCAAGCGCCCCCACGAAACTCACCGCGTCGATGTTGTTGATGTCCATGCCGCAGCCGGGGACGAGAAACTCCCAGCACGCGGCAACCGAGTAGTCTCGCGCATCCTCGAGTTCGTATCCCCAGCGCTGAAGTGCGGGAATCACCACATCGTCGTTTGCGTACTGCGGGAAGCCGAGTCCTTTCGCCGTCAACTCCGTGCCAAGTTCGTAAATTTCGAGAGGCGTCGTCTTGTCGACTCGCAGGTTTATCTTCGGATCAACGAGCTTAAGCTCGCCACAGGCCTTCAGGCAAAGCCGCGAAAGTTCGTTGAAGGCGGGCTTCCCATCGCGCGTGACGCCGCCGAGCATGACGGACTGGCCGTTGTCGCCCTGCTGTACGCCGATATAGAGGTCGCTGTCGCGGTTGCAGGCGATGAAGAACTCCTCGAGTTCCTCAAGCGCGAATTCGTCCGTGAGGCGCCCTGCCTTGATGTCGGCCTCGTAGTACGGAAAGAGATACTGGTCGATGCGTCCAAGTCCGCAGTGGTACTCACCCTCGCACCACATCGCGTAGTGGAGGATGCGAAGCGACTGCAACGCTTCGTGGAAAGTGCGCGCGCCGTTCAACGGAACGTGCGCAAGCGTCGCGGCGATTTCGGCAAGCCCTCGTCTCTCGGCTTCGACGCGATAGCGATCTACTAGGCCCAAAACGGCCTCGACGGAAAGACGCGCGTTCTCGAGGAAATCGACTCCCTCGGCATCGCCCTCCGCGCGGCATTTCGCGAGACGCGCATCGATTTCGCCGAGACGTGCGCCAAGTCCATCGCGTATCGTCGGACCGAAGTCCGCCGTCAAGTTGAAGACAACGCCCTTCTCGCCAAAAGCCGTGCCGGCCGTGCGGCGAGACTCCATCTCCGCGTCGGTGTGCAAATCCGGTATTTGTTTCACTGTGCGCAAAAACGCAAGACACTCGCCGTCCATAAAGGCGGGCGTCTCCGCCTTCAGCATCTCCTCAAGCCCGATGCGTGCTCGCGCCTCGTCATCAATTCCTTCGGCGACAAACCGGCCAAGAAGCGGCTTCCAATCGACATCACGACGAAATTTCTTCTGCTCCTTGTCGAATGTCCTCTCCAACAACGATTTTATTCTGTCTGTCATGACAACTGTTCCTCGTTTCAACCTTTCAACTTTTCAACCTTTCAACCTTTCAACTTCTCTCTATCCCCAATCTCTTCTCTATGTCCTCAATCGATCCCCCCTTCGTCTCGGGCATGAAGAACACGGCCCAGAAGAACTGGCAGACCATCATCGCGGCAAAGAACGCAAAGGTCCACGAACCGGCCTTCTCGGCGGCCATCGGGAACGTCCAGCTGATGATTGTGCAAAGGAACCAGTGCGTGAAGCATCCGAGGGCCTGTCCCTTGGCGCGAACTGTATTCGGGAACACTTCGGATATATAGACCCAGAGGCATGCGCCGGAGGACATGGCGAACGCAGCGATGAACCCGAAAATGCCGAATACCGCTATTGCGGCCGTCGGATTGGGCAACGACAGCTGCCAGGCGACGAGAGAGTGCATGGCGACCATCGTCGCAGCGCCGATCATTATGAGGACGCGCCGCCCCACCTTGTCGATTACGGCGAACGCAATCGCGGTGAAGACGAGGTTCACGAGCCCCATGCCCATCGTGCCGGCTAGGGCCGCAAGCGACGACCCCTCGCCGAAGATCATCTGGAAGATTCGCGGCGCGTAGTAGTTGATCGCGTTGATTCCGCTTATCTGGTTGAAGAAAGCGATGAGGAACGCAAGAAGGATGGGCTTCAGGAACTTGCGCTGGAAAAGCGGCACGTCGACACCGTTCGACGCGGCGAGAAGCGAAGCTTTTATCTCCTCCACTGTTTCTGCGACTCTCTCGCAACCTACGCGCGCGAGCACCTGTGTCGCGTCCGCGACACGCCCCACGCGCACAAGCCAGCGCGGGGACTCGGGAATCGTCGCAAGCATAACCATGAACACGACGATTGGAATGCACTCAACGCCCAGCATCACGCGCCACACGACGCGCGGGTCGAAGCCCGGCATGTAGCGCGCGACGAGGTAGTTGGTGACGTAGCTCGCGAGTATGCCGAACACGATGTTGAGCTGGTTCAAGCCCACGAGAAGCCCGCGCCACCTGCCAGGCGCGATTTCGACGATGTACAGGGGAACGACGACGGAAACGCCGCCAATGGCAAGCCCGCCGATGAAGCGGAACCATCCGAGCGCATGCGGGCCCGCGGCGCCAGTCGGAGTGAACGCGCAGCCAAGAGCCGAAACGAGGAAGAGAACCGCCATCGCCCAGAGAGTCGGACGGCGTCCGAACCTGTCGCTCGGCTTTCCGGCCAGAAACACGCCGAAGAGCGTGCCGATAAGCGCCACGGACACGACGAGCCCGTGCCAGAACGCGCTAAGCCCGAACTCGGCCTGAATCGCCTTCTCGGCACCTGATATAACCCCGGAGTCGAAGCCAAAGAGGAAACCGCCGACTGAAGCGGCGACGGAAACATAAATAAGGAACTTATTCATGAATGAACTCCTTGAACGCATTGATTTCATTGGATCTGAATATGCGTGGCGCCGTCACCGTCTGTGATTCGATTTCGGCGAGATTGTCGTCATGCACCTGGTCGAGACGGTCTGGATACTTGTATATGAGTTTCGCCGTTGGACGGCCATGAAAGCGGCAGAGCGATTCATTCTCGGCAATCCACAGATTCCCCACGAACGTCAGGCTTTCCCGCCAGTCATTGAAAAAGCGAAAGAGCGTATTCTCCGAACGCGAGAAAACATTGTTCCGAACGACAAAACCCTTCGTTTCCGCCGTCGTGTCGTAGAACATCAGGTGCGCGGCGTTCGGGTTCCATCTCTGACGGTGGCCCCAGCCCCGTCCAGCGTCACGGAAGCGGTTTCCCTCTACCAGGACGTTCTCCGTGACGGCTCCCTCTCCCTGCTGCCAGTACTCATAGGAGTACTCGCAGTTCCAGACCTCGTTGCTGCGCCAGACGATGTTCCGCTGCGCGACGCCGTCGCCGTTCGACTGATTCGTAAGCCCCGCATCCCAGCATTCCCAGACGCGGTTCGACTCGACGAGGACATCCGCCGCCGCGCTCCAGAACTCGATCCCGTTTCCGTATCGGACGCCGTTGCCGAAGTTGTCGAAGTAGAGATACCCGCCGCCGATCCAAGAAATGTCGCAGTTCCTGATGACGATGCGCTTCACGCCCGTTCCGCCGATTCCGTGGGCCGCAGAATAGCGTAGCGCAAGCGAATCGTAGACGACGTCGTGCATGCCGCTCTCGTCGATGCAGTGCACCTTTTCACACAGCTCGACGGACGAGAACCGCGCCGCCGGGTTCGTCCACGACCTCATGTGCACTTCAAATGTCTTGGGGTCGCACCAGAAATCGAGATCGCGGCGGCACTCCTCCAGCTTGCCGCGCTTGAAAGCGCAGCCCTTTGCGCCGTGGTCGAAGACGACGTTGCCGATGTCGGCCGCAGCGTGCGTAACGGCACACCACATGCCGCCGTCTTCGCGCCGCCAGTCCTGCCGCCGACTCCTGTCCCAGCTCGGCTGGATGACGGGCTTCGGCCCTTCGCCAAAGGCGCCGTACACGACCGGATGCCCCGGTTTGCCGCTTCGCGGTAGAAGCTGTCCGCGCCAGACGCCGCCGCGGCGGAAGAGAACTTTTGTGCCAGGAGGAATTTCCATCGCGTTCACCTCGTCAAGCGTCGTGCCGGGCTCGACCCGCACGAGGTTCGTGTCGTCGGCCGTACGGGCATACGCCGCCTTCGACTCCGCATCGGCCGCCGCCGACGGCCGACCGACCTTGAACTTTCTGACCCCCGCTTCGACAACCCACTCCCCCGAAGCGCCGACACACAGCGAAGAGCGCGGCGGGAGCGCCTGCCCTCCGACAACCGCCGCTTCGTCCGAGGCGTTCAGAAGAAGCGTAGCGCAACGTCCGTCGCGAACCGACTTCCATACGGCAGGTATGGCGCGCTCCCAGCGGTCCTCCGGATATGTCCCGAGACAGGACCCGGCTTCCGCGAGCACCCGCTTGGCAAGCGGAAGGCGCGCGGAGGAAAGCAACGGAAAATTGTCGGAAAGGAGCAACGATCCGCCTGCGAACGAAATCGCGTTCGCCCAAAGCTGAACCTCGCCTTCTGTGAGCTTCGTCGCATTGTCGCGCACGATAAGCGTATCGGGATCGTTTATCCAAAGCCGCCCGTTCATGTAGTTGTGGTTGATGACGTTACGGACCACGTTCGGCACAGTAGGAGCCTCGGCGTGCCATTTTCCCTCTGGCGACCAATACGGGGTTATGTCCGTAGAAGAGCGCATGGCGTCTGCGATTCCGACCGAAGGGCCGAACGGCGCGGTGCAGGCGAGGATGAAGCCGTCGTCGTCGAACCCGCGGCGAATTGCCTCGAGTCCGCGCCGGAGCGCCTGCGCACGCGTAGCTGACGGATCAAAGTATTTCGCATTAGGGATCGAGGAGGCCAGCATGCAGAAATCGAGTTTTACGTAGTCAATGCCATATCCTCGCAATGTGCGGAAGAGCGACCGCAGGTGATTCTGCACGGCAGGATTTGTTCCGTCCAACGAATAGACCTTGTGATTGTCGCGCCAACCGAAGGATACAGCCGGGCGCCCATCCGCGCCCCTGACCACCCAATCGGAATGGGCTGCGAACAGCTTCGAATTCTCCTCGACCATAAACGGGGCAACCCAGACGGCCGGGGTGAAACCGCGAGTCTTCACCTCTTCGGCAAAGCGCGGGAGACCACCCGGGAACTTTTCATTCGGCGTCAGCCAATCGCCAAGAGCGGATTGATACCCGTCGTCAAGCTGAATCACCTTGACGCGTTCGAATCCGTCCGCGCGGTGCGCCTTGAGCCAATCCGCATTTTCGACGATATCCGCAAGCGTCACCTTGTCATAGTAGTAATACCAGCTGCACCAGCCGACCGGAGGCTCGGTGAAGACATGGCGGGCGGACATGTCTCTCGCCCACCTGTCCGCAAACATGCCGAAAAGTCCCTCGCCGTCGTCGCCCTCCAGAACGACAAGAGATTCGCTCTCGATCGTCGCTCCGTCCTTCAGCTCCGCGCCGTCGCAGGAGCACAGCGCCGCGAAGCCGTCAAGCCCATTCTTCGACAGCTTGATCCTGAAATGCCCGAACCGGTCTGCGGACGTCGTGAAGCCGTAAAGCCGCGTACGGCCATCTGGCCGCAGGAATGCGCACATGTTGTCGGAAAGGAACGCTCCGCGCTCGCCGGGGTGGAAGTCCCCAGGCGTCGATACGCAGTTGTGCAGGTAGTCCGGCGAATAGTCAAACGGCAGGTCTTCCGCAGTCCGCACACCACACGGCGAAGCCATCTGCCAGCTTTCGACATAGACCTTCAGCCCGGCCGAGTCGACAAAACCGTCGTGCCACGGCTCTGGCTTGCGCCAGCCGAGTTCGGTCGGGAACACGCTCCGTCCGCTCCTATTTTCGAGCGTGACGCGCCGCATGCCATCGTCAACGCGTTCCGAGACGACAAGACCTTCCTTCGCGGCAGCAGCAGCACCGAGCCAGCGCCCGTCCAATTCCACGCCTGGCACGAGAATCGCGGCGATTAGCGCTATTGACAACATGCCCATATCACACGATCCTGTCGCCCCATACGGGCATTGCCACGTTCGCGCCGAGCGGCCGGAGGGCGTTGATGATATGGCGCGGCTCTTCGTTAAATGCGACACAGCGCCAAGGCCCGCCGAGATGGCCAAGTTCCTGGTGGTGCACGGGAAGCATAAGCTTCGCCGGCATCGTCGTCTGCCACGCGGTCTTGAAGTTCAGCCCGATCGCACAATGGCCAAAGTAGAGGTCAGGAGACTTGACGGACGGCTTTAGGTGGTCTGCTCGGCAGCAGTCGCCGGAATGGAAGATGACGAACTCGTCGCCGTCGGTCTTCGGGATGTGGCACTCGAAGCAGGTAATCGCCTTGGGAAGGTGCTGGTTGTGATCTGCCGCAGTGCAGACGACACGCACGTTCCTGTAGGTCTTCTCAGACTCGAGTTCGCGGCAGTAGTGGTCCCACGTCAGGAGGAAGTTGCTTCTGACCGGCTTTTTGTTGCGGCTCATCGCGGAAACAAATTCACGCGTGTAGTGGTCTTCGTGATTGTGCGTGATGAGCGCGAAGTCGAGAAGCGGCGCTAAGAGCGCAGCCTTGCGGTGGCAGAGGTCGATCGAGAACGCGCATTCCGCCGTTTTCACGACGACACCCATGTTGTACACGTACCAGACGGCGGGCGAGTCGCCTTCGACTTTCGCATCCTTAAACTCCCGCAGGACCTTGTCGAAGGCGTGGTCGTACCACTTGAGCGGCGGATACGCTTCGTGTGCCGCCGCGACTTCCGCATCGGAAAGCTTCAGCCCGCCGCGCACGAACTCGAAGTACGGCTCCTTGCGGCCCATTGCACGGATTTCCTTCTGGATTTCCGAAAGCGCGGCCTTGCGCGCCTCTTCGTCGAAAAGAGTCGTCGCGTCGATCTTGTCGACCGCCGCGTCGAACGCCGCGCACGGGCGGCCTTCCTTCGCGGCCTTTCCCGTAGTGCACCCCCCGGCGACGGCACACGCCGCGCCAAGCGTCAGAAACTCGCGTCTGTTCATTTCCCCTCCTCCCTTTGCGTCTTCTCCGCGCCGCAGATCGGGAACACGACGGCCGCCACGCCCTTTGGCAGTTCGATCTTGATCTTGCCATCTTGCGCGGCAAACGCCGCAGGCGCGCCCGACGGCCAGAAACGGCCCTTGAAGCATGTCTCCTTGGCAAGCAATGGCGGCAACGCAAATTCGCGCGAGCACCCATCGGCGGAATAGGCGAGGATCTTCCCGTCCTCGTAGTCGAGGAAAAAGTCCCCGCCATCCACCACCGTCCGCTTCCCCTCCCGAACCGAAAGCCGCCGGTCGGCGATTCGCACTTCCGACACAACGCCTCCCGTCCATTCCACGCGATAGGTCTCGGCATCCACGACATGACGCACGGGGCGGAACTTGTTGTACCATGCGTTTAGCATCGTCGTCCTGACGAGCTTGCCGAGGAACGCCCCCGCGTCGGCGACATGGTGGCCCTTGAGGTCTGCGAAATGCCCCTCGCCCCACGCCTCTGGATACACGACACCGGCATCTGGCGTCCGAGCTTTCCAGGCATCGTCGAACGAATAGAAGTTCATGTTCCGGACGCTCCATTCCCCGTCTCCGCCGCACAGCACGGCCGGATCGACCGCAACCCGGTGTCGCTCGTCGAGATTGAGATGGTAGACCATCGGGAAATACCCTATCTGGTCGACGTCGCTCAAGAGTTCCGTCGTCACGTCTATGCCTTTCGTGCGCCAATAGTCGACAATCTTGTCGCAGAAAACCATGTCCGCCTTGTAGTCAAGGCCGTGGTACGGAGAGGCGTCTCCGAAGAAGGCGTCAATATGGATCGTCTTCGATTCGCGCAGCTCCGGAATCATCGCGAGAAGAGCGTCGATGCGCCTTTTCGCAAGCCCGGAGGTCCATTCCCTCTCGTGGTTTATCTGGTAGCTCTGCTCTCCGTCGAATACCTGGTACGGCTGCAGCGAACCGTCCTTGCGCCGGCAGATCGCGTCCGCATCGACGTATGCCTGCCAGTTCGGCGCATTCGTGTAGGCGTCGTTCATATTGATGTGTAGCGAGACGTCCGCACCGTATTCGCGCGCGTCGCGGATGAAGCGCCGAAGCGCGAGAAGCGGCGTTGCCTCGCCGCCATAGGCGATGTGCTGGCCGACCTCAGACCACGACGGGTATTTCGAGTCGTGGCCGTCGAACTGCCATCCGCACAGGTAGACGACCTGGTGGATGCCGCCGGAAAAGTCGTGCACACGCCTGATGATGTCCATCGCCTGCTTCATCGTCGTGTACGGCTCTTTCAGGTGCTTGCCCTTCAGCCCGATCTTGTACACGCACGAATCTCGGTAGTGGTTGAGCCAGTTCCCGTATCGGATCCCGGCAACCGGTGCATGACCCTTCTCGAGTTCGTCGGCCCACGCCGCCTGACCCCTCGGGTTCGGATGGAGCCCATCCCAGAAGAACTCGCGCCGCGCCAATCCGTCAGGGCCTGTGAAACGCCCGGTAAAGTCGAGATACTCCGCACCGCATTCCGCGGCAATCTCCCTGAGTCGCGCGTTGTGCCGCTTGATCTTGTCCGGCCAGAGCGCCGGCGATTCCTTCCCCGTGGCGTTTCGCGGCAGGACGGCCTGGATGATCAGCTTTGCCTGCGGCTGGGCGTCCCGGACGAGGGAAACGAGGCATTTCATCAGCGCGGCAACGTCGTCCGCATTCTTGAACGGCAGGTCGTTCGTCCCGATCATCAACGCAATGGACTTCGACCGGTAGCTGTCGAGCTCGCCGTTCATCACGCGCCAGATGACATTTCCGATCGTGTCGCCGTTGTAGCCGAGCGTCAAGACGCTCCGGCGTTCGCGCAGCTTCTTCAATGCATCGGAGTTGTCCCATCCATGCGTGATTGAATCGCCGACCATTACGAGATCGACTTTGCCGCCGAGCGCGGCGATCTCCTCGCGCTTCGCCGCAAAACGCTTCTTCCACCATCCATCCGGCTTGGGCTTCACGAACTTTCCGAGCGTCCCGCCGCGGCCGTCGGGGATATATGGAACGAGCGCATTGTCGAGATATTCCCAGAACCGGACCTTTACGCAGCCATGACGACCCTCGACTCCCTGCCCTGTTATGAGCAGCCGCCGCCCGCCGCTCATCGACTCCGGCACGACGGCGATGCCGGTTGCGGCCCACACGGGCGAAGCACAGACGATATTCCCGTCCGCGTCGGTCAGATACGTCTTGTTCGCCGGAATCGGGAGCTTCCTGCCGCGATACCAGTGCGTGTCGACGTAGCAACCGTGCCAGAGGAGATCGCCCATTGCCGCGAAAGTCTGCATGGTGAACATGAGTTTCGTTCCGTCGGAGAAATGCTCGGGCCTGGAAAGCTCCTTCGAGAAGTCTTCGTTCCAGACTGCGATCGTCATGTTTGTGTGCGGATACTCTCCACGGTAGGGCTTGCCTATCCAGAACGCCCCTCCGTATAAGTCTATCGCATCGGTCGGATAGGGAAGCGTCTTGTTCTCGTCGACGAGAGGGCGGAGCGTAGCCGCGTCGAAAAGCTGGATCATCCCCTCCCTGTCCTTTCGGGAGTCGTCCTTGTATCGCCAACTTGTCGCATAGACCTTTCCCGAATGGACGCAGATATCGCCTATATGCCCCGCCTCCCCGTATGTTGACACTCCCTGGGCGATCACCCTCCCTCGCCAGTCTGTCTTCGTGACGCCGTTGGCAAAGCCGTAGTAGACGCCGGACTCGTCGCAGCAGATCCCCTGGAGATGCAGTTTAGCGTACTTGAACCGCTCGGTCGTGAAGTCGCGTAAAGGCTCCGCCGCAGACAGACTGGCCGCCGAGCACACTGCAAGCGCGATGTGACAGATTTTCTTCATGCAGCGAGTTTACCAACATTCCCGTCCGCAGTCAACGACTTACCGACTATGCCATGTCAACTACGGCATACGGCCAGCGGCGCTGCGGAAATCAGCGGATGACGAAGATGAACCCGTCGTCGCGAACGATCGACACGGACTTGTCTGTCACGCGGAGCTTCCAGCCGTCGGGCATGCCGGCGGCGGATAGATTTTCAGCCCCTGACACGGCGTCGGCAGACAGAATCGTGAAACGCCTCTGCTCCGTCTTCTTTGTGACGCCCGTCACGTCGACCGTCGAGCCGGGGGCGAACGAGACATCGCCGTCCACGGTGAGACTGCCGGACCAGGTTCCATCGAACCGGACGCCTCCGGCAATGAATCCGGAACCGACCTTGAGCGTTCCAGAGCCGCCGATCTTCTGCCCCGCGGCGAGCACATAGTCCGAAAGCGCCGTCATGACGAGCGTCCCCTCCTCGACCACTATGTCGCCCGTGAAGTCGTGCGCCGTCGCCGACGAGAGCGTAAGCGTCCCCGAGCCCTTCTTGACGACGCCTCCGTCCTTCGCCGCCTCGCCGCCGTGCCGGAGAAGCCCGGGGATAGTGACATTGTGCTGCGCTTCGAACACCGCCCCTCCTTCGCAGACATAGTTCGTAGATGTCGCGGGGAACCACGACGATTGCGCCGACTTCGACCGGAGCGTCCCGCCGTTGAAATTGAACGTCGGGGCGTTCGCATAGCCGCTGTTTGACTGGATTTTCCCGAGCCTGAAGACGCCTCCATCGAGATTGAAAGTCACCTGTCCATTGATATAGCTGATGTCGTTGATGTCGAGAAGCGTCGCGTCACCGGAAAGCGTAAAGCTCGCCTCAGAGCCCGCGCCCTGTGCAAGATTAAAGGTGCCGTTTGTGCAGATGTACGCCGTCGAATCGTAGAATGTAAAGTGCAGTTGCGCATTCGCCTTTTCGTGCTTGAGGTAGCTGCCCGAGGGCTGGATATGAAACATCGGCGAATTAGTGACGGAGAAAATGACACGGCTTCCTGTGGCATTCGGAATCCAAATGTCTCCCGAGCGAACGACCTCGAACGTACTGCCATTACAGACCACTACACGCGCTTCTAGGTCGCTCTGCCCAAAATACGCGGAGCTTGAATTGGAATAGTGCGCATTGTCAAACACAGTCTCCGCATAGCCATTCGTGTTGGCCAAATTGAAAACCGTCGCCAGCGTGTAGGCACGCTGACCTTCAATATCGCGGTAGACAATTTGTCCAATGGAATCGATTCCACTGGCAAATCTGTATGCAGTTCCGGGACCTGTGATCTTCGACCAATCCACCCCGCTAAATACAAGACGCCCAACCGCATTGGACCCAACTCCGACATACGCATAGGAACCCGCCAACTTCTCCACCACAGATCCGGAATCGAAAACCACTTCGCCAAGGCTCGACGCACCATATCCGACATAAGGATCGCTGTTAAACCTGATTCGAGAGTCAGCAACGTGCAGGAGACCTGTCGAGCCGTCCGCATTGCCAACGTAGACCTGCCACTTGTTTGTCCATGCGGAATCTTTGAAATCCATGATTCCGCAATAGCCGTTCCCTCCGCCCAAATAGACCTTCTCACCAATATTGACGATAGAGTTCGTGAAGGCGATCGTCCCCGTCCCTACCGCACCATGTCCTGCATAAAGCGCTCCGGTTTTGGGCGATGAAAGCGAACTGTTGACAATCGCAGCAGTCCCGCCTTTCTGAGTTCTTATTAAACCGCCGGATATCGCGCAGTCTCGGAATGTCGCCGTCGCACCGTTGTTGACGAGGAGGGTTCCGCTGTTGACAAGGGAACAGTTCGTCATCTTGAGCGAAGCGGTCCCGCCGTCCTTTGGTGCAGAGCTACCGACACTCATGGTCTTGCTATTTGCATTTGTCACTGCGGCATCAGTCAACTCCATGCGCGCTTCCATGTAGTTCGCCTCGTATCCGATGTTGAATCCCTGCGAAAACCAGGCAGAGCCGCCATCGTGCGTATAGACGCCTTTATATCCGCCATTCGAGATGCGCAATGTCGCAAAGTAGAAGTCGCAGTCCTTGACGTCTAACCAGCTCGCCTGGCCGCCATAGCCGATGTGGCACCACTTACCTCCCTGCAGACGCTCCGCGACATTCGTGGCTCCGCAATGTCCTTTCATGCGGATATTCTGGTCAACAGTATTGGTTGGCAGAAGTCTGCTCGACCACTTTGCAGTGTCGGTAAACAAGCCTGGGCCAGTGAAGGTATATTCGGCCCTCGTCGAAAGCGAAGTCAAAACAGTCGCGGCAAGCGCGAAGGCAAAAAGTCTTATACGCATGAGACAACCTCCTAATGCATTTTGCCATAATTTTATCATAAATATACCGCAAACGGATAAAATGACATAGCAACTAGCGAGAAATCTGCGCCTTACCTCCCGACAGTCCCATCCGGATCGGGAGTTTCTGATTTTTCCTGTTGCGCCGACGGAGCCGACGATATCCCCGCTGCAACAATGTGGCATTCCGCCTCCGAGGAGATTTCCGCGTAATTCGCCCCCGGCTTCACCGTCCCTTCCGCAAGTTCAAACTCCAATGAATAAAGCTCGGGAAGAAACCGCTCGGCAGGGTCGATCTCTTCCCGCCACCAGGAGACGTATTTTCCGGACGAAATACCGCGAGGGGAGCAACCGTTCACGCTTACGGCAATGGCGTCTATCGGCGGAACGTCGCCCTTGAAAGCAAGGACGAGGCGCGATATGCCGTTCGTGGCGGCGCTGCCCGCCTTGAAGCGTATCCGCCCCCTGCCTGGCATGTCGACCGGCATCCCACCGAGAGCATGATAGAATCTTTCATGCCGCAGAAGGCTCGCCGGCGCCAGCCCCGAACGCACCACCTCCGCCTGCTCTACAGGATGGTACTGGAGGTTAAAGAGGTAAAGCCCGTCCGCGCCGGAAGTCAGCATCGCATCCGCCCAGCCGCGGTACATCGCGGACGTCATGCTCTGGCGCTTCATTCCGTGCGACGGCGTATACGAATAGTTGGAGCCGCAGATTACCTTCGCATCCTTGCGCTCTCCAAACTCTTTTCGCCACGCGTCCACCGGCACGTCGAAGATCGGATTGCCGCCGCCGTTCGAGCATATTACCCAGTCGACCATACCTTCACGCACCCACTTGGCGACATCGCACCCTTGGTTGCGGCAGCTCTCCGGAGTGTGCGAAACCTTCGCCCCGATGAGGATCGGATGTCCGCGGCGGCCGGCCCACTCGCGGCGCATGGCGTCCACTTCGCGGATGAACGCGTTCATCACGGGAATCGACGCGCGCGCCTTCTCCTTCGGGAACCAAATGCCGCCGTCAAGCTCGATTCCGTCGAAATCGTACCCCTCGAAAAGCTCTCTTAGCATGGCAAGCGCACTTTCCCTCACCTCGGCGTGGCTGTAGTCGAACTGGTGTCGCCCCCAGTCGGGCTTGTTCCATTCGGGATAGCAATGGAGATCCTTGCGCTCGCGCCAGAGCGTGATGGAGCGGTAAGGCTTAGACAAGTCGGCCGCTCCATCGTGGCAGTCGTTCATGCGCGGCGCCAGCCACGGCGATATCCCATTCTTGCGGCAGCGCGCAATCCACACCGCATACGGGTCGATGCCGTTGTCGTTGAGAAGCTTCGCGTTTTCAGACCACTGGCGGAAAAGATACCATATCTTCTCGCGCGGATACTCCTCAAGCCCCTTCCAAATAGGCTCCCAGACTTTCGAGTCGAAACTCGCCCTCTGGCCGGTCGGGCAGAAAAAGACGTGCGTTACGTTGCCGCCTTCGGCAAGGCGGTCGACATACGCCTCAAGATGCGCAATGTCCATGAACTTGCGGTCGAGCTTGAAATAGTGGTCGTTGTCCTCGTTCAGCACGAGAACGGTAGAACGCGCCGAAAACGGCACATCAGCCGCAACGGCGTCATCGACACATAAAGACGCCAGCGTTGCAGCGAATAGACTCACAATGATATTCAAGGCGTCAGTCCTTTCCATAGCACCTCTTCCTGCGGCCCATGTCCAGCGTGACACAAATTTCATGGTCAGCGCCTTTCGCTCGCTGCCCGCGAGACGACCTGCCGCAGGCGGACTTTCCCGCTCACGTCCCGTCCGGCGCGGACATCGTCCTCTGTGAACGTGCAGAAAAAAATCGTCTGATCGCGATAGCGGTTCCAGTCGTAGACGAGATAGATCGTGCCGTCCGGCGCTTCCTGTCCGTCGGGATACGAGCACTCGAACCGCTCTTCGAGCAACAGCCCGCCCTTCCACGTCGAGCCTTCGTCGTCGGAGACGTACGCCGTCAGCCGCTCGCGCCGCGACGCCTTGTCGAGGCCGCCATGCTTCACGAGAAGCCAAGCGCCGGAAGCGAGCCTCCGCACGAAAAACCTTGCGCTTGGATGCGGCAGCGCCGAGGGACGTGGCGCACTCCACGTGAATCCGCCGTCTGCCGAGACCGCCTCGCGGATGCCGCTCTTTGCGCGCGCGTAGCACATAAGATCGCCGTTTTCCCTCTCGACGAAAAGGTGTTCGTCGAATTCTGCGTCCTGCTCGGGGATCTTCGCGCCGCCACGCAGGGCAAACGTTCTTCCGCCGTCCGTAGACACGTATAGGCAGGACGACCACGGGATGCCGCCCCAGTGCGCCACAGGGAAGGCCCATGTTCCGTCTCTGAGGACCGTCGGCTTGCACATCATCACGCCTTCCGCGACCGCACGGGCTGGCGGCGGCGACGGCGGAACCTCGTCGGCGTCCTGAATCGTGGCCATCATGAGGACATCTTCTTCAGCGTTGTATCCGCCCCCGCGCCGATCCCGGCAGACTCGGTCGGTCCATGTCCATCTGAGCGTCCCGTCCGGCGCGACCCACACTTCGGGGTCGAACGCCCGCCTCATGCCATCGCCGTCGGGATCGGCCACAAAGACCTCGTTCCATGTTCCGCCGCCGTCGCCGCTCGTGGCGAGGACGACGTAGTTGTTCACGTCTTCCGCCGGCGTGACGCCGCAGTACCACGTCGCCCAGAGCCGCCCGCCGGGCGCGACGGCGATACTCGGAACGAGCGTAGCGGCGCGTGCGGCCGACGCATGCTTCGCAGGATCCGGAACTCTCACATAGTCTGCCGGGAATGGACGAGACTTCGCGGCCCCCAACGGCGGCAGGGCGAGAAGGCCGGACGCGAAGAGGACCTTCGGATGATCCGTGCAGAGCCCGTCCACGCCGATTTCGACAAGCTTGCGGTAGACTTCCGCCGAACCGCCCCCCTGATATGGAATCGCCGTGAAGCCGACGCCGTGCTCGCGCAGTTCGTCCCGAAGACGCTTGAGATACGCCTCGCCCGGCACGAACGGCTCTTCGCCCTTCGGGTCGTAGTTGACGTCGATGCAGACAATCGTGACGCCCTTCCACTCGCCCTTGCGCGCCTCGGCCAGCATCCTGTCACACCGAGCCTCGCCCCTCGACACGGACTCGGCGTCGTGCTTTGAGGTCCCAGGGCCGAGCCAGAGGCGCGATTTGCCCTTCCCGCCAGTGATGGCGTGCCACTTCGCGATATCCCGGTAGGAACATGTCGTGTAGTATGTCTGCCCGAGCAGCCCCGCCGCCTCGGCCCTCTCGGCGAGGAACTCCGGACCGATCCCCTTGTCGTCCACGAAAAGCGTGTAGCTTGGATGGCCCTTCATCGCGGCGAACACCTCGTCAAGCGACGGCACGCGTTCGCCCGCGAATCGCTCGCCGAGATAGCGCCCGACGTCGACACGACGTATCTCTTCGAACGTCAGCTTGGAGACGGCATTTGTCAGAAGGCGCTCGTCGCCGGGTGCGACCCGCCCCGTTCGGCGCAGATTCCCGTCGTGCAACATGATCGGAACGCGGTCTCCGGTAAATCGGCAGTCGCACTCTACGCCTGCGCCGTTCGCCCACGCCCACTTGAACGTCTCGAGTGTATTGTCAGGCCGATCGCAGGCTCCGCCGCCGCGATGGACGTGCGAAAGACCGGGCGTCAGCGCGGCGGACGCGGCGGTCGAGGCGAGAAGAAGGACGGCGGAAAGAAAAGTTTTCATGGTCGCATTATACCAAAAAACAGCGCCGCGCTCAGCAGCGACGGCGACGGACTTGACATGTCATAAAAGGAAGGACGCCGGGCGTTTTGCTATAATCCGCAGCAGGAGGATCAATCGAAATGACACTTGTTCTGGCAGTAGCGGCTTCGGCGCTGACGACAAACATCTGGACGGCAAGCTCGTCCCGCTTCATGTACCCGCCCAAGCTCGAGTTCCCCGCCCTGCACGGCGCGGCCAACGCAAGCTGCGAAGTCGTGGGCGCGGACGGCGCAACGAACGTTCTCCGCGCGTCGGGATGCGTCTTCGATCTCGCGCCGGTCTGGGACGCGCTCCCCGTGGGCTACGTGCACATGACGGCGCGTGCAGGGGACAGGGAGGCTATGCGCTTCTTCTGGAAGAAAGCCATGTTCAGGGAAGGCGCGTACGACAAGGCGAAATGCGGCTACGGCGAATGCGCCGCCAAGTGCTTCCGCTACCTTCTCGACATGCCAGCGATGCGCCATCTCGAGGAAAAGGGCGAGCCCGACCCAAAATACTCCCTGAACTGCTATCCGAACAAGATGTGCCAAGCGCTGATCTCCGGCTTTGTCCATCACGCCGCGAAACGCCCGGAAGACGCGGATCGCTCGCTGCGCATCGCGCGGCAGGCGGCAGACTGGCTGATCTCCGTCTCCGAGAAAGACGGTGCGCCGCTCGCCGGATTCCCACCGACGTACATGGGGAAGAATTTCACGGCGAAGCAGTATGCCGGGCAGATAATGCTGAACTACCCATGCACTGCGGCAAGCGCGTACATCGCGCTCGCCAAGGCGACCGGCGAAGGCAAATACCTTGACGCTGCGAAGAAGATCGCGGAGACCTACCTGAGACTTCAGGGCGAGGACGGCACATGGCCGCTCAAGCTGCGCGCGGCGGATGGCAGCGACGTCTGCCCGAACCGGCTTATGCCACTCGCCGTCATTGACATGTTCGAGACGTTGTTCGCCGAAACTGGCGACAAACGCTTCCGCGACGCCGCAGACAGGGCATTCTGCTATCTCGAACGCGGACCGATGGTCGATTGGAACTGGGAGGGGCAATTCGAGGACGTTCGGCCTTCGAAAAAATACTACAATCTCACAAAACACAATGTCTGCTCCGCCGCCATCTACGCGCTCAAACGCTTTCCCGGCACGCAAAAGTGGATTGACTTCGCCAAGGACGCGGAGCGTTTCTCCGAAGACCAGTTCATTGACTGGGAAGTTCCCTACGGCGTGAACAACCCGCCGGTTTGGGGGCCCTTCGCGCACAAGAAATGGCAGAACCAATTCGCCGGATGGCACTGCCCCGCCGTAATGGAGCAATATGAATGCTATGTGCCGGTGGACGCCTCTGCGGCAAAACTCATACGCCTCTATCTCGCGCTCCACAAGGCGACAGGGCAAGAGATCTACCTGAAAAAGGCGCGGGCGCTCGGCGATCAGGCCACAGTTGTCCAATACAAAAACGGCTTAATCCCGACATGGTGGGGCTCGAAGACGCCCGGCAACGGCGACTGGATCAATTGCACGATTGCAACAGCCCAAGCGTTGGAGCAGCTTTCGGACGCCTGCGGCGAGTGACTACGCCAGACTGAAGACGTCGGAAAGCATCTCCATTCCCTTCCGCCCGAAGCATTCGACCGGACGGACGGCGAAGCGGACCGCTTTCGCCTCCTTCAGTTCGGAAACGGCGAAAACGGCTTGGGCGGACTCCGCCTCGTGCGACGGCGGGAGATAGAAACTCTCGGAATGGACGCGCTTCACGGCGACGGGAATCTCGACATCCTCGCGGCGGACGACGAGCGCCGAAACTTCGTAGTCGTGGACGCGCGACGTCGCGGAGGGCTTCGCCGCCGGAAACGAGACGACAATCTGATCCGTCTCGCGCTTCCTCCTGTCCCTCCCCATGCGGCGCTCGACCGCCACGCGGGCATCCGGCGCAAAGGACGGCGCGACAGCCGCCGCACGCCGCGGCGCGAACGCATACGGCCGCGTTCCATCCAACGGCACCACCCAGTCGGGGCCGAGACTTTCGCCGAAGACAAACTCACGGCGAGCAAAGACGATCCTGTCGCCGAAGACGCTCACGAGCATCCCCTGCCGGCCCTTGTGCTCGGGGAGAAGCGGCATCTGCTTGACGACGCCGTCGTGGTCTTCGCCGTTCTCGCGCCCGTACTGCGCGAAGATGTACTTGAGCGAGCCGGTCCCGACCGAGGTGAACGCGCCCTGCCAAATCGTGCGCTCATCGGTCAGCGAATAGTGCGAATGGCCCGAAAACGCGACGGCGTCCGGGAACTTCTCGAGTGCGCGCGTGGCGACGCCGTGGTCGTTTCCCCACGCCCACGGTCCCTGGACGGTGTCGCCGGGATGCGGATGCTGGATGTGGAAAAACGGCTTTCCGCCGCGCAGACCGAGACGGTCGGCATTTTCCTGCAAAAACGCATCGAGCCCCTTCTCCGCGCCCCAGTGCGCCCCGATGAACGCATAACCCTTGACGGTCTTGGACCAAATCGGCTTGTATGGCTCTGCGAAGAGACGCTCCCAGACGCGCGCGCGATTGTCGTCGAAGCCGATGGCCCGCGCACGTTTGTCGGCCTCGTCCTTGTACTGGCCCTTTCCGCCCCAGGCCCAGCCGAGCAAATCGTGGTTGCCATAGACGAAAAGCCTCTCGACGCGGCGGCCGTCCGGCGTCTTGCCGCCGGGGAAGACCGCATTCCATGCGTCCGCCGCAAGTTCAAGCTGGAATATCTGGCCGCTGTCCGCTATATCGCCGGCGACCACGATACCATCCGCCCCGGCGTCCCGGAAGAACTCGAGCGCCTTCCGGAACGTCGCCTCGTCGCCCGCGCGATTGATGTGCACGTCGCTCAAGACGCCAAGGACAAGATTCGGCTTCGCGTCCGCCATGGCTGCAGCGGCGCCTTCAAACGGGGAAACCCCTGCTGCGGCAATCGCCCCGGAGAGAAAGGTCCGTCTCGAAATCCCGGCCATGGCTACCTCACGAAAAGGACGAGGCCGGTCTTCTTCTCGATCGACCAGTCGTTGCCCGTCCGCGTGACGGCGTAGACCTTCCCTTCCGGAAAGGAGAACGTCGGTTCGCCCTCGACGGCACCCGTGACGGACAGAACGGTATGCGTCCCGCCCATCGCGTCGGCAATGCCGGAAATCTCGAACGTCGCGTTCTCGAACACCGCGTCGCCGTCGATGACGATCGGGTCAAGCCGCTTGTTCGCGCCGATGCGGGTGACGGCGAGCGTCCCCCGGTTCGTCACGGTGCCGTCGCAGACGATGTCGATGTCGGAGAGCCTTCCCGCGAACACCGTCCCGTTCGTGACCGTAAGCGTCGGCGACGCGCCGTCAAGCGCGGACATCTCCGCTCCTGCCGGGAACGTCAGCCTCGTCGACGCCGAAACCGCGCCGCCAAACGCGGCAGACGAGTTCGCGTCGAACGTCAGCGTCCCAATCGAGACGTCGTTGGAGAACACGAGCGAGGAGTTGACGAGCTTCATGTCGCCCGTGCCGGAAAAGGCATTGCCCATCGCGTAGCCGGACTTGTTGGAAAACTGTATCGTTCCATAGACGCCAACATCGCCCTTCCCCAATGTGCCGTTGTTCTGCACACACAATGTGCCGTTGGACAGCGTGGTCGAACCGGCGTAGGTATTCGCCGCATTGAAATAAATGTTGAGGCTTCCTGCCGGGAAAACTACATTCCCGCTCCCCTCGATGGCACCGTTGAAAGTAAGCGCCATCGTGCCGTTGGCGGAGAATATGACATTGTGCTCGACAGTTACCGTGTTGTTCAGGTTTATCTTCTTCCCCGTATTGTTGCGGTATATGCCGAAAGAATGGTTGCCGTAGCTCCCTGAAACCCTTCCGATGGCACCGGGGCCTGTGAAAAACATCTTGCCGTTGAAATTGTAAGTGCCGGAGCCGGTTGTGGAGTGATAGATGCTCGCTCCGTAGCCGGTATTACCACGAATGTAGATATCGTTGTCAATCGTCGAGAGATTCTGGTCGGCTATGGTGAGTTTCACATCGTCTATGTAGAGGGGGCCAGTCCACTTCCAATTAGCGTTCTTCAGTTGGAACACATCGCGCCAACTGTCGTTGAGTCTCTGCCTTGCGGCGAGGACAAGTCCGCCAGTCCCCTTGATGGCACAAGAGTCGAATTGGAGCGCGCTCCCGTTGCCTGAAGCCGACGACCAGATCACTCCAAGCGACGACCCGAAGTCTATCGCCCCCGCCCCCTTGACGGCATAATGGGAATTCTGCACATGGCTGCGTATTATCATCCCCGCCGGATCGACGCCATTTCCCAGCGTCAAAGTCTTGCCAGAAGGTATCTCCAGCCTTGCATTGTCGTAGGTATCCGCCGTGGAATAGTTCGATATCACGAGCCCCCGCACATGAACATCGTCTTCAAGCGAAACGGGAGACTGGTCGAGAAGGACGATGTCGTCTTCGGTCGCAGCGTCGAAACCAGAGACCATGTCGTCCGGCACGACGCCGTTCTCCGCATCGTACTTGACGAAGAAATGCGGCGTGTAGTTGACGGCATACGCCCCTCCGATGAAATTTGCTGGAAACTGGTACCCGTCTTCTACCCCCTCGACAAAGAATTTCCTCGTATTTCCGAAAAGCGCCGCGACGTTGAAACCAGTCGTAACGAACTTGCTGCCGTTCATGAAGTAGGCACTGAAAAGAAGCGTACCTCCAGAAGCGGCGGACAGCCGACCAAGATGGAGTTCCACCGGCGAGCCCTTCCCCTGGTTGTTCCTGATGCCAATTACGGAATCCGCGCCGAACGTCACGGTGCCATTCGTCGCGCAATGGCAGACGCGGGTGCCGGAGCTCTGAACAGTATTCCAGAATCTCAATCTCGAAGTCTCAAGGGAAAGGTTCCCGCCTGGCAGGAAATCGACTGCATTCTCCTGCAGATTGAAGGTCCCATCTTCGATTTTTGCGGAAGCGAAGTCCCGAACCGGGTTGTCGACCGTTATATTCTTGTCGTTGCCGCCCTTGAACACGATTGCGTTGTCGCCCGTGCCGACGAACGGCTCGGCGTATGTCCCCGCCGTTGAAATGACGGCAGGATCGTCCGTCAAGACTTCCGCCGCGCCCGAAACGGAAACGCCCGCAAGAACCGCCGAAACAAAACAACGCATCGTCATGTCATCCGCCTCCCTGTCACTTGCCGAAATCCTCGGCCTTGAGTTCTTTGATGAGATCGAACAGCATCAGCGGATAGTCCGTCGCGATGCTGTCGAAACCGAGTTCAAAAACTTTCTTCATCACGTCCTTCCGTTCGCCCTGCCGCCAGTTGAAGGCCTGCACGGTCACGCCGTGCTCGTGGAGTTTCGCGATCTCGCGGCGAAGAAAATCCTCGCCTGGGCAGAACTTCTCCTCGCCGCCCATGTCGGTGAGCAGATGAAACTGCACCTGGTCGACGTACCAGTCGTGCTTCTCGATAGTCGCAAGCTGTTTCCGGATGCTCTCTTCGGCCTCGCGCACCGCCTCCTTGGAGAACGGTGCCTTCGGCCACTTGAAACCCATCCACACCATGCCCTTCCCCTTTGGACAGGCGTCCTTCCATTTCTTCACGTTCCAGTAGGACGGAGAGGCGTAGAAGACCTGTCCGTCGACGCCCCTCTCCTGCGCCATCTTCGCGACGAGTTCCGGCGAGGCGCCCTTCTCGTCGAGATAGAGGATGCGGTCCGGCCGTCCGACCATTGCCGAAAGGACGCTCTCCACTGTCGCGAGCCGATATGAGGCATATTCCGGACGCATGTACGAGCCGACGTCGACATCGCGTATCTGCGCCCAGTCGAGGTCTTTGACTTGTGTGCTCGCGAGCTCTTCCGAAATGCCGCGCCCGACGCGCTTCAAGGTGCCGTCGTGCATGGCGATGGCGACACCGTCCTTCGTCAGCCGTGCGTCGATTTCCGGCGCGGCGCCATTCCCCCAGGACCAAAGGCACGCTTCGAGCGTGTTGTCGGGGCGCGCGTCGGCACCACCGCCCCGGTGTACCTGCGAAAGATAAAGCAGATCCGTCCGCTTCGCGCCCTCGGCGGCGGACGCAACGGCGGCAGCCAACATCGCGGTTGTCAGCGTCAGGTAAACTCGTCTCATTTCACAGCCCCTTCCCAAATGAAGCCGCCCGGCTACCTCACAAACAGGATGAATCCGACCGGCTTGTTGATCGACCACGCATTGTCCGTCCGTACGACATCGTAGGCCTTCCCCTCAGGGAACACGAACGTCGGCTCGCCCTCGACCGCGCCCGTGACGGACAGAATGGTGTGCGTGCCGCCCTTCGCGCCTTCAAGGCCGGATATCTCGAACGTCGCGTTCTCGAACACCGCGTCGCCGTCGATCACTATCGGATCAAGCCGCTTGTTCGCACCAATGCGGGTAACAGCGAGCGTCCCCATGTTCGTGACGACACCGTCGCAGACGATGTCGATGTCGGCAAGACTTCCCGCGAAGAGCGTCCCGTTCGTGACCGTAAGTGTCGGCGTCGCGCCGTCAAGTGCGGACATCTCGGCTCCGGCAGGGAACGTCAGCTTCGTCGACGCCGAAACCGCGCCGCCAAACACGGCGGAGGAATTTGCATCGAACGTCAGCTTGCCTATCGACACGTCGTTGGAGAACACGAGCGAGGAATTGGAGAGCGCAATCGTACCGTTGCCGGAAAAGAGGTTGTCCATGGCGTAGTCCGACTTGTTCTTGAACGTCAGCATCGCCTCCTTGTAAACGCCGTTGTGCATCACGGTCAGATTCACCGTCACCGGCCCCTTGCCAAGCGTCCCCTCGCCAACGACGTAAAGCCGCGTGTCATGCGCAATGTGCGTCGCACCGGAATACGTGTTCGCCTTGTTGAAGTAGGCGTCAAGCGTATTGTACGGGAAATGGATGCTACCGTCGCCATCAATGGGCGAGTCGAAGTTCATCGTGCACTTGAAGTGGCCTCTGTTCGAATTGTTGGCATTGTAGGAAGACTGGAACTGGACGTTGTGCCGAACCGTGACCCCCCCCTTGAAGTTGATGGTCCTGTTGTCGCTCCATGCCTTCGAGGCAAAGAAGGTCGAATAGGCGTACTGGCTGTCGCTGAGACCCTGATCGCTCGGCCCCGTCAAATAGAGGTGGCCGTTGAAGTTGAACGTCTTACTGCCGCCAGCCTC
>ERZ842401.1276-NODE-1276-length-36441-cov-6.889518_pt1 | contig 36441 bp, 29 predicted proteins | sample MGYA00521270_ERZ842401 | MGnify/ENA primary metagenome ERZ842401 (study PRJEB31892, sample SAMEA3878208) | bioreactor metagenome | biome: Moose rumen | place: Sweden | collected 2011-10 | study: EMG produced TPA metagenomics assembly of the PRJEB12797 data set...
TGGTTTTGGGAGTAGTACTTCATATTATTTTAACATTGAATTGTGCGATTCTTTTATTAAAATGACGTTTATTTGCATGCTTTAGTATTTGAATGTCAGAAATTTATTATTATTTAGCAGACCCTAAAGTGAACTTTTATCAGTTATAAATTATAAACCAGAGTCAGCCCAAATCAGGAAAAGACACCATGAAAGGGAGAAACTTTTAATCCCCCCCCTTTTTGAAAGGGGAACTAAATCCGCCTAACCCACTTTGTAATGGGAACTTTTTGCTTCACCAACCTGTTATCAACCACATGCCACAAATATTCCTTCATTTGCCTCATAGCATAACCGCCAACCTCGCCCTACCTGGCAATAAATCGCAACGTTTGCCGTTATTACCACAGTTATTAACCTGCTAAAACACAATAATCATGTAAGAGATGAAAAAACGTATCAAAAAAAACAACATCGCATATCGTTTCAAACGATTCTGCCGCAAGGCCTACGCTGCTTTCAACTCGCTGCACCGCGAGGTAACCATCGGGCGCGTGGCCACTTACATAGCCGACAAGCAGTTGCGTAAGGCAGTGGCGGCTGCGGCCATGGCTCTGACGTTGCTCCCAACCAACCACGCCATGGCGCAAACCGACGATTCGGAGGATATGATAACCTTGCCAGAGGTCCGCATAAGCGTTTCCACCGACACCGTCGTAAACACCCCCCAACCGGCGGTGGTGCTGACTACAAAAGATTTTTCCAACACTTCGGTACGCTGCATTGGCGACCTGCTTGAATTGCTTCCGGGCATCGACATCCGCAGCCGCGGAACCAACGACGTGCAGGGCGACATTGCCGTTCACGGCGGCACTTTCGACCAGATGATAGTGCTCCTCAACGGCATCAACATCACCGACGTACAAACCGGACACCATAACCTCGACATGCCTATCGACATTTCGATGGTGGAACGGGTGGAGCTGCTCACCTCCTCCACTTTGCTCGCTCGTGGCATAGTGTCGTACTGCGGAGCGGTGAACATAGTTGTTTCCGACACCTACGCCGACCGTCTTTTGGCCGAGGCAAGCGCCGGCAGCTACGGCACCGCAAAACTGTCGGTGCTGGGCACCAAGCTGATAGGCAGCTGGGCCACCACCGTGGCGGCTTCGTACAACCGCAGCGACGGATACATGCGCAACACCGACTACCGCTACGGAAACCTCTTTTTGCAAGCCATACACCACTCACCAAATAGCAACTGGCACCTGCAATTAGGCGGACAGATGAAAGATTTTGGCAGCATGGCGTTCTACAGCACCTCCTATCCCGACCAATACGAGGCCACACGCACCCTTACGGCGTCGGCCACCAACCTGCGGCGCATAGGCAAGGTACGCTTGGCAAGCGACATATACTCGCGGGCGCACTCCGACCGTTTTGAACTGTTCCGCGAGGGCTACGCCGACGCTCCCGAATGGTACGGCGGACACAACCGCCACTTGGCAGCCACGTCGGGACTGCGGAGCAGGGCCTTGTTCAACGTGGGGCGGCATGGCGAACTGATGACCGGCATCGAACTGCGGCACGAAGGCATTGCCAGCAACGTGCTGGGCACACCGCTTGACACACCACTGTGCCTTTTCGGGACGCAGTACCCAAAGGCAGCCTCGCGATTGGCCACAAGCCTGTTTGCCGGATACAACTTCTCCATGGGAGGATGGCAGGCATCGGCAAGCGCCCTTACAGTGTATAGCAACTTTTTCGGATGGAACTACGGCCTTTCGGCAAACGCCGCCTATCGGTTCAACCGCCATCTGCGAATGCAGGCCGCTGTGAGCCGCACCTACCGCATGCCCACTTTCACCGACCTGTACTACCAAAGCGTGAACCAACGTGCCAACCCCGACCTCAACGGCGAACAGGCATGGTCGGGCGAAGCCGAGATACGCTACACCGACAGGCACGCCACAGCTTCGGCATTGGTATATTACCGCTCAGGAAAGGACGTTATAGACTGGATTCGCCGCCCTGACGAGGAAATTTGGTATTCGATGAACCACACCGAGGTAGATGCCGTGGGAGTGGACATCGCCGGACGATACAATTTCGACAAATTCATCAACGCCATTGGCGGAAGCTACTCCTACTGCGGTATCAAGCAGGATGCCGGCGGCATGATATCCGGCTCGGTGCTCGACTATCTGCGGCACAAGGCTCAGGCCTACGTGGTGCTGGCTCCGTGGGACAAACTGCGAATGAAAATCGACGCCACCTACCGTTTCCGCGAAGGGCAGTATGTGGACGCTGGCGGCAACGTTTGCAACTACGGTGGAGTGTTTCTGCTCAATGCCAAAGCGGAGTATTTGCTGAAAGATATAACTCTGTTTGCACAGATAAACAACATTGCCAACAGTGAGTACCGCGACCACGGCGGAGTGCCGCAACCCGGCACCATGATATTTGCCGGAGCAAAACTGAGCTTAGGCAACAAATAATTTTTTCAATAGCAGGTTGATAACAAAAGGACGCAGACTCGGTTTTGCGTCTTTTTTTTTGCACAAAGCAGATTAAAAAATTGATTTACAGAAAAAACAGACCGACTTCCGCCACCCTTATCAGTGCCACCACCACTTCGCTCGGCCTTACCTTTTGGTGGAACATCATCGCCGACGGGGCTATGATAAGCACGGGGGTGAGTGCAAAAATGGTCTGTGCCACACCTGTGGAGATGTATTGCCTGACCAGCAGCGAAAGATTCACCCCCACAAAGGGGCCGAGAACACCATAGACAAGGCTGCGGCGCGCATGGCATGGCGATCGCTCACTGCATGGCGCAACTCTGTCCTCTCCAGTTGTTTCCAAAAACCACGAGCAGCAACAGAAACCCCACAAGTACAATGCTTCCGCATATTATTGTGGAGGCAAACGATCTGCCGACATTCAGCGGCAGCGGAACTATTGCACCGGGTGCTGCTGCGGTGGCGTCGATACCGGCGTTGGCAATGGCGCTGGTGTAGTGCACCAGTCCTTGCTTGCTCAGCACCAGTCCCACCCCTTGGCAGATACCGTCCATCACTGCAAAGAAAATGCCCTTGTCGGGAAGTTTAAGCTACAGGTGCCCGTTGTGGGGCTTGGCAAGTATCGAAATAGCTATGCCGCAAAGAGTTACCTCCATGCCCACCAAGGCGAGCGGACGCATGGTCTCGGCAAGCGGCAGACGTCCCAACAGAGCCGCCGCAGGTGCCGAAAGCGTAATGAATAGTTGTCCAAAACGTGAACCGATGATGATATAGCCCTGCATCGGGCAGTATTCGCCGATAGTGTAACCCACCACTCCCGAAAGCAGCAGCCCAAACCACGTCTGTGCGTCGGCGTAGCACGGATAGGGCGCTCCCATAATGAGTCATAGCGTTGGCACAAGCAGCAGAAGCGACATGGTCATGCGCACCGCGTTGAACGGCAGCGACCCCATGCGTCTGGAGCCATCCACGGCTAAAAGCGCCGTGGCTGTCCACGACACCGCCACCACAAGGACAACAGTTTCACCAACAGGCATCGCAGATGGGGTTTAGCGCAATCCCTCCATGGCGCGTTGCAGAAAGCGGTTCAGCGGCAGGCTGGCTTTCCACACCTTTATCACTTCGTCGAAAAGCCGTGGGCTGTCTATCAGCTTGTCGGGCATGGTGTAGCTGGTGCAGTAGTCCTTGTATTTCAGCAGGTCGGCATATTCCCAGTCGTTGGGATAGCCTGTTGGAACACGCTGCAATTTTTTGGTAGTGAAAAAATCCGTGCCGAAATATTTTTTGTATGCCGGTGTGTCCATTATGGCAACAAAATCGTTGTAGCAATAGAAAATCTCCTGACGGATGGCTTTCAGCGCTTCGGGCGATGGCATAAAAATGCCTCCACCGAGGGTGCATGTGCCTTCCAGTCCGTAGGCGGGTTCGGCGCCAAGCTGGAAATAATAGCCCGGAACGCCGCTGTTTTTCGGTCCCCACGATGAAAGGAAACACGACACATGGGTTTTGTAGGGCGTTTTGTCGGGCGAAAAACGGGTGTCGCGGTAAATGCGGTAAACGGAATTTTTGGCTGTCAATCCCGTAAGGGTGTCGTCGGCCACCGACATTTCGTCGATAAGTGCCTGAGTGAAAGCCTCGAAAGCCTCTTTTATCTCTATCCAGTGGCCTTTGTGGGCGTTGAACCAGTCGCGGTTGTTGTTCATTGCCAGCTGTTGCAGGAAGGGCAACGTGTCGGGATGCAGTTGTACTGTCATATTGTTGGTTAATCTATTGTCGGTTGCAATGTTTTTGGGGTCGTTTTTCTAAAAAGGCGCATTTTGTCTATCGAAAAAGAGTGTTCACCTTGCCCTGCACTTTTTCGAGCATGGGAACAAAACTGAAATTTCCGAAAGCCTCTTCTTCGTAATCGCTGTCGTTTTTCTTTGTTATTCGCCGCATTTCGCAATTTTCGGTGCCAACTGGAATAACCATTACACCGCCTGTTTTCAGCTGTTTCAGCAATTCGGGAGGCACCATTGGGGCGCCGCATGTTATCAGTATCTTGTCGAACGGTGCCGATGATGGAAGCCCCTGATATCCGTCGCCATGGTAGCATCGTATAAAATATCTCATTTGCGAAATCACCTGTTGCGCTTTCTGGAAAAGCTCGTTGTGGCGTTCGATGGTAAGCACCCGTGCGCCCATAGCGGCAAGCACGCAGGCCTGATAGCCCGACCCTGTGCCTATCTCCAGAATTTTGTCGTTTTTCTGCACATCAAGCAACTGTGTTTGAAAAGCCACAGTGTGCGGGTGCGAGATTGTCTGATCGCATAAAATGGGCAACGGCCTGTCCTCGTAGGCAATGGCATCGAACGACTTGTCCACGAAAAAATGGCGCGGCACCTTGTTCATTGCGGCCAGCACCCTCTCGTCGGTTATCCCTTTTGTACGCAGCTCTTCTATCATGCGTTCGCGCAACCCCTTGTGTCTAAACGTATCTTCAACCATTTACTTGTCTTTTTTTCCATTTTTTTTGGTTTGCAAAAATACATTTTTTTTGCGAGATAAATGCTATCCGCGACAACATTTCTTGAACAAACTTTGAACAATGGAAAAAACTGCCTTTCGCCGTAGCCAAACATGGAGCTGCCGTTACAAGTGCTGCAACCGACACCGCAATAAAAAACAATTGTAGTAAAAGCCCTATCACCCCTACCACTTAGGTTGAAAGACAATTGGCGACACCAACGCTTGATGTAATATAATGGTTTTTAAGCCAATACAGCTTACTACTTTATTCGGCATTTTAGCAGCGGCATATCCTCCAAAAAACCTTCCAGCGTGTCGCCAATATGCACTGGCCCAACTCCTGCAGGGGTGCCGGTAAACAGGTGGTCGCCGGTGCGTAGAGTCATATACTTGGATATTTCGGCAATAAGTTCGTCCACGCTGAAAAGCATCTGCGAAGTGTCGCCTGTCTGCACCTGTGCACCGTTCTGCAAAAGGCGGAATTTCAATTGATTGACAGGTTTTCCCAATTTTTCGAGCGGCACGAAGGCACTCACTGCGGCGGAGCCGTCGAACCCCTTGGCCACTGTCCACGGGTTGCCGCCGCGTTTGGCCTCGGCCTGCAGGTCGCGGGCGGTGAAATCGATGCCAAGAGCCACCTCGCTGTAGTATTTGTGGGCAAAACGCGGCTGTATGCACTTACCCAAACGGTTGACGCGCACCACCAGCTCCAGCTCGTAGTGCACATTGGTAGAGAAATCCGGATAAAAGAACGGCTGGTTGGCAATGAGCAGGGCACTGTCGGGTTTGAGGAAAAAGATAGGCTCGGCGGGCACCACGGCGTCGAACTCGGCGGCATGGGCGGCGTAATTCTTTGCTACACAGATTATTTTCACGTCAGAAAAGTTTTCCTTGTCCGCCGTTGAACTTCTGCCGCAGTTGGTTCAGTTTTTCCTCTTCGCGTTGCTTGGCAGCCTCCTCCTTCATTGCGTGGTATATCCTTGTTATCACCTGCTTGGTGGAGAGCGAGAAGTCGCCGTTCATCATCCAGCTGTAGTACGACGGTTCTACGGCAAACACCTCACGTACGGGTTTGTCCTTGTGCTTGCCGAAATTGAACACCTCCACGCCATTTTTTATGCCGATACGTCCTTCGAGGTCGGCCCACTGGCGGCTGCGAGAAAACTCGCTCAGAGCCTGTATGTCGTTGACGATAGGCTTGCTTACGATGCCTTTTTCGTCGGTGTATTCGGCATCGGCGTAGCGTTGGAGCTGGGCAAGAAAAATCTCGTATGTGGCTTCGGTGTCGCCGTTGGCGGAATGTGCGTTGTCGAGGTTTTTGCCGCAGTAGAACTTGTAGGCGGCTTTCAGAGTGCGCGATTCCATTTTGTGGAAAATATTCTGAACATCAACCAGATAGCGTTTCGATATGTCGAAATCGAAGCCGTTGCGCAGGAACTCCTCCACCAGCATCGGCACATCGAACTTGTTGGAGTTGTAGCCTGCAAGGTCGGCGTCGCCGATGAAGGCAAGCAGATCGGGGGCCAGCTCGCGGAAAGTGGGTTTGTCGGCCACATCGGCGTCGGTTATGTGGTGAACGGCAGTGGTTTCTTCGGGGATGTGGATGGTTTGCGCCACCTCCACTCCATTCCGAACCACATATTCGGCGGGACGGATACGGTAGGTGCGTTCGTCAACGGTGCCGTCCACATTGGCGCGCAGCATGCATATCTCAACAATACGTGCCTGGCCTATCTGCAGGCCGGTAGTTTCGAGGTCGAAAAAAACCAACGGGCGTTTCAAATTCAGTTTCATAGGTAAAAAAAAGTGTTTAATTGTTATTTAATCTCCGCATTGGCGGCTTTGTGAATCACAAGAAGGCGTTTCAGCACGTCTTCAACAAAATCCATGCGCAGCATGTTGGCTCCGTCGCTTTTGGCGTAGAGCGGATACGGATGGGTTTCGAGAAAGATACCGTCAACGCCCACGGCAACGGCGGCGCGGCCTATGGTTTCGATAAGCTCGGGGTTGCCTCCGGTGACGCCTGCCGGCTGGTTGGGCTTTTGCAGCGAGTGCGTGATGTCCATCACCACTGGCACGTTGTTCTGGCGCATTATGGGGATGCCGCGGAAATCAACCACAAGGTCCTGATAGCCGAAGGTTGTGCCGCGTTCGGTAATCATTATGTCGGAGTCCTTTCCGCCGAAGTAGCGCACTTTGTCCACGGCGTGTTTCATGGCTTCGGGCGAGAGGAACTGTCCCTTTTTGATGTTCACCACCTTGCCCGTTTGAGCGGCGGCCTGCAGCAGCGAAGTCTGGCGGCAGAGGAAAGCCGGTATCTGCAGCACGTCCACAAACTGGGCTGCCATCTCGGCCTCCACCTCGTTGTGGATGTCGGTAACAATGGGCACGTTGTATTTCTTGGCTATCTCGCTAAGCAGCTCCAAGGCCTCCCAGTCGCCGATGCCGGTGAAGGAGTCCACGCGCGAGCGGTTGGCCTTGCGGTACGAGGCTTTGAAAGCGAAAGGTATCTGCAGGCGCTCGGTAATTTCCACAAGGTGTTCCACTATTTCGTATGGCACTACCTTGTCCTCCACCACGCAAGGACCGGCGATGAGGAAAAAGTGGCCCGTTTCGGTGTGTTTCAGCTTGGGTATGTTGGGGTACATCATAGGTAAATGTATTTTTGTTAATAAAAAAGAGAGTGCGGCAAAAAGGCCACCACTCTCTATAACTTATTGAATATCCGACGCACGCTAAGCGTCAGCCTTCGGTCATCTGTTCGGCCATGCCGATATATTTGTCTATCTGCCGGCCTTCGGTAGAGAAGGGGTATTTATCTTTTATCTGCTTGAAAGTCTTCAAAGCGTTGGCGTTGTCGTTGTTTTTCAAATAACCCATGCCAGCCTTGAAAAGGGCATAGGGGGCCGTAATTTCGTTGTCGTCCATTTTGGCGGCTTTCTCGTAGCGGCTGATGGCTTCTTTCACGTTGTTGAGTTCATAGTATGCGTCGCCTATCATTATCTGTGCCAAAATGGGGGTGAAATCATCTTTCAGCTTGCACGATTTCAAATAGTCGATGGCGCGGTTGTAATCGCCCTGACGCAGGCAGATGATGCCGCAGTAATATTTGGCACGGTTGCCGGCCTTGGTGGAGCTGTAGTCGTCGGCAATGGCTTCCAAGCCCATGTGCAGGCTGTTGCCTTTCATAGCAAGCTGCAAAGAATCTTGGCCAAACCACTGCTCTGCCGCAAAAATAGCCTCCTCGGCAGTTTCCTCTCTGCTGTTGTTGTACGCACGTACAGCAAAAATAGCGGCTATCACAACCAAAATAGCAATAATTGAGCCGATAAGCCACTTCTTGTTTTTCTCGATAAAAGCCTCGGTTTTGGAGACAACTTCCCCAATTTCAACATTTTGTTTTTCTTTATTATCCATCTTTTATTCTACTTTATTTTGTCAAAATCAGTTTGCAAAGTTACGCTTTTTTTGTTGTTATACAAAATATTATTTCGATATTTAAAAAAAAATAACGAACAAAAAAAAGACATTAATCAACCAACTATTTGAACAACAAATACTTAAATGGATCATACACTTATCATACAATAAAAAAAAGAAAGAAAAGCTCAGAAATCGAAAAAAAAATCATATCTTTGCAGTGTATTTTTTGTAAAAAGGACAAACATGAACACGAACACCAAATTCGCAGGATTGGACATTGTTTCCCCAATAATTGTAGGCAGTTGCGGGTTATCCACGACCCTACAGGGACTGGAAAAAATGTACCAATCCGGAGCTGGAGCCGTGGTGCTAAAATCGATTTTCGAAGAGCAAATACTGATGGAAATAAAGAAAAACACCGCCAACTACTCCAACCCATACGAAACTTTTGGCGACAGCTACGACTACATTGCCAACCACATAGAAACCAACGCGTTGGAAACCCATCTGAACCTTGTACGCAAAGCCAAAGCCAGTTTCCCCATGCCCATTATCGGCAGCATAAACTGCAGCACTTTCGGCAACTGGGTTACCTACGCCAAACAGTTTCAGGACGCCGGCTGCGACGCACTGGAAATAAACATGCTGTATCTGCCCTTCAACGTCAATACATCGCACGACGACGTACAGCGCCTGTTTTCGGACACCGTACAAGCCCTGCGGCGCATCATCACCATACCCATCATAATAAAGGTGGGGGCATATTTCACCGACCTTGCCAAGTTCCTGCAACAGCTGTCGTGGACCGGCATCTCGGCTCTTACATTGTTCAACCGCGCCGCCAGCTGGGACATCGACACCGAAAAACGCGAGATAGTGCACGGCTCCATCGTCGGCTCGCCCGATGACCTGTTCATGCCCCTGCGCTGGACCGCCATACTATCCAAAAAAGTGCGCTGCGACATATCCGCCTCCGGCGGCGTATACACTGGCAACGATGCTGTGAAAATGCTCCTTGCAGGCGCATCAGCCGTCCAAGTGGTTTCCACTCTCTACAAAAACGGCATAGGGCACATTGCCAATATCAACAACGAGCTGAAACAATGGATGGAACGCAACAACTACAACACCATCGACGAGTTCAAAGGATCCATGGCAATGAAAACCAACGACGACGCATCGCAGTTCGAACGCATACATTTCATGAAATATTTCTCTGAAATAAACTGACAACAACACACCCTTTCCGGACAGAAAAATCGCAATATTCCTTTTCGGAAAGGTTTTTTTACGCAACATTCATAAAAAAACTAACACATTCAATTTATGGAGATTACACGATTATTCGACATCATAGACTATAGAAAAGAAAAATATCCCAACAACCCTGTGTTCACCGCCAAAGTGGACGGCAAATGGGTTGAACACTCCATAGACGAATACATCGACACCGCCAACAACGTGAGCTACGGACTGCTGCAACTCGGCATCCGGCCCGGCGACAAAATCGCCCTGATATCGACCAGCCGCCCCGAATGGAACTTCCTCGACATTGGCATACAGCAGATTGGCGCAGTACTCGTGCCCATCTACCCCACCATCAGCGAGGACGACTACCGATACATCCTTAGCCATGCCGATGTGAGGCTCATATTCCTCGAAGGCCCCGAACTGCTGCGCAAAATAAGCAACATTCTGCCCGAACTCACCAATATACAAAAGATTTTCACTTTCAAAAAACAAAACGAGAGCACATCCAATTTCCAAGAGCTTGTGGATCTTGGCAAGGCCAATCCCGCCCCCGAAAAGGTGAAAGAGATGAAAGACAGCATCAAAACCACCGACTTGGTAACCATGATTTACACATCGGGCTCCACCGGATTTCCCAAAGGCGTGATGCTGAGCCATCAGAACATCATCACCAACATCTACGGTACTGAGTACATACTCGACGAATCCTTTACCCGCGCACTTAGTTTCCTGCCGCTGTGCCACATATACGAGCGCATGATGAACTACATGTACCAATATGTGGGCCTAAACATCTACTATGCCGAAAATGTGGCCAAAGCCGTGGACAACATGAAAGACGCCCGACCGCACATAATAACCTCGGTGCCACGCGTTTTAGAAAAAATCTACGACAAAATATACCGCAAGGGCGAAAGCCTGAAAGGAATAAAGAAAAGCATATTCTACTGGACCCTGAAATTCGGCACAGAATACGAGATTGGCAGCAACTCGTGGCTTTTCAACCTGAAATGGAAACTTGCCGACAAGATAACCTACCACGCCATACGCGACATTTTCGGCGGCGAATGCAAGAAAGTGGTGTCGGGCGGAGCCGCCATACAGCCCCGCCTGTCGCGCTTCTTCACCTGCGTGGGACTGCGCCTGCACGAAGGCTACGGCCTCACCGAGACCGCCCCCGTGATAGCCGTTACCACCAACGACATTAACGGAATAAAATTCGGCACCGCAGGTCCTCCGTTGCGCGGCATCGAAGTCAAGATAGACCCTGAAACCCACGAAATAATCTGCCGCGGCAAGAGCGTGATGCTGGGCTACTACAAAGCCCCCGAACTCACCGCCGAGGTGATAGACAGCGAAGGATGGTTCCACACCGGCGACACCGGCATCATCGAACCCGAAGGACAAGTGCGCATCACAGGCCGCATTAAAAGCCTTTTCAAAACATCGATGGGCAAATTTGTGAACCCCGAAGTGATAGAAGAGAAATTCAAAGAATCGCCCTTTGTGCTAGACATGATGGTGGTGGGCGAAGGCCAGAAATTTGCCGCCGCACTCATCGCCCCCGATTTCGAATTCCTGCGCGACTGGCAGCGCCGCCACGGCGGCATCAAATGCGAAACCCCGCAGGAAATGATAGAGGACAAACAAACCCTCGAACGCTACAAAAAAGTACTCGACAAATACAACAAATTTTTCGGCGAAACCGAACAGATAAAACGTTTCAAACTGGTGCCCGACACATGGAGCGAAGCCAACGGAATGCTCACCCCCACCCTAAAAATAAAACGCCCCAAAGTGTCGATACGCTACCAAGCCGAAATAGAAGAACTTTTCAAATAAAAAAACAATAAACAACATATAATAACTTTAAAACACTTTTACTATGGAACAAAATGAACGGACCACAAGTTTCTACCGCTTCGAGGACCTACGCATCTACGGCAAGGCCATAGATTACAGCCAATGGATTCTGACAACACTTAAAGAACCCTCCACAAAAGCGGAAAAAGAGCTGGCCAAGAGCTTCTCCAACTCGGCATTTGCCATAGGCTTGAACATTGCCGAAGGCTCGTCGCGCAACAAAGCCCAGTTCGAACACTATCTCAAAATATCCAAAACCGCCATCCGCGAATGCGTGGTGTTCACCGAGATAGCCCACAAAACGAACATGCTCGGCGAAACCGAATACGAAACCTCGCGCAACTCGCTGATGGAGCTCACCCGCATGATTGGTGCCCTGATAATATCGCTGCAGCACGGTAGCCGCCGCCACCGCGACGAAGAGCCACAAAACGATGGCGAAACCAGCGAGGCTGGAAACTCCGACATCGATGACTTCGACATCGACACAAATTTCTAATGTCTGTCTGAAACACAAGACCACTTTTCAGTTGGTCTTGTTACTGAAAAAAGCCGCTCTATGAGCGGCTTTTTTTTATCTCAACGTTATGGCATGCCAGCCTCATTACCAGTTGGCCTCGTCCATAGCCAGACGCACTGCTATGCCCATATGCCTGTACAACTGACTTGACTGCACCAGCTGGGCATCGGTGAAAGTAACAAATTGGGCCATATTCACACCATTGGCTGTGGATGTCCAATAGGCTCCCACGTTGTTTACATTACTTACTGTGGTGGCAGTACGAGAACCGGCGGCGGGCAAGAACACAGCACCGTTGTTGGCCATATCCTCCCATTGGGTGGGAGTGTATGTGTTTACGGCATAAGCATAACCAAAGCCTGGCACAAAATTGAGGCCCGCAGGCAGCTGCCAATCGTCGGGCAGAAGCACAATACCGTTTATTCCGCTAATCATAGCAATGCCCACCTTGCTCGATGCCGAGGGACGCTGGTCCAGCAGATACACCCACTCCGAGGCGGTAAGGGTACGCCAAGTATCCGGATCGTAATTTTCATCACGCACAGTGCTGTAAATCTGATTGTTAACACCCCAGTCGTGGCGACTTCCGTTTATGTCGAGACTGTCATTGCCATAAAGCGAATCGGCTGTGAAAGAGTATGCGGGCTGGCGCATATAGCCCGATGTGCCCCAGCCCAACAGATCTATCCAACCTGTGTTGGAGTCGGCAATACGTGAGTTGGGCACTTCGCGTAACATCTCGTAATGGTAGTAGGCAAAACGCCACTGTCCGCGAAGCGTGTCGCCATTGAAATCCACATGTTCGCCAAGACCGCTATACTGCAGGTTGCCGTGGGCAAGACGCACACTCTGCGTACTCGACACCGAGAATTTTCCCGAAACGCCGTAGCCCGTAGTGGTAACAATAAGCTCGTTGCCGTAGCTGACTCCGTCGGCATTTTCGGCAAAGAAACGCACATAATATTTAGTGCCTGCCGAAAGGTTGCTGATAGCACGGCTGTACGACGCCACCGCAGGCGACTGCGGATAGAACGATGAAACATTGTCGGTCACCGTTGGGTTGGGACTCATGCTCCAGCAGAAACCGCAGAGCAACACCGTGTCGCGACCCTCCGACTTTATTGTGCCGTAAAACGTGGCTCCTGTGCTGGTTACAGAGAGTATCGAGTCGGTGGAGACTTCAGGTATTTCGGAAAGCAAACGCACCAAACGCACCGAGCGCCCCATGCTGTTGCGGCTGCCCATCATAGTGGTGCTGTTGCCGTCGAAAGCAAGGTAATGCGTATTGTTGGCACTGTCGGCCGTTGCTGCCCAATACTGACCATGATCACCCACATTGGTTACCGATGTGCTGTCGAAACGATAGCCGGCAGCAGGCAGGAAAATGGCGCCATACGACTCCATAACAGTCCATTGGCTGCTGCTGTAGTTGTTTGTGGCATAGCCGTTGGAGCTACCTGTAACAAACGATGTGCCGATGGGATTCGACCAGCTGTCGGGCAGAAGCACCACCCCGGGCACACCGCACACTTTGGCAAAACCACGCTTTTGCGAAGCCCCTTCGCGAACAGTAAGCAGGTATTGCCACTCGTCGGCAGTAAGGGTGAACCAGATCCCTGGCTGGTTCTCGCCGTTGAGTATGGCGTTGAAAGTGCCCCAGTCGTATTTTGTTTGCGATATGTTGCCGTTGCCGTTGTCGTATGCGCCGATGGAATTGGTGCTAAGGTACGGGTAGTGGCCGTCGTACCCCGAAGTGCTCCAGCCGAAAAGGTCTATCCAACCGCTGTTGGTATCCGAAATCAGTGCATTGGCATAGCCTACTGTGTCGTATTGGTTAGGAGCAAAACGCCATGTGCCTTGGGCGGTGCTGTCGGCAGTGGCATGACGACCCGCGGCAGAATACTGCAGATTGCCGGTAGAGAAGCCCACCTTGCGCAACGGCGACACCGAGAATGCGGGATTTACCGTGCTGAAAGCTATGCTGTTGCCATATCCTGTGCCAAAACCGTTGGTGGCGAAGGCTCGCACATAAAACACCGTTCCCGATGCAAGGCGCGACACACTGGACGCAAAAGCTCCCATGCCGCTGCCCGAGGTAACCACATTGTCGGCTGTGGTGGGGTCAGGATACGTGCCCCAGCAGAAACCTCGCGAGGTAACAGCATCGCCTCCGTCGAAAACCAGATGTCCGGCAAAAGAGGCGGCCGATGTGGTGATGCCACTAACGCTGTCGGTAACAACTATGGGTGTGCCCAGGGTGTAGAAAACCTGATCCTGACCATAGCCAATGCCAAGCGAACTTACGGCAAAAGCACGTACATAATAGGCGGTGCCTCCCGTAAGACCATTTGCATTGAAAGTATATGTGCCCGTAGCACTTGAATTTTCGATATGGTAACTACCTGACGTATCAGGACTTGGCGATGTTCCCCAACAGAAACCGCGTTTGGTAACAGGGGCATCGCCTGCCGAAACAACAGTTCCGGAAAATATAGCCGATGTGTCGACAACGTTCGAAACAGCGTTTGTTGTAACTATGGGCAATTGCAACGTGCTAAAACTCAACTCATTGCCATAAGCCGTGCCTACAAGGTTGGTAGCGTAGGCCCTAACATAATAGGTGGTGCCCGAAACCAGTTGCGACATGGTGCTTACAAAGGTTCCTGTGCCAAGGCTGTCGGCGGTAATGCTGTTGGCGATGGTGGGGTTTGGCGACGTGCTCCAGCATATACCCCTTGAGGTAACTGCAGCACCGCCATCGCTGGAAACAGTGCCTCCGCTTGTGGCCGAACCAACGCCCACATTGGTAATTGGCGAAGTAACAACGGTGGGCAAGCCGGGAGTAACAAAAGTTTCCTCTCCACCGTATGTGGTGCCGGCGGTGTTGGTGGCATAGGCACGCAGGTAATAAGTGGTGCCGGGCGTAAGGCCCGTTATGTTGCTTGTGAAAGCGCCTGTGCCTGTGCCATCGGTGGTGCGGCTATTGTGTATGGAGGGATTTTGGCTGGTAGCCCAGCACACGCCACGGTAATACACCACGGTTCCACCGTCGGAAACCACATTGCCGCCCGCTGTGGCGGAAACGCCGGTGATATTGCCCACCGTTCCTGTGGTAACAACAGGACGTTCGCCGAAAACAAGTGTCAAGGTCTGGCTTATCAGCTGGGACTGCGACACCGGATTGCTGCCGATAGTGTCGGCTCCTTCAACTATATAACCGGTATAACGCATAAAATCGCCCATTTCAAAATGCTCGCCGGTACGCATTTTGTCGGCATTGATGACCGTTGTGCCTACATACGACAGGTCGTTGGCAAAGCCCGCCGACTGGTTGAGTAACTTGTGGGTTGTTCGTCCCTGCGACGAGGTAGCCACAAACAGATACACCTGAGGCGTTTGCAACGACAGTCTGAAAGCATGGCTCCCGGCCGAAAGCAACTGCCGGTTTTCCAATATCAAACGGCCACCCAAATCGTAAACCTGCAACAGCACATCTTCCGACTGCGACATCTGCAAACTCAGCGTGGTAGAGCCACGAAAAGGATTGGGAAGGGTGGCAACCGAAAGAGCATCGCCACCGGCATTATCAATGCCCACAGTAGCTATCATCTCCAACACAGTGTCGGGATAGGCTATGAACTCGGTCCATCCGCGCGAAAGGTTTTCGGCTTTTACATAGCTCAAACGTTTATATCCTTGGCTGACATCAGCACCCACAAAACCCACTCGCATCACATTCTGGGCTGCCAACGAGCCAAGCAAAAGGACAAATGACAGAAATGAAAACAATTTTCTCATATCGTAATAATATTTAATTGTCGGTTCAACATACACTTTGGACAAATTTAAAGCACCCGTAATCAATGCTTTAACCATTTGACACTTTGGGATTTAAAATGCAAATATATAAAAAAAAGTCGGTTTTTGCAAAAAAAAATGATAGTAAACTGCCGAACGGCAAAAATGTCCAACGATAATTCAAAAAATAAGTGAAAAGAGTGCTTTTTTGAAAAACATTTTGTATATTTGCAATGCGAATTGATGTGGGTTTTACCCACAACCATCACATAAACAAACAAATACAACAGCCCACACGAAAAAAAACACCATTATGGAATACAACAACCTGAAAATAAGCGACAATGGCAACATCCGCACCGTGGCCATATCGGTGCCAAAATCGCTCAACGCGCTAAATTCCTGTGTTCTTACCGAGCTCGACAGTTTCCTTTCCGCCATCGACACCAACGCCACGCGCGTGCTGATAATAACCGGCGACGGCGAAAAATCTTTCGTTGCCGGAGCCGACATTTCGGAGATGAGCGGCCTCAACGAGAAAGATGGCTTCGATTTCGGCAAACGCGGTGCCGACGTTTTCCGCAAGATTGAAACCCTGCCCATTCCCGTTATTGCCGCCGTGAACGGCTTTGCTTTGGGCGGCGGCTGCGAACTGGCCATGGCCTGCGACATACGCATCGCATCGAGCAACGCCAAATTCGGACAACCCGAAGTGGGCCTCGGCATCATACCCGGCTTTTCGGGAACCTGCCGCCTGGCACGCATAGTGGGCATGGGCATTGCCAAAGAGATGATTTACACCGGCCGCGCCATTCGCGCCGACGAAGCCCTGCGCATAGGACTTGTAAACGCCGTGTATCCGCAGGAAGAACTCATGGACCAAGCTGCGGCAATGGCAAAAAAAATTGCGGCAAACGCCCCCGTGGCAGTGCGCTACGCCAAAATTTGCATCAACGAGGAGTACGACCTGCCCACCGACAAAGCCATCGCTTTCGAAAACACCATGTTCGGCAAATGTTTCGCCACCAGCGACCAAAAAGAGGGCATGGACGCTTTCCTGAACAAACGTCCAGCCAATTTCAAAAACGAATAATCATTTTTTATAACCCTTTAAAAATACATCTATCATGAAAATATGTGTAATAGGAACCGGCACCATGGCCAAAGGCATAGTGAAAGCCTTTGCCGTTAAAATGCCCATTGTAATGAAAAGCCGCACCCAAGCCAGCTTGGACAAAGCCATGGCCTCCATCGCTAAAGGCTACGGCAAACTGGTGGAAAAAGGCAAAATGACCCAAGAATCCGTTGACGCCATTCTGAAAAACATCAGCACCACCACCGACTACGCCACCTTTGCCGACGCCGACCTCGTAATAGAAGCCGCCGTTGAGGACATGCAGCTCAAAAAAGATGTTTTCGGCGAACTGGACAAGATATGCAAACCCGAAACCATTTTTGCCACCAACTCCTCGTCGCTCTCCATCACCGAGATAGCCGCCTGCACCAGCCGTCCGGCACAGTTCATAGGCATGCACTTTTTCAACCCCGCCGACCGCATGGCTCTGGTTGAGGTGATAAAAGGCCAGCTTACCAGCGACGAAGTAACCAAATGCATTGTGGAGCTTGCCACATCTATAGGCAAACAGCCCGTGGAGGTGAAAGAAGCCCCCGGTTTTGTGGTGAACCGCATACTTATACCCATGATAAACGAGGCTGTGGGCATACTGGCCGACGGCATTGCCTCCGCCGAGGACATAGACAAATGCATGATGCTGGGCGCCAACCACCCCATGGGACCCCTTGCCCTGGCCGACCTTATCGGCAACGACGTGAACCTTGCCATTATGGAAGTGCTGTACAAAGAGTTCGGCGACCCCAAATACCGTCCACACCCGCTGCTGCGCAAAATGGTACGCGCCGGTCTGCTTGGACGTAAAACCGGCGAGGGTTTCTACAAATATTGATACCACAAATACCGCATTTTTTTATTCACTACTTCCGTTCCGCAAGGACGGAAGTTTTTTTTGTTGTCATTTTTCTGAAAAAAAAACGTATCTTTGCAAAAAAAAATCCAACTCATGAAAAACACCAATAAATACCTTATGGCGCTGTTTGCCGCCGCAGTTGTTACCTTTGGCTGCAACCGTCAGCCCGCTCCCGACGGCAATGCCGACACCGACACCGTAGCCGAAGAAATGCCACACAAAATAACATACCCCACCTATTCGGGCGGCGACTCGTGCAAAGCCTACGTGGTTAACATCAGCCTCACCTTGCCCGAAAGCGAGGGTGACGCAGTGGTGGAGTCGATACGCTCGCAGCTGCTCTACTTGATGGGAGCATCCTCGGCCGCAACCGACCCGCAGGCTCTGGTGAACCGACAAGTGCAGCAAAAGAAAATAGAACTAAGCGAAATGTCGGCAGAGCTGACAGACGACATGGAAGAATACGAGGAGGAGTACTTTCGACAAATGTATCACTCCCTCGAACTTGCACACATGTCAACCAACAGCTGTTTCATGACTTTTGTCCTTCATGGCTACGACTACGGCGGTGGAGCACACGGCATGTCGGGTCTTTCGTACCTTGTCTTCGACATGACCACCGGAAAACAAATCTCCGAAAAGGACTTAACCACCAACAAATCGGCGATAACCAACCTGCTGCGCACCACCGCCATGCGCGAATACAAAAGAAACAACCCCGAATTTGAAGTGTTCGAAGTGGACAATATCACCGCCAACGGCAACTTTTTCATCACCCCCGACTCGCTGATATACCAATACGGTGAATACGAAATTGCCGCATACTGCTACGGACGTCCCACTTTACGCCTCAACAAAAAGGATGTGAAACCCTACATCAACCCCGAATCGACAGCATATAAGTACTGGTTTGGAGAGAATTAGGCGTTAGGAATTAAGAGTTAAGAGGTAAGAGGTAAGCAGTTCACAGCTCACAAATCACCCATCACTGTTCACCGATCACTGGTCACTTTTTAGGCAGCACGATACGGAACGCTGTGCCTTGTCCCACCACTGAATATTTTACAAAAATCTTGCCTTTGTGGTATTCCTCCACAATGCGTTTGGCGAGCGAGAGTCCCAGCCCCCACCCTCTTTGCTTGGTGGTGTATCCGGGCTGGAAAATCTTTTTGTGCATGGAACCCGGTATCCCCTTGCCAGTGTCGCAAAGGTCGATAAACACCTGTTTTTCGTCTTCGTCGAGAATTATGGAGAATGTGCCGGCCCCGTTCATGGCGTCGATGGCGTTTTTGCAGATATTTTCCACAACCCACTCGAAAAGGTATGAGTTGAGGGGGATATTTATAGCCTTGTCGGGAAGGTTCTCCACAAAGGTTACTTTCTTCGACGTCCTGTTTTTCAGATAGTTGAGGGTATTCCGGAGCACTTGTACCACGTCCTCTTCCTTCAGTTCGGGCACCGACCCTATCTTCGAAAAACGGCGTGTGATGGTTTCCAAACGGTTGAGGTCTTTCTGCACCTCCACGGCATATTTCTCCTCAAGGCCCTTTTCGCGGAAATAGTCGAGCCAAGCAAACAGCGATGAAATGGGTGTTCCCAGCTGGTGCGCAGTTTCTTTGGCCATGCCCACCCAAATAAGGTTCTGCTCCATTGTGCGCTGTGTGCGGAACAGGTTGTACGACACTATTATCAGCACAAAAGCCACAAACACGTACACCAACGGCAGCCACCTGAGGGTGTCGAGCAGCTGCGTGTGTTCGTAAAACACAAGGGCTTTGCGTCCGCTGGGCAGCTGTATCTCTATCGGGGTGTTGTCCTTTTCCATCTCGGCAAGTTTGGCGCGTAGCTTGGTGGATGTGTTGAACGACGCCGTGTCCACATTGCCCGACGAGATCACCTTGCGCCGCGCACTGTCGGTGATGATAACGGGCACAAAAACGGAGTTGTTGGTGATGTCGCTCAAAAACGACTGTGTGAAATCGTTGAGGAATGCCATTAGGTCGGAATAGATTTTCGACTCCTTGTAGAACATGTATATTTTTATGCCGTAAATTTCGTAGAAAAAGGGCTGTTCTTTGGTAAACTCCTTGCGCAGGGCGCCATCGAGCTTGGTGCCTTCCAGCTTGTCCACGCCTTTCGGCAAATCCACGTTGCGGCACATGGTGATAATACTGTCCTCGTCGGTGAGGATGACGGGAATGGTCTGATTGGCGATGATATAATTGTAGTAGAAGCCAACCTCGCTGTTGATGGCGTTGGCCGAATGTTCCACAAACAGGCGCTGAGCCTCGGCGTAAAGGGTCATTCGCATACGTTCTTCGGACTGCACTTTGGCAAAGAAATCGTCGGTATGGCTTACCAGCTCGGCTTTTTGCCAGATGGCGTTGGCCCACAGGCGAACCTTCTCCTTCTCGGAATTTTCTATCTGCATGGCAATGCGGTTCACCTGCCAAAGAGCGAAAAATCCCAAGGCTATGGTCAGCGAAAGGATGATGTATTTGCTTGTGCGTGAGATATATCTGCGTTTCATGACGGACTATTCTGTTTTTACGGCCTTGGCGGGATTTATGCGGGCTATGTAGCTTGCCGGCACAAGCAGCGCCAGAAGGCATACGGCGGCCATCCCCACGCTGAAAGCGATGAAAATCCACGGGTTGATGTCGATAGGCACCGAACTCATGTTGTAGCTCTCGCTGTCGAGTTTCACCAAATTGAACTTGTCCTGCAACAGGCACAACGTCAAGGCTATGGCATCGCCGGCTATCACACCTTTGGCTATTATCCCCACCGACTTGTAAATAAAGATCTTACGCACCGAGCCATTGGTGGCGCCCAACGTTTTCAGCAACCCTATCATGGACGTTTTTTCGAAAATCATTATCAGCAGTGCCGAAACCACCGCCACCACACACACCAACGTCATAATACTGAGTATCAACACGATATTGGCGTTCAGGAGGTCGAGCCACGAAAAGGTGTCTGGATTTTCCTGTTTCACAGTCCTTACGGTGAGAAAACTGCCCACAGTGTTGTTCACCAGCTCGGCGGTTTGGTCCAGCTTGTCGAAATCGTTTACAAACACCTCGTAGCCCTGCACCTGAGCAGAGTCCCAACCGTTGATACGCTGTATGTGCCGCATGTCGCCGATAACAAAGCGCTCGTCGAACTCCGTAAGGTCGGTACTGTATATGCCCACTACGGTGAACGCACGGGCACGGTAGTTGTTGTCCTGCCAGAAATAGGTTGGCAGCTTGTCGCCGATGCTCAGCTCCATTTTGTCGGCAAAACGTTGCGAAACAACGACTTCGTTCGACGGTTTGTCGCCGCTTATGTCGAACAGGCGGCCTTTCCGCATGTTGGCCTTGAAAAACGTGGAATCGAAATTCTGTCCTATGCCTTTGAAAATGATGCCGTGAATTTTGTCGGCGGTTTTCACCATGCCGCCTTTGTTGGCAAAAAACTGCACATGTTTCACCCCCGGGGTTTCGGCCAGCGTGGCCACCATGGCACTGTCGGCCACCACGGGCATCTGTTCGTAGTAGTTGTTCCGGCTTTCGAAAGGGGTGACGACGATGTGCGAGCCGAAACCCACAATTTTTTCGGTGATGGACCGTTGGAAACCGCGCAGAATGCTCACAGCCATCATCACCACCACCACACTGAGCGCTATGCTGCAGGTGGCAATACGTATCAGCGGACGCGAGAAACTGCTTTTGTCCTTGCGCAGAAAACGTTCGGCTATGAGGCGTTCGAAACTCAATGGCTCAGCTGTTTAAAAATTGTATCCCAAACGCAGCACCAGCATGTTTTGCGAAAGCTTTTTGCCAATTTCCATGCCACCCGAAATCTGTTGCTCCGTCTTGTAATTCAAATCTATGGGGTAGTTGCCGTACTCCATAGGGTCGGAAAAGACATAATCCTTGCTGCCCGTAACTTTGGAGCGGCCAAGGAAATAGTAGTGCAGCCCCACCGAATAGCGGTTTTGCCAAGTGGCGCCCACTCCCACCTGACAGGCAAAAGTGGCTCTCCAGTTGAAATGCAGCGTTCCCTCGGTGGTGCTGAAGGTCTGCACGTGGTTATCGCCACCAGGGGTAAGGTCGTTGAGGCGTGCCTCGTATTTGAAATCCTTGATGTCGGAAATTTTACGGGCGTTCACCCCTATTGCCGTCTCGGCCCACAGGCTCAGGTCGTTGTCAAGGTTATAAACTCCGTTCACACCAACCATAAGCGGTATGTTGATATAAAAGAGCTCGTACGCCGGGCTGAACTGCAAGGTAATGTCGTTAACGTCGGGACGCATGTTGCGGCTGCCAAGATATTTCACGTGGTGGCTTATCATCGACTGGAACAGATTTTGTTCGGCCACGGAGTGCACACCGTTGTAGAAAAGATCCAATGTGGCAACAAAATTGAACTTCACCAGCGACAGAAAATGCCCCACCTTGCCAAGACGGGTAAGGGGCATGGCATCGCCGTTGCCCAACTTGATGCCCACCACTCTGAAAGGCAGCGTGGCTTTGGCACCCACGTTGAAACCCAGCTTTGCCGAGGCTTTCATTCCGCCTTGGTCGGCAAGCACCCAGTTGTTGTTTATGTAATCCACTCCCGATCCGGCATCGGTGATGTTGGCCTTGCCGAAAGTGCCTATGGGGCAGCTCCCGCCCACGTATGCCGAATAGTTCAGTATTTGCCAGAACGACTGCGAAAAACCGCAAGTGCTTACAAACAGCATGGCCACCACCGGCACGACTTTCTTTATTCTGTTCACAATCATCAATTTATACAGTGTTAGTATGACGTCTTTCCTCAATTGTTTTTATTCCACGGTAACCGATTTGGCAAGGTTGCGCGGCTGGTCCACATTGCGGCCTTTGGCAATGGCTATGTGGTACGAAAGCAGCTGCAGGGGTATCACCGAAAGTATTGGCACAAAACACTCGTCGGTATCGGGAATTTCGAGGCAGAAATCCGACACCTCTTTCACCGCCGTGTCGCCTTTGGTAACGATGGAGATAATCTTTCCCTTGCGGGCTTTCACCTCCTGAATGTTGCTAAGCACTTTCTCGTACATTCCACGTTTGGGAGCTATCACCACCACGGGCATCTCCTCGTCGATAAGGGCTATGGGACCGTGTTTCATCTCGGCAGCCGGGTAGCCTTCGGCGTGGATATACGATATTTCCTTCAGTTTGAGGGCACCCTCGAGGGCCACGGGGTAGTTGTATCCGCGTCCCAGATAGATGAAATTGCGTGCGTAGGTGAATATCTGCGAATATAGCTTAATGCGCATGTTCAGCTGCAGGGTCTCGTTTATTTTGTCGGGGATACGCAACAGTTCTTCCACCATATCGCCGATGCGTTCTTTGCTCAAGGTCTTTTTCTCTTCGGCGATGTTCAACGCCATCAGCATAAGGGTTGTAACCTGTGCGGTGAATGCCTTGGTGGATGCCACGCCTATCTCCGGACCCACGTGCAGGTACGAGCCAGTGTCGGAGGCGCGGGCTATCGACGAGCCCACCACGTTGCAAATGCCGTAAACAAAAGCTCCGTTCTCTTTTGCCAACTTGATGGCGGCCAGGGTGTCGGCTGTTTCGCCCGACTGCGATATGGCTATCACTATGTCGTCGTCTTTAATTACGGGGTTGCGGTAGCGGAACTCCGACGAGTACTCCACTTCCACCGGTATGCGGGTAAGCTCCTCTATTATGTATTTGCCTATAAGCCCGGCATGCCACGATGTTCCGCAGGCACATATTATTATACGTTTGGCGTTGAGGAATTTCTCTTTATGGTCGATGATGCCAGAGAGTTTCACCGTCTTGGTTTTGGCGCTGAGGCGTCCCAACATGCTGTTGCGCAAAGCTTCGGGTTGCTCGAAAATCTCTTTCATCATAAAATGCGGGAAATTGGCTTTTTCGAGCTGGCTCAGGTTCACCTCCAAGGTCTTGATTATCGGTGTTTGCTCCACGTTGGAGAGGTTGGTTATGGTGTATTCGCCGTTGCGGTGCATCACGGCAATCTCCTCCTCGTCAAGGTAAATCACCTTGTTGGTGTATTCCACTATTGGGGTGGCATCGGAACCTATCAGGAACTCCTTGTCGCCCAAGCCGATAATCAGCGGGCTGCCTTTGCGTGCGGCAATAAGCTGGTTGGGGTTTGTCTGGTCTATAATGGCAATGGCGTAGGCGCCGATAACGCTTTTCAGCGCCAGCTGCACAGCTTCGTAGAGGCTGGTGTTGTGCGACATCTGCATGTATTCTATCAGCTGTATCAGCACTTCGGTGTCGGTGTCGCTGCTAAAAGTGTAGCCTTTGGAGATGAGTTCCTCTTTAAGCACCTTGTAGTTCTCGATAATGCCGTTGTGAATCAGTGCCAGGCGCCCCGACTGCGAATAGTGCGGATGTGCGTTTTGCGAGTTTGGCTCGCCATGGGTGGCCCAGCGGGTGTGGGCAATGCCTATGGTACCTTCCACATCCTTGTCGGCAACGTAGTTTTCCAAATCCTCCACCTTGCCCTTGTTTTTATATACTGAAAGCTTCAAATCCTTGTTTATCAACGCTATACCCGCGCTGTCGTAGCCACGGTACTCCAAGCGGTGCAAGCCTTTTATCAAAATGGGGTAAGCCTCTCTGCTACCCAAATATCCTACTATTCCGCACATAATGCTATGTTAGTTTTTATTTGTTTTTATAATATTTCTTGAAGAATTTTTCGTAAACCGAAGTGTTTTTCTGGTTGTAGAAAGTCTGGTAATTCTGTATCGAAATTGGGTACACTTTGTAGTCGGCCTTGTCGAATTTGTCGAGGACTCCGCCGTCTTTGGTAAGGAAAGTGTAGTATTCCATGGCCTCTTTTGCGTTGGCAAAACGGTTCACGGTTATCAGCTGGTGCGAGTCGTCGAAAAGCAAAGCGTTGGCCCTCAGACCTTTGGTGCCGAAAAACTCCATGTTGAAATCGGCAACGGTATATTGCATTTCGGTGGCTTTTATCTTTCTGTCGTCGAGCAGTATCATCACGTAGTGCTGCATATCCTGCCTGTCGCGATACATCTGAGCTTCGGCTGGCATGTCGTCCTCATCGTCGGGGAGCTGTGCCTGCGGTTGGGTGGCGGGTTGCTTGGGTGAAGGCTCGGCGGCTTTAGTGCTCACGTTGGAGGCCAAAGCCTGTGTGGTGTCGGCAGCCGGTTTCTTGGGTTCGCGAATCTTGTAAGGATTGCCTTTTTTCAGCAGTGCTATCTGGGCTTTCACCGTAGGCACTATCTCGCTTTTGGGGTGTTTGCCCACTATCTCCTCCATTTTGGCAATGGCCTGCGAGGTTTCGCCTAACTTGGCATATGACAGAGCCTCCCAATATTTGAATTTTGGAGTCAGTTTTTCGTCTTTGTACAGAGCGACCGCCGACGAGGCCTTGTTTATCACATCGCGGTAGCGACGGCGGTTGTACAGGTTGTATATGTCCGAATATTCCTTTTCCGACATCTTGGCGCGCTTTGCCATCTCCAGATAGTAGTTCTCGTCCTGTATCAGGTTGGCGTAGTCGCTGTCGGGGAAACCGCGGAGTATCATGTTTTTGTAGTAGTTGGCACTTGGGGTGTTGCCCTGTTTTTCGTACAGTTTGTAAAGCTGGTAGAAAGCCGGGAGCACGTTGTCGGATTCGGGGAATTCCTTGGCAATGCGCAGGAAACACTCGATGGCCTTGTCGGGGTTTTTGATGCCGTCGTTGTAGATAAATCCGGCTATCAGCAGGCTGCTGGCGGTGTTCATGTTCATGGTGTCGCGCTCGGCTTGCGTCTTGGGCAGGTCTTTCAGGTAGTATTCGCGGCTGAATTTGTCGTCCTTCACGTTTATCACCCTTGTGGTGGAAGTGCCATTGGATGTGTCGCCCAAAGCAAGTTGCGATCCGGAATTGGCATTTTGGTCGTCGATGCCGAACGACATTGTGGTTTTCTTCGAAAGGAACCAGTAATCCTCCAAAGCCCTTGCGCCCCAGTTTTTTATAAAGCTCTCCTTGCCGCGCTGCATGGTGGATGAGTTGTAGAAATACCAGTCGCCTTTCAGGGCGTTGCTTTGCTGCGACGAGTTCGACTTGATGGCGGCAATCAGCTCTGCTTCGATACGTTCCTGCTCTTTCTTTTTCTCCTCGGCAATAAGTTTTTTGACATATTTCTCACGTTCGAGCGAGTCCATGTCGGCCATACGCAAAAGGCTGTCGTTGCGGTATATCAGGCGAGTGTGCTGCACCAGCGAGGTAAGAGTTTTGTGGCGGTCGCGGATTGATTCGGCAAAGGGATAGTCGGCGGGCATTGTGGCCACTGCGGTGTCGTAATATTTCTGGGCTTCGTCGTAGTCCTGCAGCTCTTCATACAGCACTTTGCCCAGTTTCACGGACGATTTTGTCTTTTGCGATTTGTTGGTGCTTACGCTCACCGACAACCTGTAATTTTCGCAGGCTTTCTTCAAATCTTTGGCACCCAAAAACATCTCGCCTTTGGCATAATAAATCTGGTCGCGGTACTCGTAGTTTTTCTTCTCTTTCAGCATTTTGTCGAGCATTTTCAGTATGCTGGTAGCGCTGCCGCGGTCGGCATCGTAGCAGGCGGCTATGTTCATCTGTGCGTTGAATTCCATCACGTAGGCCGGACGTTTTTTCAGGCACAGCTTGTAGTATTTGGTGGCGGTGGCCTTTTTGTCCAGATGATGGTACACCTGTGCCATGATGAAATACAGTCGTGCTTTGAAAGTGCGGTCGCGGGCGTTGTCGACCGAAAGCCGGAGGTTGTCTATGGCTTTTTTGTATTTTTCTTGTGCAAGTGCCAGCTCGGCCAGAGCGGGATACAGCAGCGGTGCCGTTTCTTTGGCCACCTTGCCGGTGTTCAGGTCGGCGTCCATCTGGTCGAGTATCATCTCGGCCTCGCCGTATTGCCCCTCTTTGGCCATGCATCGGGCATACAGCACTTTGGCCTCGTCGGCAAGGGTGGTGCCGTTGTAGCTGCCCATTATAAAACGGCAGGTGCTGGCGGCCGTCAGGTACTCCTGTTTGTAAAAATAGGCGTAAGCCATCAGCAGATAGCAGCGTTTCACATAGTCTATCTGCTCCTTGCCGCGTGTGGTCATGCTGTGTTTCTGCACACCTTTGGAACCCTTTTCGAGAGCCCTGTCGAGCTTGGGGGCCACCGAAAGGGCCTCCTGCTTGTCGCCCAAGCGGTAGATGGGCAGGATCTTTGTATAGTCGTCGGCAACTTTTTCGTTGAGCTCGGCAATGGCGGCTTTCAAACTCTCGTTGCCGTTCCACCATACGTTGTAGTGCGCCGTGGTGTTGTGGTACTTTTTGTTCAGATACGTGTCCTTTTCGGTAGAACACGAGTTGATGCACACTGCTGACAGAAACAGCAATGCACTTGCAATCATCAGTTTATATGTACCAATCCGCTTTTTCAACTATTGTCGGGCAATATACACTATAGTATATCTTACAAATAACTATTTTTTGATGCTTTTATTATGTTTGCGGCAGGCGTTGGCGAAAAAAAAACGTAACGCGGCTCACACATTGAACCTGAAATGCATTATGTCGCCGTCCTGAACAACATAATCCTTTCCTTCCACAGCAATTTTGCCGAGCTCACGGCATTTGGCCTCGGAGCCGAGACTCACGTAGTCGTCGTATTTTATCACCTCGGCGCGGATGAAACCTTTTTCAAAATCGCTGTGGATTATTCCGGCGGTTTGCGGTGCTTTCATACCTTTGCGGAAAGTCCAAGCACGCACCTCCTTGGGTCCGGCAGTGAGGAACGTTTGGAGGTTCAGCAGTTTGTAGGCGGCCTTTATCAGGCGGTTCACACCCGACTCTTTCAGTCCGAGGTCTTCGAGGAACATCTGTTTTTCCTCGTACGAGTCGAGCTCGGCAATGTCGGCCTCAATGCCGGCGCCAATAACCAGCACCTCGGCATTTTCGTCTTTTACCGCCTCTTTCACTGCCTCGACGTAGGCGTTGCCGCCAACCACCGACTTTTCATCCACGTTGCACACATAGAGTATCGGCTTGGCAGTGAGCAACATAAGGTCGCGGGCGGCTTCATTCTGTGCCTCGTCGAGCTGTACGGTGCGTGCCGAATGGCCTTGAAGAAGGGACTCGCGGTAGAGCGTCATCACCTCCACCAGTTTCTTGGCCTTGGCGTCGCCGCCGGTCTTGGCTTTCTTCTCCTCTTTGGCAAAACGGTTTTCGATTGTTTCAAGATCCTTCAGCTGAAGCTCAACGTCGATGGTTTCTTTGTCGCGCACCGGGTCCACACTGCCGTCAACGTGCGTGATGTTGTCGTCGTCGAAACAGCGCAGCACATGAATGATGGCGTCGGTTTCGCGGATGTTCGAAAGAAACTTGTTGCCCAGCCCCTCGCCTTTGCTGGCTCCGCGCACAAGCCCGGCAATGTCCACAATCTCCACTGTGGCAGGAACGATACTTTGAGGATTGACAAGCTCCACAAGCTTGTTCACACGCTCATCCGGAACGGTTATCACCCCAACATTCGGCTCTATGGTGCAGAACGGGAAATTGGCCGACTGTGCCTTTGCGTTACTCAAACAATTGAACAATGTTGATTTACCTACGTTGGGCAAACCCACTATACCACATTGTAATCCCATATTTTACAATAAATTATATATGTTTGTACGATTCGTTATTTACTGCAAAGATACTATTTTTTTGCGACATTTTTAGACATTTACATCTTTGATTGAAAAAAAATAGAAAAAAAAACAAAAAACATTTTGTCAGAATAAAAAAAAGTTGTAACTTTGCAAAGTGTTAAGCGGACAAAAAAGATGCAAAAAGAATACATATCTGCCTATAGGACAATGTAATGCATCATCTTTTGCCACGCTCTAAAAAACAAAAAAACTGAAAATAAACATTATATCGAACAAATAAATCATAAAAACTGATGAATAAAAAAAATTATCTGAAAGCATCTGTTGAAGTAATCGAATTCCGTGCTGAAAAAGGCTTCGCCGCATCTGCCGACACCGAAGCATTCACCGATGGTGGCGGCATCAACCTCGACAACGCATCCAACAATTCTGACGATCCTATCAACTGGGGATTCTAATTCTCGTTTGTAGGTTTCTAAACAAAACAAATATAAAAACACTCAGAAAGTGATTTTTCTGAGGTGTTTTTTTGTTGCCTGAAGTTTACAGTAAACCACGTCCTAACAAACACACTCAAACCACTAATTGCCAATGAATTTCGAAGAACTCGGCATAGAAGATCGCCTGCTACGGGCCATCACCGAAATGGGCTTTGAAAAACCTATGCCCGTGCAGGAACAGGTGCTGCCGCTGCTGCTTACCCACGAAACCGACCTTGTGGCCCTTGCCCAGACAGGCACCGGCAAAACCGCCGCTTTCGGACTGCCGGCCATACAGCGGCTCGACCTCCAATCCCCTGCCACCGAAGTGCTGATACTCTCCCCCACCCGCGAGCTATGCCTGCAAATTGCCAAAGACCTCAAGCAGTACTCCAAATACGTCGACGGCTGCAGCGTGGTGGCCGTGTACGGCGGCGCCAGCATCGACGTGCAGAAAAAGGAAGTGCAGAAAGGGGCTAAAATAATAGTGGCCACACCGGGACGCATACACGACATGGTGCGCCGACGCTTTGTGGACCTCTCGCAGGTGAAAGTAACGGTGCTCGACGAAGCCGACGAAATGCTCGACATGGGCTTTAAGGACGACCTCGACGCCATCCTCGAACAAACCCCCGACACCAAAAACACATGGCTTTTCTCCGCCACCATGCCCGACGAGGTGGCACGCATTGCCAAAGGCTACATGAACAACCCACAGGAGATAACCGTTGGCACACGCAACTCCGGCGCGCAAAACGTAAAGCACTGCTACTACCTTGTTCAAGCCAAGGACCGCTACCTCGCACTGAAACGCATTGCCGACTACAACCCCAACATCTACGCCATCATCTTTTGCCGCACCCGCACCGAAACGCAGGAGGTGGCCACCGCCCTTATCCGCGACGGATACAACGCCGACGCACTGCACGGTGACCTCTCGCAACCTCAACGCGACCATGTGATGAACCGCTTCCGCTGCAAAAACCTGCAGATGCTTGTAGCCACCGACGTGGCGGCACGCGGCCTCGACGTGAGCAACCTCACACACGTCATCAACTACAACCTGCCCGACGAAATTGAGGTGTACACACACCGCAGCGGTCGCACCGGCAGAGCCGACAAAACGGGCATCTCCATAGCCATTGTGAATCTTCGCGAAAAGCACAAGATAAAAAAGATTGAGGCCATCATTAAAAAGAAATTCGAACAGCTGCCCATACCCACAGGCATGGAGGTGTGCCAAAAGCAGTTTTTCAACATGATACACCGCGTGGAACACGTCGACGTGAACTACGACGAGATAAATCCGTTCATCGGCGAGGTGGTGAAACAGCTGGAGTGGATGGACAAGGAGGAACTGATACGACGCTTTGTGTCCATCGAGTTCAACCGCTTTTTAGAATACTACCGCAACGCCCCCGACCTCAACGTAAAGGAAAAAGAGGAGCGCAAGGCCATCGAAAAGAAAGCCAAAAGCACCGTGCACGACGACAGCGGCATGGCACGCCTTATCATAAACCTCGGCTACAAGGACAAAATACAGCCCCAACGCCTGATAGGAATGATAAACGACCGCTGCCGCGACACCAAGATAAAAATCGGCAAAATCGACATCTCGGAACTTTTTACCTACATCGACGTGGACGGCAACTACGCCAACGACATAATAGAGGCTTTCCACGGCGAGAGCTACCGCGGACGCCCGCTGATAGTGCAGGCCGCAAAAAGCAAACGCAAGGACAAGGACGAACGCCGCCGCGAAGAAAAAGAATTCCGCAAACAGCGCAACGAACACCAGCAACGCAACAGCCACGACGACTATCCGCGCTCCCACAAAAAAGACAAAAAACGCCCCGACGAACGTAGCCGCGGCGACAGAAAAAAACACCGCTGAAAATAAAACCTGCAAAAACCACGCATTATCGAAAACTTTTACGTATATTTGCATAACACCAAATTAAAACATAATTATAATAAATATTTGACATGCAAAGAGATACAGCTATTTTTGACTTGATCAAAAAAGAAAGAGAACGCCAGACCAAAGGCATAGAGCTTATCGCTTCCGAAAACTTTGTCAGCGAACAGGTGATGGAAGCCATGGGCTCCGTTATGACAAACAAATACGCCGAAGGCTATCCCGGAAAACGCTACTACGGCGGTTGCCAGATAGTGGACCAGAGCGAACAGCTGGCCATCGACAGAGTGAAACAGCTCTTCGGCGCCGAATGGACCAACGTGCAGCCTCACTCTGGAGCCCAGGCCAACATGGCAGTGCTGATGGCCTGCCTGCAACCGGGCGACACCTTCATGGGCCTCGACCTCAACCACGGCGGACACCTCTCGCACGGCAGCCCCGTGAACTCCTCCGGAATACTCTACCACCCAGTGGCTTACGCCGTCGAGGAAGAAACCGGCACCATCAACTACGACAAAATGGAGCAGGTGGCACTGCAAGAACGTCCTAAACTGATAATCGGCGGCGCTTCGGCATACAGCCGCGACTGGGACTGGAAACGTATGCGTGAGATTGCTGACAAAATCGGTGCCATACTCATGGGCGACATATCGCACCCCGCCGGCCTCATCGCCAAAGGCGAGCTGAACAATGCCGTGGCCTATTGCCACATCGTTACCACCACCACCCACAAAACCCTCCGCGGACCACGTGGCGGTATGATTATGTTGGGCAAGGATTTCGACAATCCTTGGGGCAAGAAAACTCCTAAGGGTGAGATAAAGAAAATGTCGGCGCTGCTCGACTCCGCCGTATTCCCCGGATGCCAGGGCGGCCCGCTGGAACACGTGATTGCTGCCAAAGCTGTTGCTTTCGGCGAAGCCCTTACCGACGACTACGGCCGTTACATAAAACAAGTCCGCGCCAACGCCAAGACCATGGCTGACGCTTTCGTGGCAAAAGGTTACAAAGTTATCTCCAACGGCACCGACAACCACCTCATGCTTATCGACCTCCGCACCAAGTTCCCCGAACTCACCGGTAAAGTGGCCGAAAATACTCTGGTTAAAGCCGACATCACCATCAACAAAAACATGGTGCCTTTCGACAGCCGCTCGCCTTTCCAGACCTCCGGCATACGCGTGGGAACCCCCGCCATCACCACCCGCGGACTGAAAGAAGCCGACATGGCCGGCATAGTTGACATGATCGACGCCATACTTTGCGACGTGAACAATGAAGACCTTATAGCAAAGACCCGCAAACAGGTGAACGAGATGATGCAAGATCGTCCACTGTTTGCTTGGTAAACATTTTTTTCATATTGATAGCGGAAGTCCACAAAAAAGGACTTCCGTTTTTTTTGCGACTTTGCAAAGCACATTAAAAACACCGTTTGCAGCCACCTGTTACCTAACATATCAAAAAAAACACCGTGTTTTGGCTTTTGGATTATCCGAAAAAAATCGTATCTTTGCAAAATCAAATATAATCGAATATGGCAAATAAAAAAAATGACGCGAAGTTCGTCTCAGAACTTCTTGATGTTGCAAAAGACCCGGAAAAATTCCACACACTTTTGAAAAAAGTAGTAGATGGCGACAAAAATGCAATAGAGCAGCTCCGGTTCTATCTGGAAATTACAGACAAAATGCAACAAGAAAACCCCGATGATGCCAACGACAACAGCCCAATGCTTGACAACGAGGATGACGACGCATCTGAAAACTACGAAGAGGACGGCTTGTTTTACATTGGTTCGGAAACTCTAAAACACGACGACGTAAAAGAGCTGCACCTGCGCATTAAGTTGAACAATACCGACTTGAAAATTTGGCGAGAACTGAAAGTGCCTTCAAACATAAGTTTGCCCACCCTTGCCGAAATACTTCTGGATGTGATGGGCTGGACACACGAACACCTGTACCAATTCGTTGTTGGCGACGACGTTTTCAAAACCAGCTACGCTTACAACGACTCGAAATCCATGATCGGGTTCGGCCGTGGCCGCTTCCGCGAATACGACATGACAAAATACACCCTCAGCGACCTCAATTTTGAGAAAGGCAAACGGATACGTTTTGAATACGACTTCGGTGACAGCTGGCAACACGACCTGTGGATAAAAGGCGTACGGGAATACAACAATGGCGAAAAACCAACCATAATATGCGTTAAGGGACAAGGCGCGTGCCCACCCGAAAACTGCGGTGGCGTTTGGGGATACAGCGACCTTCTGGAACTGACAAAAAAGAAAAAACTCACCGCCGACGAAAAAGAGGAACTTGAGGGGTACGACATGCTTGAAGATTTCGACCCCGACTATTTCGACATCGATTTCGCAAATGTTCTTTTGAAAAAGTGGAACGGACAACTGTAGACGGGTTACATCGTTGCAGACTATTGCCATCTACAATGAATAGATAACGGACTCCGCAACAACTTGAAGGGTGGCGGATTTTCAGTTTGTTTTTTTGGAACTCCTAACCCTCTCCGGCCCCCGCCCAATTACAAACTACTAACTAACTCCTAATTCCTAACTCTCCTCGCCTCCCTCTTGGCTTTTTTCATCAGTTTTTGGAAACGCTTGTCGGCATGTATGCGTGCCACTGCGGCGGAGGCCACAAGGCGGGCGGCGTCCACATCGCTCTGCCAGTGGTAGCCGGCAATAACGCGGCTTTGTCCGAACTCGTAGCCGCGGGCAAGTATGGCGTCGGCCTTATCGGGACAAAGCTCCACAAGCAGCAAAGCCGCCACCCAGCCACGAATGGTGTGCCCCGATGGGTACGAGCCGTCGGTGCGCAACTCGGCCTCGTCGGCGGGATAGATGGTGGGCTCGCCGAAAAAGGCGTAGGGACGTATGCGCATATAATGCCGCTTGGGCAGAACACGTGCTTGGTCGGTGCTCAAAATGGCCGTGCAGAGCATACGGTATATGGCTGGGGTTTCCTTTTCTGTGATGGAAAAACCTACCGGCACGCTATACTCTTCGCAAATTGTCTGCAACCCCCACACGGCATCGCGCAAAGCCATGGCCAGACGGGCACTGTCGGCACGCTGGGCCTTACCCCAACGGTACTGCGAAACATCGTAGCGGAAATGCGCCGAAGCGGTGTCGGGTGGAGGTGGAAGGAAATGCACCGAGTTGGGCATCTGTTGAGGCGTAAGCAGGGGTTCCTGTGCCACTACCAACAAGGGCAAAAGCAAAAGGACGCTTAAAATCAGTCGTTTCATCATTTAAAGTCTTTTTTTCAAAGGTTCAAAGTTACGAAAAATAATCCATTATATCCATTTTTTGACAAAAAAAACGTAAATTTGCAAAGAAAAACAACCGTGCGCACTATACATAAAACACTACACATCAACAAATTACACACTACAGCCCGCCACAAATCATGTACTTCACAGGAATAATAATAGCCCTTGCAACTTTCGTAACCATCGGATTTTGGCATCCCATAGTTGTAAAAGTGGAATACCGCTGGGGCACACGTCCTTGGACAGTTTTCCTCTTATTAGGCTTGGGAAGCATTGCAGGTGCACTGTTCATCCCCAACACCATACTCTCGGCAGTATGCGGAGTTTTCGGTGCGTCGGCGCTGTGGGGCATCGGAGAGCTTTTCAAACAAAAACGCCGGGTGGAGAAAGGCTGGTTTCCCATGAACCCACGTCGCAAAAACGATTATCACGACTTATCAACGCCAACAGCCGACAGCATAACCCAAAGTCCAGAAAAAGAACTGCAACGATGACAAAAAAAATTTACATAGAGACCTACGGCTGCCAGATGAACTTTGCCGACAGCGAGATAGTGGGAGCCATACTCACCAAACACAACCATCAGATAACCACCGACTTGCAACAGGCCGACGTGGTGCTTATAAACACCTGCGCCATTCGAGACAACGCCGAGCAGCGCATCCGCAAACGCTTTGGCGAGCTGAAAGCCGTGAAAAAACGCCGTCCCGACCTGAAAATCGGCATACTTGGCTGCATGGCCGAACGCCTCAAGGAACAGCTTTTGCAGGACGACCTGCCCGTGGACCTTGTGGTGGGCCCCGACGCATACCGCAACCTGCCCGAACTCCTCAACCGCGTGGACTGCGGCGAACGCACCGCCAGCGTGCTCCTCTCCGAAGAGGAGACCTACGCCGAGATAGACCCCGTACGACTGGGCAGCAACGGCATATCGGCCTATATCTCCATCATGCGCGGATGCCAGAATTTCTGCTCCTACTGCGTGGTGCCCTACACCCGCGGACGGGAACGCAGCCGCAACCCGCAAACCATCATTGACGAGGCTCAACGCCTGTTCGACAAAGGCTACCGCGAAATCACACTGCTGGGGCAGAACGTTAACTCGTACCGTTGGGAATGCAACGGGACCATCACCGACTTCCCCGACCTTATGCAACGCGTGGCGCAGATAAGCCCGCTGCTGCGGATACGGTTCTCCACCTCCCACCCCAAGGACCTGTCGGACAAGCTACTGGAGGTGATGGCCGCCAACCCCAACGTCTGCCGCTGCATACACCTGCCCGTGCAGTCGGGAAGCAACGATGTGCTTAAACTGATGAACCGCAAATATACCGTTGAATGGTACCTCGGACGCGTGGAAGCCATACGCCGCTACCTGCCCGACTGCTCCATCACCACCGACGTTATAGCCGGGTTCTGCAACGAAACGGAGGACGACCACCAGCAGACGCTCGACCTATTCCGCAAAGTGGGCTACGACTACGCCTTTATGTTCAAATACTCCATGCGTCCCAACACATACGCCGAAAAACGGTTCAGCGACAACGTCCCCGACGAGGTGAAAACCCGCCGGCTGGAAGAGATTATCGCCCTGCAGGGAGAACTGTCGCTACGAAGCAACCGCCGAGACGTGGGCCGCACTTTCGAAGTGCTTATCGAAGGCACCTCCAAACGCTCCGACCAGCAACTCTTCGGACGCAACAGTCAGAACAAAGTCATAGTTTTCCCACGCGAGGACTACCAGCCCGGACAATATGCCATGGTGGAAGTAACCGACTGCACCTCAGCCACTTTGATAGGCAAAGCCGTGAAATGATTGTTGAAGCGTTGAACAGTTGGGCGACTGCTTTGGGCAGTGAGACAAGGTGTTGAATTGTTGATTCCCTTCTGCCGATACTGTTGTTGCGAAGTTATAATCCGCAACATTTGTGTTTCGGAATTTGCAATCCCGTGAAATTTCATTGTTGGCGTGGTTGGAATCCCCCTGCCCCATTACAATGGACAATGGACAATGGACAATGAACAATGGACAATGGACAATGAAGAATTTGAGGAGTGAAGTATTAACTCCCAACTCCTAATTCCGCAGCAACTTTAATCCCCCCGGCCCCCTTTGAAAGGGGGAGCTTTTGGCGCAACAGAATTTTGGATTTATTAGTGTCCGACAAAAACCGAATACGATTTGTTTGGCGGCAGCCTAAAGGCATTGAGAAAAAAGCGTTAAGATGAAGAAACTGCCAGTGGCCGTT
>ERZ842401.1277-NODE-1277-length-36422-cov-9.318421_pt1 | contig 36422 bp, 41 predicted proteins | sample MGYA00521270_ERZ842401 | MGnify/ENA primary metagenome ERZ842401 (study PRJEB31892, sample SAMEA3878208) | bioreactor metagenome | biome: Moose rumen | place: Sweden | collected 2011-10 | study: EMG produced TPA metagenomics assembly of the PRJEB12797 data set...
TCACTGCTGAGGGGATTTGCTTTTTAGCATTACAGAGTTTCCAGATTAGAACCCTTGATGGCTTCCTTGATTTGAGCTTCCAGCTCTTCAGCCAGTTCAGGATTGTCGGCGATGACTTGCTTCGTGGCATCACGGCCTTGTGCCAGACGGGTGTCGTTGTAGCCAAACCAAGAGCCGCTCTTCTTGATGATGCCCAGCTCTACGCCTAAGTCAACGATTTCACCGGTCTTTGAGATACCCTCGCCAAACATGATGTCGAACTCAGCCTTGCGGAATGGAGGTGCCACCTTGTTCTTGATGATCTTCACACGGGTGCTCTTTCCTATGACCTCGTCGCCGTTCTTGATGGCCTGTCCGCCACGAATGTCGATACGCACAGAGGCATAGAATTTCAGGGCATTACCGCCAGTGGTGGTCTCTGGATTGCCAAACATCACGCCTATCTTCTCACGCAGCTGGTTGATGAAGATACAGCAGGTGCGGGTCTTGCTGATGGCCGATGTGAGTTTGCGGAGTGCCTGAGACATCAGACGTGCCTGAAGGCCCACCACGCTGTCGCCCATCTCACCCTCAATTTCCTTCTTCGGAGTCAGGGCTGCCACAGAGTCTATCACGATGATGTCGATGGCAGAAGAGCGAATCAGCTGCTCTGCGATGTCGAGTGCCTGCTCACCGTTGTCTGGTTGTGAAATCAGCAGATTGTCCACATCCACGCCCAGTTTAGCGGCATAGAAGCGGTCGAAAGCATGCTCAGCATCGATGAAGGCGGCAATGCCACCCATCTTCTGAGCCTCGGCTATGGCATGTATGGCCAATGTCGTCTTACCAGAGGATTCTGGTCCGTAGATCTCGATGATGCGTCCGCGTGGATAACCACCTACGCCCAGGGCCACATCCAGTCCGATGGAGCCAGAAGGAATCACCTCTACCTCCTCCACACTGTCGTCTCCCATCTTCATGATAGAACCTTTGCCGAAGCTCTTCTCTATCTTGTCCATGGCTGCCTGCAAGGCTTTCAGTTTCTCGTTTGATGGCCCTTTGGCGCCATTCTCCATTGTCTCTTCGTCGTTTTTCTTTACCATAATGTTTTGATTTTTAATGTTTTAATATTTGTTTACCGTGTTCTTTGGTCTTGATTTCCTTGGGGCCGATGATGCGCTCCACGATGCCTTCCTCGTTGATGATGAAGGTGGTGCGAAGGGTGCCCATGTATTTGCGTCCGTACATGCTTTTCTCTGCCCACACACCAAACTGCTGCGCCAACGTCTTGTCAGTATCGGCTATCAAGGTGAAGGGCAGCTGGTGCTTCTCAATGAACTTCTGGTGCGACTTCTCGCTGTCCACACTCACGCCCACCACTTCGTAGCCAGCTTTGCGCAGGTCGCTGTAGTTGTCACGTAGGCTGCAAGCTTCTGCTGTGCAGCCAGATGTGTTGTCCTTCGGATAGAAATAGAGCACCAGCTTGCGTCCTGCAAAGCTGCTCAGCTTTATCTCCTCCCCATTCTCATTGATGCCCAGTATCTCAGGTGCCTTATCTCCGACGTTCATAATAATTGTGAATTATGAATTATGAATGTTTAATGTTTAATGTTTAATGTTTAAAGTTTAAAGTTCCAAGTCCCCATCAAACACCTCATGCCAAGGCAGGCCTTGCTTGTTGAGCTGCTCTATGAATGGATCTGGATCGAAGTTCTCCACGTTCCATACGCCAGCCTTCTTCCAGAGACCCTTGAGGAACATCATGGCACCTATCATGGCTGGCACGCCAGTGGTGTAGCTCACGCCCTGCATGCCCGTCTCCTTGTAAGCCTCCTGATGGCTGCAGTTGTTATAGACGTAGTATGTGCGCTCCTTGCCATCCTTCAGTCCGCGGATGCGGCATCCGATGCTGGTTTCGCCCTCATAGTTGGCTCCCAGATCCTGTGGATTAGGCAGCACAGCCTTGAGGAACTGCAGAGGCACGATCTTCACCTTCACATTCTTGGTAGGGTCATCAGCCAAAGGAGCCTCGTAGGTGATCTCGTCGATGCGGCTCATGCCCAAGTTCTGAATTACATCCAGATAGGTGAGGTACTGTTGTCCGAAGGTCATCCAGAAGCGTGCGCGCTTGATGGTAGGGTAGTTCAGTACTAAGCTCTCCAGCTCTTCATGGTGCAGCAGGTAGCTCTCGCGTGGGCCGATGTTAGGATAGGTCAGTGGCTTATGAATCTCCAGCGGTTCGGTCTCCAGCCACTCGCCATTCTCGTAGTACTGACCCTTCTGGGTGATCTCACGGATGTTGATTTCAGGGTTGAAGTTGGTGGCGAATGCCTTATGATGGTTGCCAGCGTTGCAGTCTACGATGTCAAGGTACTGTATCTCATCGAAGTGGTGCTTGGCAGCATAGGCCGTATAGACACCGCTCACACCCGGGTCGAATCCGCAGCCCAGAATGGCTGTCAGACCAGCCTTCTCGAAGCGCTCCTTGAATGCCCACTGCCAGCTGTACTCGAAGTGTGCCACGTCACGAGGCTCATAGTTGGCCGTATCCAGATAGTTCACTCCCGTCTGCAGGCAGGCCTCCATGATGGTGAGGTCCTGATAAGGCAGCGCCAGGTTCATCACGATGTCTGGCTTATAGTCGCTCAGCAGCTTTACCAGTTCCTCCACGCTGTCGGCATCCACCTTAGCTGTCTTGATATCTGGCTGACCGATGGCCTTGACAATGGCGTCACACTTAGCCTTGGTGCGGCTGGCAATCATGATCTCGTTGAACACGTCTCTGTTCTGTGCCACCTTGTGCGCAGCCACTGTTGCCACGCCACCGGCACCTATGATAAGTACTCTTCCCATAACTCTATAGTATAAAAGGTGATAATTTCTGCAAAGATAATAAAATGATATGACCTTTTGCAGATTTGCGAGAAATTATTTTCGCTCTTTTTAAGCCAACTTATTCCGTAGGAATTCCGCACATTCTTTTACTTAATTGAACTTGCGATGCGATAGGGGTGACACTAAAAAAGAGAATCCCGTGCCGCGATGCGCGGGATTCTCCTTGCTTATAACTATTAGTAATAAAATCTTTCAGCTTTCAGCTTTACTTTACCTCCTCAAAGTCGGCATCCTGAACGTTGTCGTCATGGCCGCTCTGAGAGCTCTGCTGACCACCTGCTTGCTGGCCGCCGTTGAAGCCTGCGCCTGCACCTGGCTGAGCACCAGCCTGCTGGTACATCTGGGCGCTGGCCGTCTGCCAAGCGGTGTTCAACTCTGCCATAGCACCATCGATGCGGTCGAGGTCCTGAGCCTTGTGAGCATCCTTCAGCTTCTGGAGGGCAGCCTCGATAGGAGCCTTCTTGTCGGCTGGCAGCTTGTCGCCCAGCTCGCTCAGCTGATTCTCAGTGGTGAAGATCATAGAGTCGGCCTGATTCAGCTTGTCTATGCGCTCACGCTCCTTCTTATCGTTCTCAGCGTTGGCCACAGCCTCTGCCTTCATGCGCTCTATCTCTTCCTTGCTCAAGCCAGAAGAAGCCTCGATGCGGATGGCCTGCTCCTTGCCTGTAGCCTTATCCTTGGCGCTCACCTTCACGATACCGTTGGCATCGATGTCGAAGGTCACCTCGATCTGTGGGATACCACGACGGGCTGGAGCGATGCCAGTAAGGTTGAACTGACCCAGTGTCTTGTTCTGAGCAGCCATTGGGCGCTCACCCTGCAGCACGTGGATGGTTACCTCAGTCTGGTTGTCAGCAGCGGTAGAGAAGGTCTCCGTCTTCTTGCAAGGGATGGTGGTGTTGGCATCAATCAACTTAGTCATCACGCCACCCAGCGTCTCGATACCCAGTGTCAGAGGAGTCACGTCAAGTAGCACCACGCCCTTGATCTCGTCTGTCAGCACAGCACCCTGAACGGCAGCACCTACGGCCACCACCTCGTCTGGGTTCACCCCCTTAGAAGGCACCTTGCCGAAGAAGTCCTCAACGAGCTTCTGTACGGCTGGGATACGGCTTGAACCACCAACCAAGATCACCTCGTCGATCTCTGAAGCATTCAGGCTGGCATCTGCCAAGGCCTTCTTGCAAGGCTCCAAGCAAGCCTGGATCAGTCCGTGTGACAGGGCCTCGAACTTAGCGCGTGTCAGCGTCTTCACCAAGTGCTTTGGCACACCGCCTACAGGCATGATGTAAGGCAGGTTGATCTCTGTAGTCGTCGTAGATGACAGCTCAATCTTAGCCTTCTCAGCAGCCTCCTTCAGGCGCTGCATAGCCATTGGGTCTTGAGTCAGGTCGGCACCCTCATCGTTCTTGAACTCCTGTACCAGCCAGTTGATGATCACCTGGTCGAAGTCGTCACCACCCAAGTGGGTATCACCGTTGGTAGAAAGCACCTCGAACACACCGTCACCAAAGTCGAGGATAGAGATATCGAACGTACCGCCACCAAGGTCGAATACGGCAATCTTCATATCCTTCTGCTTCTTATCGATACCATAAGCCAGGGCAGCAGCCGTAGGCTCATTGACGATACGCTTCACGTTCAGACCTGCAATCTGACCAGCCTCCTTAGTGGCCTGGCGCTGAGAGTCGCTGAAGTAAGCAGGTACGGTGATTACTGCATCTGTCACTTCCTGTCCCAGATAGTCTTCTGCGGTCTTCTTCATCTTCTGCAGAATCATGGCAGAGATCTCCTGTGGGGTGTACAGACGGCCGTCGATGTCTACGCGAGGCATGTTGTTCTCGCTGCGCACCACCTTGAACGGAACGCGTGAAACCTCCTTCTGCACCTGATCCCAGTTCTCACCCATGAAACGCTTGATAGAATATACGGTCTTGGTAGGGTTGGTGATGGCCTGACGCTTGGCAGGGTCACCGATCTTACGCTCACCGCCTTCTACGAAACCCACCACTGAAGGGGTGGTGCGCTTACCCTCGCTGTTAGCGATTACTACAGGTTCGTTGCCCTCGAATACGGCAACACATGAATTAGTAGTTCCTAAATCTATACCAATAATCTTTCCCATAATTGTATTTTTTTTATTGTTATTATTCTGGTTAGCTCCGTCGCGCTTCAGGGGCGCGACACTTAGAGAATAGCAAAGTATGTGCCAAACCATTTTGGGGTGCGTATATTATATAATGTGTAGGAAAAGAATGGCAGACTTGCTGACACTTTGGCATGAATAGTGATAAATAATTATAAAAATAAGTCAGTTGAAGTATGACATTAAAAATATTTCACTACTTTTGAAGCCTAAACTTTTAATAACGATAAGAAATGGAGAAATTAAACAAACCTGCAATTCTGGTTGTTGACATGCTCAATGACTTTGTTTATGGTGCTTTGGCTTGCGATCGTGGCAAGGCCATCGTTCCTGCTACAGCTCGTCTGCTTGACGCTGCACGTGAGGCTGGCGTACCAGTCATTTTCTGTAATGATGCTCACTTGCCTGGTATAGACCGTGAACTGATCATCTGGGGCGATCATGCCATCAAGGGTACTCCTGGTGCTGAGGTGATTCCAGAACTGAACCTCTGCGATAAGGACTTCGTAGTGCCAAAGCGTCGCTACAGCGGTTTCTTCCAGACCGACCTGGACATCCTGCTGAAGGAGCTGGGCGTGAAGACCGTGGTGATGACTGGCCTGCATGCTCACATGTGCGTGCGCCACACGTCTGCTGATGCTTTCTGCCTGGGTTATGATGTAGTTGTAGCCAAGGAGGCCACCGACTCATTCACTGAGGAGGATTACATGAATGGCTTGGCTTATCTGAAGACCTGCTACGGTGCTGATGCTTATACGAACGATGAGCTCATCGCTATGTTCTAAGACAATCCCTGTCGGTCACTATAAGATATCCCCTGTCCTAATCGGGCAGGGGATATTCTTTTTGCTTTCCTGATTCCTCTCAGAGCTTCTTGATGAATCGTGCCGGATTTCCTGCCACCACCGTATTTGGCTCCACATCCTTGGTCACCACAGAGCCAGCGCCTACGATGGCATTCTCGCCCACCGTCACGCCAGGCAGGATGGTAGAGCCAGCGCCTACCCAGCAGTTGCGCTTCAGCACCACGGGCTTGCAGGTCAGTATCTGGCGCTCCTGCGGGTCGTGATTGTTGGAGATGAGCTGCACATTGGCAGCCACCATGGCGTCGTTCTCTATCGTGATGCCCCCAGCACTCATGAAGAGCGAGTTGTTCATCACCACCACCCGCTGACCTATCTTCACGTTATGTCCGCGTACCACCGTGGTAGGAGGCATCAGTCGGCTGCCCTCGCCGAACTCACCGAACAGCTCATGCACCATGGCATTGTATTCGTCCGTATAAGGCATCGTATGATTGATCTTAAAGCAGAGCTGGGCCTCCTTCATGCCCTGCGCCCGCTCTTCAGGCGTTGCCTTACGCATGTCAATTCTTCTTTCTTCCATATTCTCTTAATGTTATATATGATTCGTTAGGCCAATCGTTTCAGCAGCTCGATGAGCACCTGCCAGATGTCCTCGATGGTCGATAGCTCCACGCGCTCACTGGTAGAGTGGGGCTCCACGATGCGCGGACCGATGCTGGCCATCTGTATGCCCGGATAGTGCTCCACGAAGAAGCCCGCCTCCAGCACGAAGTGCATCGCCACCATGCGAGGGCGCCAACCCAGCACGTCGAGGAAGGTGTCGGAGGTCAGTTGCAGGAAGACCGAATGCTGATCCTCCTGCCAAGCGGGAGCCGACATCACCGTCTCACTCTTCGCGCCACAGGCAGCGAATACCGTGGCGATGTCCTTGCTCAGACGCTCCATCACGCTGTCGATGAAGCTGCGCGTATGGGTAGAGATGAAGAGGTGGTCGACCTCCGTCACAATGCGCCCCACGTTGTTCGAGGTCTCCGCCGTGTCCTGCATCGTCTCGCTCATCTTCACCACGCCCTGCGGCACCTGCTCCAGCGCCCTCAGCAGCGCCTCTATGGCCTCCGTGTTGATTACCGTCTGCAGCGGCTCGCACGGACTGAGGGTGCAGTGCATCTTAGGGTCGCTCCCTCCGAATGCCTCGTGCAGCCAAGCATTCATCTGTGCCACCTGCTGCTCCAGCACGGCCACGTCCTCTACTGCCAGACAGAGCACCACCTCGGCAGACGATGCTATCGAAGCGTTAGCCTCACCTACGTTCACCGAAGCCACCTCGAAGCGGCATGCTTCATGCAGGTTGGCCAAGAGCCTTCTCACGGCCACCGTCGCGCTGCAGCGCCCCTTGTTGATGTCCACGCCAGAGTGACCGCCCAGTCCGCCCTCGAAGCGGATGCTCTGCCATACCCCCGCAGGTGCCGTCTGTCGCACCACGGGCAGGCGATGGAACTGCAGGCAGGCACCTGCGGCTCCCGTCGTGATGGTGTCATAGTCCTCCGAGTCCAGGTTGATCACCTTGCGGCCCCTCAGGAAGTCCTTGCTCAGCTGCGAGGCACCCGACATGCCATCCTCCTCGTTGGTCGTGGTCATCACCTCCAGCGGCCCATGCACTATGTCATCGTCCTCCAGCACCGCCAGGGCCATCGACAGGCCTATGCCGTTGTCAGCCCCCAGCGAGGTGCCGCGCGCCTTCATCCAGCCGTTCTCCACGTAAGCCTCGATGGGTGCGTTTAGTGGGTCACTCATGCCCACGCACACCATGTCCATGTGGTTCAGCAGCACGATGGGTTCTGCCTCCTCATGCCCCGGCGTGGCAGGCTTGCTTATCACCACACAGTTCTCTGCGTCACGCTTGTACGTCAGGTGCAGACGCTCCGCGAATTGGCAGAGGTAGTCGGCCACGCGCTCCTCATGGTGCGATGGGCGTGGAATCTGGTTCAGCTCCTTGAAAATCTGGAACACACGTTCTGTAGTAGGTCTCATTTCCTTATTCGTTTTATTTGCAAATATAGCGTTATTTCTGATAATCTGGGCGCTCTGCAACTAAATATTTGCTATCATTTGTCCGATTTGAAAAATATGAATATCTTTGCTGCTTAGCTAATGAATAGAGAAATGACTTTACTAGAGTTCTTCAAGAAAGACCGCTTTGCGGCGATGGCGGGAGCCGAGCTTCTGGAAATCAGTGAGGGGCATGCACGTGCCAGAATGTTGGTCACGGCAGAGCACCTGAATGGGGGCGGGGTGTGTCAGGGTGGTGCCATTTTCACGCTGGCCGACTTAGCGTTTGCTGCGGCAGTCAATAGTCACGGGGTGCTTACGTTCTCCACGAGTTCCAATATCACCTATTTCAAGTCCGTCGCTGCAGGCTACGTATATGCTGAAGCCACAGAGATAGTGAATCATCCACGCATGCCTTATGCTGAGGTTCGGGTGACGGATGAGGCTGGCGAGTTGGTGGCTATCTTCACGTCGAGCGGGTATCGGAAACAGAAGAATACATTACTTTCAGAACTATAGAATCCCGAGCAAGGTTTTTTAGTTTTTTAGGTTCAGTATTTCAATGGTCGCGTGCGTTCGGAAACCGTAGTTTTTGAGCGTGTGCGTAGGAGAATTTGTTGGTGTGCACAGAAAAATTTGCGCATGTGCACAGCCGCAAAAAATGCTCTTCGAACAACACTACAAAGATACAAAATCAGAGGGGCGCTGTCAAGCATTTTGGCCAAAACTTTTTATTTTGTCGCAGAGGCTTCGCATTGCATAACATAACATACATAACATTTGGTATTTTCACATATCACGAGATAGTCTATATTTTCTTATATTATATATATTATATATATAATATAAAATTTATGCTTACAATTTCGTTATGCAAAACAAACATATCAAAATCGCAATGTTATGCTTGTTATGTTATGCTTAGTCGGGAATTTGTTTTATTCGCCCAGTGCCTTGCCAGACATGAGGAGGTCTACCAGCGGCTTGTCCTTGTAGCTCTCCGTGCGCTGGTCGTAGAAGCCGAAGTCGCCATCGTAGCACCAGGTGGTCCAAGCGATGTCGAACTCATCGAAGACATCGAGCATGTCCTTGTACCACGCATAGGCCAGATCACGCTCCACAGGCTCATAGACACCCCACTCGCCACAGAACAGCTGCAGGCCGTATTTCTGTGCGGCTGCGATGGCATCCTTGAAATCCTCGCGGATCTTGTCCTTGTTCCATACCGTCGTGAGGAAAGGCTTCAGCTCGTCCTTGATGGCCTCTGGCGCTGCATCGTAGTCCTCCTGCGTGATGAGTACGCCAGGGTAGTTGATCTTGCCCTTGAACTGACCCACAGGCGTCCAGCGGGCATAGCGGTGAGTGATGACCATCGGGTGGTAGTAGTGGAAGGAGATGATGAGGTTCTTGTCGTCTTCTGGCAAGCGTAGGTACTTCACCGTCTCGAAATCCTGCCAGCGGTTGGAACCCACCACGAGGGTGCGTTGTGGCTCCACTTGGCGCAGGGCACGGTGTACTTTCTCCACCACCACGTTCCACTGCTCATGCTCTGGGGCCACAGGCTCGTTCATGAACTCATAGGCCACGGAGTCGTTGCTGTAGCCCTTCAGCACGTCGGAGAGCTGGTACCACAGGTTGATCAGGTCTTGCTGCGACTTCTCCGAGGTGAACAAGGTGTTGGAGTTGTCATTGTCAAGGAAGCGGTGTGAGCGGATGATGTGCAGATCCACCACCACGCGCAGGTGGTGCTTCTCTGCCAGATTGATGGCATTGGTGAGCAGTTCCCAAGCCTCTGGCAGCTGGTTGCCGTTATCGTCCCAGAACTGCACCTCATCGATAGGGATGCGCACAAAGTCGAAGCCCAGTTGCTCCAGACGTGCGAAGTCGTCTTCCTGAATGTGCTTACGACGCTCTTCACCCATCACTCTGGATTGGGAGAGCCAGTGGCTCAGATTGGTGCCGCGCTTAATGCTGAAATTGTTCACGCCGTCTGATTTACTACAAGCGGCCAAAGTAAGTAAGGTGATGACAAGCACTGCCATCGAAACAAGCATCTTTCTCATGTTGGTATTTTTTTTACAAATATACAGACAAATTCTGGATATGCAATAGAATGTGCTATTTGTTATTATCAATAGAAGTCGTTATATTTGCGGAGAAAAGACAACGAAACAAAAGTATGAAGCATTGGAATGAATGGAAGGCATGGAGCTGCCGTTTGCAGTTGGCAGCTGTGTTGCTCTGTGTGGTGGCATGTCATGGAGCCACGCAGGAAGTGAATCCTTCAAAACAGACAGTTATGGTGACAGAAAAGTATGAAAAACCCTCGGATGCGGTGCTGCGCATGACGCTGACACCCGAACAATATGCTGTGACGCAGCAGGCGGCTACAGAGCAGCCTTTCATGAATGCCTATGATCAGGAATTCAGGGAAGGCATCTATGTAGACATCACTACGGGCGAACCCTTGTTCCTCTCTGCGGATAAGTACGACTCTGGCTGTGGATGGCCAGCCTTCACGAAACCAATCACAGATGAGGTGGTGACGGAGCATGCCGACCTCTCTTATGGAATGGTGCGTACAGAAGTGAGAAGCAGGTCTGGAAATGCACACTTAGGTCATGTGTTTGAAGATGGACCAGCTGACAAGGGTGGATTGCGCTATTGCATCAATAGCGCATCGCTACGATTCATCCCTTCTGAACAGATGGAGGCGGAAGGGTATGGTAAGTATCTGCCCCTTCTCCGAGCAGGAAAGGAGATCTACTTGGCAGGTGGCTGCTTCTGGGGCACGGAGCATTATTTCAGGCAGGTGCAAGGTGTGCTAGAGACGGAGGTGGGGTATGCCAATGGCATCACAGAGAACCCTACGTATGAGGAAGTGTGCACAGGAGAAACTCAGTTTGCTGAGACGGTGCACGTGACCTATGATCCGCAGGTAGTGAGCTTAGGCTTTCTCCTGGAACTTTATTTCAAGGCCATAGACCCTACCAGCCTGAATCGCCAAGGCAATGACGTAGGTACGCAATATCGCACGGGCATCTACTATATAGATGCAGATGACCTGCCTGAGATAGAGCAGGCATACAAAGCGGAGCAGCAGCACTATGCGTTGCCTTTGGCAGTGGAAAAGTTGCCATTAAAGAATTTCTATACAGCCGAGGAGTATCATCAGGACTATCTGGTCAAGAATCCAAGGGGATATTGTCACATTCCAGATGCCTTGTTTGAATATGCCAGGCAAGCAAAGGAGAATTGAATGATGAAACTGCAATTAGTGATTGCGGAGCGGGAGTGTTCGCTCTATGAAGAAAAAGAAGCGGCCTTCTTATTGTTGCAGCCCGTTGATGACCATGATCTGGAGGGGATGGACAGCGAGGTGGAGACGCTGCGCGGACTGACCTCTAAGCCGTTCTCCCTGCTGACGGTGAAGGTGGGCAGCTGGGAGCAGGATCTCACGCCCTGGAATGCGCCAGCGGTGTTTGGCAAGGTGCCGTTTGGCGACGGGGCTTCAGAGACGCTGCGGTTCTATCTGGAGCAACTGCTGCCTGCGCTGACGGCTCAGGGCATCTATCGCCCTGCTGAGATGCGCCCGCTGCTGGGTGGCTATTCGTTGGCTGGCCTCTTTGCCCTCTGGGCTGGCTATCAGACGGAGGTGTTCTGTGGGATAGCAGCCGTATCGCCTTCTGTGTGGTATAAGGATTGGACGGACTATGCCACGGCTAACGTGCCTCAGACCAAGGCCGTGTATCTGAGCCTGGGCGACAAGGAGGAGAAGGCGCGAAACCAAGTGATGGCGAGCGTGGGGAATGCCATCCGCAGGCAGGACGCACTGCTGGCGGAGCAGGGCATCAGCCACACGCTGGAGTGGAACGCTGGCAATCATTTCGTGGAGGCCGACCTCCGCATGGCTAAGGGCTTCTGCTGGTTGATGAATCAATAACAATAACGATATGAAGAAGTGGTTTTTATTCTTGGTGGCAGCACTCTGCCTCTCAGCCTGTGATGAGGATGCCAAGCGCGCCATCTCCAACGAGTGCCTGACGGAGGTCTTCGGCATGGCAGAGCACCAGTATGTGATGCTGGATCAGCAGCTCACAGACAGCACCATGCCTCGTACGCTGAACGCTGACGGCACGCTGCGCACCTCCGACCTCAACTGGTGGTGCAGCGGGTTCTTCCCTGGCAGCCTGTGGTATATCTACGAGTTCGGCCATTCGCAAACGATCAGCACCATGGCCTTGAAGCAGACGCAGAAGTTGGAGAAGTTGCTGGAGATGAATACAGACCATGACATAGGTTTCCAACTGAACTGCAGCTATGGCAACGCCTACCGCATGACGGGCAATGTAACCTGTCGGGAGGTGCTGGTAGCTGGCGCACGGAAACTGGCTCAGCGCATGAACCCTGCCACGGGCGTGATTCGCAGTTGGGACTTTCTGCGCAAAGGGTGGAAGTACCCCGTGATTATCGACAACATGATGAATTTGGAGCTGCTCACCGTGGGCGCGAGGCTGTCTGGCGACGTGGAGCTGGGCTTGGTGGCACGCACGCATGCAGACACCACGATGAAGAACCACTTCCGTCCAGACTACACCTCCTACCACTTGGTGAACTACGACCCTGAGACGGGTGAGGTGCTGAGCCGCGAGACGGTGCAAGGCTATGCCGATGAGTCGGCTTGGAGCCGCGGACAGGCTTGGGCACTCTATGGCTACAGCATGATGTATCGCGAAACGGGCGAGGCACGCTATCTGGCACAGGCCATGAACATAGGCGACATGCTGCTGGAGCGCCTGCCAGACGACGGCATCCCTTATTGGGACTTTGACGACCCACAGGAGAAACCACTGCGTGATGTGTCGGCAGCTGCCATCATGGCATCGGCCTTTATCCAGCTGAGCGAGCAATCGGGCAATATGACCTACTGGGACATGGCAGAGAAGCAGCTATGCACCATGCTCACCCCTGAATACTTGGCTGCTCCAGGCACCAACGGCGGCTTCCTGCTGAAGCATGGGGTAGGGAACATTCCCGACAACAGCGAGGTGGACGTTCCGCTGACCTATGCCGACTATTACTTCTTGGAGGCACTGGTCAGGTATTGGAAGCATGAGGGCTGAAAAATACATACAACTATGGAACAAGATTTACTGGATTTTTTCAAAAAAGACAGCTTTGCGGCATTGGCAGGCGCTGTGAACAGTCATGGCGTGTTGACCTTCTCCACCACCTCAAACATCACCTGCGTGAAATCGGTCTCTGAGGGCCGGCTCTATGCCGAGGCTACGGAGATAGTGAACCATAAGCGCATGCCATACGCAGAGGTCCGTATGGTCAAAACCCAAGCATGGCAGCAGGAGAGATGTTTAAGATCTCACAGAGCTGATGAGCAATCTTTAATGAAGGCTCTGAGCGGCCAGACACGTAATCGCTAATGCGTGAGGGACTTATTCCAATTTCCATAGCCAATTGCTTCTGGTTCATGTTCTTCTCTTCCAGTGAGAGCAGTATCAGTTCCGCTATGGTTGGCTTGGCTATAGGATAGTGCTCTTTTTCGTACGCAATGACAATGTCTGACATCATCGATAGCTCTACGGCATGAGGGTCATTGGCGGGAGTCTCATCTCCCACCATAGGAAGCAGTTCTTCCACTCTGGCCAGTGCCAGTTCGTATTGTTCTTTTGTAATATTGCTCATATTATTTCCTCCTTATATCGTTGATGCATCTATCTTGTCATAATCAGCATGGGTTCCAATAAATCTGACAAATATGTAGCCAATAGTAAACTTTACGACTACTATCAGTCGGTAGCTATTGCCCTTGATGTTGAATACATAATGTTGATTGCCCACATAATCAGTAGCGTGGAAATCCATTCTGATATCTGAAAGATTTCGCCAATCTGCATTATCTGATATGTCATACCTACACAGAAGGAAAAGGGGAGTACTCATGGGGTGCTCCCCTTACGCTTCTTTCAGCCCCACTTGCTGAGTTCTTCTTCTGTCACAAACTTCAAGTTGTTCAGTATGATGGTCTCTCGAGCATCCTCCGTATTGTCCGTGCGGAAGATGAGGATGCCCTTGCCATTGAACAAGAAAGAGTAGAGGTAAGCCACGCTGATGTCGGCATCGCTGAAGAGGCTGATGGCATCGGCAGCACGTCCAGGCTCATTGTCGAGCTCGATGGCGAAGACGTCAGAGAGAGCTACGGCCACGCCAGCTGCCTTCAGTTCCTCGTAGGCACGGGTAGGCTCGTTGCAGATGATACGCAGGATGCCATACTCAGCCGTATCGGCAATGGTGATGGCGATGAGCTGGATCTTAGATTTCTTGATCTGTTCCAATACCTTGCTCAGCGTACCAGAACGGTTTTCCAGGAAGATAGAAAGTTGTTTGATTGTCATAGCTATAATGATTTTTAGTTTGTTACACTTAGAAAAGTTTTCGCATATCCTTCACACGCACGGCCTTCTTCTCATCAGAAGTGGCGAGCGTACCCTTAGGCACGATGCGCACCTTCGGCGTGATGAGGATCTCGTCTTTCAGCTGGCGCGTGATCTCACGTTCCAATGCCTGCAGACGGCTATAGTCATCGGTAAACATCTGACTGATTTCCACCTCGATGGTCATCACATCGCCCACCTCCTTGGTCTCCAGAGTGATGAAGTAGTCGGTACTCAGCTCCTTGAACTTCAGCAGGATCTTCTCTATCTGGATAGGGAAGATGTTCACACCCTTGAGGATGATCATATCGTCGCTGCGTCCCTGCAGACGGTCCAGACGCTTGTGATGACGGCCACAAGGGCAATCGCCTGGGAGGATGCGCGTGAGGTCGCGTGTGCGATAGCGCAGCAGCGGCATGCCTTCACGATTGATGGTGGTAAGCACCAGCTCACCCAGTTCGCCATCAGGCTTCGGCTCCAAGGTCACAGGGTCTATGATCTCCACGATGAAGTAGTCTTCCCAGATGTGCAGACCGTTCTGCTCTGGGCACTCGAAGGCCACGCCAGGACCCATCATCTCGGAGATGCCATAGGAGTTGTAGGCCTTCACACCCAGCTGCTGCTCGATGCGCTGGCGCTGCTCCTCGCTGTGAGGCTCGGCTCCGATGCAGAGCACACGCAGCTTCGTATCACGACGTGGGTCGATGCCCTGTTCCAGCATCACCTCATTGATACGTGAGGCATAGCTTGGAATGGCATGCAGCACCGTGGTGCCAAAGTCGCGTATGAACTTGATCTGTCGCAGGGTATTACCAGCTGCAGCAGGTATGGTGAGCATGCCCACCTTCTCAGCTCCATACTGGAAACCTAAGCCTGCAGTAAACATGCCATAGCCAGCGGAGTTCTGGAACACGTCTTCTGGGCGTGAACCTACCATCCAGAGGCAACGAGCCACGGCATTGGCCCACTCGTCAAGGTCTTTCTGCGTATGCAGCACCACGGTAGGATTGCCCGTGGTTCCGCTGGAAGAGTGCAGACGCACGCAGTCTTTCAGGGAGACGCAGGCCAATCCGAAGGGATAGTGCTCACGTAGGTCGTCTTTAGAGGTAAACGGCAACTTTCGCACATCGTCCAGAGTGCGGATGTCATCAGGGGTGATGCCCAGCTCTTGGAACTTATCACGATAGAAGGCAGAGTTCATACAATGGCGCACGGTATGCTGCAAGCGCTCCAGCTGGAGCTCACGCAACTGCTCTACCGACATAGTTTCGGCTTCGGGGTTAAAATAGTCAGAATATACCATATTTTATAATTTACGTTTATCTATCACATGTGCACTCTTGCCCTGACTGCGCTCGATGGTGTTCGGAGCCTTGAGCTTCACCTTGGCACCAATGCTAAGCACACTACGCAGCTTGGCTGCCAAGCGCTTCTCCAGCTCGTCGATGGCAGCAGGGGTATCGAAGGTAGCGGTGAAGTACTCCTGACGGAGCTCTACCTGTACCTCCAGAGTGTCGAGGTTGTTCACACGGTCTACTATGAGCATGTAGCGTGGAGCTATCTCCTTCATGCTGAGCACTACACTCTCTACCTGTGATGGGAACACGTTGATACCTCGGATGATGAGCATATCGTCACTACGTCCGTGGATAGCGCTCATACGCACGCTGGTACGTCCGCAGCTGCACTCACCGGGAATCAGTGAGCAGAGATCGCGTGTGCGATAGCGCAGCACAGGCATACCCTCCTTGGTCAGCGTGGTGAATACCAATTCGCCTTGCTCGCCAGCAGGAAGTGGCTCCAAGGTCACGGGGTTTATGATCTCTGGGTAGAAATGATCCTCGTTGATGTGCGAACCATTCTGAGCCTCGCATTCATAGCTCACGCTCGGACCCATGATCTCGCTGAGACCATAGAGGTTGAATCCTTTCAGTCCCAAGCGCTCTTGTATCTCCTCGCGCATGCTCTCCGTCCAAGGCTCTGCACCGAAGGCACCTACACGCAGCTTGATCTGGTCTTTGGTGATGCCCATCTTCTCCATGGTCTCTGCCAGATAGAGGGCATAGGATGGCGTACAGGCGATGCCCGTGATGCCAAGGTCGCGTATCAACTTAGCATGTTTCTCTGTATTACCAGTAGAAGCAGGCACTACGGAGGCTCCCAGCAGCTCTACGCCATTGTGAGCGCCCAAGCCACCCGTGAAGAGTCCGTAACCATAAGACACGGAGAACACGTCGTCACGTGTCACGCCATAAGCTGTCAGACAACGGGCCATACACTCGCTCCACACGCCGATGTCCTTGCGGGTATAGCCCACGATGGTAGGGTTGCCCGTGGTACCGCTGGAGGCATGGATGCGGATAATCTCACTCTGAGGCGCTGCTTGCAGGCCAAAGGGGTAGTTGTCTCTGAGATCTTTCTTCGTGGTAAAAGGCAGCTTCTTGATGTCCTCAATCGTCTGAATATCATCAGGCGTGATGTCCATCTCCTGCAACTTGTTGCGATAGAACGGCACATTGTGGTACACGTACTCCACAATCTTGTGCAGTCTTTTACCTTGGAGCGCGCTCATTTCATCGCGGCTCATACACTCTTTGTTAGGATTCCAAATCATTGTATTTGAATTAGGTAATTAAATTATGAATTATAAATTATGAATTATGATTTTTTTAATTTTCAATGTTTAACGTTTAACGTTTAACGTTTAATGTTTAACGTTTAATGTTTAATGTTTATGGTCCTCATTAAACGCTTTCATGCGCTCCTGAAGCACCGGATATAGTTCGCCACGCATGCGACTGGTACAACCACGAACGCCTTGCTGCTCACTACCAGTGGTAGAGAGTGAGATGCAGCTCACGCCGTAGTAGAGCAACTCTTTGAGCAGCTCGCCACCCGTCATGTCCTTATAGCCAATGGTGAAGAAGAAACCATCACCCACAGGCAGCGTCACATCGTGATGATAAACCACGTGGAAACCATTGTCTGTGAAGATCTTCTTCATCTTATTGGCACGACGCTCATACTCGCGTGTATCCTCCACGAAGTTGATCTTCCCTTCGCAGGAGAGGCGCAGCATCTCAGCATAGCCATACTGCGTAGAGGCCGTGCATCCGCTGGTAATCATGTAGAGGATGGAGGCAATGAGCGTAGGACCGAACACGCCAGAGTCGTGGTAGCGCTTCGCGAGGGCAGGGTAGTGGCGGTCGAACAACGCATCACTGATGCAAACCAACGCCATGCGCTGACCAGCATAGCTGAAGATCTTGGAAGACGACAACATGAGGATGTAGTTGTCAGTATAGTGCGCCACGGTTGGCACATAAGGCGGTTGGTAAGGATGACTCAGGTCGCGGCGATAGTCCATGCAGAAGTATGCCAGGTCTTCCATCACCACGGCATCATACTTGGTAGCCAACTCGCCAATGATTTGCAACTCCGATTCCTCGAGGCAGATCCAAGCGGGATTGTTCGGATTGGAATAGACAATGGCAGCAATGGTGCCATCGGCCAGCTCTGCTTCCAGTTTCTCACGGAGCTTTGGCCCTCGATGAGCAAAGATGTCGAACTCCTTCCACTGGATGCCCAGAATGCGCAATTGCGACTTCTGGATAGGGAAACCAGGGTCGATGAACAACACCTTATCCTTGCCTGGAAGGCGCTGCGTACATCCGATGAACGAGCCGAAAGAGCCAGCTACAGACCCCGTGGTAGGCACACAGGCCCGGGCACTCACGTCCACATTGATGAAGGCCTTGACAAACTCATGGGCCGCTTCCTTCAGCTCTGCCACGCCAGCGGCAGCAGGATATTGCGAACCCACGCCACGATCCAATGCAGCCTTCTCTGCCTCGATGCCGTATTTGTTGGCAGGGAGTCCGGGACTGCCTTGATCCATGCGGATGAAAGGGATGCCCGTCTTCTGTTCCAGATATTGCGCCACCAGCAAAACCTCGCCGATGGTAGCGTTAGAGAGGTCGGCCACGTTGTTCTTGATGCGGGCTTCCTCCACGAGTGCCTCACTGAATATTTTCATAGCCCAAGTCGAATGCTTTCAAATTGTCGTTTACCACCTGCTCACCCTTGCGTGCGAAGATCTGCCTGATGGCACTACGCATCTGCTCTGGGGTCAGAATCTCAATGTATTTGGTCGCCATGCCCAGCAGGATCATGTTGGCGCTCTTTGGCACTTGGTGCTCCTTGGCCAGCTGCTCTATGTCCAGCTTGGCTACATGGGGCAGGGCATCCAGCTCTGCTTGCAGCGCAGCCTCGTCAGGATAGTTAGGGATGTTCACGAATGGCTTTGATGAAGTCACGATCACTCCCTCAGCACTCAGGTAAGGCAGGTAGCGCAGGGCCTCCATCGGCTCCATAGACACGATGAGGTCTGCCTTGCCCAGCGAGATCTGGTCGCTGAAGATTTCTTCTGTACTCAGGCGCAGGTCGCTCTGTACGTCACCGCCACGCTGGCTCATGCCGTGTACCTCAGCCTGTTTCAGTTGCAAGCCTGCTTCTGTGGCGGCTTCACCTATGACGGTGGCAATGGAGAGAATGCCTTGTCCGCCTACTCCGGAGAGTTTGATATCTTTTTTCATTTGGTGTTCTTTTTTTGGCGAAGTTTACGACTGAGTGTCTGCATGCATTCACGCTGTGGAATGATGACGGAGACACCCTTATAATTGATTTCCTCGCGGATGATGCGGGTGATTTCTTCCATGTTCTTTGGCAGAGGCACCACTACATGCAGATGCTCACGCTCCACGCCCAGAGCCAGGCAGATGGCCTCGAACTTATGCGTTCCGGCAGAGTCCTGACCGCCTGTCATGGCGGTGGTGAGGTTGTCGCTGATGATCACGGTGATGTTGGCATGGTCGTTCACGGCATCCAGAAGTCCGGTCATACCTGAGTGCGTGAAGGTAGAGTCGCCTATCACGGCAATGGCAGGATGCTGACCAGCATCAGCGGCACCCTTGGCCATGGTGATGCTGGCACCCATGTCCACACAGCTGTCGATAGCACGGAACGGAGGGAGTGCGCCCAGCGTGTAGCAACCAATATCGCCGAAGATGCGAGCATCTGGGAACTCTGCTGCCACCTTGTTGAGAGCGGTATAGACATCACGATGTCCGCAGCCTTGGCAGAGCTGAGGCGGACGACCGGCCAGGTTCAGTGCTGGCTGGAAAGCCGTAGCAGGAGCCACGCCGAAGGCAGCAGCCACATTGTCGGGATTCAGCTCACCTGTTCGCGGCAGCTTGCCCGTCAGTCGGCCCGTGATAGGGTAGTCAGCCCCTAAGATGCCTTTTACTTGCTCTTCGATAAACGGCTGTCCGTCTTCCACCACTATGATTTCAGAGCAATGAGCAGCCAAAGCCTTGATCTGCTTCTCTGGCAGAGGATATTGTGAAACCTTCAGTACAGAGATGCCTGCGGGAGCCACCTCACGCACGTAGTTGTAACCCGTACCTGCAGCGATCACGCCCAGACCCTTGGCCTCGCTCAGTGTCAGCATATTATAAGGTGAGGAAACGGAGAACTCATTAATCTGAGGTTGCTTCTCTATGAGGGAGATGTACTGTCTGCGGGCATTGCCAGGCAGCAGCACCCAGTGCGTACGCTCATTGTCGGGATGCAGCTCGTTCTGTGGCATTGGTTCGTTCACTTCCACCGCTGCACGAGAGTGCGCCAGACGCGTCACGATGCGCAGCAGCACAGGCAACTTCAGCTGTTCGGAGAGCCTGAAGGCATAAGGCATCATGTCTAAGGCCTCTTGCTGCGTAGAAGGCTCTATGATAGGTATCAAGGCAAACTTGCCATAGAAACGGGAGTCTTGCTCGTTCTGTGAGGAGTGCATGGAAGGATCATCGGCAGCCAGCACCACCAGTCCGCCATTCACGCCCGTGATGGCAGAGTTGACAAAGGCATCGGCACATACGTTCATGCCCACATGCTTCATGCACACCAACGCGCGCTTTCCAGCATAAGACATGCCCAATGCAGCCTCCATAGCTGTCTTCTCATTCGTACACCAGCGGCTGCGGATGCCGCGTTCTTTCGCCAAGGGATAGGTCTGAATAAATTCGGTGATTTCGGTAGATGGGGTACCAGGATAGGCATACACGCCCGATAGTCCTGCATGAATGGCACCCAGTGCCACCGCCTCGTCACCCAGTAGTAGTCTTTTTTCCATTATATAGTTTATTATTCAATTCACAATTTACAATTGACAATTCACAATTACGGCTTGATTTGCGTTAGGCTTGCACAATAATTGATAATGTTCAATGTTTAATGTTTAACGTTCAACGTTCAACGTAAAACCCGTCTGCATCATTCAGCACAGGGAATTTCTGACGGAAGGCTTCCAGAGCCTGCATGTCAATCTCCGCCTCTGCCACGCACTCCTTACCATCTTCGCAGTCAGCCAGCGTCTGTCCGTAAGGACTGATGATGGCAGAGCCGCCGCAATATTCACAAGAAGGATCAGTGCCTACTCGGTTCACGCCAGCTACGTAGCACTGGTTTTCTATGGCACGGGCCCTAAGCAAGGCCTTCCAAGCCTCTACACGCGGCGTAGGCCAGTTGGCCACATAGAGCACGGTATCATAGTCGCCCCGATTGCGGCTCCACACAGGGAAACGCAGGTCGTAGCACACCAACAGAAGGAAGCGCACACCTCGGAATTCCACCACCACACGCTCCTCACCACGGGTGAAGTGCTTGTCCTCACCACCATAGGTGAATAGATGTCGCTTGTTGTAGTAGGTCACCGTGCCGTCGGGCTTCACGAAGTAAAACCGATTGTAGAATTTTCCGTCTTTCTCGATGGCAATGCTTCCGGCGATAGCTGCGTCACAGACCTTCGACTTACGTTGCATCCATCGCAGGGTTTCACACCCTTCAGACTCAGCGATGCCTTCGGGTTCTGTGGCAAATCCAGTAGAGAACATCTCCGTCAGCACATACAGATCTGCTCCAGGATGCTGGTCGATCAAGGCATCCAGATGCTTCACGTTCTCTGCGGGGCTGGCCCAGATAATATCATGTTGTAGAATTTCTATCCTCATTTCTTACAGATTGAATCTAAATTCGCATAATCGCTTGCAAATTTACCTCATTCTTCTGTAAAATGCAAAAATGTAGTTAAAAGTTTGCATAATTCGTGTTTTTTGAGGACATTTGGGGAATGAAATGCATATAACTATGAAAGCGATAATTAGATTTTCCTTCGTACTGAGTCTGCTCTGCGTAGTAGCTCTGTCGGCCATGGGCAGCCTGCCCGTGAAGCCTATCAAGCTGAAAGCCGGCGAGAAAGCAACGATAGATGGCATCACTTACCAACTTTATCCAAAGAAGCTGGAAGCCAAGGTTATCAAGGGCGATACGCCTTATGTGGATGAGATACAGATACCCGACTCGGTGGTCAATGACTCACTGACGTATATGGTGGTGGAGATTGACGCTAAGGCGTTCTCTAAGAGCAACGTCACTGCTGTGGTGATTCCTGCTTCCGTGCAGAAGATAGGGGCGGGGGCCTTCGAGGGGTGTAACAGTCTGGATCAGATGACCATACCGATGACGGTGACCGACATGGGTATCGGTCTCTTTGCTGGCTGCCAGAATTTGGAGAGTGTCACCCTGCAGGAGAATCTGGAGAAGATTCCTAACAGTACCTTTGCTAAATGTACGAATCTACATTCGTTCCAATTCCCCGCCAACCTGAAGAAGATTGGTATCAGCGCGTTTGAAGGTTGCTCTGATCTGAACGAGATAGAGCTGCCTTCTTCTGTCGATGAGATAGGACGCGATGCCTTTAAGGATTGTACCAATCTGAAGGATATTAAGCTGAACAACGGACTGAAGTCGCTGGGTTCAGGAGTGTTTGAGCATTGTGTGTCGCTGAAGTCCATCGAACTGCCAAAGTCGCTCAGCAAGCTGCCAAACGACTTGTTCAAAGGTTGCTCTACCTTACAGGAGGTGCAGATACCAAACTCCGTGAAAGAGCTGGGTTCCAGTGCTTTCGAGGGTTGTGCCGACTTGCGTAAGATCACATTGCCTTCTTCTGTGATTGATTTAGGCTCTTCCGTTTTTGAGGGGTGCACCTCACTGGAAGCCATGACGCTTCCTTCGGGACTAGAAAAGGTACCTGCGGAGGCATTCAAGGGCTGCTCTAATCTGAAGGACTTGGCTATTTCATTCTCTGTGAAATCTATCGCCCACGATGCCTTCCAAGGGTGTGCGAGATTGGATTCCGTCTTCGTTCCCAACTCTGTGAAAGAGATAGGTTCCAGTGCTTTCGAAGGATGCACCAATCTGCGCCGTGTGCAGCTCTCCAATGCTTTGAAGGTGCTGCCTTCCAAGCTTTTCCGTGGGTGCTCCAACCTGAATGATGTAGCCATTCCCAACTCGGTGGCCGAGGTCAAGGATGATGTGTTCCGCGACTGCACCAGCCTCACGTCTATCGTGATTCCTGTATCAGTGAAGAAGCTGGGCAACGATGTGTTCAAGAACTGCTCCAGCTTGCAGGAAATCACCATGCGCTCGGCAGCGCCTCCGAAGATCAGCAGCGATACCTTTGACAAGAACGTGCTTCGCTATGCTACGCTCTACGTACCTTCGAAAGATGCCTATGAGGGTGAGAAGGAAAAGCACTGGACTAAGTTCTCAAATATCGTGAAGAACAATAAGTAAACTTCTGCGGCACACCTATGATTTCATCAAACGAAATACAGGAGATTGCCAGCATCATGGAGCACCTCAAGCAGGTGCCCTACGATGTGACGCGTAGGCAGCTCTATACGCCCGAACAACTTTATGAGGGATTCAATCCCGATGAGCCAGAGAGTTTCCAGACCTGCCTTGATACCCGTGTCTATCAGCATTTCCTGAACACTGGCAAGCAGGTCAGCAGCGTCGAGGAGTCACTTGCCCGCACGCTGCATGATCATGGCATGCATGTGGCCATGCAGATGTTCTTTCAGAACCACGACCATCGCTGCTGTGTAGGCATCATGGGTGGGCATGCATTGCTGCGCACAGATGCCCTCTATCGGGAGATTGTGCTGCTCAGTAAACGGCTCACGGAGCAGGGTTTTACCTTGATCAGCGGAGGTGGCCCAGGTGCTATGGAGGCCACGCACCTAGGTGCTTGGATGGCTGGTCGTAGCATGGAAGAAACCGAGGAGGCGCTTCGCATGCTGATAGATTATCCGTCGTTCAAGGATGACGGTTGGCTGATTTCTGCCTTCCGAGTGATTCAGCGGTTCCCGCAGCGCTACTACCAGAGCTTGGGCATCCCTACCTGGCTCTATGGCCACGAACCCTCTACGCCTTTTGCCACACACATTGCCAAGTTCTTCGAGAACAGCCTTCGCGAAGACAGCATCCTCACACTGGCCTATGGCGGCATTATCTATGCCCCCGGCAGTGCAGGTACCATGCAGGAGATTTTCCAAGATGCCGTGCAGAACCACTACCTGTCCTTCGGCTTCTCCAGTCCGATGATTTTCCTCGGCAAGCATTTCTGGACCAATGAGATGCCAGCCTACACGCTGCTGAAGGGGCTTATGGATGCTGGGAAATACCAGAACCTGCTCCTCACGCTCACCGACAGTGCCGATGAGATTGTGAAGGTGCTCCACCGCTTCCGCCAGTGTGAGACGGCCCTTTAGGCCATAGCCTCGCCCGCTTTCAGGTGAGCGGTAAGTTCTTTCCGCTCCATGTCTTCTATGGCCAGCGCTATCTGATCAGGGCAGCTCGTCATCTTGCTGCCGCAGCGTAAGCCTTTCAGCTTCTCATGCACATCTTCCAGGCGCATGCCTTTGATGAGGCTGCAGATGCCTTTCAGGTTGCCGTTGCAGCCGCCTATCACATTGGCGAAGGTCACACGCCCTTCATCGTCTGCCTCCAGCTCTATGAACTGGCTGCACACCCCTTGAGTCTTATAAAATATCTTCTTCATATGGTGTTTTAATAACAATTGACAATTAACAATTCACAATTACGGCTTCGCCGTTCCCATCCAGATGGCTAGTTGTCAATTGTGAATTGTGAATTGTCAATTTTTAATTTTATTCCTCAATATGCAAAATCTCCTTGAATCGCTTCACCACCTCTGGCTTGCCGGTAGCCTTGCCACGATCCTCGCTCAGCTTACAGGTATCGTTGTAGAACGGCCAGCTCTCTGTAATCTTGGCAGCCAGCAACTTGATGACGATGTTCATAGGCTCCACCCCGTCGAAGTCATTGGTCCAGCAAGTACCTATGCCGAAGGAGATCTTCGCTTGGTCACCCAGACGGTCTTGCAGCTCACAGGCTCCGTCTATGCTCAGCGCATTGCTGAACACCACCTGCTTCTCAGCGATAGGAATGCCGAACGAAGCATACTTCGCCTTCATCTTCTCAAACTGCTCATAGTTGTCACCGCTGTCCACGCGCAGACCGGCAAAACCACGGGCGAAGTCCTCAGACAGATTGCGGTCGAAAGCCTCCCACTTATAGGTGTCATACAGATAGGTTCCCAGACTGCCACGATAGGTATGTCTCCAGGTGCTCATGGCGATGTGGTTGGCCATCTGCGGACCATACATGGCAGCGATGGCAGAGACGTACTCATGCGCCATGGTGCCGATAGGCGTCACATCATATTTCATGGCCAGATACACATTGCTGGTACCCGTACAGCGCCCGGGCTTGCCCGTCTTCTGGTGCTCATGGGTGGCATCCAGCATGGCCTTCAGAGCTACATCCTCCGCATGGAAGCTGGCACGACGGCGCGGACCGAAGTCAGCCCAGAGGCAGCCATGCTCCAGCATCTTCTGCGCCTTGGCATAGCTCTTGTGGTAGTAAGCCTCATAGTCGAACTTCTGATCCAGTCCTGTCACCTTATAATAAAGCTCCGACACGATGGCCAGTACCTGCACTTCCAGCAGCACGGTGTCTGCCCAGAGCCCTTCGAACTCTATATGCAAGTGTCCCTCAGCATCTTGGCTCACCTTCGCCCACTCACGTTTGTAGCGGAAGCCACGCAGGTAGGTGAGAAACCATCCCGGCAGGAAGTAGCACTTACGACGCATGAACTGTATCTCCTCCTCTGTGATGACGAGGTTCTCCAGCATGGCTATCTGCTCCTCTACCAGTTTCCCGAAACCTTCGGGATAGCACAGACCGTTGCGGTCTACAAATTCATACTTCACCTGCGCACGTGGAAAGTTGTCTATGATGGCACAGCACATGCTGAACTTATACAAGTCTGTATCCGTGAAATGTTTGATTATCTGTTCCATAATTATTTAATTATCCATTATCCATTATCCATTCTGTTGGTACTGCCTCGGCGACACTCCCACCGCACTCTTGAAATACTTGCCAAAGAACGACTGGTTGGGGAAATTCAGCGCCAGACTCACCTGCTGCACCGTGTAGCTTCCCTTGTGCAGCATGGCCTTGGCCTCCAGTATCACCGCATCCTTGATCCACTCCGAGGCATGACGCCCACTGGTCTCCGACACCACATGCGCCAGATAGGAAGCCGAGAGGCACAGGCGGTCGGCATAATACTTCAGGTCACGATGCTCCTGACAGCCGTCGTGCACCTCTTGGATGAAGTCCAGCAAGATCTCTTCCTGTCTGGTGGGGCGCTGGTAGTTCTGCTCCTGCTCGAAACGCGATTTCTGTCCGAGGAAGAGCAGCGTAAGCCCTTTCAGCAGGTTCTCTATCTTCTCCCTGGTATAGTCATTGCGGCGGTGCGTCAGTATGAGGCGCATCAGTTTATACACGCCGAGCAGCTCCTCCATGTCCTCCTTGTCGCCGTGGAAGAGGGCAGGACGCAGGAAGTATTTGCGCACCGAGGCCGTCGCGAAGTTCAGCGCACTGTTGTCTATATCGTTGGCAAAGGCCATGATCAGCAACTTAGTGTCGGGTTCTGGTTCTATGCGCTCTAAGATAGACCCCGGCGTGAGTAGCAACGCATCATTCTCATGCATCTCTATGTCCATCAGATTCACGTTCACATGCAGACAACCCTTCACGCAGACCACGGTCATGGTGAACATGAACTTCATTGGCATCAGCTGGCTGGCCATTTTCAGTTCGTCATCCTCTACAAATGGGTGCTCGTCAGAGAGATTGTCGTTCAGATAGAGAAAGTCGTCCAGCATCAACTTGTGCTTCTGATCCTTCATCATGGCGAAGGTAATCTCGAAAAGTCGTTCGTTGCTATCCATAGTATTCCAATTTGTGTGCTAAGATAAGGCTTTTCTTGGAAAAAATACCACAATCTTGGAAAAAATGCAGTCAGATGCCCAGCATCTGTTCCATTACCCGCACGGCATGTGTGATGTCCTGCTCGAAAAGCCGATGGTCACGCAGATAGTCTGTGCGTCCACCGGCCAGTATTTTGTAGAGTTCCGGATTCATCTCATCGGCATAGGTGCCTATGGCATACTCTATGTCATCCCTCTGCCAGTCCATCGTGGAGTGGATATACACCCGCATCTTCTGGTGCAGAAAGGCGTAGGCGGTCTCTATGCTGTCTCTAGTCAGTTCCGAGGGTAGTGGCTCCTGCTTCATACGTGTCAGAAAAGTTTAGGGTGCAAAGTTATACATTATTTTTAAATAAAAGACTATCTTTGCACCCATGATGAAGAAAGTCTGCGATTTCATATCCCGGTGGATGGCTTTACTGGTGTTGCTGGTGGCCGGTCTGGCATTGTGGGTGCCGGAGGTCTTTTCAGCTATAGACACGTGGTATATCAATCCCATACTCGGACTCATCATGTTCGGCATGGGACTCACACTCTCACTCGATGATTTCCGCATCGTGTTCAGCCATCCCAGAGATGTGCTGACAGGGTGCCTGGCTCAGTTCACCGTGATGCCCCTGCTGGCTTGGCTGCTGGCCAAGGCCTTCGCCTTGCCCGACGAGTTGGCATTGGGCGTGATGCTGGTGGGGTGCTGTCCGGGTGGCACGTCGTCAAACGTGATAACCTATCTGGCCAAGGGCGACCTTGCGCTTTCGGTGGGAATGACGGCCACTTCCACCATGTTGGCTCCCCTGCTCACACCCCTGCTGGTGTGGCTGCTGGCTGGCACTATGGTCGATGTAGATGCCGTGGGCATGCTACTCAGTATACTCTATGTGGTGATAGCCCCCATAGCAGGCGGTCTGATTTGCCAGAAATACCTGCCAAGGCTCACGGAGAAGCTGACATCCTATCTTCCGGCATTCTCTACGCTGATGATTATGGCTGTGGTAGTGATTGTAGTGTCGCACACAGCTGCCCGTCTGCTATCTGCAGGTCTGCTTATCGTGCTGGTGGTGATTCTTCACAACCTGTTGGGATACGCCACCGGCTATCTCATAGGCCAGCTGTTGGGGCTGCCCAAGCCCAAGCGTGTGGCCATATCGGTAGAGGTAGGCATGCAGAACTCAGGCCTTGCCTCCTCCCTCGCCGTACTCCATTTCGCTGCCTATCCTCTGGCCACCATCCCAGGCGCCATATTCAGTGTCTGGCACAACATCAGCGGTGCCCTGATAGCTAAGTGGTATGGCCGAAGTGCATGATAGACTCTAAAACACAGATGTCACGCCTGTCACGCTTTTTAACAGAACTCTTGCCAAAAAACTCAAAAAGGTGTGTTGAATATTTATACGCCATTGATATGTGCATATTTTGCATAGTTTCCTTTGAAAAATAAAAGAGAAACCCGATGCAAGGCTTTTCGGAGCCCGCATCGGGAGTTCTCTTTCACAAGCAGCTGGTCAAACCCAGAGCTGTGGCAATCGCTGTGAGTGTGGTGAGGATGATGTTCACTATCACGCTCCACTTAGTTTTCTTCTCGTTTGTCATAGGAATGAATTATGAATTATGAATTTTGCGATTTAGCGAGAGCAGAGCGATGCTTGTATCGGCTCTGCCGAGCGTGAGCAAAATCAAAGCGTAGCTTTAATTATTGTCCTTACGATGCTTGTTGATCTTATCAGCGAAGTAGGAATCCAATCCGAAGACCGTACCTGAGTAAATCAGTATCTGTGCAAACACATAGAGCACGCTGTCATGTATCTCGCCCGGTGGGGGCAAGAGCAGGGCGATGAACGCCATCGCTACTCCCGCGGTGAGTAGCATGATGGCCGTCCATTCCTTCAAAGCAATCCGCTTCATTCTTCATTTATCCAAGGCCTCCTACGTCGCCCGGATTATCCTCAGAACCACCTGTGGTGCTAGAGCCACCAGAGTTCTCGCCAGTGTTCTCATCATCCGTCACGTTGCCGTTGTCGGTAGAGTCCTCCACGGTGCCGGCATCCGTGCTGGTGACACGCTTCACTTCCTCACCGTTGCGGTCGTAGCAAGTGATTTGGATGGCTGTGCTGGAGAGCTCGTTCTTCAACTCAGAGGCAGGGGTGAAGATGATGCGACGGCTCTTGATCAGGGAGGTCTTCACGTCGTTCACGTCTGCCACCGTCTTCGCACGAAGTCCGAAGCGCATGCTGCCCAAGCCCGGCAGCGCCACTGAGTGGCCCTCTGTGGCCCACGCCTTGATCACCTCGCCAGCCGCGTCCCAGCAGGCCTGCATCACGCCCTGGCTCACACCGCTGCGCAATGCAGCCTCACGAATCACTTTCTCCTGCGTCAATGCCGTGTACAGGTCGGGCATCAACTGGTAGCGGTACTCGCCCGCATACTTGCCTACCTTCTGTAGGCGTTCCTTTGCTTTTACTTTCAAAGCCATAATTACATAGTTTTTAGGTTAAACACTTTTTTCTTATTGAGAGATTGAGAGATGGAGATATTGAGATATTTTTAACCCTCCGGATAGGTTAACGCTGCGCAGCCTAATCTCTCAATTTCTCAATTTCTCAATTTCTCAATTTTTTTTGCGCTGTGCGCAAAAAACTTTGCCGGTGCACACAGGAAATTTTGCGCGTGTGCACAGCCGCAAATTCTGGTTCCCTTCCGACAATACAAAGATACGAAATCAGAGAGGCGTTGTCAAGTGAAAGGGGCAAAAAGACACACTCATTCCCTACTGCTGTAGCAAAAAGACTCAGATATCAGATATCAGTTTCTTCGGCGAGGGGTAGAAACGGGGAAAAAAATAGTTATTATATATATAATATGAATATTATATATATAATAAAATTTTTTACTTACACTTTTTCACTCCAATGCAATACCACTCTCCCTGACAAAACTGATATCTGATATCTGAGTCAATTTGTCTGTTTGTTTTCTTTTTTATTCGTAAATAATGCTTATCTTTGTGGCTGTACAAAACAAGAATTGAATATGACAGCAGTACAATTGAATGCAATGAACACGGAGCTTTGGCAGAGCATTGGAGCCATAGCCGACAGTGAGCCGCTGATGAAGCGCCTGACTCGCTATGCCAAAAAATTAGCAAAAGAAAAGAATGACCCTACCTCATTGACAAAAGAGGAATTCCTTGCCAAGATAGAAAGGGCAGAGAATCAGCCAGGCAAGAGCTTTGATAGCGTGGAAGAACTCGACCAATACATCCGCGGTTTATAAGCAAATATAAAGTTATCATTAAAGAAGAGGCTCAGGAAGACCTGCGTTATCTGCTTCACCATGAACCCAAAGCCTACGAAAAAGCAATGAGGCTTATTAGCGATCTTTATGAGCACCCTTTGAAACAGGCCTGATGATTACTTTGCTAATAGGTGTTAGTGGCTAAGTGTATTGATAAGGATTTATTTGAAGAATAGATTTCCATTTCATGTAGGTGATTTGAACGATGGGTGCGGTGTTCTTGTTAAAGTTCCTGATAAACTGAGACATCATTTCCCTGAGTTTGCGGAGAATGTATGGAAAACCTACGAGATGCTTTCCGAGCATCCCCGTGCCACAGCCATCGAGATAGGCGAAGCCTTGGGCATCAGCGACCGCATGGTGCGCAAGCACCTGGCATCGCTTAAGGAGGCAGGGCCTATCATTCACCGTGGCAGCAATAAGGCCGGATATTGGGAAGTTCTTTCTCGTAGGCCTTCTTCTTTACTCTGACATTCTCTCCCATGCCTCTTGGCTTTGAGTAAGATATTGTTGCTTGCATCATAATACTCTTCTTGAAATCCTGCCGATTCCTTGTAAGTGACTGATACACAATATAGTTTTATAAAGAGAAAAGGCAGAAGAAACAAACTGGAAACAGAAAATCGGAAAACTAAAGAAAGAAATTATAACTTAACAAATCTTAACTTGGACAACAAAAGCAATTTTCCGATTTTGTCATTTGGGGATTGCATGACGAGGAAAAAATGAGTGAAGAATTAGAAAAAAAGAAAGGTAGAGGTGTCGTTTTGAAGCAAAAATGAGGCAAAAATCCCCTTCTTCACCTTATTTAATAATGAAAACGCTATCTATTTGGATTTTTTTAGTAATTTTGCGCCCATGCAAAGTGCGCAGAACAAACAGCGCATATATACATCGGCAAAAGACCCAATAGCCAATAGGCAAACAATATATACTACTCCCTCGCAGTGTAGCATAAAGGTTTGGTCGCCTGTCGAGACACTGCCTGGGGGTCTTTCTTTGGATTGAAAATAGAATATGCAACAAATAAAAAAAAAGGAGGCAAGAACGTTGTATCTTGACTTTGAAGAATTTCGCAATACCTATCAAGACGGTATAACGCCAAAGTCACATTCATTAGAGGATAATGAACTGTACTTTGGTCTTAACCCTAATGCGAGGATTCTTGTTGCATATGTACCACAGGAAAACGCAGCTCCTTTTGAACAGTTAAAGGCCACAGAATATTATACACGTCCGAAGTTTCCGAATACAATAAACTTAAAGGAGGTTGAATATTTCGTTCCCTACTTCAAGGGGAAAGGCATTCGGGATATTTACCAGGTACATCACATCAACACATGTACGAAAATGGACTTTGACCCAGATTGTGATGATGAAAGAATGCGTTTGTTGTTCCAATTTAAGTTCGTGAAGCATTTGTTTGAAGATTATCGTCCCCACGACCTTAAAATTTGGCATTGCTTTACAGATTCAACAGTCAAGGAACTTATTGACGGGAAATCTCTCATCCGCTTTATTGATCTCTTCGCCGGTATAGGTGGAATCAGACTGGGGTTGGAACAGGCTGCTAATGAAATGGGATATGCAACGCAATGTGTGCTGACATCTGAGATAAAACCTGCAGCCATTAAAGTGTTGCGGCAGAATCATCCAGATGAGCCTATCTGTGGAGACATTACACAAATTGATACTGCTCAAATACCCGATTTTGACGTATTGTGTGCAGGTTTTCCCTGTCAGGCATTCTCCTGTGCGGGCAAGCGAATGGGGTTTGAAGATGCGCGAGGGACTTTGTTCTTCGAGGTTGCACGCATTCTTCGTGACAAACGTCCTAAAGGTTTTATTCTGGAAAATGTAGAGGGATTAGTATCACATGATGGAGACCGCACATTGCGCATCATCCTCGATACGCTGCGAAGCCTTGGTAACAAAGTCAATCACAGAGTGCTGGACGTTTCGGACTTCGGTGTGGCGCAGAAGCGCAAAGCAGCATAACTTAGATATAAATCAAATATGGCTAAGAAGAATAAGACAAAGAAATTGTGTCCAGCGACACATTTTTTCTATGAACCAACATTGAAGGCACTGGACATGCTTGGTGGTTCTGGCTCAACAAGCGAAATTTATAAAAAGATTCTGACCATTGTCAATCTTTCCAATGAGGTCATTGACGAGATGCATAGTTTCACGATGACGGAGGTGGAATATAGACTGATGTGGGCAAGAACGGATTTAAAGAATTACGGTGCTGTGGAAAACAGCAAGCAAGGCGTGTGGACTCTCACGGCAAAGGGCGCAAAGATGCTGAAAGCAGGAATCGTCGACCCAAAGGAAATCAAGAAAACCCTAACTAACAAGAAAAAAGAAGCGAAGGGAGATGGGGCCGATGATAATGACGAGCAGGAGAAAAAGGACTGGCGCGAGCAAATTTCAGAAATCCTTCACAATCTTGACCCCTATGCTTTTGAGAAACTTGCGCAGCGCTTGTTGCGTGAATGTGGATTCTCTGATGTAGAGGTGACAAAGAAGTCGGGTGACGGAGGCATTGATGGCACAGGTAAATTGCGCATCAATGGCATATTCAGTTTTAATGTCGCTTTCCAATGCAAACGCTACAAAGGACAAGTCGGTGCTCCTCAGATTCGCGACTTCCGAGGCTCTCTTGGCACGAACATTGAGAAGGGTGTATTGATAACCACTGGCGCATTTACCCGCGAAGCCAAAGAAGAGGCATCGAGTGAAGGGAAACGGTTGATAGACCTTATGGATGGCGAGGAACTTATAAATAAACTGGCTGAATATGGTATCGGACTCAATGAGGTAAAGTCCTATGAGGTAGATGAAGAATTCTTTAACACACTAAATGAGATTTGAACAAGATGTCACCAGAAGAATTATACGAGAGATTGCTAAAGGATAATTCTTGGCAAGTTAGTTTTCCAGGAATAATCCATGTGGGAGACATCAAGGTCAATCTTTGCAAAGCCTGCGATGTTGTTGGCAACATCATGCAAGAGTGGCTGGCGGGATGGCTGAAAAAGAACGATATAGAATACAGCCCGAACGAAAACACACAGATGCCGCCCGATGTGTTTCTGAATCCCGATGACAAGACGAAAGACTTGCTGGAGGTGAAGGCTTTTAACTACCAGGAATCTCCTGCCTTTGATATTGCAGAGCCATTGGCTTATTTGGAAGAAATAGTAAAACGCCCATATATGCTTTATACGGATTATCTTATATTTGGCTACAAAATGGATGAAGAGACAGGCATTATTACCATTGAGAACATGTGGTTAAAGAAGATATGGGAGATATGCAGTCCTTCAAAAACTAAGGGATTACCCATAGGAGGTCAGGCTGTAAAAATCAGGCCGTCCAAATGGTATAATAAAACAAAAAGGGCAACTCCAAACTTTGTTTCTTTGGAAGATTACTTAAGTGCCTTTGTCGATTTATTGTATCATTTGTATAATGGCTCTAAACACTCTGAAATAGCAAAGACTGCAAAGGAGAGGATAATAAATTCTTATCAAAGGCATTTCCCTGGCAAGGATTTGCATATACTATGGTTTGATGCAATAAGGGAGAAATACTTCCCACCAAAAAAATAAATGTGAACGGGAAACCTGTTTGCGCTAATCATCCAAACCGAACTCTTTCAAGCTTTTGCTATAATTTAACAATCTTATCAAGATTAACAACCGATCAAGCCAGCCCACTGATTTTTAGCAGTTTTGCAAAAGGTCAGTGGGTTTCTTTTTCCCAAATTGTTCCCCACAAACCATGACGGGAACAATGCCTATACAATCTGAAGTCGTGAGTGATGCTCACGAGTTGAATGCCATTGCTGCTGAGTTGGCTAATGAAAAAAGTTCACAAATGGATAGCAGAAAAAACAATGTTTTTACAAGAATTATAGATCTATCTGCCTACAGATTAGAAGAAAATTGCTATCTTTGCGCTCCGAAGAAGAAAAGGAGGCTTAGTACCCCTTTCTGATTCAGACATAAGAGTAAACAGTCTGTCTGTTTTTTCGTACTATCAAATCGCCAATTTGAATTAACTTACCGAAAAGAGCAAGACAGCCAAACTCATGTTCCACTTGAAAAATCGAGTGGGGCGTGGGTGTTGGTGGCTTGTCATGGTAAGTGCGCTTTGGCGAGCGCGATAGTAAGTGCCAATCTACCATTTTACCCACTTTTCCACTCTTATTTATAAACCATTATTATCTTAAGAGTATGAATCGAAACCAACAGCGAAGAGAGAATGAAAGGAAAGAAAAAGAGGAACTGAAGGCAGAAAACCATGCCTTGCGCTCCGAGAGAGAGCTGCTGCTGAACGAGAACCAGAGCATAAAGGCTGAGCGTGAGGCAAAAGAGCAGAAGGAGAGGTCGGAGGGCCTTAAGTTCTCTCTCAGGGAAATAAACGACTATGCCAGCGGACACGGCAAGAATGTGAGATGCATGACCAAAGATATGTGCTGCGAACTGATGCTGGGCAAGACGTACACCACTGAGGAGGCGGAGATGGTGAAAAACATGGTTGGCAAGGGGACTGGAAAGCAGCATGGCACGCATGTGGAGGTGAACTGCCCAGGCAACTTCATAGGAAACGTCATCAATCATCACGGAAACGACAAGGAGAATCATGGAGAATAAGGAGAACGGAGGATTCACGGTGAACGTGAACAGCCAGGGCAACTTCATAGCCCAGACCATCAACATAGCGGGCGATGTGCACATCAGTGGCAGCGGTGCACAGACTCCTATCTATACGGATGAGCAGGTGGCAAGGGCCATCACGGCCATCTGTGGAGAGGGCAAGCCGCTGGACTGTAAGCGCAAGTGGGCTGGCGTGCACTGGTATCTGCGCTGGGCAGCAGGCTTCCCCATGAATGCACACGACTTCTGTGAGCGCATCAACGCCCTGCCTCTGCCAGAGAATCTGCCCTTCAAGTGCGAATACAACAATATCAGGGGGCTCTCTACGCTCTCATTCATGAACCAAGACCCTCGGCAGATGGACAAGGTGAAGCCCAGCAAGGCCGATGAACCACTCTTCTTGCAGTGCCGTGAGGTGGCGATGGCGCTGGAGCAGGAGATGAAGAACGTTAAACATTAGACGTTAAACATTACGGCAGTTAGCAATTCGTTAGCAATTTGTTAGCAATTCGTTAGCATTTCGTTGCAGGGCAGCGGGATGCTTTTTTTTGTCCCTAACTTCGTACTCAGAAACCGAGCGACAGGGCTGGCAATGTGTGCCGGCTGTACGCGAGGCAAGAACTAATTTATTTTATAAACAATGTATATGAGTACGAAAATCGTAAAGAAAACTCTTCAGACTGCCGACCAGCGCATGACCTCGCTGGAGATAGCCGAGGTGACGGGAAAGAGTCACGCACATCTCTTAAGAGACATCAGAAACATGGAAGCTGCATGGGAGAAAGTCAACGGAACCAAATTTGGATTGGTTGACTATCGGGATGCCAAAGGCGAGCTTCGCCCTTGCTATGCCCTCACCAAGACGGAGTGTCTGTATGTGGCCACGAAGTTCAATGACGAGGCCCGCGCCCGACTGGTGCTGCGCTGGGAGCAGCTGGAGCGTGAGCGTGTGCAGACGGGTGCCGTGCGCCACCTATTAGTGAGTGATGCAGATGTGTTGATAGAGGCAGAGCGCATCGTGGGCGTGGAGCTGACGCGCAACAACCAAAACGCCGACGGCTGCATCACCACCACCGACATAGCCCGTGCGATGGGCATGGAGACGCATGACCTGAACAGCCTTCTCACAGACATGCACGTGCAGCGCTGGCAGCGCGGACAGTTCCGCCTCACAGCCGAGTATGAGGGCCGCGGACTGGCGCAAGACCGCCTGTTCTTCTACTACTCACGTGAGGGCAAGCAGAAGAGTCGCACCTATCTGGTATGGACCGACAAGGGCCGTGAACTCATAGAGCAGCTTATCAAGTAAGAGACATGCCAGAGACGGTGAACAATCCTCGTGGAACGGGCGTGAACGCTTGCTGTGCCAGTTGTCTCTACAAGATGCTTGACAGGCGGGGCAGCAGATTCTGCGCCCTGACCAGTGCCAAGATTAAGCAACGATTTATCTGCAGGCATTGGCGCATGAGGGAGGATTTGAAGAGGGTTTAGAGGACATTAAACGTTAAACATTAAACATTATTAGACAATGAAAAGAGTGATTGATATTTCGGAAGAGGTTTTGGAGAACCTTTACAAAGGTAAGAGAGTAGAAGGCGCAATGCGCTGCAATGAGTTGACGGGCGAAGTGACATTCCGCGCTTATCGCAGAAAGAGCCGTAGCGGTATGCATCGTGACAGACTGGTGTGCCAACTGGAGAATGGCTGGCTGAAGGAGAGCCCCACACGTCTGAAGTTCTTCAACAGCGTGAAGAAGGATCTGGGCATCCCTATGACGCAGGTAGTGATGGAGCGCGAGCTGAAGACTGCCATGCATGAGGCGGAAGTGGAACGAATCTTGGAAAATTATTAAATTGAGATATGGAGATATGGAGATATTGAGA
>ERZ842401.1278-NODE-1278-length-36410-cov-11.656801_pt1 | contig 36410 bp, 30 predicted proteins | sample MGYA00521270_ERZ842401 | MGnify/ENA primary metagenome ERZ842401 (study PRJEB31892, sample SAMEA3878208) | bioreactor metagenome | biome: Moose rumen | place: Sweden | collected 2011-10 | study: EMG produced TPA metagenomics assembly of the PRJEB12797 data set...
AATGAATCTCTGCACCGTCAGGACCGCTCATGCTAACAGTAGTCGTATCCGCGAACGGAGTGACACCGCTAATTACAGGAGCTTCAACAGTCTGGTTTGCGTTCTGGTTTGAGCTTGAACCATTAGAACCGTTAGAACCATTCTGGTTGTCGCCCTCGTTCTCGTTCTCCTCGTCCTCTACCTCGCCTGCGTCGGTAGTCACACGCTTAACGATTTCACCATTGCGGTCATAGCAGGTAATCTGGATGCTGGTATTCGCCAGTTCGTCCTTCAGATCTACGGATGGCGTGAAGATGATACGACGAGTCTTGATGAGCTTCGTCTTCACCTCGTTCACATTCTCTACCGCCTTCGCACGCAGTCCGAAGCGCATAGTTCCGAGTCCTGGCAGTGCCACAGAGTGACCCTCAGTAGCCCACGCCTTGATAACCTCGCCAGCAGCGTCCCAGCATGCCTGCATTGCGCCCTTACTGATTCCTGAGCGGAGAGATGCCTCCTTGATAACCTTCTCCTGTGCGAGAGAGGTGTACAGTTCGGGCTGCATGACATAGCGATACTTTCCAGCTGCCTCTTTTTCAAACTTTACAAGCCTTTCAACGGCCTTAACTTTCATTGCCATAATTGTAATAAATTTTAAAGATTTAAATAAAAACACTTCCTTAAAACTTATTCCTTAATCGATGTTTTGCGACGGGGATGCCTATGTAACAATTGCGGAGTAGCTATGCCGCAAAATTTTCTCATCGATGTCGCAACTTTTAATGCATTTTCCTTAAAATTTCTATTTCCTTATTCTTTGATGCAATGTTGCGATTAAGCGAAGACAGAAGTCAAATAAATTTGAACTTTGTTGAGTGTGAGCAACATCGCACTTGGGTTAAAACTCTTTCAAGAGAGGCATCCAAATTAACCGGTATTTTTGGATGACTTAAGAACCTATGGTTCTTAAACCCAAGTGCAAAGGTACGACTTTTTTTTGAAATGTGCAAGGATTTTTCCATATTTTTTTCAAAAAAAAATGAGGTTACTCACTTACTCACTTACTCACTTGGGACATTAGCATTCTGAAAAACTTGAGGCAGAAAACTTATATTATATATATTATAATATATATAATATAAAATTATTAATTAATAAATTCCCCTTCTCTCTATTAATGTTAACTATGGAATTGAAAAACCTTAATGTCCCAAGTGAGTAAGTGAGTAAGTGAGTAAGTGAGTAAGTTAGGTTTTTCAATTCCCTCAATAAAAAAACCTTAATAAATAAGGTTAAGATTTGGTTGTATTGGAATATTTTTATACCTTTGCAAATTGAAGTGAGACAAACAAGTTCTCTCAGGAAACTGAAAAACGAGTTTTCCATTTTCAAATCTCCTAACCGAGATTTAACAATTTGCGATACGCGGCGGTACCTCGGCATACTAAAACAAGCTTTTGTCTGCACTCGGTTTGCACGAGCATTGCGCCCGATAATCTACTTAACCCACATACGCAGAGGCGATAGATATATGGATTCATTAGAACCGATAAAACGAAAGATATACGAGATACGAGGTCAGCGTGTGATGCTCGACCGCGACTTGGCTGCACTATATGGTGTAGAGACTAAAGCTCTTAATCAGGCTGTGAAACGTAACATCAAAAGATTTGAGGGTGACGATTTCATGTTCCGTCTCACCAAGGATGAAGCAACTCAGGCACTTTTGATATTCCAAAATGGAACATCAAATGCTTCAAGGTCACAAATTGTGACTATGGAAAATCCCATAGAAACTGGGGATTTGGATAATTCTGTATGTTCAAGGTCACAAATTGTTACCTTGAACAATGGACGTGGTTCAAATATCAAATATCCCCCTTATGCCTTTACAGAACTTGGCGTAGCAATGCTTAGTAGTGTATTGAAGTCAGAAATAGCCATCAAAGTAAATCGTGAGATTATGCGTGCCTTTGTTGAGTTTCGCCGTATGGCAACAACGCTGGCACTTCCCAATACTGCTGCCGATGTGGTCCAGTTGCGTAAGGATTTTGAGGACCTGAAACTCGACATCGAAGACATCCTTCACGACCAGAATGACATCAATGAAGCCACTCGTGCCCAGCTTGATGCCATCAGTGCTGCCCTTGCCGAACTGCAGTCTAAGGAACCGAGGCAGAAACCTCGCAGGCCTATAGGTTTCGTCACCCCTTCGGAGGAGGCTGATACAGCCGCTGACGGAGCTTCAAAAATTACCCCCCCCAATAATGTAAATTACTTATTATCAATACTTTACACGCCATACCGTGTGACCAAACGTCATGCAGGTATGGCGTTTTTGCGTGCCCTAATCTTAATTCCAGTATTACTTTTCGCTTGCCTCGTCTCTTCATGCAATAAAGATGAAGATGGCGAGTCAGAGGACTTTATGACTCAGCTTTATCATGAGTCAAAGATGCTACAATATCAGACTGCTGATAGTGTAGCGCTCTTCAGCGTCAAGTTTTATGATTATCTGGAGTTAAATCCCGATGCCTATAATCATCCCTATTACGGCGAGATAACTGATAAGATATATGAATTTAGTCCCAAAGGTATCATCATCAATGATGAGTGGGAAGGAGAAAAATACTTGAACTTTTGACCCCCTCCCGACCTCCCCAAGAGGAAGGAGGATGGTTGATGGTTATAATTTTATTGACTTGAAACTTGGAACATGAAACGTGAAACTAAAATATACTCTCATTGCTGCTTGCAGCAGAGATTTTTTTTGTACTTTATGTAATTTAAAATTTAAGTTATTACCCCACCATTCTTTGGGAAAAGCGTGGTGGGAACCTTTTGAAAAATTAGAAAATAAGATATATGACTATCAACGATATACTGCATGACATCCGTCTGAAGGCGATGACGGAAAAAGAGAAGGGAACAGACTTTGAAAGACTGATGAAGTTCTGGTTCATGACAGATCCACGTTATAACGAACTTGAAAAAGTTTGGCTTTGGGAGGAGTTCCCCGGACGCAAGGACTTTGGTGGCAAAGACCTTGGTATAGACCTTGTGGCTCGCACAGAATATGGTGATTATTGGGCAATTCAGTGTAAGTGTTATGCCGAAGATACTCAGATAGACAAAGGCGCCGTTGATAGTTTTCTTGCAAATGCCAGTCGTACTTTTACTGACCCTGAAACATTCCAGACAAAGGAGTTCTCAAACCTCATTTGGGTACAAACCACACGCAAACGCTGGGGTATAAATGCTGAAGCCGCCATACAAGGTTTAAGCAAGCCATTCAACCGAATATCTCTTTATGACTTGGAGATTTCTCCTGTTGATTGGGATAAGTTGAAGAAAGATTTATATGGTGATAAAGCCAAGTTGCCAGGCAAGAAACCATTGAAGCATCAGTTGGATGCTATGTCGGCTGCTAATGAATACTTCGTAACTCAGGGGCACGAGCGAGGCAAGCTGATTATGGCCTGTGGAACAGGTAAGACCTATACATCCTTGAAGATTATGGAACAAATGACTCCAAAGGATGGTTTTGTGTTGTTCCTCGTTCCAAGTATTGCCCTGTTGGGACAAACCTTGAATGCTTGGATGGCAGACAAACAGGATGATATTCGCGCTATCTGTGTTTGTTCCGATGCTAAAGTGACTCGTGAAATGCATGATGCAGATGATGAAGATGCCAGTATTGTTGACTTAGCTGTTCCTGCAACCACAGACACCTTGAAGATTCTTCGTCAGTTACGACAGTATGATAAAGAAGAAAACCGTACTGTTATCTTCTCAACATATCAGAGTATAGATGTAGTAAAAGAAGCCATAGACCTTTATAAGAGAGAGGTAGATTTGATTATCTGCGATGAGGCACACCGCACAACGGGCGTAGTGTTGAAGGATAAGGAAGAAAGTAATTTTACCAAGGTTCACAGAAACGACTTCATTCAAGCGAAGAAACGCCTCTATATGACTGCAACACCTCGTCTTTATAGTGCAAATATTAAGGTTAGGGCAAAGGAAAGTGAGCGTATTGACGTGCTCTGTTCAATGGACGACCCAGAATGGTATGGTGAAGAGTTCCATCGTCTTACCTTTAATGATGCTGTTTCACAAGGTCTGCTAACTGACTATAAGGTATTGGTCTTGACAGTCAGCGAAGAAGATATTCCTGAAAGTATTCGCACCAACATCAAGGAACGCTACAATATGGTTGGTGAGAAAGATAAATTAAAGGAACTGAACTTTGACGATGCCACAAAACTGATAGGTTGTATCAACGGCCTTTCAAAGCGTATTAAGGGTGATGAGGGTATTACCAAGCAGCAAGACCCATTGCTGATGAAAAGGGCTGTCGCCTTCTGTCAGACTATCAACCCGACCAAGAAAAATCCGACCTTCTCAAGTACCCAAATGGCAAAATATTTTGGGCAGATGAGTCAGGAGTATAAAGCTTCTCTTTCGGAAAAAGATTATAAGGAAGTTGTGAACATCAAGGCGCAGCATATAGACGGCTCAATGGATGCCAACACCCGAAATGAGAAGATTGCATGGTTAAAGCAGGAAGCAGATGACCCGAATGAGTGTCGAGTACTCTGCAACGTGCGTTGTCTTTCTGAAGGTGTTGATGTGCCTGCATTGGATGCAGTAATATTCCTTTCTCCCCGAAACAGTGAAGTGGAGGTGGTACAAAGTGTAGGTCGTGTGATGCGAACCTTTGGTAAGGGAACCGATAAAGAAAAGAAATACGGCTATATCATCATTCCAGTAATTGTGCCGAATGATGTAAAGCCAGAAGATGCACTTAATGACAATGATCGTTTCAAGGTGGTTTGGGATATTCTGAATGCCCTCCGTTCACATGACGAGAATTTCAACGCACATGTAAACCAAATCAACCTGAATAAGAAGCGTCCTCCAAAGATTGTTGTTGCAGGAGTACCACGTGGCACATACACAATAGGCAAAGACGCACCAGGCAGAGCCATCAGCCTTGACAATGAAGAAGTAGCCCGACAGTTAGAAATACAGTTCGGAACCTTACAGAACGGCATCTATGCTCGTCTCGTTGAGAAGGTTGGAGACAAGATGTATTGGGAAAACTGGGCAAAGAGTGTCGGCGAAATAGCAAAGAAATTCATCGATAGAATTGCTTTACTTATCAAAGAGAATGAAAATGCTCATAAGTATTTTGAAGATTTCATAAAAGGTCTGCATAAAAATATCAATGACAGCATTGATGAAGGACAGGCTATAGAAATGCTTGCTCAGCATATGATAACAAGGCCTGTATTCGATGCTTTGTTTTCAGAGTATCAATTTGTAAACAACAATGCAGTCAGTCGCTCAATGCAAGATATGCTTGAGGTGCTTGAAAGTGAAGGTATGGAAATGGATACTGCTGTGCTCGATAAGTTCTATACTTCTGTTCGCAACAATATCAGCAACATCGATAATCTGGAGGCAAAACAGACAATCATCAAGAACCTGTATGAGAAGTTCTTTAAAGGTGCATTTCCGAAGACCGTTGAAAAGCTTGGTATCGTATATACTCCTGTAGAGTGTGTTGACTTCATCATTCATTCTGTTGAGGATATTTTACAACAGGAGTTCAATACCTCGCTTACGGAAGAGAATGTACATATTCTTGACCCATTCACAGGTACAGGTACCTTCATCACTCGCTTGCTTCAAAGCGGACTGATAAAGCCAGAAGATATGGAGCGCAAGTATAAGAATGAAATTCATTGTAATGAAATAGTCCTGCTTGCTTACTACATAGCTGATGTGAATATTGAGGCAGTTTACCATGAAATTATGAAACCAGAGCATTATGAGAACTATGATGGCATTTGCTTGACTGATACATTCCAACTCAATGAGCATGGGGATAACGATATCTTTTCGCAACTCTTCCCCGAAAACTCAGAGCGATTGAAGAAGCAGAAGAATGCACCAGTTAGGGTCATTATAGGAAATCCGCCGTATTCTGCAAAACAAAAAAATGCTAATGATAATGCACAAAATCTAAAATATCCATTCTTAGATAAACGTGTTGCTGAAACATATACTGAATACTCTCATGCTACCAATAAGAACGCATTATACGACCCATATATCAAGGCGTTTCGTTGGGCTACAGATCGTATCTCAAAATTTAATGAAGGTGGTGTCGTAGCTTTTATTACTAACTCTAAATGGATAGATGGTTTAGGTCATGATGGAATGCGTTTATGTCTTCATGATGAATTTTCTTCAATTTATATATTTAATTTAAAGGGTGGTATTAGAGGAAAGTCACCAGAGAGTGCAAAACGTGAAGGTCAAAATGTTTTTGACATTATGACGGGTGTAGCAATTACCATATTGGTAAAGAATCCTTTAAATAAAGAGAAACGAATATATTATACAGAAGTGCCTGATTATACATCCCGCACTGAAAAGTTAGACTATATTATAAAGTGTAAATCTATTCTTTCTCCAACAATTAATTTAAATGAGATAATACCTAATGAAAAAAATGATTGGATAAATCAAAGAGATGGAGATTTTGATAGTCTAATTTCTTTAATGCCACAAAAAAAATTCGATATAAAATCAAAATCATTCTTTTCGATGTGTTCAAACGGACTAAAAACACAAAGAGATGGATGGTCTTACAATTCATCAAGTACTATTGTAAAAGATACTGCAATTTGTAGTATAGAATATTATAATAAAAGTATAGATCAATTGGATAGAGGTTTAATTAAAGAGCCTGATTACAATACAAATAAAATCAGTTGGACTAGTGCTGTAATTAATGATTTTAATAAAGCAAAAAAATATAAAACATCTGAAATATCAATAAGAGAATCTTTATATCGTCCTTTCTTTAAACAAAATGTATTGTGGTATTATCCACTTATAGAAAGAATATATAGGATGCAGAATATTTTTCCTATTCATGATATTAATAATATTGTAATATGTGTTTCTGGAGCAGCGGGCCAAAAAGAATCAACAACATTTATTTGTAAATCACTTTTAGATTTAAATGTCTTAGATGGTGGAACTCAATGTTTCCCACTCTACTGGTACGAAGAGAACAAAAACAAACAGCGTTCACTCTTTGATGAAGTATCAGAAGAGAAATATATTCGTAGGGATGGTATTACAGACTGGATATTAAAGGAGGTGCGCAGTCGTTATCATGCCAGCAATATCACAAAGGAGATGGTTTTCTACTATGTCTATGGCTTGCTGAATTCTAAAGATTATCGTACACGTTTTGCTGCCGACCTGAAGAAGTCGTTACCTCGTATTCCAATTGTGGAAGATGTGAATGACTTCATGGATTTCTACAAGTGTGGAAAGAAGGTGGCTGACTTGCATCTGAACTACGAGGAAATACCAGCCTATCCAGATTGTGAAGTGATGATATCCGACTATGTAGAAACAGATAACTATAATGCATATGATCATTTCCGAGTGGAAAAGATGCGCTTTAAGTCAAAAGAAGATAAGAGCACTATTATATATAATGGTAACATCACTATTGAGAACATTCCTGCTAAAGCATACGAGTACATTGTGAACGGCAAGAGTGCTATAGAATGGATAATGGAACGCTATTGTGTCTCACAAGACAAGAAATCGCATATTAAGAATGATGCAAATGATTGGGCTAAAGAGCACAAGAAGCCAAGATACATTCTTGACCTTCTCCTGTCTATAATCAATGTCAGTGTTCAGACAGTAGATATAGTAAAAGCGTTACCAAAACTGAAATTTGAATAAAATAGATAGTAATAAACAGAAGAAAAACAATATATAATGCAAATTACGAATATATTTCGTATCTTTGCAACCTGAAATAAATATTTGAGCCAGAAGTTTTCGGTTTCTCGCCAAATCCGCAACATTAAACAAGAAAACACGGAACTTGAAGGCTACCTGCTCACACTCATACGAGGTGTGGGCATTGGTGGTATTCAACATACGTGTTTGGCGTTGCGGCCTTGGCGAGTTTGTTGTTCCATCTTGCCCCCCTCTTTTTAACTGAAAAAGGAATGAAACCAATACTCCCAAGAGAAATGCTCTGGAAAGATAAGAGCACAATGATGGATTTTTTAAAAATCGACCCTGTAAACGCAGATTTGTTTGAAGTCTTTCTAGAACTTAACGAAGAATCTTTTGATAGGTTATTAGAAACAACAGATGTTTTTAATGAAGTATATTATCAGGTAACTCGTATGATATATGATCATCCTATGCCAAAAGATTTACCTAAGTATGTTGCAGATATTAAAGCAAATTTAGGTTGGAACTTTAGTGCAGAGTTAGTTATGTCGATGGCATATTTTCTGATATCATTGATTGATAGGAAAAAACTAACTCTAAACAGAATATTCATAAAAACTATGTGTGAAAAGTTTTCAAAATGCCAGTATTGGAAGCATTTCAAACACATGTATGATGAATTAAGAAAAGAAAGAACGTCTGTAACCTATAATTTCGAACCTTGCCCGATGGACGTTGATTGGTTTGCAAAACATTATGTTCATTGGAAAGAGATTACCTGTAATTACGATTACAATGCTATTACATATGTCATAAACTTATGGAAAGAACAAGATGAAAAGAGTGCTATAGCACGGATGATACAGGATAGTATTGTTTATTCAGGATCGTTTATTGGTAAGAATGTTGCCAGCGTAGAACCTTTACTTGAAGCTTTAACTTATTATCAGGTTCCGGAAGACTCCGGTTTTATGGTAAGTGAGGAAAAAACGGAATATGATAATAGTTTAAATGAAATTATACAATTAAAAAGTGATAGAGACTCTCTACAGAAAAAAATATCCTTTTTAGAGTCAGAAAATGAAAGACTGAAATCACAGCTGGAGTCTAAGAAGAGGACTGGAGCATCAAGAAAATTTACTTTAGTTCAGATTGTCGATTACTGCAAAGGTTGCATTGATTGGAATGATGCAAAGATTATTGTGGCTATGCTAAATAAGCTTTTGAGACGCGTAGCAACAGAAGAGGAAAGTGACTTAGTAGATAGTATTGAGGAAGAATTTTTAAATCGAAGGTATGGGAATACTTATGTAAAAGAACAAAATGTATTCCCCTATGTTGGCAATTACAAACCAGAGATAAATAATCAGTATTTAAAGGTTCCGATTTCTCCAATGGAGCAAAATAACCAGAAATTATTGGGAAATGAGTAAGGAAGATGATAAGAAACCAACGGTAAATCAGTGGGCCTTTATATTGAACTATCAACCCAAAATAGAAAATCAACACATTCACATGGGTGACAAATCTGCTGAGGTTCAGCAAGAGTCTAATGCGGATGAAGAAGATGAAACAATATTAAAGAATATCATTTTCAACTCCAAAGTTTTCGATACAAATGAGAAATTGCTTAAGCTTCGCAGAGTAATAGCCCATAGCATAAACATGGGCGAATATAATGCAATGTTTGGTGAACCTAATCCGAACACTATTGACCCAGGTGTGCAGGGTGAGTGGTATTACTTGATGAAAGCTCTGGAAGAGTCGGAGGTAGCGAAGAAATTTTCTGTACCAAGTTTCATTGATCAGATGATAGACTGGTATCCGTGGCTTTTCTCGTTCAATACACCTAAAGAAATGCAGGCTTTCAAGCGAAAAATGGAAAAATCAATCTCGCACGAGAAGAGCATCTGGAAATACGGTAAGGCAAAGGAGGTGACGAAGCTAAAGGATATGTGGGCTAGATATAATCAGACCAATATCGACTATGCCAAGGTGGAACGCATGTTTAATGCTGCTTATACAGGCTTGTGCGTAAAACTTGTGGCTCTGAAACAGGAGATTGCCAAAGAGAAGGCTACACGGTAGGCTTCTTTAAGAATGCAGCCAACTCATCGAAACGCGCCAGGATCAATTCAAGGTCTGGGTGCGTTTTTTCTACGATAATAGCACCGTAGTTGGGAGTCTTATCGTCCATCACGTCCTCAACGGTACGAATTTCGTATAGGTCACGATGCTCGTATGTGTTGAACCAGCGAAGGAACAAGTGGAAACGATATTTCTGCATACCGTCGCCAGTAGCACAGATATAGAGCAGCACACCTCCATTGGCACGGAAGAACTCTTCGATGATGGCAAGGATGGTGTCGCGAAGTTTACGGTCATTAGGAGATGGCTTTTTATTCTTATTGTTAATGTCGAAAGCACAAACCTCCATTTGAAGCATCTCAGTATTGACACTCAAACCAATTTCATAGCTTACTTCATAGTCGGTATCAAATGCATAAATTCCGTCCTTAACCTTCCAAACGTGGTAGGGAGAACGGAAATTAAGTCGATCTAAATCAATAGTGTACATGAGTGGCTATACGGCAAGATCGTGTTCAATGACTCTCTTCTCCAAACGCTTGTCAGATTCCTCATACCATTGGCGTTGCCTTGCCTGAAATGCTCGCACTGCAGCAAGCATCTCTTCGTTTGAACGTGGTGTGAATCTCTTGTCCATTTTATTTGTTTTTGTAATTTCTTGGTGCAAAGGTAGAATTAATTTTTGATTCTTCCAAGGAAAAGCAAAGAAAAAAGCATTTTCAGGATTATTTTTTTGTTTTTCGTTAGACATCCTAATAGACATATTAGACAGTAAATGGCTAATGCGTTAGACACGTTAGACACATGTGTTTTTACTCTATTTGATATGGTCTCTGCATATAATTTTGTCCGTACCTTTGCCGATGGAAATGAGAGAATAAAGGCGCCAAGTTCTCTGTAGTAATTATCATTAATTAAATAAGGAAAAGAAATTATGACAAAAGCATTTTTGTATCATCCATTTGGTGGGTATGTGGTACGCTGCGTGTGTGCAGGACTTGACAATGACGGGCAGCCTCGTTGGGTTAATATCACTCCTGGGGAACAGGCTAGTGCGTTGACGCAAATTGATGAGTGTGACCGCAAAGTAAGCAAACCGATGATGATACTCTCGGTAGAAGATGAGACTGCTTCTTCGGTAATGATTGCCAAAGTGCTGGCAGAGGTGATGATGCACCCCAAGGGGTCTTACCGCACGGCATGTGCTGATGCCGTCAGACGCATGAAGAAAATAGGTCTGAAATGGGATGACAGACCTATAGGTATCAATGTGACGGTTGTAAAGGAGAAGGGGAAATACAGCTATCTGATAAAAGAGGATTATTCCTCGGGTGAAAAGCTCCAAACCATTGATGGCGTATATTGTCCGGAGGAGGTGTATTCGTTCCTTAACTGGTACTTCATGGCACTGGAGATAAGTGCAGAGATTCCCATAAAGGAGAAGACGCTCTCTATCAATAGCAAACTGAAAAAGGAGGTGGGAAGACGTTTCCTGAGTTTGTTTGACAGAGTGGAGAAAACGGACTCATAAAGTTTATAGTCAGTTTAATAGTTTAATAGTTTAATAGTTTAAAGGATATGGATTTAAGGAAGTGGCTAATGGTATTCTTAATAATATTTTTTAAACAATGGAAAGAACAGTAAGAATTTTGGAGCAGTCTGCTCTGGCAACGAGAAATTACACCGACAAGAAAACTGGGGAGAATAAGGTTATTCATACCATTTCCCTGAAAATGCAAGATGGTTATGATACCTTCCTTGGAGAGATAACAGGCGAAAGGGCTGTGAATTGCCCTGCGTATGACAAGAACCGTCTCTACAAGGTGCAGTGTTCTATGGTGGTGCGTAACTGGACGTCACAAAGCTCTGGAGAAGAGATGCAGGCTACGACAATTTATGTGGATAAGATAAGCGTACTTTAAAGTTTAAAGTTTAACGGTTAAAGGTTAACGGTTAAAGACTTTTGACCATAGACCTTTGACAAATTTAAAGGTTAACGGTTAAAGGTTAAAGAACAATTATCAATTTTCAATTAAATTAAAATGGAAGAAAAGAATAATAAGGAGAAGGAGGTACAGGGTGCTGCTGCTCCTCGCAGGAAACTGCAGAAATCGTATAAGTCGAACACTCGTATTTATGAGGATGGTTCGATAGAGGTGGAACCTCAGGCTCAGGGTGTTCCGAGTCAGAAGGATGTGAAGAAGGTGGGCAAAAGTAAACGCTATGTCACTTCGGGTAAGAATCCGTTGACATGTGTGGAACTGAAATGCCCAGAGGATGTGCCTGACAAGGCTGCATACTTCCGCAATGAGTTGTCTAAACTGACGAAGGACATCGAGATTGAGAAGCCACAGATGCCGGAAGGGGAGTTCCTCATGAATGAACCTAACGTGAAGGTTTGTTTTGAGAAGAAAGACCAGAAGGTTGTGGCGTGGCTCACCTTCGAAGCTAAAGGATTGATTGACATAAGGAGGGAGTTGTACAATTTAACAAGTAAGATAGACAAATGTTTTGTTATCAACGAAGCTTCAGTCTGCCAACTGAAGTAATGACACCAGAACGGTTTAGGGCGCTTATCACAGCGCCCCAGACTGTTAAACTCGTGAAAGAAGCACGAGAGGCTTATGGGAAGGATAAGAAATTGTATGAATACAAGAAAAGGGGCTTGCCGCTGGCTGTCTTTATCTCTACCTTTGATGAGTGGAATAAGGAGTTTGTGAACAAGAAGACCAAGGAGAGTACATACAAATTAGGACACTGGCGCGATCAAGAGCATAGTAACCTGAACGGATTGTGTGTGATAGACTTTGATCATGTGGACGAGGACCGAGGGGCCAATTCACAATTAACAATTAACAATGAACAATTAAACGATAATACTTCCTCCCTAACTGGGGAGGACCGAGGTGGGGCTTCCCTTCGGGATATCTGGATTGAGGCTTATGAGAAGCTGTCTAAAGAGGACAGGGAGCGCATAGTGTTGGTGTTTATCACTCCTTCGGGACATGGTTTGAAAGTGGTGTTTACGGCTGACCCTAACGTGGGTAATCTGATAGACAACCAGATTGTTTTCTCTCGCAAGTTGGGACTGAACCCTGATGAGTCATGCAAGGATGCAAGCAGAGGGGCTTTCCTGACTACTATGGATGATATTATTTTTATTGATGAAGAAAGACTGTTTACGTACGAGAATAAGGAATTTGCTGAAAAATTTAACGAAGATTATCGTCATGGTAGGAGTGGAGCAACGACCCCATCCCGACCTTCCCAAGGGGAAGGGGAAAAGGGTGAAAACCTTCATCCTACTTCTCCCCTTGGGGAGAATGAGAGGGGGTTAGAATACCACGGAGTGCCTTACAGTAAGATTGTCGAAGCTTGGCTGGGTGACAAGAAGATAAAACAGGGTGACAGACACCGTACGTCACTGGTACTGGCAGACCACCTCAGGTATATCACGGATAATGACCCGAAGCTGATAGAGAAGATTCTGCGGCAGACTCCTTTCGTGATGGAGATTGTGAAGGAACGTAACGAGAATGTGCAGCAGACGGTAGAGAGTGCACAGAAGTATGAGTTCCTGAAAGGTATTCCCAAAAGGTTGCAGAAGGCACTGAAAGCTGCTGGCGCGACAGAAGAAATTCCTTCATCTGACATCAGCTGTCAGACATCTTCCGATGATGTTTACGATGTGTTGCCTCTTGACGCTTGGGCTGAGGAACTGGAGGAGATGGCAAAGCACTATCCTTGCATGAAGGAGCTGTTCCTGAATGTGCATCCTCACAAGTTGCCTGCGGTATGGTTTGCGAGTGCGGCATTGTTCGGAACCTTGATGACGAGGACTTACTACCACTTCTGGTATGATCCGGAGATGATACGAAGGCTTAACTATTGCATCTTCATCATCGGTGACCCTGGAGCCGGAAAGAACATCATTGAGAAGTTCTACAAGAAGATTGCAGACCCTATGATTCAGGCTGACAGTGGACAGATAGATGCCATAAACCGATACAAGGAAGGACGTACCGAAAGGACTACTTCATCAAAGGCACAGAAGGGGGATGCATTGAAGAGACCTATTGTGGGTATCAGGGTGCATCCGGCACGTACTGCCACAGGTGAGTTCATACGACACATGAATGCTGCCGTTGAAAACATACAGGGGAGGGAAATGCACATTCATATGTTTTCGTTTGATGCGGAGCTGGATAATGTCACAAAGCAGAATAAGGGCGGTGACTGGAAGGACCGAGAGATAATGGAACTGAAAGCATTTCATAATGAGGAAGAAGGTCAGATGTATGCCAATCAGGAGAGCTATACTGGTATGTTCAACATCTACTGGAACTTCATATATACGGGAACACCTTATGCCTTGCACAGAAAGGTGAACCAGAGAAATTTCGGTACTGGTATGTCAACACGTCTGGCGGTGATACCGCTGCCTGACAAGGGAGTGGCAAAACGTGTGCAGCAGATAGATCCGTATGCCAATGAAACCCTGAAGGAGTGGGCCTACAGGCTGGATAAGGTGGAGGGTGAAATACCTATAGAACCTCTGAATGACGAGACCTATGAATGGCAGTCAAGCCGCATGGAGATAGCAGAGTTTAACCACGATAAAGCTGACAGGACATTGTTGAAGCGTATTCCATATTATGGTATCGGTATTTCGCTGCCTTTTATCCTGATGAGACATTGGGAGGAATGGCAAGAAAAGAAAACGCTGACAATGGATGATATGGACAGACGTCTTTGTCGCCTGGCAATGGAGGTGCAGTATAGCTGTCAGAAATTCTTCTTCGGAGAAATGGCGCATAACTATTTCGAGGACCAGAATAAGGAATTCATACAGCGTCGTCGCACATCACGCTATGATGAATGCTTCCGCAAATTGCCGGATGAGTTTAAGACTAAACAGTTCGAAGAGGTATTTGGAGTGTCTCAACAAACAGCTTCAAGAAGCATTAAACGGTTACGACAAGATGGTGTGGTAGAAGCTATAAGTTATGGATTGTATAAAAAAGTAGTGAGTGAGTTGCCTTAGGGCGCTCACTTACTCACTTACTCACTTACTCACTTGGGACATTAAGGTTTTTTTTAATAACGTTTAAAGTTTTAAGTTTAACGGTTAAAGTTTAAAGATTATGAAGTTAATATTAAAACGCATTGCAAAAAGAAAAGGTTATACAATAGGAAAACTCTACCTCTCCCCCTCGGGGGAGTCGGAGAGGGCCTATCTTTGCGACACTCTCGAGCCGCCGTGTATTGAGATGAAGACGGACAGGCCGATTGAGGATGTGCTGAATGATAAGGCTCTCCTGAAGTCCATAAAGCCGTGTGCGATTCCTGAAGGGGAGTATAAGGTCTCTATGACCTACAGCCCGAAGTATAAGACTCAACTGCCGCTGATAACGGGTGACAGCCGTTTTAACAGCCTCTGGCAAGGCATCCGCATACATGCAGGCAATACCGCCAAAGACACCCAAGGGTGCATCCTTGTAGGTAAAAACCGCGAAGTGGGAAAAGTGCTCGACAGCCGCCTTATGCTAAAGAAGGTAATGGCGGTTTTAAAGTTTAGAGTTGAGAGCTTAGAGTTTAGAGTCAGTTGAGAGTTTAAGCGGTTCAAGTAGTTCAAGAGTTGCAGAGGCTGCATCATTGGTGCAGCCTCTACCTATTTTGGGGCTTTAAAAAATTGGGGCTTAATCGTACCTTTGACTTCGTCGAAGGTACTGCGTTATGGAAATGCAAGAAAAAAACTCATTTTTGTTTGTTTTTTCGCTCACTTAATCGTACCTCTGACTTCGTCGAAGGTACTACGTTATGGAAATACAAGCATAAATAATAAAACCTATGGCAATGTCTGCGACCTTTTATAGGTATTCATGTTCTGACGCCTTTGTATGCAAGCATCCAAGTCTTCATTTCATAAATCTCCATACCTTAAATTCTTAAGGTTGCCATAGTTTTTTTATCTTATTATTTGTATTTCTCATAACTTAATCGTACCTTTGTCCCCGAATCTATAAAAAGAATAGTGAATCCGGACTACAAACAGCAAAACCGAAAAGGACAGATAGGCATCATGCAGTTGCTGAAGCATATCTTCCAATATGTCAGACCGTACCGATGGCTGGTCATTGTGACCCTTGTGCTTACGCTGATAAGCTCATTACTGACAAGTGGTACTCCTACGGAACTATACCGTCATGGAGGTCGCTATAAGGAGATATTCGACGCCAGCGCACGCAGCATGAACGCTGACAAAATTGCTGATGTTATGGACAACTGAAAACAGGTAATGTGATGAAAAAAGGAATATACATAATAATGCTTTGGTGTCTGACAATGCTTTTGGCAGCATGTGATGATACAAAGATACCAGCTCGTTCGAAGGCATTCATAGACCAGTTCTTCCCCGAGTCTTCGGTAGTTATTGTAGAGATGGAAGAGGATGGCGATGGTCTGGAGGAGTATGAGGTGTGGCTCAATGACGGCACGAAGATAGACTTCGACCTGCAAGGCGAGTGGAAGGTGGTTGCTCGCAAGAAGACAGGTGTACCACTGTCACTCATACCACAGCAGATAAAAGATTTCGTAAAAACCAAATACCCCAACAATGTGATTACGAAGTTCAGCCGCAAAGACTACGGCTACAAGTTGGAACTGTCCGATGATATGGACCTCCGCTTCAATAAGCAATACCAGTTTATGGAAGAGGTTGATTAACGGTTAAAGGTTAACGGTTAAAGGTTAACGATTAAAGGTTAACGATTAGTGCACAATTTTTGCCTTTTGTGCAGGATAGCGAAAATTTTTTTTATTTTTATTTGGTAGTTATCTGGATTCTATATAATTTTGCACCCGATAAGCGAAAATTTATCACATAATCAAAAAAACTGTTTTACAAAGAATGAAAGAAATGACAATGACAATGTTTTGCCGAGCGGTTATGAGACGAAGTTAACACTTTGGCTTGTGACTCAACGGGTGCATTGCGCTTTGTCGTTGCTTTGCGTTCTTTGACCTATTGATACAGTTGTCCGATTATGTGATAGAGTAATCCGGAAAGAAGACTCTATTATTTATGCCCAGGCATTTGCGTAACAGCAGGTGTCTGTAATACTCTCGTGTGTGTTAACGGTTAAAGGTTAACGGTTAAAGATGAAGGTTTAAAAGTTTAAGAGTTTTACTATTATTTACTAAAGTTTCGGAAGTAAAAATGGAAGTAAAAATGGAAGTAAATTCGCTTCGCTCATGGAAGTTAAAACGGACATTACATTTGCTATCAGCAGTAGTATTGTCCTGCACGCAGTGCTTAACTCCCTATTTAACTTCCCCTTAACTCCCTGCGCAAAGCGCATAACTCCCAGCAAGCAGAGCTTGCGAAAGTTGAATTATTTATTTTATTGATTGTATGGAAAACATTTTTGATATTACAAATACTGAAAGCAGTTTGTTTGACGCATTCTGCAAACAGACAAGAAGAACATTATGGACGTTTTTACACACTCTTGCACAACAAGAAGACATTTATTCCACCTACCTTACTGATTTCGGGCCCTATAAAGATTCCCCCGTTGACTATTATGTCTTTTCCACTGGCAAAGAGATTATCCTGCTGTTTTTGGAGAAATACACCCTCAAGCAGGAGAAAATCGACAAGGAGAAAGGTACCTTTTGCAGTTCATGTGTTGACGACATGGTACCCATAATTGATGCTACCCGTTTCATCAAGAGAAGAATCGATGTCGTTGCTCCGGGAACCAAGGTACAAAGCATTATGCTATCCGATCGCGAATGCTTTGACGACTTGATGGAATGTATGAGCGACATCGAGTTCCCATTCTATATCATCGACAACCTCCGTACCCTCAACAAGAGACACATCGAGGTGAATGAACAACATGGAGAAGAGGGCAGAAACATAATAAATGCCATAATCCACTGCGACTGCATTCCCCCAGAAGAAGATGAACTTACTGTCAAGAAGTGCTTTGAAGACGGTGACGACTATGACGGTGATGATGATGACTATGATGATGAGGAGGAGGAGAATGAAGATGATGAAGAATATAACTACGACAAAGCCCTCCAAGATTTCCTAGAAAGGGCTGCAGAAGATGCGAGGAGAGAGAGACAGAGTCCCTTCTCCATCTCCCATAGCGAGATTGAGCAGAATGAAAACACCAAGGTGAATGTAGAGATTCTGCATTGCAATCAGGAACCACAGCTTGCACTTCTGAAACTCGTGGGATGTGAAGAGATAAAACGCCGCATGGATGAATTACTGTCGCTTGGCATCTATAACAATCTCATGCGCAAGCACTTCCCTGACAGCAAGCAGCACGATATTTCCCTGCATAGCATCTTTTACGGACGCCCGGGGACGGGCAAGACGACAGTCTGCAAGATTTACGGTGCCCTACTCCACCAAGCTGGCGTCCTTTCCTCCGGACATGTCGTAGTATGCGACCGTGGTACCTTTATCGGCCCCCTTTGGGGTGATGAGGAACGTACCCTGCGAAAAGTGCTCGAGATAGCAAAGGGTGGAGTGCTGATGATTGACGAGGCATACCTGCTGCATGGTAAAAGCGACCGCGACCCGGGAAGGCTCGTCATACAGCTGCTGATGAATATCCTTGCCGATGAAAGCCAGCGTGACATCGCTGTCGTACTGTGCGGATACAAGGAGCCCATGAAGGAACTTCTCGCATTGAATCCAGGACTCGACTCAAGATTCCCGAATAAGTTTGAGTTCCCTGACTTCAGTATCGAAGAACTCCTTCGGATTACCCTGCGTCGCATCGACGAGTACGACTATGAATTCACCGACCAGGCGTGGGAAAAATATCGTAAGATGCTGACTAAGGCCTATCAGATGCGCGACCCCGACACATGGGGCAATGCCCGCTTTGTAGCCAATCAGTTGGACAGGATATACATACAGCACGCTTCCCGATGCGTCCACCATATCCCTAAAGATATCTCTGAGATGCGAACCATCACAGCAGATGATATACAACCCATCGAGGTTCCTAAACCCAAAATGAAAATAGGATTTTGAGAATTGAAAATTGAAAATTGAGGATTGAAAATTATTCGATAACCAATAACCAATAACCTTTCATTTTTTGATTATGCGAAAAAGAAGTTTATATTGCGTGTGCCATTGCACACCGACAGAAGGTATTACCCATATCGAAGCACGTTTGCTTCACGATATGATAAATCGGCAGATTCATGCGCTGTTCAGCCTTAAGGACTGCCGCTGGAAGTTTAAACGCGGGTTATATATGGGCGACATATGCTCCTCCTCAGGGCATCCCTGGTGGGCTATGAAAGTATGGTGTCTCACTATGGCCCTGATAACAGAAAAGGACTATAACGACTGGATATGTGAATGGATAAATACCAAATATGTCAGCATCACAGGAGTATTGTCCGAAGAAGAATGTGCCATTCTGGGACGTCGTATTGATGATGAGTGGCGCAAACTGGGATATCCCGAAAGGGCATATATGGAAGAAGTCGCAACAGTCAGGTATGATAACTTCTGGTATGAAAAGTATGACTACGATCGCAACGAATCCTACGAATTTGAAGAAGTAGTGCGAGAGTACGAAGAGAGACAAGAGACAGACGCTCTGTTCCGCGAGGGACAGGGCGTCTGGCAGTAAGAGGGCTTACACCTCGAACGGCAGGGGACTCTCGATTGTGATTTCCTGACTTGTAACAGGGTGTACGAAAGAAAGCTTTCGGGCATGCAGATACATGCGGTCTGCTGGTTCGCAGCCGTAAAGAGGGTCACCCAGAATGGGCATCCCCAAACCATCTGGATGAGCACAATGCACACGCAACTGATGAGTGCGACCCGTCAGAGGACATAACTTCACAACATTAGGAGAGAGAAACTCGTATTCTGTTATGGCCTCCTTACCTTTTTCATAATCGACTATCTGACGGGGACGGTTATAGAAATCAGGAGACAGGGGCAAAGAGATAGCTCCGCTTGTTGAAAATTGAGAATTGAAAATTGAGAATTGAAAGTTTTCGTTATCGTTAACGTTAGCATTGCCGCTTAGGACTGCGATGTATTCTTTATGGACATTTTCGTGGAGGGCAAACTGGCGTTGCATAGCTTTATAGACCTCTGATGTCTTGGCTGCAAGGAGGATGCCACTTGTATCCATATCAAGACGATGGACCATACGGATGTATAGTTGAGAGGTGACAGGTGACAGGTTAGAGGCGAGTTGGTTGTATAGTATTTTTTCTGCGCAATAGCTATCGCGTTTTCCTGGTACGCTGAGCATTCCTGCAGGTTTATCGACAGCAATAAGCCAAGGGTCTTCATAAAGTACTTTCAATTGCGTCACCGGCTTACTTACAGGTCTGCCGCCTAACACCTCCGGCAGGCGGTCACCCAAGAGGAACGGCAGAATAGGCTGGCACTTTGCCTGACAAGGTTCGTAGGTCATACCATGATGGCGTATCTCACCCTTGGGGGATTTTCCGTACCAGAATTCCGTTAATGCAAGGGGAACCATATTATGGCAATTAGCATAATGCAGCAGTTTGGGGGCGCAACACTCCCCTGTCCCACCTGGTGGCAGAGTCTGTTTGGAGTGATTGGCAACAGCCCAATCGGTAAAGACATCCCTGACAGAGCGTTTCTCCCCCATAGGAGAGCACAGCACGAACTTTGAGAAGAGCCACCTCTGAAGGGCTGCAGAACGTTCGCGTGTAGGTTTGCCGGCATCATGCAGAGCCCCTATCTCTGCTTCATGGCGTTTGAAATAGCCCTGTGGCTGAAGATAGTCATAAACAGGTGGCACATATCCCTCCCAATCGCTCCTGCCACATATCTGTCCGGAATAAGCTTTCAGTATACGTCCGTCTTTCGTAACGAGGATTCCGAACATCTTTCCTTGGGACACATCATCACGCCACTCTGCATGGGCCTCAATATCGGCCAGAACATCGTTTATGTAAGGCTGAAAATTATGAATTGTTAATTATGAATTATGAATTAATTACAGGTCTCCGAGGTGACGTTCTACTGGGATGCCACGATTCTTGTCTTTGCTGTCTTTATTAAGGTCTATCCAATGTCGCAGGGTATCCATAGATGTGCGCGTAGCATGTTGCAGGGTATCTCCGTCCTGAAGGCGTCCGACGATGATAGAAGAGAATATATCACCCGTTCCAGGGAATTGGACTGGGGAGGCGGCCCCTCCCCTGCCCTCCCCAGTTAGGGAGGGAGTATTTGTGGTGTATATTACTTCGTATGGAAGGAGGAGGTATTCGGCAGAAAAATGATTGTAGCCAATAACAGCCGGTTTTCCATCAACGATGCAACTGGTGACGAGGACGGACATAGAACCGATTCGCCGCAACTTGTTTATCAGTCCTTTGGCCTCATCCCATGTGATACCCTCATGACGATATTCCACATCAGCCAGCAAACAGGCCTCAGTATAGTTAGGGAAACACAGATGGGCTGCCGACAGCATCTCACGCATACAACGGATAGTGCCCTCGTTGGCTCCTGCGTACATCTTACCATAGTCGCCCATAACAGGATCAACATATATCTTCGTACCCAGAGAGGCTTGCTCACGACAATAGTGAGCCACCAGCTGGGCCTGACGTTCTGATGCCATAAAACCCGTTACTATAGCGTCAAAGCTGAAGCCAAGTTCGTTCCACTTTGACATCGCCTCCTGTATATAGTCGGTACTCTCTAGAATAGCAAATTTTCCGTATGGGAAAGTATTGGATATGAGCATCGTAGGCAGATTGAACACATCATGACCCATATATGAAAAGATAGGCATCTGACATGCTGCGGCCACCTTACCATAACCGCACATATCGCTGACAAGAAGTATTTTGCTCTTTATCAAAACGTTGAAGATTAAAAATTAATGCCGCAAAGATACAAAAAAAATTAAGAATTAAGAGTTAAGAGTTAAGAATTGAGATTTTTTTTCGTTTTCGTTTTGATTTTCGTTATTTTTTCGTATCTTTGTGCCCAATAGATAATTCACAATTCATAATACACAATTCATAATTGAAAGCCAAGCCCCTAATACTAATATCCAACGATGATGGTTATCATGCCAAAGGTATGAAGAGCCTCATCAATTTCATTCGCGATATCGGTGACATCGTTGTCTGTGCCCCTGAGAGTACCCGTTCCGGATTCTCCAGAGCTTTTAGTGCCACCACCCCTCTTACCCTGAAAGAGCGTGAGATCAGAGGTATCAATGATGCTCCACAAGATTCCGGCGAAGAAAATTTTTGTAAGATATATTCCTGTTCAGGCACTCCTGTGGATTGTCTGAAGATGGCATACAACCGCCTTTGTCCCAAGAAGCCCGACCTGGTGCTGGGAGGCATCAATCATGGTGGTAACGAGAGTACAAACTGTCACTATAGCGGTACGGTAGGCATCGTGATGGAAGGGGCTCTGAAGGGTATTCCAAGCATTGCCTTCTCACTTTGCGACTTTGATGACGAAGCCGACTTTGAACCTATGCGGCAGCTGGTGCGCAATATAGTGAAGAAGGTATTGAACGAAGGACTGCCATCATATGTATGCCTCAACGTCAATGTGCCAAAAGAATGGAATGGAGAGATGAAGATATGCCGCATGGCACACGGGCACTGGAGACAGGAAGTAGATGCACGGGTACATCCGGGAAACGGGAAGCCATACTACTGGATGACAGGTTTTTACCAAAACGACGAGCCACTGGCAGAAGATACTGACGCCTGGGCCATAGCACAAGGCTATGCGGCAATAACGCCACTGACAGTTGATAATACAGCAGACATAGATTTCACATTATGAAATACTACCTGATAGCTGGAGAGGCCAGCGGAGACCTTCACGCCTCACACCTTATCACAGCGCTGACAAAAGCAGACGACAACGCAACGTTCCGCTTTATCGGTGGCGACAACATGATAGATGCTGCAGGACAACAGGGAACATGTTCCAGGCACTATAAAGACATTGCATACATGGGTTTTGTGCCTGTGCTGATGCATCTGCGCACTATCTTTGAGGCTATGACAAGATGTAAGAAGGACATCATGGAGTATCAACCCGATTGTGTCATCTTCGTGGACTATGCCGGATTCAACCTCAAAATAGCGAAGTATCTTCGAGAGAAAATAAATCAAGGAAAACTTGCAACTAAACTCTTTTATTATATCTCACCAAAGATATGGGCTTGGAAAGAGTATCGCATAAAGAACTTCAAGCGAGACATTGACGAAATGTTCTCTATCCTACCCTTCGAAAAGAGTTTCTTTGAGCAGAGGCACAATTATCCCATACACTATGTGGGCAATCCTACCGCTGACGAAATACGCAAATGGAAGGAGGCGAATCCTTATTGGGAGACAGAACGTGAAATCAGCCAGCCAACGATAGCCATTCTGCCCGGCTCGCGAAAACAGGAGATAAAAGACAATCTCCCCACTATGCTTGAAGCCCTGAAAGGTATAGAAGGATATCGTTTCATCGTTGCCGGTGCCCCAGGCATTGAGGCCGACTACTATAATCAGTTCTCTGACTACAAACACCATTGCTACACTATACTCTTCGGGCAGACCCACGACATACTGAATTCCTCAACAGCAGCCCTCGTGACATCCGGCACAGCAACGCTGGAGACATCGCTGTTCAATGTGCCGCAGGTAGTTTGCTACAAGACCCCAGTACCACATCTGATACGCTGGGCTTTCAACCATATCATCAAGTGCCCATACATATCGCTGGTGAATCTGATTGCCGAAAGGGAAGTAGTACCAGAACTCTTTGCAGAACGTTTCTCGGCAAAGAACATTCACGAAGAACTGCTCAACATACTACCTGGGAGCCCGGGACGTGAGGCAATGCTGGAAGGCTACAGGGACGTACAGCAAAAACTGGGAGACACCCCTGCTGCAGACAATGCCGCAAGAAAGATGGTGGAGAGGCTATATCAGGTTAAAGGTTAAAGGTTATTGAAAGTTGAAATGAGAATAGGTTACGACGCGAAACGATACTACCACAACAATACAGGGCTCGGCAATTACAGCCGCACTCTTGTAAACGCCATTCATTCCCTTCATCCGGAGATTGAAACAAGGCTATATGACGAGAAAGCACTTACCAGAACCTTCAGATTAGGACGCAAGGCGAAGGCAGACGGATGTGACATCTATCACGGATTGTCGAACGAAGTACCGTTGGACGTCGTAAAGGCAGGTATTAAAAGTATCGTAACCATACATGATGTAGCATGGCGCACTTTTCCTGCGATGTATAAGCCTATTGACATTTTTCTGTATGACAAGAAATACGGATGGTCAGCAAAACATGCTACTCACGTAATATGCATCAGCGAATCAACAAAGCAGGATGTAATGCGATTCTATGGAGTTCCAGAGGAACGTATCAGCGTCATTTACCAACCTGTGCAGCAGCTTTTCTACACACCGATGGAAAGGCAGGAGGCAGAAGCTATCGTAAAAGAATATGTTGATGACGAATTCATCCTTACAGTAGGCAGTATCAATGCGCGTAAGAATCTGCTGGGAATGCTGAAGGCGTACGCAAAACTGGAGAAACGTCCGAAGTTCGTGGTAATCGGAAACGGGCATGAGTATCGCAAGCTATGCGAAAAATATATTTCCGAAAAGGGGCTGTCGAATGATGTCATCATAATAGACAACATCCATGAGGGGTACATATTACAAGCCTTCTACACCTGTGCCAAGATACTGATGTACCCATCCTATTATGAAGGATTCGGATTACCCGTAGTAGAGGCTGCCCTGCAACATTGCCCTATCATCACGAGTAATGTCTCATCACTTCCGGAGGCTGCCGGAGCAGGAGCCATACAGGTAGCCCCGAATGACATAAAAACCATCGCGTCATCACTAAACAGATTACTGACAGACACGCAGGAGTGCACCTACTTAGGACAAAAAGCCTATGAGCACGCAACGGAACATTTTAATCCGGAAGAACTGACTAACGACATTTATAAACTTTACAACTCTATCCTATGAAAAAGAATTCGCTCAGACTGAATTTTTTGGCAATCTTCTCCCTGCTATGCTGTTACTCCTATGCAGCAGGCGTAGTGGACATCACAAACAAACTCACCAACCCATCATTTGAGGTTGATGACATCACGGCCCTCACCCCGAAGACTGAAAGTGCTGACGGCTTGCGTGGCTATATCCAACCCCAGCCTGTCGGATGGACCTATGGCGGTTCTACAATAGACAAGCAGCTGATTATTACTACCGACTGCTTTACTGACAACAACTTTGGCAAGGTAACAACTCTTACCAATGGCACACAAGGTTACTACCTTCGTATGGGATGGAGCACAGGTTCTTCTACTCTAAACCAAAGCGTAACATTAACTCCAGGTAAATATCGTTTTACTGCCGACATCCGCTCTGCATACAATGGTACGGCTACCTCAAGCATAAAGATTGTGGCAGGAAGCGACTACTCCAACACCCCTTTTACACAAGGCAGCATCCCTTGTTTCCCAACAATGGCGTGGTCAACAGTAAGTGTTGATTTTACTGTTACGGAAGAGAAACAGATACCTCTAGGATTCTCCATCACATGGGTAAGCGGAGGCTCTTGTGTTATGATAGACAACGTGAAGCTCTATGATGTGACAAATGAGACAGTTGACCCCGACCCGACAGAAGGAGATGTTCCTTCGCCAACAGAGGGTATTATTGACAACACCTTTGTTCCTGAAAGCGAGATGATGACAGACCTTCTGAAGATGCTGGCCCGCTTCACTCCATATATGAAGAACTATTGGTTCCAATGTGCCAGTCCTAACAGCATCGACGAAAGCTGCGGCTTCTTCTATAACACAGAAAACGGCACCTCACCTACATGTCCAAGTGGCGAGAGAGGTGTACGCCCCAATGCCGACCTGTCTATGATTGCCGCCTTCCTGGTGAAGTATGCTAAGCCTGCCGGCATAGCACTTCCTGACGGCATCACATATGACCTGCTTGAGGAATATGCTATGAAGAGCCTCATCTATGCCTACTCCACCCACAAGGCCAACAAACTGAAGATATGTTCAGGTGGTGACTACTGGGGTTCCACCTCAACATCTGATGCAGTTTGGGAGTCAAGTCTGTGGGCTATGTCTGTGGCCTATTCGGCATTCTTCCAATGGGATAAACTCTCGGATGCCCAGAAGGGATATATCTATGCTCTCCTGAAAGCGGAATGTAACTATGAACTGAACCGTACTGTTCCGACTGGCTATGCTGGCGATACGAAATCAGAAGAGAATGGTTGGGAGGCTGATGTTCTGGCTGCCACACTCGGATTGTTCCCAGATGATGCTTTGGCAGAAAAATGGTTTGAGCGCATGCGTCTGTTTGCCATCAATTCATACAGCCACTATAGCGACGCCTCAAATGCTGATGCTATAGACCCTGACTACAATGCCACTTCTGTTGCAGACCTTTATAAAGGCAACAACCTTTATTCTGACTACACCCTACAGAACCACAACCTCTTCCACACATCATACCAGAATGTCGTAATGCAGGAACTTGGTGAAGCAGCATTGGCATTGAAGCTATTCCAAGGCTCCCGTGAGAATCCTTGGCAGTCAAACGCCCTGCAGCATAACAACCAAGAGGTTATGGACAATGTATTGAATTGGCTGGCCCTTGCTGATGGAGAACTGGCTATGCCTAACGGAAATGACTGGTCGCTGTTCCTATATGACCAGATTACATCATACTCCACCCAGGCATGCTTCCAAAGAGACCCTAATGCCCTCTTGCTGGAGAATCTGGCATACAAACAGATAAAGGCTCGTCAGACGACAACAACAGACGGCTCATGGTTGTTGCGCCCTGATGTAGCAGCACGTCGTATGGGTGTAGAGGCACATCGTGTGATGATGACATACCTCATGCACCTCACAAACTCTACTGCCGACATCACACCGACATCATGGGAAGAGTTCCGCAATGCTCATAGCGAGGCGATGGTACTCGAATGTCAGAACGTAGTGAGAGCATATACCCCAGAGCGTTTCTCTTGCTTCTCATGGTCAGAAGGACTGAAGTCATATACAGGATATTTTGCTGCCGACAAAGCCGACAAGAACAAAATCATAGTACCTTATCGTGCAAACAATTCAGGAAACATCACAGGATGGTATGAAGTAAGTGGTAAGGGCACCAACGCATCGCCAGTTGTCAACGGTATATATCAGTTGGATGGAAACGCTTGGGTAATGAATGGTGAGCTGGCTGTTAATGACAAGGCGCTGGATAACCGCTTCGCGATATATTCTACTCCAGGAAATGCTGTCATGTATCTCGACTGCGTAAAGGCAAATACCGCTTGTACCATAACAGCAGAAAAGGGTGGTTTGCTGGCGATCTCTACTGATGAGCTGACAAAGCTGAAGCGTACCCTCTATTATGATAATGGCGAGGGCGACATAACCTGGAAGCAGACAGACGGAGTCAGCCAATCTGCCTTCTCATCAGATTGGGTGAACATAGACAACGAAATAGGTGTTGCAGGTCATAATGGCAAGAAGATCGCATTCGGAGATCGTGGAGCAAACAACTCTATTTACACCTCCAAACTCTATCCAATGTACAGCGACGATTCAAGATCTGTTAAGGCTAATGACGTCGTTGATGCAAGACACCTTGTATATTATTCTAACGTTACAGCCGAGACCACCAAGGCTATGGCAGACGCCATCACAAGGCTGTCCTTTAAAAATGACGGATGGAACGGCATCATAGCTCGCGACCCATCCGGAAGGTACTACGTAATGGTGGCAAACTTCTTTGGCAACACAGTCAACTCCACTTCAACAGCTGTCAGTATCGCCGGCATGGGAGCGCCCATCTATGCTCCTGGGGTAGTGGTAGAAAACAACCAGTCCACATTGGGCGCCTACGAACTTTCTCAAAATAATTCGTTTGCAAAACCGATAAATTTCTTTATCGATAGCGAGGCTAAGATGAGGGTGCAAATCCTCTCCGACAATGAGATTTGCATCATACCTGATGCCGACGCAGAGATAACAATACGGGGCGTCAATTCCAACGGCACCTTCTCTGAGAATGTACAGATGACTGCGGAAAAAGCCGTCAAGGTCACTCTGACTCCAGACGGACTGGAGATTGAGAATACAGCAGTTCCTGTTCCCAACACACCTCAGCCTGGCGATGATATGACCAGCTATATCAAGAATCCACACTTTGCCGGCAACAGCACAGACGGCTGGAAGATAACAAGCACACTTGGGAATGGTGCCAAGAATACCAATTACAATTCACAGGAATTCTGGCAATGTACCTCATTCGACATCCAGCAGGTTGTTACAGGTTTGCCAGAAGGAAAATATCGTCTGTCTTGTCAGGGATTCTATCGTGACGGCACATATACACAGGCTGCTACCTCTTACAAAAATGAAACATTCGCTGCAAATGCAAAGATGTACGCCAACAACGCAACAGTTAACCTTCCAAGTATATGCAGCGAGGCAGGTAAGATGGGCAATCTGGGAGCCTCTACTTCTTTGGGCTTTGTTCCTGACAATATGGAGCAATCACGACAGTACTTCCTCAGCAACTGCTATGATTTCGGAACGGATGTGACTGTTGACGAATCAGGGACGATGACAATCGGAATAAAGAAGGAAAGTGTCATTACAAATGACTGGACCATCTTTACGAACTTCAGACTCACCTATTTAGAAGGTCCGACAGGGATTAATAAGGTTAAAGGTGAAAGGTTAAAGGCTAAAGGACAGAAGGATGTAATCTATCGTCTCGATGGTACTAAGGTATCAACAATGTCACAGCCAGGAATATATATAATTAATAATTCAAAGTTCTTAATTAATAATTGAAATCTATTGACACCATACTCCATAGTGATGCCGGCAAAGCGCAGTTTATACGTTTTGTCCTGAACGGCTGTTTCGCCGCCAGCGTCCACTATGCCGTATATTTCCTCTTGCAACTGTTCATAGAGGTTAATGTCTCTTATGCCATCGGATATATCGTATCATTCATCATCAACTATATCACAACAACATACTTCACATTCCACGCCACTCCATCCATAAAGAAATTCATAGGTTTCTGTGGCAGCCACGGAGTAAATTTCCTGTTGCACATAGTACTCTTCTGGTGTTGCATGCAGTTAGGCATAAACCGTTACATAGCTCCGATTATCGTAATGGGCATCGCGATGCTGGTACAGTTCGCAATACTACACCTCATATTTAAACCCAACACAAATAATAATAAATAGAAACAGATTTTTGTAAAACTATTATTCAAACCTAATTTATTACATCTATGAAAGATTTGAAAATGTACATCAACGGAGAGTTCGTTGAAAGTAGTAACGGTAAGTACATCGAAGTATTAAACCCTTCAACAGAGGAAGTTATCTCACGTCAGCCGGAAGGCACCATCGAAGACTGTGAGCGTGCTCTGGATGCAGCACGTGCAGCTCAGAAGGAATGGGCCAAGACCCCAGCATGCGAACGTGCCGTATACCTCACAAAGATGGCAGAAGGCATCCGTAAACGCGAAAAGGAATTCGTAGAAATCATTATGCGTGAACAAGGTAAAACGCGTAACTGGGCCTCTATTGAGGTAGGTGCTACAGTAGCATATTTCGATTACATGGCTTCTTTTGCACGACATATTGATGGAGAGATTGTTGAAAGTGACAACAGAGGTGAATCCATTCTTATCTCTAAGAAACCTATTGGTGTCGTTGCAGGCATCCTTCCCTGGAACTTCCCATTCTTCCTTATTGCACGCAAGGCTGGAGCTGCCCTTATTGCAGGCTGCTCTATCGTTATAAAGCCAGCACAGCTGACTCCGGAAAACTGTTGTGAATTTGCAAAGGTAGTTGATGAGACAGGTTTGCCAAAAGGACTCTTCAATGTTGTTACCGGTAAGGGTTCTGTCATTGGTAATGCCCTCGCTGCATCTCCAAAGATAGACATCGTAAGTGTAACAGGTTCTGTCGGTGCTGGAGAAAGCATCATGAAGGCAGCAGCAAACAATATCACCAAGGTATCTCTCGAGCTGGGTGGCAAAGCCCCTGTGGTAGTATTCCCAGATGCAGACCTGGAACTTGCTGCACAAGCTATTCTCGACTCTCGCATCGGAAACAACGGACAGATATGTAATAACGCAGAGCGTCTGTATCTGCATAAGGACATCTATGACAAGATGGTAGCCCTCCTGACAGAGAAGTTCAAGGCCGTGAAGGTTGGTGACCCATTCTCTTCCGACGACATCGATATGGGACCATTGGTAGAACAGCGTGCCCTCGAAAGTGTACAGGCAAAGGTAGCAAAGGCTATTGAGCAGGGTGCAAAGGTTATAGTAGGCGGCAACAGAGTCGGTAACAAGGGTTACTTCTTTGAGGCTACCCTCTTGGGCAACTGCCGTCAGGATATGGACATTATACATGAGGAGACATTCGGTCCTGTATTGCCTATCATACCTTTCGACAATATCGAGCAGGTAATAGATTGGTGTAACGACTGCGAATATGGTCTGGCATCATCTGTCTTCACCAACGACATCAACACAGCAGCCAGAATGGTTCGCGAGCTGGAGTTTGGCGAGACATACATCAACCGCTTCCACTTCGAAGCAATACAAGGCTTCCATGCAGGTGTCAAGAAGTCAGGCATCGGTGGCGCTGACGGCAAACACGGCGTTGAGGAATATCTGCGCACTCATGTAACTTATCTCCAGACAAGATAAATGAAGATAGGACTTTTCATACCCTGTTATGTCGATGCCCTCTACCCTGAGGTGGGGGTATTGACATACAGGCTTCTGACCTCTCTCGGTTTGGAGGTCGAATACCCCGAGAAACAGACCTGTTGCGGGCAACCGATGGGAAATGCAGGCTTTCAAGGTATGGCAGACAAACTGGTGGAGAATTATGACGAGTTGTTCCGTGCCTATGATTATGTCGTGGCACCATCAGCCAGTTGTGCCGCATATGTACGGTTCTTCCATCCAGGCATTGTGAAGCACGAATGTGAGGCGGCAAAGAAGACTATGGACGTAGTAGAATTCCTGCATGACATCATAGGGCTGGAAAATATCAAGGCCCGTGGTTTCAAGGCATCTTTCCCCCATAAGGTCAGCCTGCACAACAGTTGTCACGGGGTTCGCGAACTTGGTCTCTCCTCCCCTTCTGAGAGGTCCATACCACGATTCAACAAGATTCGTGACCTGCTGTCACTTGTCGACGATATTGAGGTTGTCGAGCCTGAGAGACCAGACGAATGTTGCGGATTTGGTGGAATGTTTTCTGTTGAGGAACCTGATGTCTCCGCACGTATGGGACGAGATAAGATTGCCCGTCATATTGCAACAGGAGCAGAATATATCACGGGGCCCGACTCCTCATGTCTCATGCATATGAGCGGCATTGCTGCAAAAGATGGTGAGAAGAGAATAAAGTTTATCCATGTCGTAGAAATTTTAGCACAAGGACTATGAGTACAAAACATTCTAAGGCAGCAGAAAAATTTCTAAGGGATTATGACAAGGTAACACGTCACGACCAGACCTTCTGGAGTGTTCGTGCAAAACGCGATGTCCTTGCATACGAGCTGAAGGAATGGGAGCAGCTACGAGAAGCCGCCAGCAATATAAAGAAGCATACCATCACCCACCTGGCAGACTACCTGGAAGAATTCGAGCGCAATGCGACAGCCAATGGTGCTATCGTACATTGGGCAAAAGATGCAGACGAATATAATGAAATCGTGATGCAGATAATGCGCAGTCACAATGTGCATAAAGTTGTAAAGGGTAAGTCCATGCTTACTGAGGAATGCCACCTCAATTCCAACCTCATCAAACACGGCATTGATGTTGTAGAGACCGATCTTGGCGAACGTATTCTGCAACTCATGGGCCTTCCGCCAAGCCACATCATAATGCCTGCCATTCACATCACACGTGAGCAGGTAAAGGAGAACTTTGCACAGCAAGGAATACTGGAGAAGAACGGCCAGATGGGAGCTGAGAGTATGGGTGTCAGCGATAAGACACAGCTTGAAGCCGAAGCAGACCCTACATATCTTACCCGTTGTGCCCGATATCATCTTCGCGACAACTTCATGGAAGCAGAGTGCGGAATGACAGGAGCGAATTTCGCAGTAGCCTCAACAGGTGAAATAGTCGTATGTACCAATGAGGGAAATGCCGACATGTCCACCTCTGTACCACTATTGCATATCGCATCAGTAGGCATTGAGAAAGTCATTCCCAACTATGACGCTATGGGAGTCTTCCAACGCTTACTCGCACGTCACGGTACAGGACAGGCTACGACAGTTTATACGTCCCACTTCCGCAAGCCACGTCCGGAAGGAGAGTTTCATATCATCCTGGTTGACAACGGACGTTCCAGCTTCCTTGCAGATCCGGAGCACTGGCAGACACTTAAATGTATGCGCTGTGGAGCATGTATGAACACATGCCCTGTATATAGACGCTCTATGGGATATTCCTACACATATTTCATACCAGGTCCTATAGGCATCAATCTCGGAATGCTCAAAGACAAGGATGCTAACTATCACAACTGTTCTGCCTGCTCTTTATGTCTCTCATGCGAGAATGTATGCCCTGTACAGGTTGACTTGGCGACACAGATATACAAGTGGCGTCAGGGACTGGATTCTATGGGCCATGCAGACCCTATGAAGAAAGCAATGTCACAAGGTATGAAGATTCTTTTCCAGAATCCGAAGCTCTATACGACAGCCCTGAAGTTTGCACCCATAGCAAACAGTCTGCCGTCATTCATTACCGGCAACAAACTGAATGCCTGGTGCAAGTATCACACAATGCCTCATTTCGCATCAAAGTCATTTCATGAAATGTGGAAGAAAGGAGAAGTAAAATGAGTACACGAGAAGATATTCTAAACAGATTGAGACAAAACGTGCGTGAAACATACGACATGCCCGACTTGTCATTTGAGAAGACGACGTACGCTGACCCTGTAGCAGAGTTCATCAAGCAAACCACTACTACAGCCGGTGCCAAGCTCATAGAGGTGAAACCCGGTGATGACCTTAACGAACTTATTAAGCAGGCCTATCCCGATGCCCATGTCATTGCCAGCAATCTGCCAGGCATAAAAGCCGACAGGAACCCAGACACAGTCTCTTGCGCGCAAGACCTTGACGGTACGGATGTAGGTGTCGTAGAAGGAGGCGTTGCATGTGCTGAGAATGCCTGTGTATGGATACCGATGAACATGAAGCAGAAAGCCATTCTTTTCATTTCAGAGAGTCTTGTCATCATTGTTCATCGCGAAAATGTTGTCAGCAATATGCATGAGGCATATGCGTGGCTTAAAGAGAAAGATGCCAGCCCGGAAGGTACGTCGCTCTATGGTTTCGGAACTTTTATCAGCGGTCCTTCAAAAACTGCTGATATCGAGCAGTCACTCGTCTATGGCGCCCAAGCCGCTAAAAGCCTCACCGTTTTATTGGTATAAAGAAATGGATATAAAGATACGATTAGCTACACCAGACGATGCCGAGGCACTGCTCGGCATCTATTCTTATTATGTAGAAAACACCCCTATCACATACGAACTAGTGCCTCCCACAGTAGAAGATTTCCGTAACAGGATAACAAAAGTCCTCAAGGCTTATCCATACCTTGTTGCCGACCTCAACAGTCCACAGTCCAACGGGGACATCAACTCCTCCCCTAACTGGGGGAGGCCGGGAGGGGGCCTAGTTGGTTACTGCTACGCCAGCCGTTTCAGGGAAAGAGCCGCATACGACCATTGTGTCGAGATGTCTATCTATATCGACAAAGACGCCCATCATGCAGGAATCGGAACAGCCCTCTATGAAGAATTGGAAAAACGCCTCTATGCACAAGGCATCCGTAACCTGTATGCCAGCATTACCGCCAGTGCCGAACCATCCATCCGCTTTCACAGCAAACATGGCTATACCAAGGTAGCCCATTTCCACAAATGTGGCCGCAAATTCAACCAATGGCTCGACATGATATGGATGGAAAAAATTCTGGAATAAAGCGACCTGTCTTACATCTCCCTTTCATGTTCCTGTGACATGCCAAATTGCAGTTTAAAGATATAAATTTAGGGACGAACACGTATTGCGAAAAATTTCGTTGCGAAAAATTTCGCATAAAATTTGGAAGTGTCAAATATTTGTTATATCTTTGCACCCAAAATAATGCAGTATGAAGAATCCTTTTAAGTTTGGCACACTCGTTGATGGCGAGTTCTTTACTGATAGAATCAGCGAATTGGAAGATATCCAAAGAACGCTTGAAAGTGAAAATCATTTGGTTCTCATCAGCCCACGCAGGTTTGGCAAATCAAGTCTTGTTACAAAGGCTGTCAAAGCATCTGGGCGTCCCTCCATATCGCTCAATATGCAGAATATGCTCAGTATAGAGGATTTCGCTTCAAAGATTCTGCGTGAGTTGTTCCACTTATATCCTTTAGAGCGTATCAAGCATTTAATGACACATTTCAGGATTGTCCCCACAGTATCAACCAATCCTATTACTAATGGTATAGATGTGTCATTCCAACCAGTTGTTAATGGAGTGATACTTCTGGAAGACGCTATGGCCCTACTCGAAAAGGTGAGTACGGAGAATAAGAAACTGATAGTCGTTTTCGACGAGTTTCAGGATATTATGAACATTCGCAAAGGATTAGATAAGCAGTTACGCTCTATTATGCAAGAGCAGCAACACCTGAACTATATTCTGCTGGGTAGTCAAGAGTCAATGATGACAGAGATTTTTGAGCGAAAGAAATCTCCTTTCTACCATTTTGGCAAGCTGATGCATCTGAATAAGATACCATATGAAGATTTTAGAACCTACGTGTCAGAGCGACTGCCTTTGGAAAATGGGGAAGCCTTGAGCACCATTGTTGATGAGATTCTTTCTTTTACAGGTCTTCATCCATACTACACCCAGCAGTTGAGTGCCCAAATCTGGGAGATGATGACCTATGACCGTATCTTTGAAGATGTTTTCCACAAGGCAGTCAATGCTATCATTCAGGCTCACGATTTGGATTTCGAACGTCTTTGGCTCAACTTTAATCGCACAGACCGTTTTGTCATGTTAACCCTGAGCAAAAACATGAATCCTTTGCAAAATCGTTTTGTAGCCACCAGTACCACATTTAGCGCCATCAAACGTCTGATGAAGGCAGGCTATGTGATACGCCTAGAAGACTACGAGATAGAAGACCCTTTCTTCAAAACATGGATTATAAACACATGTGCCTGAAAAACAGAAATTATTAAGCCGTCCTTTATCGTTAACTTTAAGGTTATCGTCTCCAACCTCTTACGCCCCAAGATCGCAAGGTCGTTCCTAGGTCGTTCGTAGGTGGAAGGAAGGGGCAAGAATTATTGTAGATTTTTTCTACTTTTTGGTAGTTTCCAAATAAATTATTATCTTTGCACCCAGAAACAATAATATAACTATGAACAACTCAGACTTTTGGGCATCCATACGCACTATCATAGCAGAGGGTTTCACACCCGAAGGTCTGCAAAAACTCAATTATTATGCAGAGCAGTTTATCAGCGGAAGGCTTGTATATCAACGATTTTCACCGCGAGAACAGCATGGCTGCACAGCGGGCGGTGAAGCGAATGTTATTGCATCCATACTCGCGGGAGCAGAAGATAGAGCAGATTCAGATGCTCCACAGGATGTCTGCGAGTTCGAAAGAGAACGCCAACAAGGAGCGAAGCAAGAAATCTGTATAGAGCAATGGGCAAAGGCTGTCAATTGTTGGACAGACTCTATAGATGATTTTCTACAGCATACGCTCGGTGAAGAGATAGCAGAAGGAGGGGAAGCAATTGTTTTTGATCATGGAACAACCCTAATAAAGAGCATTGGCTTAGATTATTTCATTAAACCAATTTTGGCTCTTGACCGCATTGCTCTCCATAATGCATATTTCCCAGAGACCCAACTTACTGTACTCGGATTCGGAAGAAACAGAGATGGTGAATTCAAAATCCTTGTTGAACAACCGTACATAAGGGGTTCACACCTTTCAGATGCTGAGATAGCGGAGTATATGGAGCGCATGGGATTTGAATTAAAGAACCTACGCAACTGGACTTATGCCACCCCTGAAATATATCTCAGCGACATGCACGATGAAAATGTAATTCGTTCAGAGGATGGCCCAATATGTGTTGTAGATTGTGATATTCGAATCAATACCCCCGAACTACGTCAAGGAGGCACTAGGATGTTGACTACCAACGTAGAATTCAAATAATTTGGTAAGAAGTTAAGGTCTATAGTGTTGTTATTTTAGTGTAAGTTATCTTCCTTCTTCCTTCAGCCATCACATCTTGTGATTTTACCCCTTAAAAAACAACATATGTTCGTGGCCCGATTAAGATATGTTATTTGGCTCACGAACA
>ERZ842401.1280-NODE-1280-length-36343-cov-37.968970_pt1 | contig 36343 bp, 55 predicted proteins | sample MGYA00521270_ERZ842401 | MGnify/ENA primary metagenome ERZ842401 (study PRJEB31892, sample SAMEA3878208) | bioreactor metagenome | biome: Moose rumen | place: Sweden | collected 2011-10 | study: EMG produced TPA metagenomics assembly of the PRJEB12797 data set...
ATGGCAGGAATACTTTTATAAAAATAAAATCCCCTGTTTTCTTTTGAAAACAGGGCTTTTTTTATATTTTATCAGTCTCCGAAAGAAACTCCGATGTCACGGGCTGCCGTCACAAGATTGTCGTCAGGGTCAACGAACTTTGTTTTTCCTGCAATCTTATCGAGAGAGTTGGAAGTTATTTTGTTTCCGACTTTTGCAACAGTTCTGCCGTATTTTTCTTCTGCAATCAGATGTGCCGCATGAACTCCGAACTGTGTGGAAAGTACACGGTCATAAGCACTCGGAGCTCCTCCTCGGAGCATATGTCCTGGGACGCATACTCTTGCTTCCATGCCAGTATTAGCCTGAATCTGTGCGGCAATTCTGCTTGTAGCGGTAACTATTCCAGCCTCGGAACGTTTCTTTGCACGTTCTTTTTTCTTCATTTTTGCCTCTGCAACGTCAAAAGCACCTTCCGCTACTGCAAGTATGGAGAAAGTTTTTCCTGATGCACTTCTTGCAAGGACTGCTTCACATACCTTGTCAATATCATACGGAATTTCAGGAATAATTATAACGTCCGCACCGCCTGCAATGCCTGCATTGAGAGTAAGCCAGCCAGCCTTGTTGCCCATGATTTCGCATACAAGTATTCTTGAATGGCTTGCCGCTGTAGTGTGAAGTCTGTCTATAACGTCAGTAGCGATGTCAACAGCGGTATGGAATCCGAATGTTACATCTGTACCGAAAATATCATTGTCGTACTGGTAACGGGTCAAAACTCCGACCTTCTCCCATTCGACGGCTGTTGTCTGCCCCGATCCGAACCAATACCGTAAATATTGCGTTCCCCTGCTTTCTACCATTTGAGCGCTGCTCGGTAAGACAGGATAATAACCCGTAAGTCGTCCAAACTGATCTTCTACCGGAACAATAAAAGCGGTATTTTCTACAAATAGAATCGTAGAGAGCCTGTAAAGAAACTGGCTCGTTGTCATGAACGGATTCATTCGATGCTTCAAAGCAATTTCAAGGTCTTTCCTGACCTCCCCATGAAGCTCTGGAGACAATTTTGAACAGTTTGTCGCATTTGTATGAATCGCGGCGCGAATCAATTCTTTTTCATAAATCGCACCGCCTTGAGACGTATAAACAGGTGTATAACCGCTGAAAAGTTGAAAAAATTTTTCATCGGCGGCCTGCTTTTTTGGTCTCGGAAATATCTTGTCAAATATTCCAGCCAATTAATCCCTCCTTATATTTTTCAGCGTTTCGCCGATCTCCGGGTACCATTTCTGCCTGACTGTCCAGGCATCCAGCACACTGACCGCTCCATCAATGTGCGCCGGATTGGAAATTTTCACCGGTTTATTTTTGCGCGTCTCTGCGTCATTTTTCAAAGCAACGTTCAGAAAATGAGATGCAAGTAAATCATTTTTACCTGCAATCTTGAATTTTCCATCTTTGATTACACCTTCAAATTCATCAATAACCGGACTGAGGTTGTATCCCTGATTGACATCATCAACATGGAAACCGTAATCTTTCAAGTCATTCACCAGATACTGAGCGCAATAACGGTCATATCCAATTTGCTGAACGTAAATCTTATATTTTGTTACCAGATCTTCAAACCACTGGTAAACATCGCGATAATCAACCGCATTTTCACCGGATAGTGTCAGTAATCCACGTTTGACAAAAATATCATACGGAATGCTTTCACGTTCCTGATTCTCTTTGATTTTTTCCCTGGGCATGAAGAACTGTGCAAAACAATAATTTACCCCGTCGCGCTCAATCAATACGCATGCCGCCGTCAAGTCCGTAGTTTTGGAAAGGTCAACACCGCCGACAGCATAACAACGATAAAAATCATTTAAAGTAAGTTTTTCTGCGCCTTTCATGGCGTCTACGATATACCGTGATTCCATCCAGGCAACACTGCTGTTCTGTTTGATATTGCAATATTTTGTCAGGAACTCACCTTTTTTTGACAAACTTGTTTTCGCGATTGCAATTTCATCCAGAAAGAAACTTTCAGGAACCGACACACCCATGTTTGGATTTGCTTTTTTCAGCTCGGTAATATCATCCCATTTCTGCGGATCGTCAATCATGTAGAAAATCGGCAGCAGCCTGGTCTCTTCTGAATTACCGTTCAGCCACGAAGTCCCGCGGGCAACGAGTTCATCATAAATCCCGTTATCTTCATATCCGGCTGTTGAAATACTGAAAATCAATGATTGTTTTCTGGCACCGACTGCAGATTTCATGACCTCATACTGTTTCAGACCTTTATCACCGACCCAGCTTGCAAATTCATCGTTGATAACGCCATGCGGATTATAACCATCTGATTTCTTTGCGCTGAACGCGATCGGCTTTACGCTGGTATTGGTGTCGTCAATATAAACATCCGTTCGGCGCTTTACCGAAATATCCAACAGATCCGGTTCCTTTTTTACCATTTCAAAGAAGTTATCATAAACGATTCTTGCCTGATCAAGTTTCGGCGCAAGGCAGTAGATCTTCGCGCCATATTCTCCGTCAATATATGCCAGATATGCGATTATCGCAGATGCCAGCAAAGACTTACCGTTCTTTCGCCCCATAATCAGAACGACCTCCCGGAAGTGTCTAAGCCCATTATCATCAACGATCCCGAAAATCAATGCTATTGCAGCTTTTTGCCATGGTTCCAAAACGATCAGATCATCCCGACCTTCGCAATGATGACAAAAGGTTTCAATAAACCGGATAACTTTTTCAGCCTTCTTTGCGTTATAGTGATATTCTCCGGCAGCTAAGCCTTCCAAAATCTTTTCATACAGTTTGTGAATCCATTGGCCAACGGTAACTTCTTCGTTTTCAATCGCTCGGTAGTAAGTGGTTATATAGTCGTTCATTCATCCCGCAGCTCCTGAAGTCTGGATTTCTTTTTCTTTTCTGCCGGAACTAATTCTGTCAGCTGCTTCATAATGCTCGTAAGATTCTTTGTCATTGCAATATGCGTCGCTGCAGCCGCAGATTGTTTGACCCCTGATTGATTCGCTCCATTCTGATATATTTCAGTGGATCCGTTTCTGTTAATTTCTTCTTCTAAGTCACGAAGCGTCACCGATAAAAAAGCAGCCGTACTGATCAGCTGCTTCACTACTGTTTTTTTGTTGCTATCCAGATCGGAAAAAGCCCGGTTCAATCGTCTTTCTTCTTTCTTGATAGCTGTTATTTTCTCATTACTTATCTCTTCCATATCTATTCTCTTTTCTACACCACCCTCTCACACAAAGACGCAGTTTTATAGATTCTAGGGCTCCGGTTCTGCGTAGGGGGTGTAGTGTCCCGAACGGGGGGGATGTCAACCAAGGTGCGCCCCGGGTTAACCGTCATCAACCAGCAATTCACCTGCCGCGCTGAATGTGTAACGCTTTTCCTGTTTTTGGAAATGCTCTTTATTGTGGCAATCCTGGCATAGGGCTTCGAGGTTGCCCCAGCCCATGGTTAGCTCAGGGTTGTTCATACGCTCCGCTGTCAAGTGGATACGGTGGTGAACAATGACGGCGGGGGTATATATACCACGGGCCCTACATCTCTCACATAGGCCGTCCACTGAAGCAAGATAGGCACGGGAGTTTTTCCGCCAGGCGGAGCTCTTATAAAATTTTTCAGACCATGGGGCAGCCATATGGGTAGGGCTCCTTTTTATCGGGATGGGGTAACAAAAAAGCCGGGGATTACCCGGGCTCCGTTTTACAAAAATTCACTATAATCAGTATACTCTTTAATTCGGGCGTGTCAAGGGCGCGTTCCGGGCGCGAATCGGGCACTTGATACCGCTGCCGGAATCCCAAACAGACAAATGGACATATCGCGTACAAGCTTCGTCCTGCGTCTCCGAGCTGTTTTCTCATCAATACCGAGCGACAACGATACATCTAACCAGGTTGTCGGCTTCTCGCTGAAATAATATGCTTCAATTACTGGAAAGCCGGGATCGTCTTGAAACATGGAAATCACTTCTTCCAATTCAGAAAAACCGATGCAGGTTTGGCGATAAGATTCTTTTCGCTCAGTATGAAGGGATTCCAGCAGTTCTTCATCCGTGATCGGTGCGTTGTTGGTGGTGGTTCCTTTGCCTTGCGTCAAAACGATGGACTTGGAATGGCGCTGAATAAATGTGTCCATGTACTCATTTGCATTCTCTACCCGCTTTTCCAGCTTCTTGTAATTCCGCAGCAAAGCTTCCATAGAACGGAAATAATCCACCTGCTGAACCTTCAGCGTTTCATGGACTGTTTGTTGAATGATCTGTTTTGTTTCATCTGTGACCATATATTTTATTTGTTCCTTTGAATAAAAAAAGACGCATTGATACCAGAAAACTGATACCAACACGCCTTCTTCCGGTCTTATATTGATAAGATTATTTTACTATAATTTTGCGATATTGTTCCAGTAAGTCCAACGTATCCGGGTCGTCCAGGATCGCTTCCAGTGGACATTCCAAAGTAATACACAATTTCAACAGTGTGGAAAGTTTTGTCCCGTTGATGTCCCGGAAGCCTTGCTCGTAATGCTGAAGCACACGCACATTCACATCCGCAGCTTCTGCTAACTGTTTTTGGGATAATCTCTTTTGATTTCTTCTGTCTTGCAATTTTGCCATTTTTATTTTATAATGATGAGTAAGTGAGGGTGTCGCACTCACCCTCGTTTGAAATTTTATCCTGCTTGTTTTGTTATCAGAAAGACGGCAATCACAACGATAACGATTAGCAGGATTTTTTCTTTCTTACTCATTCATCTTTTACCTCCTTTCTCCCCCTTTGATGTTTATAATTACACATCAATTGTTATATTCGTCAAAAGAAAAGAAGAAAATATGACAAATTGTGTTTGATAATCTCTGATTAGTTCAATTATTCCTCTGCTTTATCCAGAATCTGCACTTGATTGTTATGAACAGCCACAAAATATTTTATCGGCTCCTCGTACACTTCGCAGTATGTGTATTCCGGGAAACCCGGCCTCTGCGCAGTTTTCCCCGTAAAGTGCAGTTTTGTTCCCTGCGGGAAGCCGTAATATTTCATACTCCAATCCGGATTGAATGCCTTTGCACCATCCGGACAAACCACTTCAACCAGATCACCAAGCTCTGAAGGTTCTTTCAGCTTTTGCGAAGTATTACTTAGGTTTTGCGAAGCATTTACCAAGTTGTCATCCACGCTTCCCAAAGGCAGCGTCATTGGATCAAAAGCTTTTCCGGTTACATCTCTGGCTTCAAAATGAAGATGCGGCCCCGTAGAATTGCCGGTGCTGCCTGAATACGCAATCACATCTCCTTGCTTTACTGTCTGCCAACGTTTGACCGCAATAGACGACAGATGCGCATATAACGTGTAATTCCCATCCGGATGCAGCAATATTACATCATTCCCATATCCGACATTACTGGTTTGTAAATAACTTACCGTCCCATCGGCTGAAGCCAATATCGGCGTACCGAGCGGACAGGCGTAATCAATCCCCGTGTGACCTTTGGGATCCGTTTTTTTTTCACCAAACAGTTGTGAAATGGGATAATCTCCCGTAAATGGCTGCCGGTATGTAACCATATTACCTCAAATTCATGTTGTATTTCGCCGCTTTTCGGAGCAAACTCGCATTATTTTCTTTTGTAAATTCTTCCAGCTGAACTTGTGCTTTTTCAAGGTCTTCAATGTGATCACCGGTGATCATGTGCCGCAGAATTACTTGTAAACTACTGCTCATAACCTGCTGGCCTTGTTGCTGCCGGATCGCATCTTCGATCTGTTCCCGGCGAAATTCTCGTTCTTCCTGCTCTCGTTTTTCAAAACGTGCATCCAGGCTCTTTGATAGCCACCATTTCAGCAGCCAACCGGCAGCGCCAACAACAAGAACACCAATTGTCAGATACCCTTGCTGGCTCATTAGAAATTATCCCTGTCTGTCGGATTGTTGAGAATCCCGAAGCCGATCAGGATCACGCCGACCGCGTCCACAACGGTTTTAAACGTGCCTTCCTCAATGCCCCATTTCGCGGGCAAACCGAAGGCATTCAGGATCGTCCACACAGCACCGAGCACGGACACCCAGACGGCCCAGCTCTTCAAACGCGGCTGCGGTTCGATTTTCACAAGCTCTCCCTGTTCAAGGGCTTCGCCGATTGTCATTTCTTTCAATTCTTCACTCATGTTAACCTCCTGATAATAAAAAAAAGACGCGAATATACCATGTTTCGGTATAAACACGCCTTTTTACAGTCTTATGCTTATAGCCTTATTTTACCATAGTTTTAGGTTTTATTCGCTCAGTATAAGAGGTGTGTTGATCTCATAAGAAACATTGACATGTTTGATTTCGCCATCACGGATAACGAGTTCGATCCGTCCGAAGCTGCAGCCATTCGTTTCGATCTGTTCCATTCCCTGGCGGATTTTCTGAATGGCTTCATTTTCAGTCATTGCCACCTCTCGTAAAGCCATATCAGTGTGAGTGATATTACCAACAGAAAGACAGTTATCAGAACAGCTTCAGTCATTCTAATTATTCCTCTTTCTTCTAATCTGCCTACTGCGCCAATAGCATCAAAGCTCGCATTATATGTCGCTCTCTGCGCGATGCTTGGAACGTTCCACGTCAAATCCATCAGGAAACCTTTTAAGGAGCTTGTCGATGTTCAGCTGCATCACGTCATCAAGATGCCATCCCCAAGCTGTACAATACTCAGCGATGAACCAAAGCAGATCTCCGACCTCTTTTTTATAATGGTCTTCGTTATCACTGTGCCCCTGATAGCGCTTCTGGTAAATGCTGTGCAATTCACCGATCTCGCCAACCATGCCATGAAGCGCATGATATTCTTGATCGGCTCTTGTCGCCAATGGATTGATAGTCCTGCTTGCTAATCTTTGATATTCGTTACCTGTCATTTTCCTCTCCTCTCACTTCTCTCAGCACTTCAATCAGGCGCTCCGTTCTCGTCTGATCCACGACCTTCACCAATGGCTCCGATCCCATGCGAAAGTCGTTATCCTTACGTCTGCCATCGAGTACCGCCCAGACGTCAAGGGCAATTTCTGCTTCATTGGTTCGCGGCTTGCCTTCCCAGTGGTAGGCTTCGCGGTAAATGCCCGTGATGGCGCCTACGATGCAAGCGTTAACCTCCATGTCATGTTCTTCCTCAGAGTAACACCGCGCCTTAAAATACTCATCCGTTTCATCTTTATTCCGATTCGGCTGAACTCGCAAGCCCCAGCCATTGAATCCCGTCTGCGTGACGATTTCCGCGAATCCCCGGAACTGCCCGAGCTGGATGCGCCCGTAAAGCTCACACGCATCGCGGATTACGTTTAGCTGCTTATCCGTCACAATCAACGCCTTTCGGCTGTCTTTGGTCATGATGTCTCCTTTCTTTCCAGCATCTTCTGCATCCGGCGTTCCCGGTCGGATAAAGTCCACCGTTCCGCCGCTGCCCGTTCCGCCGCTGCCCGTTCCGCCGCTGCCCGTTCCGACAGTAAGAAGCCGGAACCAAAAATTGCCTTTTTCACGAGCTTTTGTTCGTCCAAATGGGAAATCACACAGCAGTCCGAACGTTTTAAGCGATACGGCGTATGATGGACAGTAAACCAGCCTACTTTGGACACCGTCAGAACCTCATCCGGGTACTCGTATTTTGGCAGCGACTTTTTCACAGCCTTCAGGTTTTCATTATTGGCGGCGTTCAGCGCGTCCAGCAGTTCCGAATCACCACGGAGGATATACTCCGGCTCCATGTCAGTAACGAAGCATGTGCTTATCTCTGCGCCGTTTTCATACCGCACAGAGCAAGGAGCGATGATCAGCGTGGTGCCCGGAACCTTGGAAATACTACCGGCGGTCAGATACGGACAAAACAGGAAAAAGTGAATTCCCCGGCGGATGTATTCTCTAACGATCTTCGTGACGATCGAGAAGGGCGGATTATCCACCACGCAGCAGCCCGCCGGATAGTCGAACCGCTCATAATCCCCGCCTGGCCAGAACGGTCGCACCATCTGCTCACGGCTGAAACCGCCGTAATGTTCCGTCACATAATCCGCTACGACATCGTAAATGTTGGCGGGCGTGTAACAATCATCGGTGGTTTTCTTCGGCTTGAACTTTTCGACGAATCCATCATAATCCGCAAAAAGCTCTTTATTCTGGCTCGTGGCGCTCATCCCCGCTCCTTTCGGCTATTCCATGCTTCAACAGCTTCATCCACCGTCTTATAATGCCACTGGTATGTATTATTCCCCGGGCAATGCAGTGTATTACACTGGACATGCGGCTGATGGTGGTTGTCATTACTGTAAACGATATGCGCTTCCTCTCCACAAAACGGACAAGGCAGAAGTTCACGCTTTTCAGTCGGTCGTATCATCCCCGCTCCTTTCGGTAGGACTTTTCCTTTTTGTCATTTTCTTTCATGACACGCCAGCGATAAACGACACATCTTCTTATGATTTCACTCGCTGACATGTTCGGGTAGCGATCCATGATTTCCTTGAGTTTCAAACTTGTATCCTCACCTAATACTGTCAAATATGGCAGCTTATTCATCGGTGCACTCTTCGGCGGATTCATAAGTATCGGGATATACCTCTTGCAATCAATCATCCCCGCTCCTTTCTGTAGGCTTGCCAATTGTGAGAGCCGAAGTCATAATCCTGCCCATCAAGGCTCAAAAGCCACACCTGATCTTCCTCTTTGTCTATTTCTGTGATAAGCATCCATTCCTTGACGGGTTCCACCCACACCGGCTTCCCTTCCATCTGCTTCAACTGCTCCCAGGTTAACGGCGGATTGGCTTGCTGTTCAGCCCAGAAATCCACAAGCTCATAGTAATCCGGCAGTGCGGATTCCGTATCTAGTTTTTCTCTGTACTCCTTCAGGTAGTGGAGTGCATCTTCCCGTATTCCGCAGTCAGGTTTTGCAAATGCAGGGCATTCTTCACATACTGCTCCTGTTATTGATGCATTTACACAAAATTCGTGAGCCGTTATCACTTCATCTAACGTCTTCATTCGTCACCTCGCAAGTCGCTTCCGCAACAAGGACAAAAGTTGAATCGTTCCGTTTCATTGTCTATCATACTGAACTTCGCAAGACATTCCGGGCAAGCTATATCTTCTGTAAAATACGGGATATCTTTTGCTTTTGCATACACTCCTAAGTTTTTTGCGATGTACTGTTGGTAATATGTAACTGAGTCCTCTATCCATTCGCCCTTCTTCCGTTTCGGCTCTGCGGATGGTAATCGCTTAATTTCTTCTGCAACTGCATCAGTAACTTTTGTCACATCCTCAACAGATAGCCCCTTGTAGTCTGTTCGTTTTGCCGCATCAATCGCCGCCTGTCTATCAATCAAGTCACTCATCCTTTACCCCAATTTAATGAACCAGTAAATTATTTATGCAGTTTAAAACTGACTGTAGGATTGCCGATTTTTCGAGCAGTAAGGATTTCAGGATGAGCAACTGCATATCCTGTGAGAATTTTTCCGTCCCAGGATTCTCGTCCTTTGTTGTAGATTACATCAATTCCTTTACCTTTGAGAGATTGTTTTAATTCAAGGACTTCAACTTTAATTTCAGACTCAAGTTGTTTTATTTGTTCTTGTAGTTCGTATGTATTAGTGTCGAATGCATTTTTTAGAAATTCGAATTTATTTCGTAAAATTGCAAGTTCTTCAAGTTTGTTCATTAATTCTTCCATTTTTTTCTCCTTTTAGAAAAGAAGCCCGACCCGGCTCATTTATCGGGCTACATTTTTTGCAATGTGAATCTTCCGTATAAATAAGTGTCGATTTATTTTTTTGAGCCGGTAAACGCTGGAGTACATCCCTCACGAACGTCTCGTGTAAAGCAAGGGCTTGTGGCGCCTCGGAGATACAGCGCCGCCCCCAATGGTTAAGTATTTTGCATAGCATTTGTATACCGGCGGGAGATAACTCCGGTCCTTTCGTAATTTTTTTCTCTCCGATCGACACGCAGTCGGACTGCTGCGTTAGTCTTCAATTTCGCTCAGTATCAAAGATGTTCGGCAAGCTCTTTGATCGCCGTAAAGTTATCCACACCATGCAGCCGCCCGTAAAGCCCGATCACGTCCAACGGCAGTGGCGTACAGCCGCTATGGCAGCCACAAATCTGATTCTTTGTGTCAATCCAAAAGCTGGGATTGTGATCGTCATGAAACGGGCACCGCGTCAACAACCATCGACCGCCGCCACCGCTTTCCTGCGCTCCGGGGAAAAAGTCTTCAATGTGCCAGCGCTGCTTGATTCGCTTTACTGTGTTCTGATTTTGGTAATTTGTACCCATAACGTCCCACATCGCGTCAGAATCAAAAATAAGGGGTGTTTGGTCGCTCGGTATAGAGTTTATAGGGTCTGCCCCTAAAACCCCGTTATTTTGCGCTGACGCGCCAAATTTGGGCGCTTTTGCGGCATATGCAAGGTCAAGGATTTGTTTTGGCAGTACTTCATACAGGCTGCCGATCGTCCATGCCGGACCGCCATGCCATACTTCATAATTCGCCCCGCTGGGATGCTTGCTCGGCGGCAGCAGCGCATATTTGTTCCGTGCCAGGATGTCAATTTTCGGAAGTTTGAAGTTTTCTGCTGGATTCAGGTTTTCGGCATCACAGCAGCGAACAAACACATGTACGCCGCGGGAAGTTGTGTGCATTCGGGTCCGCTCCATAATCAGCCGGGATGTTACGCTGTTCTTGTATGCCCATTTCTGCCATTTCTTGAAAACGTCCATTTCATCGAAGTCGATAATGACCAGGTCTTCCCATCCGGCAACGATGCCGATGTTCATCGGTTCGCCGTCAAACCATTGCTGCAGTTCTGATGTTGTTGGCAATCGCTCGGTATAAGTGAGCCACTTCACAGCCGGTTGCTTGCTGCCGTACCGGATCGGGATCACCGAGTATCCGCGTTTCACCCAATCGATTGCTGTTTTGTATGTTTCGTTCATCGTTGTTTCCTTTCTGTATTCTGTCCCGGTTTGTCCCCGCTTTTTACGAGTAAATGGGACAATTTGGACAGGTAGGACAGTAAATTTCCTTATGTTAATACTTTTGCGTTTTCTCTCTATGTCGTTTTTTCTTTGTCCCATTTGTCCCATCTGTCCCATTTTGTTAAGAATAAAGAAAAATAAGAGTAATTAATTAAAGAACTTCGTTAAAATTTTGGGACAGAGCACAGGACAGACAGGACAGACTTTCAATTTTTACAAGTCCAATGCGAAAAACTCATCCAAGTATTCTGGTTTGAAAAAAGAGTGATTCGACCGTCTCCATTTTTCTATTTTTGTAAATGGTCTTTCTTGAATATAAAAAATCCAATTCAATTCATGTTCATATTTTGGTTTGAAACCGCAAATCAGCATCAAATCTTTGAATTGATTATTTGTCATGTAAACACCGGTGCAGCCTTCAAGAATATGCTTCAAGCCATAAGAAGTATGATATTTATTGAGAGCGACAGCAGGTTTACAAACTTTTTTTATCCATCGTTTGGCTGTTTCTTGTTCATCCGGGTCAAGTGCAGAAAAATCAGACATCGGTTCTCCGTTTACAATTTCATATGAATGCCCATTTTCATTGATTCCACATTTATATTTCTGCATTTTTTTACCTTCACTTTCTCTTTTACAATGGTTCAATTCCGACATAACCGCGCACTCGTTGCCGCACTGCTTTTAAACCCGGCTTCGATACGGTTATATATTGCCTGTCGGCATATAATCCGAGAGCGGTCATTGCAGCAGCAATTCTTTGCGATGACAAGTCGTGCCCTTGAAGATCTCCTTTTTGCGGATCTTTTAAAATATTTCGGATTGTGTTGAAATCCGTGAATAATGAAACATCTTTTGGATCTATATAAAAGCACTTTTTAATAGCTTCTTCGGTAGAATCAAGAACTTTGTATTGATCGGCGATTTCTTCCATACTTCGTTTTAAATTGTCATCAAGATTGTGATCCTCACCAGCTGTAAACGCCGCCATTGCTTCCGCCCATATATCATTAACATCAATGTCTTTTGAATAATCCCAATTGATATGATCTATTGGCATTACCCAGAATCTGCGGGAACCGGTCGGATCATTCAGAAAACCGCTTTCATTATTCACAGATCCAATAAATGAAGCCATTGCCACATAAGGCTGATTGTGCCTGCCGTAGACTTCACGTTCGATGAATGTACGTGTTGTCAAAAAATTTTTCAACGCTTCCCGGTCTGCCTTTCTGGTAGTACTGCCGAGTTCACCGACTTCCCATATCCAAATTTCTGATGTTGCGATTCTATGATCTTTATTATCTGGATCAATTGAGCCTTCTTTGAAATATTCTTCTTTTGGGCAAAGCCATCGTGCAAAAGTATCTTTACCAAGTCCTTGCTTTCCTTCAAAAACAAGCATTGGATTTTGTTCTTTGTCAAATACTTTAGCAATTGCGCCAATTAACCATTTTCGCAAAATCATTGGAAACAATCCTTTATAATGAGCATCAAAATATCCTGCTAATTTTTCAATTCGCGGGATTCCATCCCATTTCAAGCTATTCAAATAATCCTGGATCGGATGATATTCATTATCTTTTGCAAGAGAATTTACACAATCCTCAATCATTTCTGTACTTGTAAAACCAGTGTCTTTCATAGCCATCCGGATATTTGAATCTACAAATTTATTCTGCAATTCGCCGTTTACCTCAATCTTATTTCCTGCTAAATTGAGCCGGATTTCATAACCTAAAATGCTTAGCTGTGTTTTATAGTCATCGGATGTCTTCTTGCTGCCCTTCAATGCCATTGCCTGAGCAATCGCGGTTTGCCGCTTTGTGATCGCATCATTCAGCGCGGTATTCGGTCTGCCGTTTAGATCTATTGCATCATACTGAGCGTCAGACAATGTCAGCGTTCCGCCGCCTGCTTGAAAGATTCGCACGGTATCAAGATAGATGCTTTTCCATGGTTCTCCGAATGCCGGTGTATTTTTCGGCAGTTGATTAGAAAGCAATACCTGTACAAACACGTCCAAACCGGTGCAGAATCCGGCACAGTTGCCGTACTCTGCTTCGAGCGTCTGCATCGATTTCTTTGGCATTCCCGGTGCGTATTTTTTCAGTTCATCTTCAAATAAGCTCATAAAGCTCCTCTTTACAATACAAATAAAAATCCCTGCCCGCGCCCACCCATAAAGAAGAAATGGCTATTTCGGTTCTTTAGATTCCATCATTTCCCCATTCCCGTTAATTTTTCGTGCAGTTCATAGCATTCCGCATTGGTCTTTGGCATAGCGCCGTTATTGATCTCCAGTACGCTTTCGATGTCATGTCTTGAGATCAATTCAGACAGCGGCATTTCTTTTTCCGGTTCCGGTGCACTGATTTCAACCACCTCACCGTACATGATGTCATTAGGATCTTCCATTAGTTCCGCGCGTTTCATCAGCCCGGTCATTCCGCTCAGTAGGTCGGGACAGGCAAGATCAGCGCAAAAACCGACCGCACGCCATTGGCACATCTGCTTCGGGTATTTTTCCCAATTGGATTTATCTTTGACCAATCCGGCCATTTTGGCGTCCTGCAGCGTAAATTCTTTGACGTAAGGAACAACCTGCCCGGCTTCATTGCGTTCGATCGTGCAGCGGCAGCCGAGATAATTCCCTTTCTCATCGCTCAGATCTTCCACTGATACCGAGCGGATAATTTCCGGATGTGCACGCATGATTGCCATGGCTCCCAGCGGTTTCAGCTGCGCGCGGTTGTCGATCACTTCCAGAAATTCATTGGCGGCAGTCATCGGAAAACCAAGTTCATAAGCTTTGAGCATGACCATCGCTGCCTGTGCTTCACTGGCGGAACCGAATGCTCCGGATTCCCATGCGATCTTCCCGATCATCGTTGCCGTATTGATAATGCTCGGGGTAATGTCACGCGGCTGAATTGATATAGCTGTGTTGGAATTACGTGTTATAATTTCATTAGACATGTTTTTTACACCTTTCTTTCAATTTAGGCCTTCGGGCCTTTTTTATTTGATTGTTACAATTTGCAAAGTTTGATTTTCTTTCAGTCCCAGGCATTCACGGATTTTGACCCGCTTTTTGCTTCCGACTTTAGACAGATATTCACCGTTTGTCATCATCTCCAGCGCACGTGCCGCTGATCCGGCTTCCCTAATCGTCAGTGCCGATAATTCGGTCGATAATCCGGGTAGCCCGGCCAGAAATTCTTCACCGCTGGTTTGACGTTTTCCGGTTCGCTTTACAGCTGGCAATTTCAGAATGTCATCGCGGTTCCGATTGCTCAGCCGGATGCAGGCGTCTTCAAGATCCTGGCTGTTCTTTGCAAAGTACGTGAAAACGCCCAATTCCTGAATACTAAGCAATAACCCCTGAACTGCTGCATACTGGATATCACGCAAATTGCCATTTACCCAGGTTCTGCCGTTCGGTCCCGGATTGAGCTCTCCCATGATCATCACATAAGGCCACAATCCGCCTTTGCGAAGCCCCGCTAATCCCGCAGCCTGCCGGATGAGCCGGTTTGAAATCATCGAACCGATGAAATCTTCCGGCTCTTTCCGCTCAATCACCAGCGTTTGGTTGTCGCTGCATGTGATCCACAGGTCGCCAAATTCCATCTCCATGATGGCTTTTCGAGCACCGCAAAAAGAGAGCTTTTGAACCCAGCGCGGCTCCCGGCTGTCAATGAGCACCGATTTGATCATCGATTTCGGTTTCCGTGACATAGTCTTCAACGGGTTCACTGCACTTGGCAATAAGTTCTTCAAGCACTTTATGCAATCTGGCAGCAGTCATCGCGGTCAGACTGACGATAGTTTCTTTGCCATTTTCGCCGTTGCAGCAAAGCGCGATCTCCGGTACAGCTGTGAATTGATTATTCAACTCAAGCCATAAATCAAATTCAGGATTTTTTTCTTCTTTCTGAATGTAAATTCTGCGGCGTGTCATTTTGCCTCCTGCTCAAATATGGCCGGAATCATTTCCCCTAATTCGGCCAGCATATGGTCAGTCAGGGAAATGCCCCATATTGGGGTTAGATCTTCCCACCATCTGATATCCCATACCGGGCGAGGGTTGCCTTCCCACTTTACGAGGTTGAGTTCAAGCGTTTGATGCTTGCCGTTTTTCTCCCGTTCGCCCAGTATGCCGTATAGTTTGACAATTTCAAGATTGCGCTTCAACATTGTCATCCTCGGTTCTTTCATACAGTGCGCACCGATTTTCGGCTGTGGTGTTATTCGTTTCATAGAATTTACCGCTGAACCAGATCGGAACCGCACACCGTGGCTGCACATCATCCGGTAAAAAATACCGGCAGTTTTGGCATTTCGGCTGATTCATCTCGACCTAAAATGGGATATATTCCAGCAATTCCCGAACTTCAGGACTGTCGATCGTCAGACCGGCGCAGGAATCGGCATTGGCAGCAATAAAATCGCGGACCTTATCAACCACATCTTCATACTGAGCGCCGTTCTTATACGCGCCCTGGATCGTCGTTTCAATGAATTGCAGCGCGATCTTCTTGCCGGGATTATTGTCAGTTGCCGGTGCCGGTGCTGCAGCTGCAGCCGGTGTTCCGTCCTGCGGATGTTCGGCAAGAAACGCCTGACGGCAGGCTTCACGATCCGGATAAACCGCAGTGAATTTCCACGTTTTGTAATTGCCTTTTTCGGGATTGGTTTTATTCTGGCGGAAGCCTTCAACGGATTCGAATTTCACCCATTGATTGTTGAACCGCTTGAAATCCACGGTATTGTCCGGTTTGATGAATCCAAGCTTGCGGACACTCGGCTGCGTGATCTTGTTCCAGTCCTGGTCAAAATTCGTCCACTTCAGCTCCATAGCGAAGTTGAGCTTCTGGTCCGGGATCGCGTTCAAACGGGCTTCGATCTGCAGGAACGGGCGCTTCCCGGCATGAGCCTGCGGATTGTACGGTACAGGCCGCTGACCGCTTCCCTTTTCGCCGGGGAAGACCATCATCATGGGCGTGAACTGGATCTGCCCGTAATACTCATAAACCGGCACATATTCAGTGCCCATCAGATCCCAGGGATCTACGACATTTGCGTTTGGATTTACGCTTGACATATTTGTTACCTTTCTGTTTTAGTTTGGTCTTGTTTCGGTTCGGCAGTGCACATTGACGCCGGAACGGTTTTTCGGATTCCGTTCACGATAATGTCATAATATGGTTTGCCGAAAATAGTGGCTTGCTTGAGATATTCAACACGCTTGCCACCAAAATACACATATTGTTTCAGTCGCTCGGTATCAGAGAGCATGAACCACTCCCCAGAACATCATCAGGACAAACGGCAGACTGCCGAGAATCACTATACCGAGCGGTTCTTCCGGTTCTGGTTTCGGTTTCGGTTTTAGATTGAGGTCGATCATTTCTTTACCTCTTCTTTCGATTACAATATCCTTATCTTTTCAGAAAGGAGGTCACTATGTCCGAAAATAAATGCTTTAGATGTGGAAAATCTGCTGAATTTTCGATTTTGTTGGCAGCGTCTCCAAATCGTTGGCATATTCCGAATCAATCCGTTCGGAATCCGGTTACACCACCGCCGCGTGAAGTGTGGCTTTGTCGTGATTGTGCTCATAGTTTGGATGACCTGGTAAGTTCTTACCTTCCAACTCCTTCAAACGAGTAACTAATTCATCAAGCGGGCCGATTGTCCCGCAGGTATAACATACATAATTTTTTTCATTGAATGCCATCGATGGATGATGGTCATCATGAAATGGACACAAACAGCTGTACCAGCCTGACCCGCTCGGTATGGCTTTTGTTTTTGAGATGATTTCTTGTAAGTTGGTCGTCATCATGCCGTAACCCTTTCTGTTTCATGGTTTTTCAAAAACTCATTGATCTGATCGGAACTGATCCGGATGCTGTTTTTCTTATCAATCCGGTAACATTTCAGTTCGTCATCATCGATCCACTTCAATATCAGACGGTAGCTGACACCTAAATACTCTGCGGCCTCGCGTGGGGTAAATATCGTTTTCTGTGCTTCCATGGCCTCCTCACTTTTACATATTGACACCAGAGCACATTTTGAATACAATATGGTTTGAAAGAGATTTTGAGCGTGTATTTTTTATGCGCTCTGTGTGTCGTTTTTGTGTATGAATCGTGATTGATTCATGCAGATGTATTTATACTCCAACTTTTAGCAGAGGTCAAGACTCTGTTCTGATTTTAGTGAGAGGTTTATGATGGTATTTCGTGAAAATCTGACAAAACTCATGGCAGAATATGACATTAGTAATGTTAAGTTAGGCAAAATTCTCGGGGTGAGCGATACCGCAGTTATGAAATGGAAACGCGGAGATGCCGTTCCGGCAATTGATAAAGCACTGAAAATCGCGGAATTTTTCAATATTACCGTTGATGAATTGCTCGGCAAGCCTCTCAACACTGAGCGCACAATAACCCTGCCATTAGTTGGAGCGATTTCTGCCGGTTCTTTTGATATTCTCAATGAAGAAGAATGGAGCCGTGATCGCTCTGTATCAGTGAGAATGCTTGCGGGCAGGCCGATAAAGGAATGTGTTTTGCTGGAAGTCGTAGGTGATTCGATGTCGCCGTTTTTGTTCCCCGGTGATATTTTGGTTGTACACCGGCAGACGTATGCAGTCAATGGAAATATCATCGTCGCTTATGATCCCGATCAGAACGGTTATACCGTCAAACGATATTGGCAATCAGGTGATACGGTTACTCTGGAACCATTCAACAAAAAATATGACCAGATCAAATATACAGACCCGGAACAGCAGCATTTGAATTTATACGGTGTCTGTGTTGGTCTTGAAAGGAAGTTAGTGTGATCAACTGCCGATGTCAACGGCAACTTAAATAAAAAAACGCTCAGTATCAGAGAGAACCCCCTCCAATACCGAGCGATAAAAACAAAAAAAAAGGGATGAGGACGCGGGTAGGCATTCTTCACCCCAAAAATCACATCACTGACATGAAATTACGCGTAAACTACTCGTAAAGTGGGCGGGACAGGACTCGAACCTGCGACCTCATCCTTGTAAGGGCCAGCGAGCGAAAATCCGTAGAGTTACGCCTAAAATATGCAATTTTTGACAGTAAATTTCATATCAGGGATGTGGACGGAGGTTACTATGAAAATGTCCAAATCTTTGATTGGCTGGAAGCTGCATATGCAGGCTGGTCGTTATTCAACCGCAACAATCGAAAGCTATATTCCGGCTATAAAAAAGCTGATTGATTACTTAGGTGATCCGGATGCTGCTGAAGTAACAATTTGGGATTTAGAAGGATATTTAATATCTTTGCGCGAAAGAGGTTTATCAGAATCCACACGTCAATATCATTGGAAAGTCATCAAGTCGTATTATACATGGGCTTCAAAGCGCAAAGGGCTCGGTATAGAAAGGCCTGACACGGAACTTGAAATGCCTGTTGTTCCGGAGCCAGAAGTTTTACCATATACAAAAGCTGAAATTAAAGCGCTGCTTAAAGCTTGCAAAGAGACTAACAACTCCCATACTGAGCGAAAAAGAAAATCCTGGAAGTATGATCGACCGACAGCTGAGCGTGATCGATTGCTGATATTGATACTGCTCGATACTGGTATACGGGTTTCAGAACTTTGCCGTATTCAGTACAAGGATATAGACCTAAATAATCAATCGATTCATATTTGTGCATTTGAAACCGGCAAAAAGTCAAGAGATAGAATTGTCTATTTAGGATCTGAAACAATGGATCTATTGTGGAAGTTTGTCGCTCAGTATGAGGAAAATCCGGATTTTTATTTGTTTGCATCAAGTGCAACAAAACGGAATCGGCCATTGGATCGAAATGCAGTTGATCATCTGTTGAAGCGGTTGGGTGAAAAAGCCGGTGTGTCTAATTGCGGAGCGCATCGATTTCGGCACACTTTTGCAATCCAATATTTGCGCAACGGCGGCGATATCTACACGCTGAAGCGATTGATTGGTCACAAATCTTTTTATATGATACAGCGTTATTTACAATTATCAGAAATAGATAGTCAAGCAGCTCATCGCCGTGCCTCCCCGGTTGATAATTGGTTGTAATCGCTCAGTATGAAGAAGAGGACCTCAATAAAAAAAATGCCCGGCATCGTACCGGGCAACCTTCTTTATTCCCCAAGGATTTCCGTGGCTTCTTCTGCGGTGATCCACTTCCCGACAGCTTTGCGAACACGTGCTGCGGTCCACAATCCACGGTCATAATAGTTTTTTACAAGTTCAAATTTTTCACTGTGCTGCATCATTCCTCCTCTGTAATCATCAGCAGATAATCAATATCGGCTTTTGCTTGTTCAACATCTTCTTCCAACGATTCATTTTCCATTGTCAGGTAATCGATATCGGCGCGAAGCTGTTCAACTTCTGTTGGCTCAGGAGTTGGCAAAGCATCAATATCGGCATCGATCTCTTCCTGCGTACGCTGTACTACAACACCATTATTTTCTTTGTAAAGTGGGATTCCATGCTCTTCATAAGCAGAGCCATCGATTTCTCCAACATGCCATGATTCATCGGGGTCGATGTCTTCATGCCAATCGCTTACTGGAATGACACAATTATTTTCGTTAATCGTGTAAAAGATTTTCATCTAAGATTACTCCTGCTATTAAATAATATACATGCAATTGAAATAAAAACTCATACTCGTAGTCATAGAAGCCGTATTTCTATCTTTGTAAAGTGATATTTGTCCAGATGATCCAAGGCTTATCAAACCAATAATATAAGTTGAACCAAAAGGTGTCATAAAATTTTTGCTAGGGTAATAACCCGAACCTATTTGTCCCAAAGTTACGTAAGAATTGCCTGTAAATGCTTCGGCAAGTTTCAGCCCATACCCGTGAATTTCGCCGAAACATCCAATTTTGCGATAGTAAATCGTTCCAGTGAACACAGAAGAATTTGTTAATGTTTGCCAGCCTGAATCAGTCCCACCAGTTCCACCGTTAGCAATAGGCAGTGCACCGGATGTGTTGCCGAGACCCAGAGCGCTGCGCCATGGGGCGGCATCGGTAAACATCACTCTTTTTGTTCCATCAGCCTTCACGGCGAGAATTAAAGAATTATTCACATTCGTGTCACCATCTCTACGTCTTGCTGCTATTTGTACTCTCGTCTCGCCGTCATTTATTTGATCTCCTTCCATAAATGCAACATAGTAATCATTAACATCTTGCACTCCAATAGTAGTTGTGTATTGAGAACTGCTAATACTGGCGGCAGTGCTGTCCATGTTACTATTTTTGCGAATAATAGGCCCTGTCATCGTATCACCGGATTTCGAGACTTTGTCATTTGCTGTTGATTGCGCTGTGGCGGCTGCGGTACGGGCTGTTGTATCTTTTACATTATAAGTTGTGTTATCAAATTCAATTTTTGAAATATCAGCCATATAAAGCTCCTTTCTATGATGATGTGATATCCGTAACAACTGTCTTAGATGTCACACTGATATTCGGTATAGATCGCTCAGTATAAGACAGCGACGGTAAAGAGCCGAAACTGAGACTCAATGTTTCTGTGCTGCTGTTATAACTTGCGGACGGTAAAGTTCCTGCAGACCACGCCGTGATATCATCCGCACTGATTGCTGTCCCCGCACTGGCTGATCCGATCGCCTCTGTTGTTGGCGTGACTTCGGTCAGGGCATTATTCAGCTTCGTCTTGTCTGAAGCAGACATCAGCCCTGCGGTAGTAGTCGAGGCAAGGTCAATATCCTGAAGCCGTCTCAGTTCCGTGCCGTCATGATAATAGACGGGATGTTCCGTGTATAACACAAATTGATAGGTGCTGTAAGTCCGTCCCAAAAAGATGTACCAATGTCCATCGTTGGTTGTCGGGAGCTCCTGCGCCCATGGAGTAACAGAAGCAAGTTTGACTTTTCCATTCGCCTGAGGCGTTACTACCAAATAGAAATCCTTATGTTCAATAAGCGTTTTTCCGCAGTTGAACGTGTAACGAAGGTCAACGCCGTTGCGATGATAGTACAATGCAGTTGTCATATTTGCGTTTGCATTCGCCGTCGTTGTGCTGTTGTAGTAGAAAACAGAACCGAATGGATCAAATTCGATGCTCGTCAACATCGTTTTCGTTGTACCTGTCGCATTGCTGTTATTGTTCAGCGGTGTCAGGCGATTGTCATATTTGTCCGTTTGGAACAGCAACTGATAGCGATATACCACACTGTCCGCAACATAGGCAGACGAGCCCTCATACAAATTGGTGATATCCGTCGTGTTGTTATCTTGATTTCTGTCCATCCACCAGCCTGTGTACTCAACATTACTGATCGTAACGGTCTGGTAAACCAGATGGATGATGTTATTCGCCCCGACATGAGTTGTAAAGCGTGTTGTTCCACCAAAATAGACAGGCACTGCTCCGGTCGCTGTCCCATCTTTCAATGTCAAGTTCAGCGTCGCATTTCCGGACCCGGCAAAGGGCAGCCAATAGTCAATGCACAGCCCTTCATACAGCTCATCAATCTCTTCCAGAACACCTGTCCAGGTACCTGTTGCGGCGGTCTGTGTGCCTTTGACGTAATAAATATTCTTATAAGCTGCGCCTGTGATGATCTCACCGTTTGCGGCGTGAGCGGTCGCTCCTGCTGCGAGTGTCTGCGGCGTAACAGTGTCAGAAGTCAGATCTACAAGCGTGTTGGAGCCGTAAACGACTTTATTGATCGCCATAACAGCTCCTTATCCAATCGTCGCTGTATAACCACCTGCAGAATTAGCAGCTTCAGTATAAGGGATCGCAGCCACCGTGAACTGTGTGAAGTAATCGTAATCACCAGATGCGCTCGGTAAGATGGTCTGCGAAGCAGTTGTCGGTGTCGCCGAGCCAGTAGTCGCTTTGATTAATTCTGACCCGGTGTAAGTACCCTCAATACCGAGTAATGTAACACCGTTTTTGATGTTTCCGGCAATAATCTTTGCCTGTTCGGTGCTGTCAATACTCACTTTACCGGAACCATCATGATACCCCTTGCTGATCGTGATCTGCTGGGCTTTGGTCGCGATCGTGCTGGTCTGTTTACCGATGTTCGGCATTGAGCCGGTTATCTTTTGCCCGGCTTTGTAAGCTGTTTTATTATTTAGAATTTCTGCAGCCTGTGCCGTTGCATCGCTTGTGTCTGCGTCGTACGTACATGTACCTGTAGCCGTTGCACCGGATGCCAGGTGGAAAGTTTTGCTGTTGATCACATCAGCAGCGGTAATGGTATCACCGGTCAGATCGATCAGGACATCGCCATCATAAACAACTTTATTAATAATATTTGTTCCAACGTGTTGTGACATTATTTAACCTCCTATTGTCGCAGTATATCCACCGCTCAAATTGCTTACTTCCGAGTAAGGAATCGGGTGAACCAGAATATCATCTTCCAATGTCTTATCTGCTGTTAACAGTAATTGAAATCCTGCTGACGGGATTACCTCATAATCCCCCTGATAAGGATCGCCGCCATATCGTTCCGGGATGGATAACACTCCCTCCAGTTGACCGGTTCCGGATAAAACACCGGATAACTTCGAAGTTCCGGATAAATATCCCATAATACTTTTTTCCATCATGACACCTCATTCGTAATCTGAAGTACGCCATTCGGAATAAAAGTATCCACGTCTCCATTAGCGAACGTCAGCTGCATATCGAAACAATATGTTCCAAAAGTAAGACTTTTTGTATCTTCCGGATCAATTGTCAGCAGCTGCGTATCGATGGGTACTTCCTTCTCAATAAGCAAGGTCGGATCGCTAAAGTATTTTTTCACCGCGAAACGGATACTATCGCCTGTTTGTGGCGTATAAGCTTCGCCGGTAGTTTTATATTTCAGCTCAACTTGTATTTTGATCGTATCGCCGCGCGTCATTACGATTCGATTGCCTGATACTGAATAACTCATATCAGCCTCCAATCACTAATTTATAGTCATCTCCATCAGATTCAACAGCGATCAACTCATCAATCTCGGATTGCAGTTCGTTTATATTTTCGATGAAACGATCATGATCTAAAGCTGTGAAGTTTCTTGCAACCGGTGTTTCTGCCGCCCAGACGCTCGGTACGGTATTATGTACACCACGAACAAGGCCGGATACTACGTTACCTGAAATTGCGGTATAAGATACAATTTCGGCATTATCTTCACTGCCAAGAACGGCCAGATTCGGTGCATCGGGAAGCACTGTTGCATCATCCAGCGTCATGGTTGTTGCCGCGGCTGTGATCTGTTCTGTCAAAAATGTTGTTGGCGAGTTATTTTTTGCCGGATACATTGTCGATAAAGCCATTTTTCCTCCTTTTAGTAATTACCGCCTCCGCGGGACTGAACGAAGCCTTGCACAAATACTGAGCTGACAACATAAGCCAGATCGTTTGGACGGATTTCAACTTTAATCCAGGAATCGCGCGGAACTTGATTCTGAGCATTCAACAGCCATGAAGTGATGTCTCCTTCGTAAGTTTTTGCGGAGATGGTTGTCTTTTTTGTTCCGTTTACATAAATATCGAATGCTGTTGCATTTCCGGATTCAAAAATTCCAGGCATGATATCATGAGAATGACTGTTCAACGTAATATTGTGTGTGTGACTAAGGTTGGGCAAATTATGATTATGCGCCGAGATTGTATGTGTGTGGTCCGGTATACTGAAGGTATGTGTATGCCTTCCTCCGGATGCTGAACCGCTGACGTCAACAGTGTGATAATGGTTAATGTTGTGACTATGCCTTAATTCTCGCAACGGTAAACTGTGAGTGTGAAATTCACCCCTATTTCCTTCTTCATCATATAACGAATGCTTATGATTGCTTTGTGCTACACCATGCGAATGATTCGGAAGGGAATGTTGATGCGAAAACGAGTGCCAATGGCTGTCATCTGCCATGCCGTAAGGCTGTGGTCCAGATGTGTTACTAACAGTTTGTTCAACGGTCTGAGTACCGGCTCCGCCATCAGTCACCGTTATCTCAGCTTTAGAACCACCGACGGTAAGATAAGTAATTCCTACATACGGCAACCTTGAAATATAATTATCCCATGTTGTCCCGGACGTTACGTCAGGACTTGGTGTTGATGTTTTCGTTTGCATTGGCTCGCTGGCGATACCCGAAACATCAACACTCATAGACAAATCGCCAGTCATATCATCTGTTGAATTTCCCGAAGCTGATCCGCCGCTTATAGTTACGGACGTTCCGCCACTGCTGGAAGTAGTTCCTCCGCCGTCCTGCGTTGTTATTAAGTTAGTTAGTGCTGCTTCGTTCGTTTTTACGGTTACTTCTTTACTATTTGTCGCCTGACTGTAGCTTCGGAATTTTTCCAGCTGTACCTTTAACAGTACCTTATTGATTTGCCGCATTTCCTCCGGAAAATACAAATTCAACACAGAACCTTTTGCTGTTGTAGCATTGGCATCTTTAGAATGCTGATAGAGCTGAGTTGCACCTTGAGCGTACACAGACTCAATACGAACACGATCCGCTAAATCAGCAATTGAAGACGCAACATCTGTGGATTTTGTAGATATTTCAATTTGAAGATTACCCGGTTCGTCTAAAACCCTAACGGTTTTTGTAATATACGCGATGGTGTCATCCATGGTCATCTTGCAAATCTTTCCGACTTCTGCATTATCAATGCTTTGAGAAGTCAGCGGATATAAGTCAACCACGTCAAAATCCCGAGACATACTCGGTGTTTGAAGACTGTCGAGCATCGTCTGTGCGTACTCTTTCAAACTTTCAGCATTTTCATAGCGTCGATCTACCAGAACCTTTTCCTTTATTCCATACTGAGCAATAATATTTGCCGGACTTTGCAGATAAGGCACGCCATTGTTCACATCCTCGATTGTCAGCTGATTGACTCCTTCCCCATATCCCAGCGGATAAATCCGTGTGCAAATCCCGGTATAGTCCTGTGCGGTTCCGGAACTTAGAAGGTTTCGCTTTGCCCGAATGTAATATTCCGGCGAGATCGTGCCATCAATGGCTTTCAGTGATAACCGCCATGGATATGTGATTGTATTGAAAGACCATTTATATGATTTAGTAAATTCTTTGGGAATAGAATACAAAGCGTTTAGAAGATTTTCCTGCTCCCAAAGATATTCAAATTTATGGTTAAAGTCACATTCGCTCAGTATCCAATGATGCGTCTTTTGCTGGTTCAGCAAATAAGTGATTACTGCGGAAGTTTTTATTGAGCCGCCTCCATACTGAACAGCTCCAAACATCAAATCATCGGTCAGGGTTGCGATTACGTGCTCGCAGTTAACAACTAACGTTCCTGTGGCGTTGTCATTTTGTTTTACACTAATGATTCGGTACAGCTCTCCGGTTTCACCATAACGGGCATAATGAAACGGCTGAATAAATTGCGCTTTTTCATCCGATAACGGAATCTTAAATTCCATCGTGTATATTTTGTTCAACTCCTGCGTCTCGGTTATATCGAAAGCATTCTGGAGAAGCGCGGTTTTTTTTCTATTTAAATCAAATATATTAAGAAATGTCCTCATAAATAGCGCTCCGTATACAGAATCGTAGCTGTTATATTGTTAGCACCAGACAAAGCACTTAAGCTAATATTGATAGTGTCTCGATTCAACTCATCTAACCAATCACCGGATTGTTTGTCGATTGCATTTTTACCATCCAACAGAACGTTATAATTGTTTGCATCAATAATCACTTTTTTGCCCGGCTGCAATGTCAGGTTCAACGTACATACATACTCTTCCATAGCTTCAAGGCTGCCAATTGCAGTGATCAACTCATAACCATCAAAATCTAAAACAACATTCTGGCTGATGGTAGTTTCGCTATTGACATCTTCTGTACCTTCAATATCAGCAAACATGGTTTCGGTTGAGAGCCCAATATTTCCCGTAATTGTTTCCGAGCCATCAATATCAAGCATTGCTGTTAATGCTGAATTTGCTTCTCCGCCGACAGTTTCTCTTGCGTTTATGCTAAACCAGAAATAAGTGTTTCCTGCTCCTTCAGCTCTTACATCCTCCAGCCCCGATGCCGTAACAAACTTAGTGGGAATTGCAACAGCGTTACTTGACACTTTTTCGTTGCCGGAAATATCAAGCATAATATCACTTGCGGTGCTGACGACAGCGGTGATCTTCGCGAAGCCTTCTGCGGTTACAAATATTTCTTTTGTCTGCGTATCAACGTTAAACCCTGCCCGGTTATACTGAGCTTGGTTGAAGATACTCATAAGAATCTCCTTAGTTGATGTTCACACGCAAGCCACCGGCGCGAAAACCACAGGCTGATCCTGACGTGATGCTGTAAGTAGAACCAATCGGAATTACCATGTATACGTTACCATTCGTCTGCGCATCATAGATCGCAATATAAGTAAGTATTCCCCACGTACCTGTTGATTGAGGCGTCATAGTATCTGATGTGTTCGAAGATTGTGCCGCCCCGCTTGACTGTTGTTCAGGCGCTCCCATCGTCAAAGCTGCCCGTGCATAGTTATTACCGCTGAATTCAGCGCCTGTACCTGTCGGATCTCCGGCACAAAATGCCGCATAAGGTGTAAAACCGGAGCAGCTGCTTCCTCGCAGCGTATTCATGATCGCAGTCCGGTAATAAACGCTTAGATGCCCGGACCAGATCCATTTGATGGCTCCGGCACGGAAAACCGGAGTGACATTTGCTTGGACAGTCAAAACGCTTTCCAATTGAGCATAAAGCAGCATATTTCCACCGGTCAGTCTATCATAAATCGCAACGTGAGTTACATTACCGACGCTGCTCGCGGCCTCTGCGAAGCTTATCTGTTCTGCATTTTCCAGAATCATACTGGAACCGGATTGGTATGGAGCCGCGAAACTGATAGGCATCCTGGCATAACCGGTGTAACTGATTTCTGTCCCTTCAGTCCCGGTGTCTCCCGGATTGCTCATAAACAATGCCAGGTATAATGTCGTCGGTGCTGTGATGTTCTGACTGCGCATCAGGTTCAGCATTTGGTTTTCAAAATAATTCGTTGCATACATCGATTAGTAATTCTCCTTTTTATTGATCTGCGTGATTCTTATGGTCGTTATCGGCGTATTGCCGGTATTTGTAATTTCTATATAAGTTGGTGTTGGAGCAGTACCAATGTAGTCCGGTTCGTAGATCTGTCCGGTAAATGGCCGTGTAATCGTTCTGCCATAAGCAAAAGGTTCGCAGATAAAAATCAGCGTAAAACGGTTCCCAATATTCCGCAATTGCTCTAATGTCGGAGTCTCATAAACGCGCCCGACGTAATATTTTTCCGGTTCGTTCCAAAATCGAATTTCAGATTTTTTTGAAAGGACGTAAGCGATCTCCCTGGTATCCTCGCGAGATAAAATCTTTGTTGTTACGCATCCGATTTGAATGCCACGTTCGTTATAATATTTCGCATCATAATCATAAGAACCATGCCGCAACGGTATCGTTTGTTTGCGGGAACGAAGTCCAGGCAGTAAAACATCACTCGGCAGCCCTGTATCTGTAATCTGAATTCCAAATTGCTGATACATGTCTGAATTACCAAATAAAAAAGATGATTTGGTTAAATAATTCTTTTCCACTTTACCTCCTCGCTCAGTATGAGGAAATTTACCAGGAACCGGCCATGCGGAGCTTCTGGTTCAATGCAGCCCCGATTTCGTCAGCAATTGAAGCGGCATCAGTGCCGTAACTGTTGACGTAAACATTCAGATCACCATATGTTTTACTGTTATTGGTGCTGTTGTTGATCACTCGCTGGGTGTCGTTACCGTTGAGGATATAGCCGTCAACATTTGGAACAAAGGTTTCGATCCGTCTGCCATTGTCATCATTGACACGATACATCTGCCCGGCGCGAACTGATCCGCCTGAAGCCCGAACACCGCCGGTAATTTGGAATCCACTGCTTTCCCATGCCGATGGGCTTGTTGCAGTTTGTATAAAATCCCATACGTCTGAAGCGGTTTTTTTTACACCTCTCCAGAAATTATCCCAGGAACTGAGACTTACGCTATTTACAGCGGAATCAATAGCACTTTGCGTATCGGGGCCGAGACTGGCAATTTCCTGAATGACGGCATCTTCCATTGAAGCGGTATTTGAAACATATTCATCATAGGCAGCCACTATATCGATATTCTGGTTTTGCCAATCCGATAACACCTGTCCGAGTTCCATGTTGTTATCAGCCGCAAAATTTCTAAAGGAATCGAGAGCATCGGTAAAGTTTTGAGAATAATCGTCTCCCAAACTTTCGGCATAAGAAATTATTTGCGGTTCCCATGAGCTCCAATCGTTGCAAAGATCTCGCAAGGTTATTCCATTTTCCCGCGCGAAATCGCTGAGTGCTGACCACATGTCACCAGTGTCATTTGTATAACTACTTTGAAGATCACTAAGGTAATCTTGAATTGCAGGAGCATAATATTCCATATCCCCAAGCACTTCACTCATTTCCAGATTATTTTCTTCTGCAAAAGTTGCTATTGCTGTAATAATTGTGTCTGTGCTGGTGTTATAGGTCTTCGCTAACTCATCAACTTCTTTCCGATGTTCATATAATGCGTCTTTAGCCTTTTCTGCTTCAGTCTTGATTCCGAATAGGACAAGAAGTTTTTCGGTCAAATCCAATATTTCAGGGATCAACTCACTGATCTGACCAGTAAAATCAAGAAAATCCTTAGTCACTTTTGGTACACTTTCTGTCAGATCGTTGATCCAGGCCGTCATTCTTTCGTCATTGAGCAATTCCATGTTTTTATCAGCTAACAGGCCGACAGCTTCAGTCAGGGCATCCATGACAGCCTTTCCAGCATCGGATTGCATAAAATCATTGACTTTGGTAATAAATTCTGTGAAAATCGGCAGCAGTTTTTCTCCGATTCTTAGCTGAAGGTTTTCAAGCAAGGTGTCTTTTAGCGCCAGCTGTGAAGAATAACTTTCAGATTCTTTCGCGGCTTGTCCGTCCGCAAACGCAAGATCCCCCTGCAATATAGCCAGAATTGCCATTTTCTTCGAAACATCATCCAGCGCGATCTCTTTACCACCGAGCGCCTTTGTAAGTGCTTCCTCCGCTTCCTGAATCGCAATCTGCGCTTTTTGATATTCGATGGAATCTTCGCCGTGTTTCTGCAAGGCTTCTGATGCTTTTTTGTTCGCTTCAGTGACTTTTAGTGTTGCCTTTTCGACATCAAGCTGATTGACATTTACATCGATCAGCCCCATCGAAAGGGCTTGCGCTTTGATTCTGGCTTCGTTGACTACAACGCCGTATCGCTGGAACGCCTTGTACCCTCCGGTTAGGCCGGAAGTCAGACTTTCAATGATCTGGGACATGTCGTCACCGGTCGCAGCGCGCAGATCTACCGCCAGTTTAATTAGATTTTCCGAATTCTCAGCTGCATCTTGTGCTCCAAAACCGAACGTTGTAAATAAAGCGCCGAACTTGTTTACATAATCGATAAGGGAGGATTCCCCAATTCTGAGCGAAAGAGAGTTATCTTCCACCCATTTTTTTACGTTTTCAGCATGCTTTCCGAAAACTTGTTCGGAATATCCAAGGGCATCTTCATAACCGGCTGCCATATCGACTGCATTTTTCGCATATTCTTTCGCAGCCGTTGCCATGTTTTTGGCGGCATTCCAAGCAGCAGACGCTAAATTCTTCCAAAGATTGATTACTGCAGAAATACCTTTTTGGATTGCTGCGGAAGCGAGATTCGCAAGAACCGATCGGGAAAATTCCTTTATATCACCTGATGCATCGTTTGCAGATTTTCCTACTGCTTCAACTGCATCCCCCATTTCCTCTGTTTCAGTTGCTGCTTTATCCGAAGCAGAGGTCTCTTCATCCAATTCTTTGGAAAGTTTGTCTACTTCCGCGGCATATGTATTTGCCTTTTGTTGAGCAGTGGCCATTTGTTCCGAAAGCTTTACCAGCTGTTCTTTTTGTTTATCCGTCATTTTTGAAGCGTCTTCATGCGTATCTGTCATCTTTTTGATTTTTTCAGCATAAAGTTCTGCTTCTTTTGCGGCCATATTAGAAGCGCGTTTTGCAAGTTCCAGCTTTTCACTAAGCTTTTGTACGCGGTCAACGCTTTCAGTCTTAAGCTGCTTATCAACTTCTGACATCTGCTGAGATAAAGAACGGACTTTTGTCTGAGCATCCTGGACTTTTTTGACAAATTCATCTGTTTGCGCGGTAATGCGCAGTGTTAAGGCTTCACTTGCCATTGTGCCTCCTTTCTGTTTAAAATAAAAAAGCCACCGATACATTTCATTCCAGTGGCTTATTCAGTGAATGTCTACGTCTTATTTATCTGTTTTTACTTTCTTTTCATAATCAATAAAAGCGTAACAGTCTCCGAGATAAACTTTTGTGTAATCAGTTTTTATTACAACATAACCCAACTTATCGAGTTTTTCGAAATATTCATTAACATGCTTCATTAATTTTTCAGCATTGCTTTCAACAATAACCTGCATCTTTCGCATCTTACACCTCGCTTTCTTTCTATGAGTTCATTGTAACAGGAAAGAAAGCAGGCGTAAATCGCAAAAAATGCAAAATAAATGTGCCTTTTTTGTCAAAAACTGTCAAATTCAGTCTGATTCGGCGGTTTTGGCCGGTTCTGTTTTTCCTTTTCATTGAACCGATAAAGCAACAAATCAACGACCATACCGGGCGTCCAATTCTGAACATCATTCAATGACATCCCGGCCTTCAACACAAGATCCACGTAAAAATAAAAGGATGGCTCAACGTATTCGCCGCCATCCCCATTTAGTTTTTTAGTTCGACTGTCACAGCATTCGCTTCTGTCCAAATTTCATGACAACGGTCAACAATGCCGCGAATCGGCAGCAGCTCAAACCGATCACACCATTTTTCAAATTTACTCAAGCTGTCATCGGCGGTTTTTGCCATTGCCCACAATATTTGTAAGGCTTTGATTTGCGTTTCTCCATCCGGGAGAATGTTCTCATCGCCCAGTATGGAATAATCGATATTATTCAGCAATGCTTTTGCCATTTCATCCTGATTCATCTGACCGGGATTTATATTTGCCCGTTTTATTGCGTCTTTAAACGGATCCGGATTCAGCTTCCGATTCAATTCATTCAAATCACGGATCAAGTCCGAATTGAATGTCGCTCGGTATAATGAGAGAGCAGCCAGAGAAGCTTTTACCGGGATCTCGATATCTTTTTCATCTAAATGAATTACAATTGTCTTTTCCATTCTGTTCTGTCCTGTAAAAGAATGCCGGAACAGCTTTACAACCATCCCGGCATTATCAAAATCATGCGGCAGTCAATGTAACCGCTTTTGTAACTGCGCTGGTGCTTACAGTAATGCTGTCGGCATCAGCTTCATAACCGGATTTACTGACAAACAAATCATAAGTACCGGCTTCTTTGTGGAACACGGCAACACCGGAAGCGTTGGTATACCCCATAGTTCCATCACCCAGCATAACAACCGCCCCCACAACAGGCGAAGAACTGGCTGTTACCGTAACAGTGACGGTCTGCGTTCCATCTCCTGAAATTGTCGGCACGCTGTTGAACCAATTCGTGTAAATTGTCGCATCGGTGTTGCTGCGGGTTCTGACTTTGACATTCTCATCATTTGCCCGCGGGATTGCCTTCAGGTTTAGCGTCTGATACTGAGCGGATTTTGAACCGCCATCGCCTTTTGTGATCGCGGATAAATCAGGCCTGTTAGCGGTAACATTGAACATACAATGTCGTGCCCGATTCACATCGCCTTCCCATTCCCACAGCAACGCAAACCGATTGACCTGCGCTTCCTGCGGCTCATATTGCAGACCGTTACTGTCTACCAATTCGCCCAGAGCATATTTGGCAAATTCTTCTTCCAATACGGTAAATTCCATCGTACCGGTATAACCGTCATTATTTTTCCCGGTATAGATTGCGGTTCCGTCTGCATAGACATTCACAAGATCGCCATCCGCTGACCAATTAATTGACCGTGCGCCTTTGAATTTGCGCGGCAGTCCGTATACATCATTTCCGTTTTCATCAACGGTGATCGGAGCCCATGCGCTTGCAACAAGGCCCCAATTGACAATATTGTCCATTGATTTCTCCTTTCGACGCTCAGGCGTCCTTTGTAATAGATTCTTTCAGAATTTGAAGGATTTTCTTTCTGGAAGCTCGTTTTGTTGTTTCGATGTGCGGTTTACTATGATTTGTTGAATATTCAAGAATACCGGCAAGATGCTGATCATGCCCGTTTTTCCAAGCAACGGTTTTGTCATTGACTATCCGGCGAAATCCTTTCCCGGATGTGCCTTCATGCCAATGACTTTCATAATCTCCGGTTCGTTTCGGCGACGCTGTTTTAAGCTGATTGATCAAATAAGTTTGTGATTCATCAAGACCTTTTTCAAGATTACCCTCAACATCTTTTTCGCAATTTTCCAGAAATTTATCAATTTGGCGTGTAAAATCGGTTAGATTAACTGTCGTCACGATCCACCTCAACATATTCCGCATTCAATACAAACGTTTCGAAGCTGATCCCGTCCACATCTCCGACATCCTGCCAGCTGCTTGAAACATCAAACCCGCAGGCGGTCAACGCATCGCGGATCGCGTCCATGTGGCTGCGAATCAAGCTGATCGACGCGGCATCGGTGATCCAACTGTCCCGGCAGAAATACCGGATAACGGCATAAGAACGATAAATCAATATTCCGCCATCCGCGCCATCATCCGGTTCATGCTCATCCACTGTATAAACAATATATTCATCCGGGTTGGGATCATTGTCAACTTCTGGACGGCGTTTCCAATAGCTTCGTAACGGAATTGATTGCAGCTCGGTATCAAGAGTAGTTTGAATAAGAGAAATGACATCAATCATTTACCCTCCCATCTCCGGACCTTGAATTCCATGATCCTGTGCATGCTGCGGATATCATTCACAGCTCCCCAGACGATATAAACATCCGGATGGTTACGAACCGGTACACCATCAGCAACAGCATCCATCGCGGCATCTTTTATGATCAGCATTTCCTTGGTTCGAAGAAGCTGATAAAGTTCCGGATGATAATCCATTCGAACCGTACCGGAATCATAAACGCCCATACTCATCGCCTGAAGCTGCTGGGTGCCGAAACTGCCCTGCCAATCTGTCCAGAAAACGTCCAGCGTGTTTTCGCCAACCGCAGATGTAAACTTTATCCAGCTTTTGGACGAGCCAACCTGCCCCGGTTGATAGCTGCTCACTTGGTAATAAAAACATGCTGCAGTAGTCGGCCGAATCGTAGCTTTATCAGCTGTCTTCATCCCGGACGCTCGCTTTCGTTTGCAGGCCGATCAGTATTTTTTCAGCTTTGGCATCATCAATATCATTAACCGCACGTTGACAATGTACGACAATGGCGGTAACAGCCTGCTGCGATTCATCTCCGGCGCTCATTTCAGATTCCGGCCATCCGGAGCTGATCAGATCCGCTTTTGCTTCATTGATCAACTGCTGAATCTCCTCATCTTTAGCCAGATCAGAATAATAAATTCCCATCCGCTGCCGGACAATATCGACCAAAGTCATGATTCCTCCAAAAGATAAGAGCGGAGTATTTCATCCGCTCCTTCGCTCAGTATAAGGGTCAGCCTTTCTTGATCAGGATGACGCCGTTGGTATCCAGCAGCTTACCGTCACAAACAAGAATGCCCTTGTCAATATATTCGTTCTTGTCTTCGTCCTTGTAACGATACATACTGAGCTGCATATTGCTGTTGATGCAGTAATCGTTCAGGTTCATGAAGATCGCGAAGACATCACCGGCAGAAGCATCGTCATAAGATGCCAGAATATCATCTTCGACCAGAATGACTTCTTTGCCGCCAAAGCGTTCCTGAATGCCATCGGTAATGCCGTAATTGACACGCCCGATCGGCTGGCCGTTGGTGTCAGTCATGCCATCGATATAACCTTCCCAGGTTGCGCTGTTCATGATGAAGCAGGCACCGGCCTTGTATTTGAGCGGCATCTTCGCGAAGATCTTCTTCTTCCAGGCAGACCAGTCATCCATATCGGCAGAAGCCATTGTGATTTTATTCCCGCTTGCGACACGGGTATCGACGGTGACACCGGTCATCTTGCCGGAGCCATCTCCGGAAACGATACCGGCTTCCAATTTGGTAATCATGGCTTCATACAGAACATCGGTAATCGTAGATTCAAAAGACGGAAGCCCAACAAGCGTTGAAATCAATGACTGGCTGATTTTGCATTCCAGACCGTAGTAATTGAAAGTCACGGATGTATTTGCCTGAACCTTCTGACGGTCAGAAGCGGTGCTCTCGGTAATCCATGCAGCGGTCGGTTTCAGGCTGAGAATCGGTACGGACATACCGCCCGGTACAGAAGTCTTGCGCACACGGCTGAACAGCTGGCCATAAGCGCCCATCTTCCGAATGACTTCATTCAGGATTGTAGTCGGGACTACTGCGGAAATGTCGGAAGCAGTTGTTAAGTCATCGCTACGCTTCAGAATATCCGACCATTTGCCGGTTCTCGCGTATTCCATGAATGCCTTCCGGTATTCAAATGTACCGTATTTATCTTCAGGTTCTGCATCAGGCTTTACACCCATACGCTGGTTCTGGATTATTACACCCTGGCGGCCTTTGGCAATATCGTCAAGAAGTTTGCTGCGGGTATTGGCAGCGGCTTCAATAGATTCACGCTGCTGTTTCAGGTCAGCGACTTCGGTTTCAAGAGCGCTGAGTTCATCTGCGGTCATACTTTCGCCGCGGGTTTCGATATCGGTCTGGATTTCAGCCAGACGCTCCATAATTTGATTGAGATTCATTTCAATTCCTCCAATAATGTTTTGATTCTCAAAATTTGTACCCGGCGTTTTAACGACTCCCGTTCCTGCTGCTGGATCACTCCGTCCAACAGAGACCGCGCGGAAATTTCTGTCGCAGGATTGGCCCCCCTGCTTACTGCGGAAACGTCATAAACCTTTCGGACTTTCCGAACAGTCCATGTATTGGTTTGTTTGTCAAAACTCCGTTCCCACTCTGTAAACGCCCAGGACATTTCATTGATCATGCCCGCGGCGATATCAGCATATAAATCTTTTGCCCGTTCTGTCTTTGATAGGTCAGCATAAATGAACAACCCGTGATCATCCACCTCCATACCGAGCGTCCCATTACCATTCCTGGCATAAACCCGGCCTTCATGGTTGTATTGCATAATCACATCGCTCATATCAGCTTCAGCAAAGGCTTTCTTATCAATCTGTTCGAAATAATCAACTCCATCCCAATTGAAAAGCAGATACGGCTCGTTAAATGTTGTGGCATAGCCTTCGACATAATAATTTGAATCAAGTCGTTTTGTTTTCTGCGTTTCGCTCGGTATTGAGACGGGCTGCATAGATCTGTATATTCTTTCATTGGTTTTTACCGGCATTATTCCTTCTCCTCCTTTCCTAAGTCTGTAACCGCTGCATATTCTTTACGGATATAGTGTTCGTCTGCAAAAGGTTTGTCAATGCGGTCCATGTTGAGAATTGCCCGGCCTTCATTCATTGTCAAAAATCCACGGTCAAATAATTCAGTAATCAAAGCCTTTTTTGTAATGTTACTGGCATATTGGAGCCAACCGGATGTAAAAACGATCTGGTTACCTTCCGCTATCTGATCCATGGAATAGGTCATGGAAGTCATTACCTGGCTGATTTGTATTGCAACCGGTTCAATACAACCTTCATAATAAGCGTTCCATTCATCTTCGTTAAAACTGTTTTGAACGATCTTTTCACTGCATCCGAAATAATTGAATACATTGGATTTGATCTGCTGCATTTGTTCAGCATTCACGGCAAATGGTTTACTGTCAATTGGTACAATATCGGTAATTTTATTGTCTGTCAGGATCACACCGCCGCTGTTTTCTACACTGAGATTTTGCGAAATAAATCGTGTTCTTGCTTTTGCAAGATCTTCATCGTCCATAATGTTAGCGACTTTTCCCAGAAAACGAATAGAAGCGCTGTTCTTTACCCCATTGACAATCCCGTCATTCTGTGCATTGATCAGCTGCAGCGTTGGATTCAGTGCATCATTAGTGCTGCCGAAAATATCATTGTCATACTGGTAACGGGTCAAAACGCCGACCTTCTCCCATTCGACGGCTGTTGTCTGCCCCGATCCGAACCAATACCGTA